>WPCJ01027890.1_pt1 | contig 79012 bp, 68 predicted proteins | sample 5399831 | NCBI WGS metagenome assembly WPCJ01 (sample SAMN12869470, study PRJNA574797) | sludge metagenome | isolation source: wastewater treatment of pH10 | place: China:Beijing | collected 2019-05-20
CTGTTCGACAAGGACGGCACCCTGATCGATTTCGACCGCACCTGGTTTTCAATCTCGTGGCAACTGGCGCAGCGTGCAGCAAAAGGCGACGAGGTGCGGGCTCGCGCGTTGCTCGATGCGGGAGGTTATGACTGGCTGACCGAGCGTTTCCGGGCCAATTCGGTCATCGCGGCAGGTACAGTCGAAGATATCGTTTCACTTTGGCATCCAGACGTCGCATCCGAGCAGGTGCGCAAACTGGTCGAAGAATATGACGCTTACTGCGTCACCGAAGGTGCGCGTTCGGCGGTTGCGATCGAAGCCGTTCGCGAAACGCTGGAAACGCTGCGGGAGATGGGGCTTCGCCTTGGTATCGCCACCAACGATTCCGAGGCTGGTGCCCACGCTACCGCCAAAGCTCTGGGTATCCACGGGCTCTTCGAAGTCGTGATTGGCTACAACACGGCGGCGCGCCCAAAACCTTATCCCGACCCGCTGCTCTATTTTGCAGAAAAGCTGGGATTGGCACCCCACGAGATCGCCATGGTCGGCGACAATCTGCATGATCTGGAAACAGCCCATGCTGCCGGGGCAGGGCTTGCGGTCGGTGTTCTATCGGGCAACTCTCCTCGTGAGGCGCTGGAGCCTCATGCCGATGTGGTGCTGGATAGCGTTGCTGGATTGCCTGAATTATTGAAGTGATGAGTGCTGGCTTCCATTCAATTCGTTGAATGGAAGCATCATGACAATTCATCCTCAATGCTCTTGCGGTGTGATCGGTGTGGAGTAGCATGACGGAACGTTCAACGTTCCCGAGCTATGTCCATGATCCTGATCGGCCAGTATGATTCCCCTTTTGTGCGGCGTGTCGCTATCGCCATGCGGCTTTACGGCCTGCCATTCGAGCATGAACCATGGTCGACATTCGGTGACCGGGACAGGATTGCGGAGTTCAATCCGCTGAGCCGCGTGCCGACGCTTGTCCTCGACGATGGCGACGTCGTGATCGAAAGCGCGGCGATACTCGATTATCTCGATGAGATCGCGGTCGGCAAGCCTCCGTTGGTGGCGCAAAAAGGTATCGAGCGCCGTCAGGCTTTGAAGATATGTGCGCTTTCTACCGGTCTTGCCGATAAGGCCGTGAGCCTTCTCTATGAAGGTTTGCTGCGAAGCGAAAAATCAAGCGTTTGGGTGGAACGCTGCGAGACACAGATCGCGCGGGTGCTGGATGTTCTGGAAAGTGATCTTGCGGAACGGAAATCATCATACTGGTTTGGAGATGATATCGGACATACCGATATCGCGGCGGCTTGTGCGCTTCGCTTTCTGCGCGAGGCGCATCCAAGCCTCTTTGATGAGCAGAAACATCCGGCATTGGCTGGTCTGGCAGCTCGATGCGAAGCGCTGGCACCTTTCCAGGAGATCGTTCAGCCTCTGGTGCCGCCCTCAGCATGATTCAGTCTGAAACAAATACGGCCGGATGAAATGTCCGGCCGTATTTGTTTGTAAACTTCAACGTTCTCAGTCGCGAAGTTCGCGACGCAAAATCTTACCGACATTGCTCTTTGGCAGGCTTTCGCGGAACTCGACTTCGCGCGGACGCTTGTAGTTGGTGAGACGTTCGGCACAATAGGCTTTGACTTCGTCTTCGGTCAGGTTGAGGTCGCTACGGACAACGAACAATTTGACGACTTCGCCCGAATGTTCGTTCGGTATGCCAACGGCAGCCGTTTCCACGATGCCGGGGTGACCGGCGGCAACTTCTTCAATTTCGTTTGGATAGACATTGAAGCCGGAAACCAGGATCATGTCCTTCTTGCGGTCGACGATCTTGGTGTAACCGCGTTCGTCCATGAAGCCCATGTCGCCCGTGCGGAAGAAACCATCCGGCATGATCGCGCGTTTGGTTTCATCGGGACGTTCCCAATAGCCCGACATCACCTGTGGTCCGCGCACGCAGATTTCCCCGACCTCTCCGAGTGCCAGGTCATTTCCGTCATCGTCACGGATTGCCACATCAGTCGATGGCATGGGCAGGCCGATAGTGCCGGAGAACTCGGTCGCATCAAGCGCGTTGGCGCAGGCGACGGGCGAGGTCTCCGAAAGGCCATACCCTTCAGTGACGTGGCAACCAGTCATTTTCTGCCAGCGTTCGGCAACAGGACGTTGCACAGCCATTCCGCCGCCGAGAGTGAGAATAAGAGGTTTGAAATCCAGCGTCTGGAAATCAGGGTTGTTCATGAGGCCGTTGAACAAGGTGTTGAGGCCCGGGAAGATATGGAACGGGTATTTCTTCAGCTCTTTGACGAAGCCGGAAATATCGCGTGGATTGGGAATGAGGATATTTCGTGCACCAAGCTTAATGCCGATCATCGCATTCACCGTGAGCGCGAAAATATGGTAAAGCGGCAGGGCGCATACGAAATTCAGGGCCTTGGGCTTGCCTTTGTTGCGGAAAGCAACCTCCATCCAGACATGCATCTGCTCCACATTCGCAAGAATATTGCTATGGGTGAGCATGGCGCCTTTCGAGACGCCCGTCGTACCGCCTGTATATTGCAGGAAAGCAAGGTCAGAACCTTGAACCGGAATGGGGTTGAAGGATTGGGCACGGCCTTGAGCCAATGCATCCTTGAAACGGATATGGCCCGGGATGTTCCACACAGGGACCATTTTCTTCACGCGGCGCACGACGAAATTGATGATGTGGCCCTTGAAGCCATGCATGTCGCCCATTGAAGCGACAATGATATTGGGAACATTGACGGAGTTAAGGGTCTTCTCCACCGTCGATGCGAAGTTCTCCAGAACAATCAATGCTTTGGCGCCGGAGTCGTTCAGCTGGTGTTCCAGCTCGCGCGGCGTATAAAGCGGATTGACGTTCACCACCACGAAACCGGCGCGGAGAATAGCCGTAAACGCAATTGGATAATGCAGGATGTTTGGCATCATCACTGCGACGCGATCACCTTTGACGAGGCCACGCGATTGGAGAAATGCTGCGAGGGCGCGAGAGTATTCGTCCAGCTTCTTGAAAGAGAGATCCTTACCCATGCAGGTAAAGGCGGGATTGTCGGGGAACTGCCGACAGGACGCCAGAATCATATCGCCAATAGACGAGGTATTGCTCAGATCGATTTCGTGCGGAACGCCGACCGGATACGATTTGAGCCAGATTTTTTCCTGCTTCAACGCGCCTTTCTTGGCTGTATCTGCTGCGACGGATTCAACTACGGATGCACTTTGCCCAGTCGTTTTTTTCGCCATGTCTTCTCCCCGGATTGCTCCGTCCTAAGTTGGGCAGCCTGTGCGCCCGCCGTCTCCCAAGCTGCCCGCCCGGACAGCCTCCTCACCATAAATGTGGTCGAGTTTTACTCTCTTCGCAAGAGTTACATTGACGTAAGCGTAAATTATAAAGGAGTCGAGCGTCTTCCCCAATTTTTAAGTTCAGCAATCACAATAGGTTGAAAGAAACCACGGGAGAAAATAGCAGGTCCGATGGGCGGGGCATATCGCAATTATGTGTAATCTTGCGTCTGATGAGCTTCGAATTCCTGATTTCGCAGAGATCGAATGAGTATCGAGATTGCCTTGCCGCCATAGGTGACGAGATCGTAGTTTCGGTCGCCGCGCAACCATTCATTGAGGAGCCCGCTCAACATGGAAAGCAGGATCAGTGCTGCCGTATCAGCAGTCCATTCCTTTGAAAGCTCCCCGCGTCTTGCCGCCACGTCGAGCAATCCTGCGAGCAATGAGAGGACATTAGATCGCGCTTCCCTGAGTCTGTCTTCCAGTGGGGCCATCTCGCCGACGAATTCGCATCGCTGGTTGATGATAATGAAAATGTTCTGCTGGCGTACATCGTTCGAAAAAAGATGCAGCGCCTGGATAATCGATTGTTCCAGAACATGCATTGGATTGGGGTGATTAACGGCCGCTGCCTGCAACATGATTTCTTCTTGCGGGAAGCGGACATTACCTATGATTGTGCGCGCGATTTCAAGCTTGTCGTGGAAGTGGAAATAAATCGCACCACGCGTTACTCCGGCATGACATGCGATTTCCATCAGTGTAGATTGGTTGACACCACGTTCGAGGAAAACCTGCTCGGCGGCCACCAGAATGGCTTCCCGGGTCTCGGCTGCCTCGGCTTTCGTTCTTCGCATGACTTCTCTCAGGTAGATGCAGGCTAGTGGCCCAGTTTGCCACTGAATCTGGATAACTCATTCGTGATCTGTAATATTAGGTGATTGACTATAACACGGTAGTCCGTATTTACAAACACTCGTGTATGTTAAATTGGCAGCACCGCGCGACAGCAAGGGCACTCCCATCATGACTTTGAACCGTTCCATTCGGCTTTTTGCGGCAGGGGCCGCATTTCTTGTCTTTGCGGGGCAACCCGTTCTGGCGCAGGCACCCGGGGGGGCTACACCGCCTCCGCCACAGGTATCCGTTACGGTGGTCAAGCCGCATGATGTACCTGTTACCTATGAATATGCGGCGCGTATCAGCGCCTATCGCGATGTTCAGGTCCGAGCGCGCGTGGGCGGAATATTGCTTCACCGCAATTTCATCGAAGGTACGGAAGTCAAAGCGGGCGACGTGTTGTTCGAAATAGACCCTGCACCGTATGAGGCCGAGCTTGAAAAGGCTCAGGCTCAGGTAGCGCAGGCCGAAGCGCAGTATCAGCAATCCATTCGGGATGCCGAGCGCGCAGAACAACTCGTCCAGCAGAAGGTGCAGAGCACCGCCGTGCGTGATTCCGCTTTCGCAACGCGCGACCTGAACAAGGCGTCGGTTGCAGCAGCCAAGGCGCAATTGCGTACAGCAGAGCTTAACCTGAGTTATACCAAGGTCACCGCGCCCATCAGCGGTATCACGAGCCTTGAGCAAGTGAACGAGGGTAGCCTTATCGGCACAGACGCATCTTCCAGCCTCCTGACCTCGATCACACAGCTCGATCCGGTCTATGTGAATTTCTCCTTTACGGACACGGAAGCAGCCGAAATCGACCGTTTGCGCGCTGAGCGCGGCGCCACGGGTGAAGATGCCGATCGGCTCAAGATTAAAGTCCTGTTCGGCGACGGGCAGGCTTATGACCATGAAGGTACGATCGACTTCACCTCGTCGTCGCTCGATACGGAAACGGGCACGCTTGGTGCCCGTGCGGTCGTTGAGAACCCTAATCGCCGTTTGATCCCGGGCCAGTTCGTCCGAGCAGTGATTCTCGGCATTCAGGTCAAGAACGGCATCACGATTCCGAAGGCTGCGTTGCTGCAGGGCCCGCAGACGCAGTTCGTCTACGTGGTCAACAAGGACAATGTTGTCGAGGTGCGGCCTATCACGGTTGCGCGTGAGCTGAGCGATGCTTGGCTGGTTTCTGAAGGACTCAACGCAGGCGATCGGGTCATCACAGAGGGCCTTATCAAAGCAGCTCCGGGTAAGCCCGTGAATCCGGTCGACGCAGCTACTGAAGCAAGCAATCAGACGTCGCCCGATAAGGCTGGTGCTGATGCTGGCAAAGAACAGGCGGCAGGCAAGCAATGAATAGATTCTTCGTCGACCGCCCCGTTTTCGCGGCGGTCATCTCCATTGTGCTCGTGCTGGCTGGCCTGATCTGTATTCGGATCCTGCCTATTGCCCAGTATCCTGAACTGACGCCGCCACAAGTCGTCGTCAGTGCGACCTATCCCGGCGCAAGTGCCGAAACGGTGGCGCAAACTGTTGCTGCACCGTTGGAACAGCAGATCAACGGCGTCGAGAACATGCTTTATATGCAGTCCTCGAGCCTTGGTAGCGGCACCATGCAGTTGACGGTAACCTTCGCTCTGGGCACCGACCCGGATCAGGCCACCATCAATGTCAACAACCGGGTGCAGCGTGCGACCTCGTCCCTTCCGCAGGAAGTGCAGCGTCTGGGTGTCACGGTGGACAAACGTTCCACCACGATTCTGGGCATGGTCGCCATGTTTTCCGACAGCGATCGTTATGACCGCACCTATGTCGGTAACTACGCGCTTCTAAACGTGGTCGATGACCTCAAACGTTTGCAGGGCGTCGGCGATGTGCAGCTGCTGGGCAATATCGATTATTCGATGCGCATCTGGTTGCGTCCAGATAAGCTGGCGCAGTATAATCTGACCCCGAGCGATGTCTCGACGGCTATTCAGGAACAGAATGCGCAGTTTGCTGCGGGCCGCTTCGGCGATCAGCCAGACCCGCAAGCCGGGCCGTTCACCTATACGGCGACCACGCAGGGACGTCTGCCGGATGCTGCGGCATTTGAAAACATTATTCTGCGTTCAAGCCCCAACGCTGCGACTCTCCGTCTGAAGGACGTTGCGCGCGTCGAACTGGGAACAGAAAGCTATCTCGTCGATAGTAATCTTAACGGCACGTCTGCTGTCCCGATTGCAATATATCTGCAGCCGGGTGCGAACGCGCTCAATACGATGGAACTCATTCAGAACCGTATGAATGAGCTGAAGGCGAGCTTCCCGGCGGGCATCGATTACTCGATCCCGTTTGATACGACGAAGTTCATCAAGGTCTCCATTGAGGAAGTGGTTCACACCTTCATCGAGGCGATCATTCTCGTCGTGCTAGTGGTCTTCATCTTCTTGCAGAACTGGCGCGCGACGCTCATTCCGATCATCGCAGTGCCGATCTCGATCATTGGCACATTCGCGGGCATGTATGTGCTCGGCTTCTCCATCAACCTCCTGACGCTATTCGGTCTGGTGCTGGCAATCGGCATCGTGGTCGACGATGCTATCGTGGTCCTGGAGAACGTCGAACGTATCATGACGACCGAGAAACTTTCGCCGCGCAAGGCCGCCATCAAGGCCATGGGCGAAGTAACGGGGCCGGTTATCGCGATTGTTCTCGTGCTCTGCGCCGTGTTCATTCCGGTCGCCTTCATGGGCGGTCTTGTCGGCGAAATGTACAAGCAGTTCGCCGTCACCATCGCGATCTCGGTGACGTTGTCGGGTCTTGTGGCTCTGACGCTGACACCGGCGCTCTGTGCGTTGATCCTCAAGCCGGGTCATCACGAGCCGATGTTGCCGTTCCGTATTTTCAACCGCTTCTTCGAGCGGGTAACAGATGGTTACTCCAGCGGTGTTCGCTTCTTTTTGAAGCGTGCAGCAATCGGCCTCATCCTGTTCGCAGGTCTTCTCGGCGCGACGTACTATCTTTTCGAAAGAGTTCCGGGATCGCTGCTGCCGGATGAGGATCAAGGCTTCCTGTTCAGCGTTGCGGTACTTCCTCCTGCGGCCTCTTTGGAGCGTACAACTGCAGTTCTCGATCAGGCGAGTGCGAATATCCGGAAGAGTCCAGCTGTGGAAAGCGTCTTCGCGGTGTCCGGTTTCGACCTTCTGTCGGGTGGTCTGAAAACCAGTGCGGGCACGATGTTCATCATGCTCAAAGACTGGAAGGAGCGTACGACACCTGAGACTGACGCGCGCAATCTTCCCGGCGCGATCATGGCGATGAATTCGGGTATCAAGGATGGACTTGTTCTGGCGTTCAACCCACCTCCGATCATGGGCCTCAGCACGACCGGCGGCTTTGAACTCTATGTTCAGGATCGTACAGGCGGTGGTGTGGAATCGCTAACGCGTGCGACCAAGCTCATTACCGAAGCTGCGGCCAAGCGACCGGAGTTGCAGGGCGTCCGTACGACGTTTGATCCGAACGTTCCGCAGTATGACATCCAGCTTGATCGCGAAAAGGCGAAGGCTATGGGTGTACCGATCAACTCTGTATTCACTGCAATGCAGGCGACGTTCGGCAGCCTCTACGTCAACGACTTTACGCTGTTTGGCCGCAACTATCAGGTCAACCTGCAGTCGGAAGCCGAGTTCCGTCGCGATCCAAGCGATCTCAAGCATGTTTTCGTGCGGGCCAATTCGGGCAGCATGATCCCCCTGGACGCTCTTGTGACAGTCAAGCGCATTGTCGGTCCGGATCAGCTGGAACGCTTCAATGCTTTCAATGCAGCGAAGATTACCGGTAATCCGGCACCGGGTTTCACATCCGGTGATGCGATCAAGGCAATGCAGGAAGTGGCGGCGGAAGTTCTTCCGCAAGGCTATCAGATTGCATGGACCGGCTCGGCCTATCAGGAAGTGACCACCAGCGGCACTGGCACACAGGCCATGATCTTTGGTCTCGTCATGGTATTCCTGATCCTTGCTGCACAGTATGAACGCTGGAGCCTGCCGCTCGCCGTCATCACCGCAGTGCCGTTTGCTATCTTCGGCGCGCTGTTGGCGACCGATCTGCGCGGGTTGACCAATGACGTGTATTTCCAGATTGGTCTGGTGACACTCATAGGTCTGGCGGCGAAGAACGCGATTCTGATCGTGGAATTCGCGGTGCTTGAACGAGAGACGGGCAAGTCCGCCATTGAGGCGGCAGCGTCGGCAGCTCGTCTGCGCTTCCGTCCGATTGTGATGACTTCGCTGGCCTTCATTCTCGGCGTCGTGCCGCTGGCGGTTAGTACCGGCGCCGGTTCGGCAAGTCGTCACTCGATCGGTACGGGCGTCATCGGCGGCATGTTGGCGGCAACATTCATCGCAACCTTCTTCATTCCGATGTTCTACAGTCTGATAGCGCGTAAGCCTCCGAAGAAGCCGGAGGACGAGGATGTGAACGAAACGACTGGTCAAAACGGGCAGATCGATAATCAGATCTAGTCAGTCTCGAATGTCAAACAAAAGCCCCGCCGAAAAGCGGGGCTTTTTGCATCAGCCTATACTTGCATTCCTTGGAAAGGCTGGAAACTCTTCGCGACAAGCTTTTGAGAAAGAAGCCTCACAATCTCTAGAACAGCGATGCGATACTCTGAACGATTGCCCACCCTAGAAAAGTTGCCGGTACACTGAGTGCCGCAAGCATGATGCCGAGAAACACGTAGGCAGCTTCATTAGGCGAGCGCTTTGTTTGCTCCGGAGCCTTGTGCCATTGAGCGGGTACGCCATCAAACATTGTATAAATCCTCCTTCTCCCTGAATTTAATTATTGATGAGAGGGCGATTTGTTCAAGTCAAAATAAATGGATGTATTTATTGATGATTTTATGTTAGAAGCGGCGCAAATCATGCTGATCAGTGCATGATATTTTTAATTTTTGGCCGTATAGTTGAGTTATTTATTTGATAAAAAATAATTTTACTTTTGTACTGTAAGTATCGATATGTCGGAAATTTCAAAAATATCTGAAAATTCGTTTGGCAAGCGGTCTTCTCTGCGTCAAAATGGCACGCAATGACTGTCCCGATTTTGTCAGCCGGAATCGTCTGATGCTTGGCTCAGTAAAAGCTGTTCGGAAAATAGCGCAGATAGAGCTCTGTTAACGTGCCTTTCTCCTGCAGGGCCTGAAGGGCATTGTTGAAGGCATTGACGAGAGGAGCGTTCTGCTGTGCTACAGCGATGCTGAGGCCACTGCCAAGATATTGCGGTGCAAGATAGGGGCCGGCTGCAAATGTGCAGCATGCATGACCTTCTGGGCTGTTCAGCCACATGGAAAGTGACATGCCGTCATGAAATACAGCGCTTATCTTGCCACTTTTGAGATCGGCGAGCATCAGTGAATCATTAGGGTACGGTTTGGCGATCGCATGAGGGAAATAGCTTTTCAGAAGCTGCTCATGCGCGGCGCCTGCAACTACGCCAACCGTCTTGCCCTTCGTGGCTGTAACTGCGTTGTCGTTAAATGCATTCGCATTAGTTGTCGCAAATCGCGCAGGCAGTCGCATATAAGACCGTGAGAAGGCAAATTGCCCGCGGTTTGCTTCGTTCGGCTTCCACCCTGCTATGATGGCTTCTGCTTGTCCGCCAAGCAGTCGCGCTTCAAGCTCGTTCCATGGCACGGCCTCGATCTGACATATGTCATCGACGCCCAGCTGGTGGCAAAGTGCCTTAGCAAGGTCGACATTATAGCCCGCAAGATGTCCCTGATCGCCCAGCATATTGAAAGGTGGGAAATCGACTGTTGTGATGAACCTCAGCCGGTTGAACGCTTGCAAGGACGGCAATGGCAGGCGCTCCTTCTGATTGATGAAGGAAGGAGCCTCCGGCTGTGCGTCTGAAGCCCAGGCGCCATGAGTGCCACATGTGAATGCCAGCACGATCAACAGTCTGGAAAGGTTGCGTATCATGCCCCGCTTTTCTCCTTTTCCCTATAATTTAGCGTTAACTGAAAAGTCGAGCGATGAACAATATTCAACCAAGGTGCTATGAAAATAAAGGTTGCAATTCCTTCGCAGTATAATACCTTTAGATTGCAAGTTTTACCAAAGCAAACATCTAATAAAACGATTGGTAAAATTAGAATATGTGTAAATTCCTAAAACATAAATTATGAATATTCAATAGTACGGGGGTGCTATGAGTAGTGTATCGAGTACGTTCGATCTGGAGGTATGCAGCGCCATATCAGCCAGATTGGAACAATGTGGCGTGCCCAGAGATGCGTTACTGGGGGCTTATAGTGCGGCTATTCACTATGGAACATCGTTTTGCGTGGAACTGGTACAGCGAGGTGATGTTTCGGAAACCGTCGTTTATGCAGCTATTGCTGACTTTTTAGGGGTGGAGTTCACAAGCGAGGCTTTACCCTCGCGCATCTTCGTATCGGGCGAGGAGAAACCATCGGCTTTCGTTGATGTGGGGCAAGTCATGCTGCTCGGTTCGGACGGAGGGAGTTATCTCTACATCGCCCCGTCAGAAAATCGCATTGGAACTCTTCGAGATCATATTCTGGCGACGCCGACATTGAGGAGCAGAATACGTATCTGCACGCCGACCCTCTTGAAGCAAATCATGCGGCAACGCCATCAGAAGGATCTGATCGCACGGGCCCATGGAATGACACCGCAGTCGCTTTCAGCTGCACGCGTTCTCGATACGCCGCAGGCATTCATCATTGCGATGGCAATTTATGTATTCTTCGCTTGCCTGTTCAATTGGCCGGGGACGACTTTGCTGGTGCTCCATGTAGCGCTGTCGATATTCTTCTTTGGATGCGTAATGATCCGATTGTTCGCGGCCGTCTCCGGACAACGATTGAAGTTTATTGAAATCAAGAAATGCAGGCCACGCGATTTACCGAATTATTCTGTCCTGGTCCCGCTCTATCGCGAACAGGATGTGGTTGGTCAGCTTGTTTCGAGCTTGAAGCGATTGAACTGGCCAGCCAGTAAACTCGATATCAAGCTTGTCTGCGAAAAGGACGACTTCGATACAATATCGGCAATACGTCGTGAGCAGCTTCCGTTAAACTTTGAATTGGTCCTCGTGCCGTCCGGCGGCCCTAAGACGAAGCCAAAAGCGCTCAATTACGCATTGCAGTTTGCGCGGGGTGAGATTGTCGCGGTCTTCGATGCAGAGGATCGACCACATCCCGATCAGTTGCTTGAGGCGTGGCAGACTTTTCAGGCAGAAGGCGACAAGCTGGCCTGTGTACAGGCGCCTCTCATTATCGGTAACTTCCGCCACAATCTGCTGACACGAATGTTTGCCTTTGAGTATGCAGCGCTTTTCCGGGGGCTCTTGCCGTGGCTCGCTTCTCGAGGACTTGTTATTCCACTGGGCGGTACGTCCAATCATTTTCGGCGATCTTGTCTGGAAGAGGTCGGTGGCTGGGATGCCTATAATGTTACTGAGGACGCTGATCTGGGCGTAAGGCTCGCTCGGTTCGGTTATCGCATTGGCGTTATAACGCGTGGAACAATTGAGGACGCACCGGTGAACTATGACGTCTGGCGCAAACAGCGAACACGTTGGCTCAAAGGCTGGATGCAGACATGGCTTGTCCATGGACGTCAGCCACATAGCACATGGCGCGAGCTCGGCTGGTTCAGATTTACCGTCAATCAGATTTATACTTTAGGCATAATCAGTTCGGCGCTTCTGCATCCCCTCATGCTGGCCATGTTCGCAATTCTGCTTCTCAGTATGTTATTCGGGCCTTTGACGACGCAGGGCATCTGGCTGTTGGGGATTGATGTGACGAACATTCTGCTCGCCTATCTGAGCTTTTACCTTTTGGGCGCGAGAACAATGGAGCCAACAGAATTGGGAGGATATGCGTATCTATTCTCAATCCCAATTTACTGGGTGTTGATTTCAATCTCCGCATGGCGTGCGCTATGGCAACTGGTGCATGTGCCTCATCTGTGGGAAAAGACACCGCACCAGCCAAGCTTGTTCTACGTCACTTCCGACGATTCAGTGAGGAGCGTCGCGCCTCGCCCTATGATAGATTGATCCTCAGCTCCAATGGCCTCGAGATCTCTTCCCTCATAAGGCAATGTCAACAGGATGCGCCGGATTGCAGCAAGTCTGGCGCGTCTTTTGTCATTCGATCGGATGATTGTCCAAGGAGCGTAACCTGTATCGGTCCGTTCAAGCATTGTGTGCAGGGCTTCGGAATAGTCATTCCAGCGAGAAATACCTGCTACATCCATTGGGGAGAATTTCCAGTTTTTGAGCGGACTATGGCGACGCTCGTGAAAACGCTTGAGCTGCATCTCCTGACCGATATCCAGCCAGAACTTGAACAGATGAATGCCGTCTGTAACGATCATGCGCTCGAAATCGGGTGTTTCCGTCAGAAACGTCTCTAGTTGCGTTGGAGTGCAGAAACCCATCACACGTTCAACACCCGCACGATTGTACCATGAGCGATCAAACGTGACGAATTCGCCTGCAGTTGGGAAATGCGCAACATAGCGCTGGAAATACCATTGTCCTTGTTCCGTTTCGGTAGGCTTCGGCAGGGCAACATTACGTGCTGTTCTAGGGTTCATGAATTCACGGATTGTAAAGATGGTTCCACCCTTACCAGCAGCGTCGCGACCTTCGAAAACGCTGACAACACGTCCCCCCGTATCCTGAAGCCAATATTGCAGTTTGACCAGCTCGATCTGAAGCCGCTCCAACGTCTCTTCGTATTCTTCCGACTTCATCTTGGATGGATACGGATATCCACCCGACTGGAGTGCATTGTCGTCGATCCATTTTGGTAGTTTCGGATCGCTTATGTCAAACGAACGCGCCACCCCGTCAACTTTTAGCTTGATTGGCTTGTCGCCAGATTTTGTCTCGTCTTTTTTGTCTTTCTTTTTGTTAGCTGTCTTCGAACTGTCACCCACGGCAATTCCCTTTCGTTTATATCAAAGCATGATATGGGCTGTTTGGAAGCCGCGTAAAGGACGTTCGAACATTTCCGGTTAAAGTCGATGCCACAACGGCAGAAGGAAGCAGCATGAGCGAGGCAGGCAACCACATCGATCCAGAACCACCGGCCGAGAAGTCGATTTTCGAACCGCTTCTCCGGGTCAAGGGCGTTTTGATCGCCAGCATGGTTCTTGCCGTCTGTGTGCTGGCTCTTGATCTGCCATTCTGGTTTCGCGCCGGTCTGTTGGCCGTTGTCGTGCTCGGTGCTGTGTGGCTCGCAAGCGAAGTTGCAAGCACAGAACCAGACGAGCTGCCGGTAAAGAATATAACACCTAACGAAATGGCGGGAGTCTCCGGCGAACGTCTGGCTGATCTCTTAACCGACCCGATGGTCGTCTTCGATCATAGCGGTACCGTATTATTCACCAATTCCGCGGCTCTCGAAGCGTTCCAGTCACTGGAAACTGGCACCGCGCTCTATCTGCGGTTTCGCGCCCCGGAAATGCACGCGCTCATCCAAGGAGTGATTGCAGACGGCGAAGCGCGAAGCATTGAATATTTTGAGCGCGTCCCGATTGATCGCTGGTTCAAGGCAATGGTCAAGGCTTTGCCGGGCAAGGATAGGACATCTGAGCTTTTTGTTCTTCTGTTTCGCGACCAAAGCGAGACGCGTCGCATTGATCGCATGCGTTCGGACTTCATCGCAAATGCAAGCCACGAATTGCGCACGCCGCTGGCCTCGCTACGCGGGTTTATCGAGACGTTGCAAGGGCCAGCTCGAAACGACGCGGCTGCGCGCGACCGCTTTCTGGATATCATGCAGAAGCAGGCCGAACGTATGTCGCGCCTGATCGATGATCTTTTGTCGCTGTCGCGCCTCGAAATGCGGGCGCATCTGACAGTCAATGAATGCATTGACGTGACTTCCATTCTCAACCACGTCGCCGATACGCTGACGCCGCTGGCAGCTGCTCTGGATATCAGTATCGTGCGTCAATTGCCGGATCATCCCGTGAATGTTACGGGCGCGCGTGATGAGCTCATTCAAGTGTTTCAGAACCTCGTTGAGAATGCTTGCAAATACGGGCAGGCGGGCAAGCAGGTCATCATCAAGCTCAATGAGGACGACAGTGGCAGTTCGCCGGAAGTTGTTGCGTCAATTCAGGATTTTGGTCCAGGTATCGCCGCTGAACATTTGCCACGCCTGACGGAACGTTTCTACCGGATCGACGTGGAAACGAGCCGGGCTCAAAAGGGTACGGGCCTCGGGCTTGCCATTGTCAAACATATTCTCGCGCGCCATCGTGGTCGGCTGGTTGTTCGCTCACAATTGGGCGAAGGATCGACCTTCACAGTGCGGCTGCCGAAGCGAGTGGCGTAAACCTTATCGAAATTTGCGCAGCAGTTGCCATTTCAATGGACGCAGCTTTTTATAGAACGGAGTCGCACGCATTCTTTCCAGCGCATGGGCGAGGATAAGAGATATGCGTCCTCGGAGTGTGACCGGGCGAATATAGTCGCGCAGGAGCGTTGTCTGGTCGCAGAGCTCGGTTTTCCAAGGCTCGTCGCCATAGCCAAGATCGAAACAGGTGTAATCCTGCGCTTTCAGCTCGGATAACAGGCGCAACATCAGAACTTTCCCTGGTGAAAGCTTGCTCCAGTCGCCGTTTTCGAACGTTGTAATCATTGCACAATAATGGCCATTGCGGACGATGCTCCACATCGTGGCCAGTATCGTCTCACCTACCGCAATTGCCGAAAAATGAAGAGCATTGCATCGAGCTAATTGTTCAGTCGCTTGTTCAAAAAAGCGCCGCTTTTCCGGATGAGCATCGAAGCCGGGAACCTCCGTATCTTCGAAGCGGCGCTGCTTCTGGCGTAACATAGTTTCGAGGACAGACTGCCGTTCAGCTTCGGTTTGAGCGAGATAAAAACGAAACCCGTCCAGGTGTTGAAGCGTCCGTCCGCGCTTTTTGATGTTCTTTATGCTCTTAATGGACAGTTCGATCTCCTCGATTGGACGTGTCAGAGAAACTGCATGTGTTGACGCTTCAGAAGACAGATTTGTTAACAGCCATAGCGGATTTACCGAGCCTTCAACGCGTTCGGGCATCTTGCGGAGCGCAATGACATCATGAAAAGGAACTTTTGCGATAACAGCTTCGAGGACGCGCATCGCGGCATCATGAGAAAGCTTTGCTGCTGCTGGAAATACGATGGGCGCGTTATAATCACTCACGCCGTCATCGATGAATGAAAGCACCCTGGAACCGTAGATACGTGTAATAGAGAGCGGCAGAAAGAGAAGTGGAGTGCCATCGGACTGGCGAACCTCGGTCAGGCATAGCTGCACGCCGGATTTCTGTCCGTAGGTTGCTTCCCAAGCTTTTAGGAATGATTTGGACTGAAAGACAAAGAATGCGGTGCTGGTTCTGTCATCGGCATCCGGCCAGTCGGCGGATAGCTGTTCCGTACTGCTAAAAACTTGAATGTCAAAATCATTGGTCAGCATAAAAGTCTTTCAGAATCTCCAATTTGGGGAATTTCGATTATGTAAGTGCACCGAATCTCATTTTATAGTTGAAGTGTTTAGTAGATTTGAAACCTAAGAAAACTATGAAATGCTGACTTGACCGGCTCCTGCCGGTTGATTGCTTCGCACGTGCTTTCTCGCAAATAGGGCAACGATGTCTGTTTCGATTATCATCAAGACTTTAAACGAGGAAAAGCGTATCGCCGAGGCTGTGGAGAGCGCCTTGAGGGCTTTGCCTGGCGGAAAGGTGGAAGTTATCGTAGCGGATAGCGGGTCTAAAGATCGCACGATTGAAATTGCGCGATCCTATCCGATCAAGGTCGTGCAGATCGAGCCTCCCGCGCAAGCCAGTTGCGGTCTCGGCCCGCAACTGGGCTTTCAGTATTCAACACAGCCCTATATCTGCCTGATCGATGGCGACATGATACTTGAGCCAGATTTCCTGCCGACAGCGCTCGATTATCTCGACAAGCACCCGGATGTCGGCGGCGTGACTGGTCATGTCGTGGACCAGATTCTGGAAAGCCTTGAGTTCCAGCGTCGTGCAAAGCGGCATTCGCCGGAAGCGCGAACAGGTGATATCGACCGCATGAATGGCGGCGGACTTTACAGGCGCAGCGCGATTGAGCAGTCGGGATATTTTTCAGACCGTAATCTTCATGGCCATGAAGAGTTTGATGCGGGTGTCCGCCTGCGCAGCAATGGCTGGAAGCTCTATCGCCTGGATCGGCCTTTTGTGCAGCATTTTGGCTATACAATGAACGCCTATAAGCTTCTGGTTCGCCGCTGGAAAAGCAAATATTTGCGTGGAACCGGTGAGGTGTTACGCGCTGCAATGGGGCAGCCGCATCAGAAAAATCTGTTCCGTGAACTGCCGGAACTACGGCTTTGGGGTGCAGTCTATCTTTGGTGGCTGGCAATCATAGCAGCTCTTGTTTTTCTGCCGGGATGGCCGTTGGCAATCCTGACAGCCGCGGTAATTGCCGTGGTGCCATTTGTGGCAATGTCGGTCCGGTCGCGCAGTATAGAGCTTGGTGTCTATGCGGTGGTGGCATGGATATTCCACGCAGCAGCACTACCGCTCGGCTTTTTTCAGCCGCGGCGCAAGCCTACAGACTGGATTGAAAGCAAGGTTATAAGAGAGCCTTGATGAGAACACTGCGACTGGCCGTATCCGTTTCACTTTTGGCCCTCGCAATGTCCGGTGCTGTCGCCGAGGAATGGCTTCCGGTCAAAGAAAACAACCTCGAAATTTCCTCGGGAAGCCCACTCGATTTTTCGGGATTTCTGACAAACATCCCGATTGAAGAGAAAAATCGTTTGATCGCAAATGCCGACGGGCGTTTCGCACAGGCAGACACGCCTGACCAGGCGATGCGACTGCAATGTGCGGCGATTGCCTGGGGGCCTCCATCATCCGGCGTGGTAGATCATGCCTTCATTGATCGATATGTGCGACAGCTTCGTCTGCATGGCTACAATATAGCTCGTTTCCATTTCGTCGATGCCGATCTGATGCTTGAGCAGGCAGGCGATTTTGATTTCCGACCTGAAGCTCTCGACCGGATGCGCTACCTTATGGCGGCGCTCAAACGCGAAGGCATTTACTGGATCATTGACGGACTTACCTCCGAAAGTGGCGCTTTGGGCGGAAGGGACATTGACCGCTGGGGTCCGGAAGGCAATCTGAAGCGCCGAACCTATGTAGACGATGCAGCATTCGATCACTGGTTGCGCTTCCAGAAAGAGGTCTACGCCACAGTCAATCCCTATACAGGCCTTGCACCTTTACAGGATCCCGCCCTCGCACTGGTCATTCCGTTCAACGAAAATGGCATCGAGTTTACAAGCTTTGTGCACGAGCACGACGACGGTACAACATTTTGGCCGGGCTATCGTCCCGTGTTCAATGCATTTCTGAAAAAGCGCTATGCGGATAGTGCCACCTTGTCCCGAGTCTGGGGCGGGTTGGCTTCTGACGAAGGTCTGGAACAACAGACCGTCCAACTGCCCGTAAGCCGTAGTGGTGGAGGGAGACGGCTGCGGGATTTTCAGGCATTCGTCGTTGAAAGCGAACGTTCGCTGGTGCAACGGATGGAAAAGGCGCTACGCGATCTTGGCTATCGCGGTCTGGTCGCCCCCTATAACAACTGGTTCACCGTTCAAACCGCTCTTTCACGACAAAACGAGAAAGCTGTGGTCGCCAACACCTATCAGGACTGGATCGGAACTCTCAACCCCGGAACGGAAATCAGGCATACGAGTTCGATTGGCGACGCTGCTTCCTATGTCAGTGACATCGCTGCCGGGCGCTGGCTCGGTCGACCGTTTCTTGTGACCGAATATGAGCATCTGTTCTGGAACCGTTATCGATATGAGGCGGGTCTGGTGTTTCCGGCCTATGCCGCATTGCAGGGCTGGGACGGCATTTGCCGTCATGGGCAGGGACCGTTAACGCTTGCGTTTGATGAGGCCGCGCCATTCCGTCAGCGTATCGTTCCCTACACTTTTGCTGTCGATCCTGTCGCGCGGGCGGGCGAAACGCTGGCGTCATTTCTCTTTCGCCGGGGCGACGTGGAAACTGCAGATTTCAATCTACCGTTCATGATGCAGGGCGAGGCAAGCCTTGGTGAATCGCTTGAGTTTCGAGAACCGGCCCGGCTCATGCGGCTGGCACTTGTTGGCGGGGTCGGTCTTGCCACGAAAGAACTGGCTTGGCCGCAGGGCTTGCAAAAAAAAGTTGCGGTCGATTATCGAAATGTATCACTCGATAACGTGCTGCAACGTCTGAAAGCGGCAGGACTTCTTGCAGATGACAACATAACCAACCCTTCGCAGGGCTTGTTTGAAAGTACTACGGGTCAAATCCGGCTCCACCGCAACAAGCTGCGGATGCAGGTCATTACGCCGAAGACCGAGGCCGTTGCTTTTGCCGAACTGAAAGATCACCTGACTTTGAGTGAGCTGTCCCTCGGAAATGCCGAGGAGCGGGGGCTGTTCGCTGTTTCGGCAATAGACGAGAAACCGCTGAAGGATAGCGAAAAGCTGCTGATAATTTTTGCGAGCGACGCTCGCAATAGCGATATGCATTTCCGCGACAAGGCAGAGAAAATCATAGAGGATTGGGGGCGGCTGCCGGTCACTTTGCTACGCAATCGAGTGGACGTGAATCTGGCACAAGACACAGTTTTATGGACACTTTCGCCTGTCGGTCTTGATGGAAAGATTCATGAAAAGATTGCTGCCGGGTCTGGCCCCATTGCTTTCCGGCTGGATAATGGAGCTGGCAAAGCGGGGCCGACGACGTTCTTCCTTCTTGAACGGAAGCTCGCAGCTCAATAGAAATCCGTCGACAGCCTGCTCCAGCTTTCGCCGGCGATTGCACAGAATCGCAAGGTGCCCGCAGCCTGATTGTCCGACGCCATCAGGAACAACCAGTTGATATCGCTTTCTGTCCAGGCTGGATGTGCCAAATAGCTTTGAAGGTAACCGGGAACAAGAAATATGGCTTCGCCTTGCGCAATTTCCTTCACGTTTGCCTGGGGCTTGGCGGCTCTCTTGATCGCGGGAATCGGAAAAAGCGGGTTGAGCAACCCGCCCACTGAATTGGTTATCCATCCACCGAGGATTGGACGCCGTTCGGCAATGTAACTCGCCACATAGCTGCCAGCTCGGAAAACGCGTGTCCATCCAAGCCCGTGTGTGCCGAGTGTAATCCCCTCGATTGCTTCGGAATGGTTCAGGCTCACGGGAGCAACACTGTCGGTGAAGTTGCGTATCTTTTCACTTGGACGCAAAGTGAGCGTCAGTTCGGCCGCACCGCGCGGCGACATTTCCGGCTTCATCATGAAAGCGCAAAGCAATCGCCCCATTACCGATTGGCCATTGACCCTATACGGAATGGGCAGGACCGAGATCGCGCTATCGATCTCACCGTGCTCGTCCTCATGGACCACGCTGCCGATCGCAGGTCGTAATAGGGGTTTTCAAAAAAGAACTTCTGAAAATACTGATCGAAAGTTTTGTCGCATGACTTTGAGTGTGGACGAAAAACTCGCTGGAACAGCGCGCGGACCGCAGGAATATCATTAATATGCATCGCGCGAACACGTCGCGACTTGATGTCACTTGCTGGCGTAGAGATATGCGTCGTCTAAGCCCCCGCTTGCTTGAAACCGCCTTTTTTCTCTTCTGCGTCACGACTCCGGCGAACGAGGTAGATAACGCATCCCCATGATGCCAACACAATACTGATTTCAATTACGTAAATGGCTGCGAAAGTTCCCGTAATCGGCGCGTACCAGGTAGCCAGCGCCAGAAGCGGTGCGCCGAGAATATTGCCGGTGTTCAGGACTGCCGTGCGATAACTGTGCTGGCTCGCCGCACCCAGAAGATCGACCGCTATCGACCACAGGGCAACAAACACGGTAATCCAGCAAAGCGTGCGGCAGAAGGAAACCAGTGTGTCGTATTCGCTGCCGAACAGATAGGGCAGGTAGGGCGCAATGATAAAGACGGCGAGCGAAGTGAATATGCCGATGGCGAAAGCAGCACCGAGCAGACGCATTGTAATCGGTAGCGCATGATGGATGCCGTTTGCGCTGGCACGAGCCAGATGCGGGTAGACGAGACGGTTCATAGCCTCGACTGTCAATGTGCTGCTGTCGATGATGCGGCGGGTAACACCGTAGCTGCCGACGACACTTGGCGGCATCAAGGTCCCGAGCAGTAGTAGGTCGGCATTCTGGCGTACTGCCTTGAAGATAAACTGCGATGCGAACATCACGCCCAGTCGCAGCTCGTCGCGCACAATGGTATAGTACGGTCGGCCAAGCCTGCGTAGCAACAAGGCGTAAATCACGGCGACCAGTACATGGACCCCAAACTGCCAATAAGCCCATCCGACTACGGTTGAGACGCCAAATACAAGGCACGCGATTGCTGCGGCGATGGTGCGCGCAATGGCAAACCCGACGACGGAAAGATTGGCGGATACGAAGTCGGTATGTGCGATATAAATCTGCTCGACCAGCAGGATGAGACGCACCAGTACAATATTCGTGACGAGCAGCAGGAAAAGCCCAACCAGATTGTCGGCAAATTCAGGAGAACTGTTCAGCCAGAACGGTAATATTGCCATTCCGGCGGCGACGAGGATGACGCCGGTTATTGCGATAAGAATGAGATTGTGGCCGAGCATTGCCGGATAAATCGCCCGATCCTGTGCCACGCGACGGACGAGGCATTCCGCTCCGCCGAGGCCACAGATGAAGGTAGCAATGCTGGTTACCGCCATGACTGTCACGAACAAGCCGAACTCATGAGAGCCGAGATAACGCGCCAGAATAGCGAATGTAAAAAGTTGCGCGATGTTTGCCGCAAAAAGACTGCCGCTCGAAGCTGCGTAGGACAGTAATGTCGACCAATGGCGTTTCAAATTTTCATACCGAATTTTCGGGCTGATCGGACCAGCGTGCTTCTGGGAGGATGAAAGACGCTTGGAATTTCAAGAGAAGGTTATGGCAGAGAACCGGATTATTTTCCGTAAAGTTTCCGGTGGTGAGGCACATGCTTCATTTTCTCTTAATCCCGAAGAACATGGGGTGCCAAGCATGTCGAGTGAAATTTATCAGAAACTGCATGAGTAAATGACCATCATTTGCATTTTAGTGACACTCTTGCAGATGATTGCCTTTCATTAACCGAATTTTTTAATCTTTAAGTCTAAGGAAAACAGTAGCGCCATGTTTGCGCTATTGAGTGAACTTTAGGGGCGACTAATGTACACCTTACGCGACCTCGCTTCGAAAGCACGGGTAACGGAGACCGCCAGTGAAAATCTGGTTCCCGTCGATGACCGGCTGCGTGCCGTTCGCAGCGAAACGCATATCGTTCACGAAGAAAAGATCATTGAAACAAGCGCCACCGCAAACAAGGGGCTGATGCTGCCCGAACTTGACCTGTTCGAGGCGTTTGCCTGGATGCGCACACGTTGGATTTTGATCGCAGCGCTGGCGATAATTGGCGGTTTGGCGGGGCTTGCTTACGGCATGACGGCAAAGCCGCGCTATACAGCCTACACCGATTTGCTGGTTCCACCATCCGGGCTTCAGTTGCTGCCCAACGATGTCTATGCCCAAAGCCTCCAAGCCGACAGCCAGATTCTCGACATTGAAAGCAAGATGCGCATCCTGACTTCCGGCAACGTCCTGCGGCGGGTTGTGACGGATTTGAAGCTGAATGAGGATGAGGAGTTTGTTCCGCCGCCACCGGCTTTTGATCTTCGGGCTATGTTGGGGCTCAGCAAACCGGTGGGGCCGAAAGACGATACGTTGACCGCGGTTCGCGCATTGTCGCAGCGGATTACGGTTGCGCGTCCTGAACGATCCTATCTGGTTACGATTGCGGTCTGGACCGATAATCCTGAGAAATCGGTAAAAGTTGCGGATTCTCTGGCCAATGCCTTTCAGGAAGAAATTGCACAGGCGGATGCCGACGGTGCAGGGCGCGCTGCTTCGGCTCTGTCCGAACGTTTGGCCTCGCTGCAGAAGGCAGCAACTGAAGCGGAAGAAAAGGTTGCAGCGTTCCGTAGGGCACATGGTCTGCAGACCGCTGGTGGTGAACTCGTCAGCACCCAGTCGATGACGCAGATCAATTCCAAACTGGTCGATGCCAAGGCGCGGCTTGCCGAAGCAAGCACGCGTTATGAAGAACTGACGAGGGACACCGGCAGTGCCGTCAGTCCGGCGAGTACTTTACAGTCGTCCACGATGACGAATTTGCGCGGACAATATGCATCACTGAAGCAGCGCTACGATGCTCTGGTCATGACGTACGGGCCGCGTTATCCGGAACTGATAAATACGGAACGTCAGCTTGCCGGTCTGGAACAGCAGATGGCGCAGGAGCGGGCACGTATCCTGCAATCGGCCAAGGTTGATCTCGATCAGGCAAATGCTGTCGTTGCGGCTCTCAATGCACAGGCTGCTTCCGCCCGTTCCGCTGTCGCGCTCGACAATGATGCGCAAGTTCAGCTTTCGGACCTTGAACGTGACATGGCCGCGAAAGTAGCGATCTACAACACATTCCTGACCCGCTCTTCGGAGACCAGTCAGCGCCAGCAGCTTGATGCCACCAACATTCGGATCATTTCGACTGCTATTCCTCCGATTGGTCGCAGCTGGCCACCCAAGACCCTGGTGTTGGGGGCTGCGGGCGGTATTGCCGGGGTGGGGCTTGGTGTAGTTCTCGCGCTCGGTTTGGGTTATCTTGGCGCATGGCGCCGAAACCGTGAGGGTCTTGCCTGACTTAGCTGAACTATCGGTTCATTACCGTAAGGTGATACCGCCGCGGGTCTCATCGGCGGTCGGAGCGGCTTTTTGCAACTGCCGTTCTAAACGGCATGGGTTTGTTCTGGCTCCTTATGCCATAACACGCGATTCATCAGGGTGCTGATGTCAATATGCACACAAGAACGCTGCCGCCTTCAATGCGCATAGTTCTTTTCGGGATATAATGATCAATGCTGGTGTTATCGGTTTAATTCTGACACTTATCTGGGTAACGGCCTTTCCGTATCGATATATTAAGGAAGCGGAAAGCACAGATGACGACCCTATATTAACGCTCCTTTACATTCACCTTTGGCTTTACGGATTATATATGTCTTGTATGGAAAGTACGTTCTTTCAGGATGGTGGGGCATTGTGGTTCTGTATAAAGATGGCTGTCTTCGGATCGCGTTTGCAGGCAAAGGCAAGGCTTGACTGAAACGGCTTTTGGGGGCTGGGGCATTGGTGGAAATGGATAGTCTCGACAGGGCGCGCAGTCGCCTGGAATGGTATGCCATTCGACTGAACGATAGTATCAGTCGTCGGTTTCCGTTGCGCCCGTTCTGCTTGCCGATGAACGAGCGGATCATCACTTTCACATTCGATGATGTGCCTGACACGGCGGAAAGCGCCGGGGCTACTATTCTCGACAAGTACGGGGCCCACGGCACCTTTTATATTGCCGGTAATCTGGTTGGCACGAAAGAAGCCAAAAGGAACCTGATCACGCAGGAAGGGTGCAGGAAGCTGGTCGAGCGTGGGCACGAATTGGGGTGCCATACTTATAACCATCTCAAGGTTCCTTACTTCGGTGCCCAGGAAATAGTGTCCGACCTTGATCGCAACACTGCCTATCTCGATACATTCGAGCCTGATCGTGCCGGACCGCGCAATTTCGCTTATCCCTATTGCGCATCTTCCATGATGTCGCGTCGGCTTTTTGCTGATCGTTTCGCAACATGTCGCGGCGGCGGCAACCGCATCAATCGAGGCATGATCGACCTTGCCTTTTTGCAGGCCGTTGAAATCAGGCAGCCGGATGACAATGCTGCAAGCCAGACCCGCTGGATCGATGATCTGAATGCCAATCCCGGCTGGCTGGTTTTCTACACCCACGATGTTAGCGATACGCCGACCGAATTCGGGTGTAAGCCTGAGACATTTGAACGCCTCGTATCTCATGCGGTGAAAAGCGGGGCGACTGTTCTATCTGTTCGCGAGGCCTTGGTGCGCCTTGGCGCACAACGAGGTGCTGCTTGACGCATATAAATGATAAAGAACATCGCTTGCTGGCGATCAACAATTACTTTTATCGGCGCGGTGGCGCCGAAACTGTTTTTCTCGACCATATAAAACTGTTTTCTGAGATCGGCTGGCAAACAGCCCCTTTCGCGATGCAGCATCCAGATAATTTTGAATCCGACTGGTCTTCCTATTTCGTTTCGGAAATTGAGTATGGCCGGGAAAGCAGCCCGCTCACTAAAGTCGTGCAGGCGGGCAAGATCATCTATTCATGGGAAGCGCGTGACCGCATCAAGGCACTGATCGAACGCTTTCGCCCGAACGTGGCACATGCGCACAATATCTATCATCATTTATCGCCGTCGATTTTCCCGGTTCTGAAGCAAGCCGGTGTGCCGACGGTGATGACGGCACATGATCTGAAACTGGCCTGTCCGGCCTATAAGATGTTGTCACACAACCAGATTTGCGAGCGCTGCAAGGGCGGGCGCATCTATAATGTGGCACTTCACAAATGCATCAAGGATTCCACGGCGCTGAGCGGGCTGGTTTTCGTCGAGACGGCAATTCATCGCATGCTTGGCCTTTACCGCAATACGCTTGACCGTATTGTCGTGCCGAGCCGCTTTTATATTGCGAAACTTGCTGAATGGGGCTGGCCGGAGGAGAAACTGGTCTACATTCCCAATTTCGCCCATACGGACGACCTGAAGCCCTATCCGGACGAAGGCGATTATTTCGCCTATGTCGGAAGACTGGCACCCGAAAAGGGGATCGGTACCCTCATTCGCGCAGCGGCCATTGCGGGTCAAAAACTCGTCATTGCAGGTACCGGCCCTGAAGAGCAATCATTGAAGGCTCTCGCAATTGAGACGGGGGGCGACGTTACATTCGCAGGCTATGTCTCGGGCGAGCGATTGCATCGCCTTATCGGCGAAGCAAAGGCCCTCGTTTTGCCGTCTGAATGGTATGAAAATGCCCCGATCAGCATTCTGGAAGCCTATGCACTTGGGGTGCCGGTGATCGGCGCGGACATTGGTGGAATTCCCGAAATGATTATCGAAGGCGAGACTGGAATGGTTTCGCGTGCAGGTGATGTCGATGACCTCGCCCGCGTTCTTGGCGATTTCGCGGGATTATCTCAGCAGTCCCGGCGCAAGATGGGCAATGTAGGGCGGGTCTGGGCCGGTAACGAATTCTCACCGCAGGCATACAGGAACCGGACATTGGAACTTTATGCCGAGTTGGGGGCGCTTTGATGGTCCGAAACGACAAACGACCTCGCGTCATGATGCTCGGCTTGCGTGGCGTTCCAAACGTACAGGGCGGGGTGGAAAAACACGTCGAGGAGCTCGCTCGGCTCTACGTGATGAAGGGATGGGACGTCGAGGTCATCGGGCGCCGTCCCTATCTGGAAAAGAAACAGCCTTATGTCTGGGAAGGGGTGCGGGTAACACCGATCTGGGCTCCGACTTCCATGAAGTTCGAGGCGATTGTCCATACGGTATTGGGCGTGTTGCGGGCGGGTTTCAAACGTCCGGACGTCCTGCATATTCATGCAATCGGTCCGGCTCTCGCCGTTCCGCTGGCGCGTCTGCTGGGGTTGCGTACGGTCGTGACCCATCACGGTTTTGACTATAATCGTCAGAAGTGGGGGCGTCTGGCGCGTACGATGCTGAAGCTTGGCGAATGGTGCGGAATGCGCTTTGCAAATGCGCGTATCGCAGTGTCCAACGACATCGCGCAAACCATGCAACAGCATTACAATGTGCCGATCACTTTCATCCCGAATGGCGTCACGCTTCGTCCTGCCTGCCGCGACAAGGCGTGGCTGGAGAAGCATGGCCTGTCCCCGGAGCGGTATATCGCTCTCGTCGCGCGAATTGTTCCGGAAAAACGCCAGCTTGATCTCATCGAGGCTTTCGCGAAGCTGTCCGACTCTTCTTTGAAACTGGCTCTTATCGGGTCGGCGGAGTATACGGCTGAATATGCCGGAACGGTTCGCGCAAGAGCTGAAGCTGTGCCGGGCGTCGTTCTGACGGGCGCGCTTCAGGGGGAGGAACTGTCAGCCTTGTTCAGTCAGGCCTCATTGTTCGTCCTGCCATCCAGCCATGAAGGCATGCCGATCGCGCTTCTGGAGGCGATGGGTTATGGCTTGAACGTGCTCGCAAGCGATATCACCGCCAATGTTGAAGTGGGGCTTGCGAAGGAGAGTTATTTTCCGCTTGGCGATGTCGATGCATTGAAGGATGCGCTGCGGCAGAAGATCGATCAGCCGCTGACGAACGAGCAGTCGCAGGAAATGATTGACTGGATTGCGCGGGATTATAGCTGGAGCGGGATCGCCGACCGCACGCTGGGCGCTTACACATCCATTTTGAAATGATTGCTGTCTATTAACAAAAATGGCCCCGGAGTTTTGCGCCCCGGAGCCATTTGTCTCAAATCTTATGCGTGTATCAACGAGCCCGGCGGCGTTCCGCGGTCGGCTGAAAGGCCATGCGCGAATGATACTTGCAATATGGGCTGGATTCACCCGATTCATGTCCGCAGAAATGGAAATCTTCGTTCAGCGGATCGCCGATCGGCCATTTGCAGGTGCGCTCGCTCAGTTGCAGCAGCGAAAGACGACGCGAAATCGGCACCACCACATCAGAAGCGGGCTTCACCACGGTTTCCGCGACGACGTCTACGGCGTAGTCCATCTGAAGGGCCGTGGCGCCAACCGTCTTGGTGACTGTCGCCGTGCGCATCGTCGTCGTATGCACGCCGGTTGAATGCTGTGCTGCAGGACGCGGCGCTGCCGCAACCGTATTGACCTTCTTGCTGCGCGGAGCAGCGGTCGTGGTCTTGCCACGGCCAGAAAGCTTCAAACGGTGCACTTTGCCGATCACTGCATTACGGCTCACGCCGCCAAGCTGCGCTGCGATCTGGCTCGCGCTCAAGCCCTCGCTCCACAGTTTCTTCAGTAGTTCGACGCGTTCGTCTGTCCAGTTCATCGCCCTGGGCTCCAATCATTTTCGTTATCCGGAATCCACCAGTGTTCTCGGATTTCTCCAAGCTCAAACACCATATCTATCCGGGTGACTAGGTCCGCCGCACGAAATGTAGCTTTAATCTCTAAATAGAAACTACAATATTCAACGACTCCATGACAAGGGATAGCCTTGTCAGGCAGATTCCATTTTTATGGTTTTCCCCAACTTGGGTGCTAAAGACGGTTTTTCTTTGATCGGTGCCGATATTTTGCACGCAATTGCTTCTGAACTGAAAACCCGGATTGTTTCAGGATGGAACATTGCGAACTTTTCGAGCGGACCTGCCGTCTGGTAGCCTCAGTCGAGGAGAGGCCATTCTCTATAGAGTGTGGATGCGCGCGTAAAGTCACCTTCGACAGGCGAATGTTAGAAGAGGCCGAAAATGCATGAACTCATGCTGAAAGATGGCCGTCAAACCTTGTTTGCTTTGATTGACATTTTTTCTATGAACGCCAATATACGCGCGAGATAAATATGCCGCCCTGGGGGCGGTTTTTTATTTCTGCCGGATGCTCAGGCGAGAAGCATGAGTTATCCGGGCCATTCGTCTCATGTCTCATTATATTTTATGGCAGCTGGGGATGGAGTATCGGCGCTTTTTGAAGGGTGGGAACCGTTTCGGGCGCTTGAGGACTGTTTATGGGAAACACAGCTTTGCCGGTGCTGCCGGGCAAGCTGCTAAAAGGGCTTTGGAGGCCTGACGCTATGACCGACGCTACGACCGTGCAACCGCTTTACGACACATATAATCGTGCGGCTCTGCGCTTCGAGCGAGGTGAGGGCATCTGGCTTATTACCGAAGACGGCGACCGCTATCTCGATTTTGCAGCTGGTATTGCAGTGAACTCGCTTGGTCATTCGCATCCGCATCTGGTGGAGACGCTAAAGTCCCAGGCTGAAAAGCTGTGGCATCTGTCAAATGTCTACGAAATTCCCGCGCAGGAGAAGCTCGGACGGCGGCTTGTCGAAAGCACTTTCGCCGACAAGGTCTTCTTCACAAACTCCGGTGCTGAGGCCCTTGAATGCGCGATCAAGACCGCGCGGCGCTATCAATATGTAAGCGGTCATCCGGAACGTTTCCGCATTGTGACCTTTGAAGGCGCCTTCCATGGTCGCACATTGGCCACAATTGCCGCCGGCGGTCAGGCCAAGTATCTCGAAGGTTTTGGCCCGAAAGTCGATGGTTTTGATCAGGTGCCGTTCGGCGATGAAGCAGCATTGCGTGCCGCCATTACCGACGAGACGGCAGCAATCCTGCTCGAACCGGTGCAGGGCGAAGGCGGTCTGCGCGGCTTCCCTGAAGAATTCATGCGCATGCTGCGCCAGGTCTGCGACGAAAAAGGCCTCTTGCTGATCCTCGACGAAGTGCAGACCGGCGTTGGCCGCACGGGCAAGCTTTTTGCGCATGAATGGGCCGGTATCAAGCCTGACATCATGGCTGTGGCCAAGGGCATTGGCGGTGGTTTCCCGATGGGTGCCTGCCTTGCGACCGCCGAAGCTGCCAAGGGCATGACTGCAGGCGTTCACGGCACGACCTATGGCGGCAATCCGCTGGCCATGGCTGTCGGCAATGCCGTGCTTGATGTTGTTCTGGCTGACGGCTTTCTCGAAAATGTCCAGGCAACCGCTCTTGTTATGAAGCAGGGACTGGCCTCCATCGTTGATCGCTTCCCGAATATCGTTTCCGAAATCCGTGGTCGCGGCCTTCTGATTGGTATCAAATGCGTGGTGCCGAATACCAGCCTCATTCAGGCTCTTCGCGATGAGCATTTCCTGAGCGTAGGCGCTGGCGACAATGTCGTTCGTCTGCTTCCGCCGCTGGTGACGACACCAGAGGAAGCGCGCGAAGCGCTGAAGCGCATCGAAGCGGCCGTCGAACGGCTCGCAACTGCAAATCCGATCAGCAAGACGGCGTGATATCATGGCTAGCGATAACGGGATCAAACACTTTATCGACCTCTCCGCTGTTCCTGCGTCGGAGCTTCGCGCAATCATGGAAGACGCCAAGGCGCGCAAGGCGCGCCTGAAGGTGGGAGAAATCGAACGACCTTTCGCAGGCAAGGTGCTTGCGATGATCTTCGAAAAGCCGTCCACGCGTACACGCGTGTCGTTCGATGTGGGCATGCGCCAGCTCGGCGGCGAGACGATCATGCTGACCGGTTCGGAAATGCAGCTCGGACGCAGCGAAACCATCGCCGACACGGCAAAGGTTCTGTCGCGCTATGTCGATGCGATCATGATCCGCACTACCTCGCATGAACGCATGCTGGAACTTGCCGAATATGCGACCGTTCCGGTTATCAATGCGCTGACGGACGATACGCACCCTTGTCAAATCATGGCTGACGTTCTTACATATGAGGAACATCGCGGCCCGATCAAAGGCAAGACCTTTGCCTGGATGGGGGACGGCAACAACGTCCTCCACTCGCTGGTTGAGGCTGCGGCGCGTTTTGATTTCAACGTCAATATCGCAACGCCGGAAGGCAGCGAACCCAAGTCGCAATATGTCGATTGGGCGAAAGCCCACGGCGCGAGCATCATGTCTACCATCGATCCGGAAAGAGCGGCCGACGGTGTGGATTGCATCGTGACCGATACGTGGGTTTCGATGGGGCAGGAAGATCATGCTCGGGGCCACAACGTTTTCATGCCCTATCAGGTCAATGCGCGACTGATGGCGAAGGCTGATCCGAAGGCGCTTTTCATGCACTGCCTGCCTGCCCATCGCGGTGAGGAAGTGACGGATGAAGTGATCGATGGACCGCAATCGGTCGTATTCGATGAAGCGGAAAACAGGCTCCATGCCCAGAAAGCCATTCTGGCCTGGTGCCTGCAAGGAGCATAATTTGGCTGATAAGACCAGCAATGAGCATATGGACGTCGAAAACATTCAGGTCAATCTGGGCGATTTCGACTTCGCAGGCGATGACGCTGTTGTGCCCTTTCAGGTGGAAGGTCTCGACGTGCGTGGTCGTGCGGTTCAGCTTGGCGCGAGTATCGACGGTATCCTGAAACGCCATAACTACCCGGAAGAAGTGGCCCGCCTGCTGGCGGAAGCAACGGTTCTGACAGTATTGCTGGGCACGTCGCTCAAATTCGAAGGCAAGTTTATCTTCCAGACGCAGTCCGATGGTCCGGTCGATATGCTGGTGGTCGATTTCCGCACGCCGCATTCGGTACGCGCTTACGCACGTTTCGACGAGGAGCGGTTGAAGGAGGCGATCGCCGCTCACAGGACGAATCCCGAAGATTTGCTCGGCCGAGGCACGCTTGCCTTCACGGTTGATCAGGGTGCCTATACCCAGCGCTATCAGGGCATCGTTGCGCTGGACGGTTCGACACTGGAAGAAATTGCTACCACCTATTTCCGTCAGTCGGAACAGATTCCAACTGATCTGAAACTGAGTGTCGCCAAACTTGTCGAGCGAGGCGCCGACGGAAAGCCTGTCGAACAGTGGCGTGCTGGCGGACTGATCATTCAGTTTCTCCCGGAATCCGAACTGCGCGCACGCATTCCCGATTTGCCGGGAGGCGAGGAGGATGAAGCTGAAGCCGTCTTTCATCCGGAAGACGATGCGTGGGACGAAGCCCGCTCGCTGGTCGGCACGATTGAAAGTTCGGAACTGACGGACCCACAAGTCGGCTCAGAGCGATTGCTTTACCGTCTGTTCCATGAACGCGGCGTGCGTGTGTTTGACTCAGTGCCCGTGTTGGACGAATGCTCCTGCTCGCGGGAAAAAATTTCTGGTGTTTTGTCAGGTTTCACAGCCGAGGAAATTGCGGAAAGCGCGGATAACGGCAAGATTTCCGTGACCTGTGAATTCTGCTCGAAGCACTACGAGTTTGATCCGGCGGAGTTCGGGAACTAATGGACGGATAAGTTTTTATATTAGGAATTTATCCCCATAATGAGATGGGCTGTTAATCTTCACTGGTTAATTGTGGAGATATGATATGCCTGATATTTGGTTACCAGTTACCCAGCAGAATCTCGAGATCGAGGCGGGCAGCCCACTCGATTTCTCAACGTTCCTATTGAATCCGGCGATCACCGAGGAGCGACGGCTCATCGTCAATCCAGATGGTCACATCGCGTTGCAGGGTAACCCGTCGGCTCCTTATCGGCTGTTGTGCGGCACTATCGGCAATATTCCCGACAACGCGACAGCGGATAAGATGGCCGTTCAGTTGCGCCGCCATGGATATAACTGTGTTCGGTTCCATTTCCTCGACATTGCGTTGATGGAGGGCCAGCTTCAGGATTTCGAATACCGGCAGGATATTCTTGATCGATTCCGCTACTACATGGCCGCTTTGAAGCAGAACGGCATCTACTGGATCGTAGATGGCCTTACATCCAATGGTGGTGCGTTGGGCGGCGTAACGGACCGCTGGGGAACGGAAGGCAGGCTGAAGTTGAAGACGCATGTTGAAAATGCGGCCTTCGGCCACTGGCTGCGCTTTCAAGTCGATATATTCGGTACAGTCAATCCTTACACCGGGCTTGTGCCTTTCGAAGATCCAGCAATGGCGGTTGTCGTGCCGTTTAATGAAAATGGATTGTCGTTCAACTCGTGGATTTATGCTGATGGCGATCTGCAAGGATTGCCCGAACTGCGAGTACCTTTCAACCTATGGCTTCGCGAACGCTATAGTACGACGGCTGCTCTCGCTAATGCATGGGGGAGCGAACTGGCATCGAACGAGAATTTGGAGAACAGCACCGTCATCTTGCCGGCAAATCGCTATGCCAGCACGGCGCGGCTGCGAGATTTCGCCCGCTTTCTCGTGGATATCGAAACACGAACCATGGAGAGGATGAGCGACTGTATCCGGGCTATGGGTTTCAAAGGCGTAGTGGCACCGTATAACAATTGGACGGGCATCCAACCTGCTTTGACGCGCAGCAATCAGGCAGGAGTTGCGATGAACACCTATCACGACTGGATTGGTGATATGTCGCCGGGTGGCCAGATCGAGCAGAACAGCTCGCTCGCCAATGCGGTGGAATACTTCCGCCTTGCGGCCTCGGCGCGGCATTTCGGCAAGCCGTTTGTCATGACAGAATACGACCACTTGTTCTGGAATCGGTTTCGATATGAGGCCGGTCTGGCGATGCCATCTTATGCCGCGTTTCAAGGATGGGATGTGCTTTGCCGCCATAGCAATGGAGCGCTGGTTCTTGGCTATGGTGGAAGCGATTTTAACGAACAGTATATCCGCCCCTATAGAACGGCACTTGATCCCATTGCTCGTGCTGGCGAAACTTTGGCAGCACTGCTGTTCCGGCGCGGGGATGTCGCAAAGGCGGCTCATCAGATCGTAGCGCAAGTACAGGATGTCAGCAATCTTGTTGGGTTGGACACACAGGAACCGGACGCCGTTACCATCATGTCTTTGATGACAGGTTTCGCACAAGGAGATGCTGCACAAGCACCCGGAGCGGTATTGGTTAGCTCGCCCCGTCAGATAAACTCCCAAGCGGCGGCAATCACGTTCCTACGTAACAGTGGCGTGCTGGCGGCTGATAATCTTAGTGACGCGGCGTCGGGCATCTATGCCAGTGATACTGGAGAAATCATGCTCGACATAGCGGCGAAACAGATGAGGGTTGTTACTCCGCACACGGAGGCCGTAGCGTTTGCATCGGCTACCCAGGCCATTTCACTCGGTCAGATGACTGTTTGGGATGCTTCCGGTGCAAGCCTGTTCGCGGTCTCGTCACTTGATGGACAAACAGTGGCGCAAAGCAGCAAACTTTTAATTATCATGGCCACGAATGCTCGTAATACCGGTATGACTTTTTCCGATACGGAGCAGAAGATTGTTTCTAATTATGGGGCGTTGCCTGTCGAGATCAAAGTCGAATGGGTGCAATTCTCATTGCCAACCGATCGCCCATGGAGAATTTCTCCTATCAATCTCGATGGTTCGGTACAGCCGGAAGTCGGGTCTGGAGATGGGACTTCACCAATAGGTGCGCAGCTCTGGAATAATGTTTCCTCCTTGTCAGTATCGCCTGGACCGACGACATATTTCTTGCTCGAACGTTTGTAGGAGTTGAAAACGAGCGCCGGCTTTGGCGCTCGCTCTCTATACGTCATACTCGTCAGCTAATAGAGAATGTCATCCATGTGGGTCTGCGACCGAACTACATTCGCTATATTCTTGACCCAAAGCTGCTGGATTGTCACATTCCCACTGCGGATTATTGCCATGTATTTTTCCTGGAAGTATGCTAGCTCTGCTGCTTGGGGATTGTGGCAATGGGGCGGTGGATTGTCGGGGCTTGGCACACAGAATGAAAAATTCAACTCCATACAGATTTTACGTGGCCTGGCAGCTCTCCTGGTCGTGATCGATCATACCTTGCAGCATACGTTAACCGATCCTCCGCGCATTCTTGGCGTTTTCGGTGCGTTTGGCGTGTCGATATTCTTCGTCATCAGCGGCTTTATCATTGCCTATATTCATTCCGGCGGTTTCACGCCGGGAAACTTCATGCGGCGGCGCATCATGCGGGTGGTGCCGCTTTACTGGATCTGCACACTGTTCCTAGCTGTCTGCGCTATTGTTCTGCCGAGCCTTTTCAAGACAACCGTATTTACGCCCGAGTATCTGCTAAAGTCGATGGCCTTCCTGCCTATGGCGGTTCCCGGCATTCCCGATGACTGGCGGCCTCTACTCAAGCCGGGTTGGTCGCTCAATTACGAAATCTTCTTCTATGTTCTCTTCTCGCTGTTCTGGTGGTGCCGCAACGGATTGCAGCGCACCATATTGATGAGCAGTGTACTTGGCGGGCTCGTTTTAGGCGCGTTCTTCGTCCCGCGTCACGGGAGCGTTACGGCTTTTTATTTAAATTTCAACCTGATGCCGTTCATAGCTGGAATGTGGATCGCCGAACTGCAAAGAAGAGGGGTCTGGGCCCGCCTTTCCGTCCATAGCTTGCCAGTGCTGGTGTTCGCGATGCTTTTGGGAATCGCCACGCTGTTCACTGTCGATTTCACGCAAGGGCCGCTTTTCATCGAATTCCTTGCTTACCTGATCGCGTCCGTGCTGTTGGTGATAACAGCGCTTTGCGTTGAGCGCTGGTTGCACGATCTTTCACCCCGAAATCTGCTGCTGCTGATTGGTGACAGCTCCTATTCGCTGTACTTGACACATATGTTTCTCGTTGGCGCAGGCTGGGCCGTCTTCAATCGCCTCGGTCTGAGTGAGAAGGCCTTTCCATTGGCTGCCACGGCGATTGTCATTGGCAGCCTCGTGGCGGCGAGGATCTCTTATCTCGTGATTGAAAAACCATTTACACGCCTGGGATCTAGGAGGTCGCAGCGGAAAAAGGTCGATATGCAGCCTGGTTGAAAATAAGGTGAGGCGCTCTTGGATCCGGCTTTGCTTGGAAATTTGATCGATGTTGCGTCCGCCGTACTGACGACTTAGCTTATGGCCCGGATGGGCAAGCCACTTTTAGAAGGGATTTGGGACTGCTGCTTCTTTTGCACGGTGCAGGCATGCAGCCGCAAACCCATGACTGCTGTAAGCACGCTGAACCAGACTGGTCCACGCGCGACGAAGAACGGGGTCTCCAGATTGGCGTAGAACATTATGAACAACCAAATCTGAAGATACATGAGCGCTAGGCTAAGGGAATTTCCTGATCGTTGCGCGCGGTGGAAGTCGAGCAGTGGACGGACTCCAATCCACCAGATCAGTGCAGCCAAGCCAATGACACCCGTCGTAATCGTTATGTTGAGATAGGCATTGTGTGCGTGGCCCGCGCGGGCCGCCCATGTTTCAACGTCGTATCCGCCATTCACTAGCCGCGAGGTGCCCCAGAAAGCATCATAGCCGTAGCCTACCAATGGATGGTCCGTAAGTTGCCTGATGGTGAATTTCCATATCTCGGTACGGCCGGTGAAGGTGGGATCGGAAGCAAAGCTCTCAACGAGGCTTTTGGCTGAAGGAAAAAGGACTGTTCCCAACGTCAGATAAGCCATGATCAGAAGAGGGACATAAACCATCAGCGCTTTCACGGCGAGGCTTCGCGTTCGCAACAGGCAATATGCGAGGGTGAAGGCCAGCACAACCAGGCCGATAGAGGTCTTGTTATTGGTTTTGTAAAGAAAAAAAAGCGCGGCTATGGTGATTATTGCCCCGCTGAGCCGGGCTTTTGACCGCCAAAGATACATGCCGTAGCAGCTCAGCACCACCATTGCTGGTCCGGCGATGTTCTTATGTGCGAAATGTCCGCGCCAAGAGCCAGCATTCGTCAGCTCCAACACCTCCGCCAGATTGTGGATGGAAACGGCTGGCAAGAAGATAACGCCGAAATAGGCCAGTCCCAACACGAACAGTGAAAGCGGCTTGATGAGCCGGATGAAATGGTTTTCGTCCTCCGGCAGAAGAAGCCAGGCTAAAGCGGTAATGACGACAGTGACACTGAAAACATAGCGACGAAACGAGAGATCAGGTTGGGTAGAAAGGATTACCGTTATGAACTGCCATCCCAGCAGTATGGCAAAGTAGGGAAACAGCACTTTGCCGACCAGATCGCGGTTCTGCCAGAGAACTGCGAAGCTAAGCGCGGTGACAACCAGCGAAAGTAGCTGTTGCATCGCATTTCCCGCTTCCTGGACGAGAAGAACATCGGGATTGCGCAAATCAATGAAAGGATCGAGCGTGATCCAGTATAGACAAAAAATGCCAATGAACAGAATGTTTCTGTATGTTCTGCTCATATGCAATCCGTTGGGGAATAAGGTGACGAATTCCTCAATTCAGTGTAGGTCGCAGGTCCGGCATGTCAAGCGAGAAGGCCGGAATATCAACCTCGAACAAGCTGCCGCCGTTCCCCTGCATCTGATAGCGCCCTACCATGACCCCCGAAGTGGTGGTTAACGGGCAGCCCGATGAATATTGAAAAGAGTCGCCTGGTTCGAGAGTTGGCTGCTCGCCGACCACGCCCGGCCCACGCACTTCCTCGACATACCCATTCGCATCGGTAATCTGCCAATAACGCGAGCGAAGTTGCACGGTTTCCGTGGAATTATTGGCAATCGTGATGCGATAACCCCAGACATAACGGTTCTCGTCGGGCTCGGACTGGTCTTCCAGATAGAAAGGCTCGACAGAAACTTCGATCCCCCGCGTCACCGCTCTATACATGCGCACCCGCCCTACATTCGCATCGGCCTTGCACCCTGCAATATGGCTAAGCCGTATTGCAATAATGCTGATCTACTCAACGGTTCGCCGGTTCTAGGACGCCGCTATTCGCCCACCTATCGCTAAAGTTGCGGTAGAGGTCAACAATTCGGAGCGGCAAATATGCGGCAATTGCCGAAATGTTCCGGCAATTGCATTGTTTGTGCTTTTGTTTGCAGCCTAAAAGCCACAGTATCGAGATATAGCAGCTCAGCGAGCGATCTTGAGGGCTGCTTCCACGTCTTCCACGAGATCATCGGTATCCTCAAGGCCTAGCGAGATTCGCAGGAGGCCGTCCGAAATACCGAGCTCAGCTTTCGCCTCGTCGCTAAGGTTCTTGTGCGTCGTGGTTGCCGGGTGAGTAATAAGGCTTTTTGCGTCACCCAGATTGTTGGAGATGCTGAAGACCTGCAATGCGTTCTGGAACTTGAACGCTGCCTCCTTGCCACCTTCCAGCTCCAGGGCAATGAGGGTCGAACCGCCTGTCATCTGTTTGGCGATGATATCAGCCTGCGGGTGGTCCGCCCGTCCCGGATAGATCACGCGCTTCACGCCCGGTTTGCCTGCGAGGAAGTCGGCAACCGCAGTCGCCGATAGCGTCTGCTGGCGTACACGCACCGCCAATGTTTCAAGGCCCTTCAGCATGATCCACGCATTGAATGGGCTAAGGCCCGGGCCTGTGTGACGGAAATAATCCTGCAAGGTGTTTTCAACCCATTCACGGTCGGAGAGAACTACCCCGCCAAGGCAGCGTCCCTGACCGTCAATGTGTTTTGTTGCAGAATAAACAACGATATGCGCACCGAGCTCCAGTGGCTTCTGGAAAAGCGGTGTGGCGAAAACATTGTCAACGATCAGCTTGGCGCCCGCTTCATTGGCGACCTGCGCGACGGCAGCAATGTCGATGATTTCGAGCGTCGGATTGGATGGGCTTTCAAGGAACATGACCTTGGTGTTCGGGCGAACAGCTGCTTTCCAGTTTTCAATATCGGAGCCGTCGATGATCGAGATTTCGACGCCATATTTAGGCAAGATCGTCTCAACGATGTAGCGACATGAGCCAAAGACGGCGCGGGCAGAAATCACGTGATCGCCCGCCTGCACCTGACACAAGATGGCGGCTGCGACCGCCGCCATGCCGGATGCGGTTGCACGGGCTTCTTCAGCGCCTTCCAGCGCGCACATGCGCTTTTCGAACATATCGGTGGTCGGATTGGCATAACGCGAATAGATGAAACCCGGGTCCTCACCCTTGAAACGCGCTTCGGCGGCTTCGGCATTGGGATAAAGAAAGCCCTGCGTCAGAAACATCGCTTCGGACATTTCGGCAAATCCAGAACGCAGCGATCCGGCGTGCACGAGTTCGGTTGCAGGGCGAAACTTGCGGGTATTCTCAGTCGTCATTTTTCCAACCTGTCGAAAGCTGGTCGGCCGGGGCTGGGTAGTCGAGCCTCGGCGGCCAATAAAAAACCGGCCTTGCGAAAACGCAAAAGGCCGGTAACGAACCGCGGCCTTTTTTAGCGAATTCTTTAACGTGGCTGCAAGCCGGCCGGCCAAATCACCACGGAACAGTTTTTCATTATGCCTGTTGTGTAGAGCCGTCAATGCCGAAACAGCCCCATTTCAGGAAAATCGCATCCCTCGCACTGCATCAGTGCTTGGATTCCTGCGGAAAACCTGGTTTCAAGCCGTTCCGAGGCTTGGCATTGACGCCGCGAGCGGTCAATGGTCTTTGTCAAGCAATGCTTAGAGCATGTCTCCCGAAAGTGAGAACCGGTTTCGGGGTAAAGACATGCGTGAAAACAAGAGATTAAAGCGTGTCGCTTGAATACGATAAAGCACGACATGCTTTAGGCTACGGAGTGTGGGGTTGATGATGCAGAAAGATGCTGGAATTCTGGCGGATGCGGATATTTCCGCACTGTTTGAAGGCGGTTTGCTGGCGTCGCCACGCCCGCTCGATCCCGATCAGATACAGCCTGCAAGCCTTGATCTGAGGCTTGGTGCAAAAGCTTATCGTGTCCGCGCCTCCTTCATGCCGGGGCCCGGCACACCAGTCATCGATAAGCTGGAACGACTGAAGCTGCACGAGATCGACTTGACCGCTGGTGCTGTTCTTGAAACTGGCTGCGTCTATATTGTTCCGCTCCTCGAAAGCTTGGCACTGTCACAAGACCTCTCGGCATCGGCAAATCCGAAAAGTTCAACGGGTCGCCTGGATATCTTCACCCGTGTTATTGCCGACGGGGCGCAGGAATTTGACAAGGTGCCTGCCGGATATAGTGGTCCGCTTTATCTGGAAGTCAGCCCGCGCACATTTCCGATTGTCGTTCGCACGGGATCGCGCCTGTCGCAGATACGTTTCCGTAAAGGCCGTGCCCAGCTTGATGAAGCTGAACTCGCCGCACTGCATAATGCCGAAACGCTGGTTGCTGCTGAGATGCCAAATATCTCCGGCGGCGGCATTGCCCTGTCGGTTGATCTTTCCGGCGGTCCTGACCGGCTGATCGGCTATCGCGGCAAGCACCATACTGCTGTTGTCGATGTGGACAAGCGCGCAGCCCATGACGTTCTCGATTTTTGGGAACCGATCTACGATCGCGGCGCGCGCGAACTCGTACTTGATCCGGATGAATTCTATATCCTCGTTTCGCGCGAGGCCGTGCATGTTCCACCGCTCTATGCAGCGGAAATGACGCCGTTCGATCCGCTGGTTGGCGAATTCCGAGTTCACTATGCAGGCTTCTTCGATCCGGGCTTCGGGCATAGTGCTGCGGGTGGAACCGGCAGCCGCGCCGTTCTGGAGGTCCGCAGCCATGAAGTTCCGTTCATTCTGGAGCACGGGCAGATCGTCGGGCGTCTGGTTTACGAACACATGCTGCACCGCCCATCTGCGCTTTACGGTGTCGACCTCGGCTCCAACTATCAAGCGCAGCAGTTGAAGCTTTCCAAGCATTTTCGTTGACTATATCAGCCTCCTCCAAGCAGATATAATTATGGGTGGAGGAGAGCGACCTAAGTGACGACTGGAATCGAACGGGATCAGGACAGAAAGCTTCAGGCGGCAACGGATGCTCCGCAGCGCAGGCTATCGGTCGGCATTGTTGCATTGCCGGGTTTTACGCTGAGTGCGCTTAGCCTTTTCCTCGATCCTTTTCGCCTTGCTGCCGATGATCGCGACAAGAGCCGCCAGATACGCTGCGCATGGAAAATCTGTACGCTATCAGGAGACCCCGTAACCTCCAGCTCTGGCATGGTGATCGAGCCGACTGCACCCATGGGAGAGCTCGATGATTGTGATTATGTTGCGGTTGTCGGCGGGCTGCTTGCACAGTATCGGCCAAGGCAGCAGGCACTGATCGATCTCATCAAGCGTGCGGACCGGCGCGGCAAGACCGTGGTAGGTCTTTGTACGGCCGCCTTTCTGCTGGCGGAGGCCGATCTGCTGCCGGATCGCAATTGCTGCGTCAGCTGGTTCCATCGCGACGATTTTCTGGAGCTTTTCGACGGTTATTCCGCCGATACGACCAGCCTGTTTCATCGTAGCGGAAGACATTTCACCTGTGCTGGTGGGCTTGGTACGGCGTCGCTGGCACTTTCAATCATACAGAACGAAATTTCTGAGGAACTGGCGCGCAAGAGCGCATCCATCCTCATGATCCCTTACGAGCTTGTTCGCTCTGAGCAGCCCGCTCTGAGCTTCAACGGTGTGCGCTCGCCAATGATCCGCAAGGCGATCCGTATTTTTGAGGAAACGCTGGAAGATCCGGTGCCGATGATTGACGTCGCGCGGCGTCTGGGGATTTCCGTTCGCCAGATGGAGCGTGGTTTCAAACTCGCTCTTGAGCGAACGGCATTCGAGGTTCGTGAAGAGCTTCGGGTGAAAAAGGCCAAGGAACTTTTGTCCGAAACAGGTCTGTCACTGCTGGAAGTGGCTGTTGCAAGCGGCTTCACGGATACGCGCAGCATGAACCGCTCATTTTCGCGGCAAAAGCAGAAAGCGCCACGCGATTACCGCAAGCAGCGATAAACGCGTGTGGAACTTGCGAAGGTTGCACGGACAGCCTATTTCTTGCGCGATGAATCTGTCGCTTTGACCAATAACCACTCAGGAGATTTGCATGTCGGATGGTGTGAACCGTTTTCTTGGCGATACGCCCGCCCGTATCCTGATCAAGCTGGTGCTAATCTCGCTGGTCGTCGGCGTGGTCATGAGTGCGTTTCACTGGACGCCCTATGATATTTTCTATGGCATTCGCGATTTCTTCCTGCGCCTTTGGAATATGGGCTTTTCGGCGATTGCAGGCTTTGTCGATTATTTCATTCTCGGCGCGGCAGTCGTTATTCCTGCCTTTATTTTGCTCCGTATCCTCAGCTACCGGAAATGAACTCAATTCGGTAATTGGATAGCTCAGACAGGCAATGCAGCAAAAACAAGGATTTACACTCAGCCGACGTGGTTTTCTGGTCCTGGCCGGTGGAGCGCTGGCGGTATCGGCAGTGCCATTGAACATGGCGCTGGCTGCCGGAGACAATGATCCCACCCCGATTTTCAACGCTATTCGCAAGGCGAACGGTCTGCCTTTGATGGCGACGGATTCCAAGCTTGAGCAGGCCGCGCTGTATCAGGCCAGACGTATGGCGAGTTATGCCAAGATCGGCCACAGTGTTGGTTGGGGGAATGGTTTCGTTGCGCGATTGCGTCAGGCGGGTATTCGCGGACCGGCAGCCGAAAACGTGGCATCAGGACAGCGCGATACGCAAGCCGTCTTCGATGCATGGATGAAATCTCCCGGCCATCGCAAGAACATGCTTGATCCGACTTTTGAGCATTATGGCCTTGCCTGGGCTACGCCCGAAAACAAGCCTACTTATATATACTGGGCCATGATGCTCGGACTGTAACGGTCTCATATCTCCTGACGGTTCACTGTCAGGAGCTGCGACAATGCGGTGGCCGAATTATCTGTAGTTCCGATTGATTCCAGAGTAGATGATCCTGATCAGAGGGAATGCATTCGGGACAAGCATAATGGATCAGTCGCTACAACGTGTTGGTGGCGTAACAAGGCCGTTCGACGTAACACACCGGATGGTGATGCTGATCGCCATTCCAATGACGCTTGCCGCGATCACGACGCCGCTTCTCGGACTTGTGGACATGGGCGTTGTTGGCCAGATGGGACAGGCCGAATTGATCGGCGGTCTGGCGATTGGCGCACTCGTATTTGACTTCCTGCTGTCGCTGTTCAATTTCCTCCGGTCAGGCACAACCGGACTTGTTGCACAGGCCGTAGGTGCGGAAGATGCCGTCGAAGAACAGGCAATCTTCTGGCGCGCAATCATCATCGCGGTGGTGGCCGGCAGTCTGATGATCTTGTGTCTGCCGATCATCATTGCGGTCTCATCCACCTTCATGCACCCAACCTCTGCCACGCAGGAAGCTATGGCGACCTATGTGTCGATCCGCATGTTGTCGGCGCCGGTTGCGCTGATCAATTATTCGATCCTTGGGCTCGTCCTAGGTCGCGGACAGGGCATTGTTGGCCTTGCTCTTCAGGTGCTGCTCAATGGCATCAATATCGTGCTCTGCATCATCCTTGGGCTGGAATTGGGTTGGGGCGTGACTGGTGTTGCATGGGCCACGGTAACCGGTGAAACCGTTGCTGCGCTTGTCGGCATGTTCATTGTGCTGCGGCATTTCCGCAAGGATGCATCGCTACGTCCGAACCGGGCGCGTATCTTTCAGAAAGAGGGGATTTTGCGGATGTTTGCGGTCAATCGCGACATCATGATCCGTTCATTCCTGCTTCTCACGGCCTTCGCATTCTTTACGCGGGCCGGGTCCGACCTCGGCCCGGTCACGCTTGCAGCCAATGCGGTCTTGTTGAACTTCTTCCTCGTTGCCGGTTTCTTTCTGGATGGCATGGCGGCGGCTGCCGAACAGATTGTCGGCCGGTCGATCGGGGCGCGTTACAGCCCGGCCTTTGTGCGTGGCGCCAAGCTCACTTTCGTCTGGGGGCTGGTCATGGCGAGCATCATCGCCTTTTTCCTGCTGGTGTTCGGCGATGCGATCATCGGGCTTCTGTCCAAGGCCGAAGACGTTCATGCCGAGGCCCTGAAATATTTGCCATGGGCAGCGCTGACAGGCATTACGGGCTTGCTGGCTTTTCATATGGACGGGGTCTATATAGGCGCCACATGGTCGCGCGACATGCGCAACATGATGTTTCTGTCGCTCGCATTCTTTCTGGTGGTTCTTTATGCAGCAAAGCCCGTGATGGGCAATCACGGGCTTTGGCTAGCTCTCAACCTGTTTCTGTCGATCCGCGGTGTCACGCTTCTGGCGATCCTGCCACGACGCTATCGTACAGAATTCGTCGCGTGATCAAAGCATGTCTCCCAAAGGTGGAAACCAGTTTGGGATAAAGACATGCATTGATCCTTATGCAGTCAGTTCGCGCCGGGCCCAGTCCTTGGTGTCCCGGTCGCGCAGTGCCGCGATGTTGGTAACGCCCTCGCGTTTTACGGCGGCAGACAGGCCGCGCACGATTTCGGCAGGCAGGTTCGGCCCGCGATAGATCAAGCCCGTATAAAGCTGGACGAGATCGGCGCCCGCCTTGATCTTCGTCAGTGCGGTCTCGGCACTATCCACGCCGCCAACACCGATCAGCGGCATGCCAAGGCCGACGCGCTCGCGCATGCGGGCGAGGACGATGGTGGAACGGTCGAAAAGCGGTGCGCCGGAAAGCCCGCCCGTTTCATCGCGGTTTTCTGCGCTTTTCAATCCGGCGCGTGAAAGCGTCGTATTGGAAACGATGATGCCGTCCAGCTTCTGTTCGGTTGCCTCAGCCGCGATATCGTCCAGTTCTTCGTCTGCCAGATCGGGTGCGATCTTGAGGAAAACAGGACGCTTCAGCGTGCACATCTTGCCTTCTTCGTTTCGGGCTTCCAATACACGGCTCAACAATTCGCGCAAGCTGTCGCGAGCCTGAAGATTACGCAGACCTGGCGTGTTGGGCGAAGAGATGTTGACCGTGAAATAACGCGCCAGTTGATAGAAGCGGCGAATACCGGCGACATAATCAGCAATGCGGTCTTCGGCGTCCTTGTTGGCGCCAATGTTGACACCCACGATCCCGCTCTTGCCTGCACGTTGCGACAGGCGTTTAAAAGCCGCATCATGGCCTTCATTGTTGAAGCCGAGGCGATTGATAACCGCTCTATCTTCCACAAGGCGGAAAATGCGTGGGCGCGGATTGCCGCTTTGCGGGCGTGGCGTGATGGTGCCAATTTCGGTGAAGCCGAAGCCCAATTTCAACAGCGCATCGGGCACTTCGGCATTCTTGTCATAACCCGCTGCCATGCCGAGCGGATTTGGAAACTGTAGTCCCGCAACTTTGACGGAAAGAGCCGGATCGCTTGGCGCGCCGCAGGTAACAAGGCCTGTCTTCAGGCCTGCGATGGAAAGGCCATGCGCCTGTTCCGCATCGAAGGCAAAAAGGGCGCGTCGCCCGAGAGTTTCAAAAAGCCCGCTCATTAATCTTCCAGCTCCGGAAAAATGTGAAGACCGTCATCGCCCAGTGGCAAGGGGTCAACCTTTAAAACCGCTGCAAGCGGCAGCTCGCCGTAAAGATGAGGGAATAGGGCTCCGCCGCGTGAAACTTCAAACTTCAATGTTGCGCCAAGCGCGGAAGTATTCACACTGATCAGAAGCAAATCCTGCTGGTCCGCAAAATGCTTGGCTGCCGTTTCCCGCACCTGTGTTGCAGTAGAGAAATGGATATAGCCATCGGCAATATCAACGGGAGCCCCGGTAAAACTACCAGCCTGTTCTGCTTGTGCCCAAAGGTCGCGCGGAGCGATCTTATAGATGATCTTATTGGTCATGGCTGCTCTCTAGACCGAAATTCTTCGGAAATCAAAGTACCGCATGTTCGATTTTCGTCGTAAACGTCCCATATGATGGGGACATCTGAAAGAGAAGCTGAAGGGAATTGCATTATGTTGAACAGAAAGACACTGATGGTTCGTAATCTGGCTGCTGTTGCTCTTCTCGGTTCAGCGCTCGCTCCGGCCAATGCGCTTGCGCAGGAAAACGGGCGTTATCGGCTCGAAGGCACGGAAACCGGCTATGTCCGTCTGGACACTCGAACCGGGGCACTCTCAACCTGTACGGAGCAGCAGGGGCAGCTTGTCTGCAAGATGGCGACAGAGGATCGGGAGGCTTATGAGAACGACATTGCCGATCTGCAGGATCGTGTAGAAAAGCTTGAAGATAAGGTTTCGGCTCTTGAGGGGAAAGGCGGAAGTGCCGCTTCGGGCCTTCCGACCGAGCAGGAATTCGAGCAGTCCATGAGCTATATGGAGCGCTTCATGCGCCGCTTCATGGATATTGCGAAAAGCTTCGACAGCGAGCCTAAAAGCCCGAGTGGAGGAGCCACGCCCGGCGGTCGAACCTGAGAATAAAAAAGGCGCCATAAGGCGCCTTTTGATTATCGGCTGAAACGCTTTGTCGCCTCTATCAGTTCATGGGTGATGCCGGGTTCCGTAATAGTGTGTCCGGCATCTTCCACGATCTTGAGATCGGCTTCGGGCCACATCTTCTTCAATTGCCAGGCATTGATAAACGGCGTGCAGACATCATAGCGGCCATGCACGATCACGCCCGGAATATGCCGGATGCGATCCACATTGCGCAGAAGCTGATCATCGGAATCGAGAAAACCTCGGTTCTGGAAATAATGGCATTCAATACGCGCAAAGGCGATGGCGTACTGGTCTTCACCGAAGGCATCGACGCGGTCCGGGTCGGGCAGAAGTGAAATGACCGAGCCTTCCCAACGCGCCCAGCGTCGCGCTGCTTCAAGCTGCACCTGCGGGTCGCGATCAGTCAGGCGCTTGTAATAGGCGGCGATCATGTCGCTGCGCTCGGCTTCCGGGATATGTTCCTGATAGTCCTCGAAATGGTCCGGAAAGAGAATGCTTGCGCCGTTGGAATACATCCAGTCGACTTCAAAACGACGGATCATGAAGATGCCGCGCAGAACAAGCTCAGCCACGCGATCCGGATGGGATTGCGCATAGGCAAGGCCGAGGGTTGATCCCCAGGAGCCACCGAAGACCTGCCACTTCTCGATGCCAAGATGCGCGCGGATATGCTCCATATCCGCCACAAGGTCCCATGTCGTGTTTTCACGCAGTTCTGCATGTGGGGTCGAACGACCGCAGCCACGCTGGTCGAACAGGATGATGCGATAGCGCTCGGGATCGTGCAGGCGGCGCATGGTGGGCGTGATGCCTCCACCCGGACCGCCATGGATCATGACGACCGGTTTGCCGTCCGGATTACCGCATTGCTCGACATGGATTCGATGCAGTGGAGAAACCTGAAGCATCTCCTCCTTGAACGGTTGGATTTCTGGATAAAGCGTATTGCGCGTCATGAAATGCCTTTTTGGTTCCCTTCCATTTGGATGGTCGGGCCGCTCTTATGTTATTTTCAACGCCCAGCCTAACATACAATGCGGCCAGATGGCGGCAATGCGTATTGTGAAAAGAGGTTAGCAACGTGAATTTTGGTTGCCCGAGCCAAAAAACGGCATAAAACGGAGTGATTGGCTGATTGGCCTGCACCGCGAGGGGAGGAGACCTGAAACAATGGCGCGCGAGGCTCATGCACTTCATCATCGCTGACGATCACCCGCTTTTCCGGGGAGCACTCAGGCAGGTCCTTTCGGGACAGTCGCAGAGTGTGGAAATCATCGAAGTCGGCGATTTTGACGCCGTCAAGAAACTGGTTGGGGAGCGAGAGGATATCGATCTTCTATTGTTGGATTTAACGATGCCGGGCGGAACCGGGCTCTCCGGTCTGGTGACGTTGAAAGCCTTGCAGCCAGCACTTCCCGTTATCATCGTCTCGGCGACAGACGATGCAGCAACCATCCGCCATGCAGTGGAACTCGGCGCTTCCGGCTTTATCTCCAAATCCGCCAGCATGGAAACCATTGGCGAGGCCGTGCGGACCGTTTTGGCAGGTGATATCTGGATGCCGGCGGACATCGAGCTGGATCATCCGAACGACCCTGAAATTGAGGCTCTCATTGCGCGACTGCGTACATTGACGCCACAGCAGACACGCGTACTGACAATGCTTGCCGAGGGATTGTTGAACAAGCAGATCGCTTATGAGCTTGGCGTATCGGAAGCCACCGTCAAGGCGCATGTTTCGGCAGTGCTGCAGAAACTCGGAGTCGACAGCCGTACGCAGGCAGTCATTCTCCTGTCACGCATCGGCAATGATGCACTGAGCACGGACTGAAGGTTGCTCTGTTACTGAGCGGCATTCTGTGCAGATGCGTTGTCCTGCCGGGCATGATGAAAATGCGATAATAGGGAACGCAATGCAGCGGGTCGAAGCGGCTTGTGCAAAACCGTGACATTTTCGTCCTCAGCGCGCTGACGGACTTCCTTTGAGCGATCGGCTGTCAGGAGAATGGCGGGTATCTCGACCTGAAAGGTTTCGCGCGCAAAGCCGATCATATCCAGCCCGTTTTCATGTAACAGATGATAGTCTGCGACGATCACGTCGGGAGCGGCGTGGTCGACACAATAGTTTTTCAATTCTGTTCCGCTGCGTAGCGTCGTGACGCGGCAACCCCACCCACGAAGCAGCGTTTCCATACCCGATAGAATGCTGGCATCATTGTCGATGCAGAGGACATCAAGCCCGGTCAGTTCCAGCGCCCGTTGCAAGCCGCGACGGTTTTTCACTTCATCGGCGGGCACTTTTTCCTGCGAAATTGGAATACGCAGGGTGAACATGGTTCCCTTATCGGGCGTAGAGGACAGAGATAGCGGCAGCGACAGCAGCCTTGCGATACGGTCGACGATGGAAAGGCCAAGGCCAAGGCCTTCTGCTTCCCGCATCCCCTCATCCAGTCGTGTGAACTCCCGGAAGACAAGTTTCAGCTTTTGCGGAGGGATGCCGATGCCGGTATCGAGTACCTGCAACTCTACAAAGGAGCCGCGACGCCGGACGCCGAGCAAAATACCGCCCTTGCGGCTATACTTGATCGAATTGGAAACAAGATTCTGGATCAGGCGCCGCAGCATGTTGCGGTCCGTTTTGACGACGATGCTTGACGGCACAACGCGTAACTTCAGCCCTTTGGCGGCTGCAAGAGGCGTAAAGTCGGTAGCAATCTGGCTCATCAGCTTGTCGAGGCGAAACACTGAGACGTCGGGCTTGAGCGATCCGGTGTCCAGCCGGGAAATATCCAGCACCATACCCAGGATGGCTTCCACGGCTTCCAGCGAGGAATCGATATTGCGCGCGAATTCGCTGGTTTCCGAGCGTCCGAGTTTTTCAGCAAGCGCAGTGCTGTACAAGCGTGCCGCATTGAGCGGTTGCAGAATGTCGTGACCGGCAGCTGCCAGAAATCGCGTCTTTCCCTGATTGGCTTCTTCCGCAGCGGCTTGCGCCTTGGCGAGCTGCTGGTTGACGCGTGTCAGTTCTGCCGTGCGATCCGCAACCCGCTGCTCCAGCATTTCTGCTGCTTTCTGGCGTGTGACATCGGCTTCGACTGCCGCCGTGATATCGGTATATGTCGCGACAATGCCACCGTCCGGCATCGGATTGGATTGAATTTCCAGTACTTTGCCGGTCGATTTCATGTTGATGCGCCATGGCTGGCGCACAGCAGCGAGCGAGCGGATAACCCCGTTCTGGGCGTTGAACGATATATCGCCCCGGCGGTGCAGTTGTTCCACGATTTCCGAAATGGGTATCCCGACCTGCATCACTTCATCGGGAAGATCGAAAAGCTTGCGGAACTGCCGGTTCCAGAATGTCAGTCTCAGATCCTTGTCGAAAACGGTAATACCCTGTTCCATCTGATCGAGGGCGGTCTGCAGCAGATTGCGGTTTTGCTGCAAGGCGGTCGAAGCGTCATCGAGCAGCTGTCGTGCGTCGCGCCCGGACGCCTCATTCTTTTGCAACAACAATGATAGGACAAGGCGGGCCGACGCAGAACCGACGGCCGTGCCGAGAAGCTGCTCCGCATAGCGGATCAGTGGCGTGTCGACGGTCATGCCTGGATCGAGACGCCGCTGTTCTCTGCCTTCAAAGCGAAGAAAGGCGCGTTCGACGCGTTCAGCGCCGAGATAGCGCGCCATGGTGGCTTTCAGTTCCGCGACCGTGACGGTGGTACGGAAGCGCTTGAGTGTCGGTGTGCCGATGAAATAACGCGGCAGGAAGATACTGGCCTGAATGCGTTCGAGCGGTGTCGAGGCGCGTGAAAGGGAACCGAGGATGTAGAACAGCGTGTTGGCCGCAAGGCTCCACAGCACCCCATTGGTCAACGGGAGCGCATTGGTTCCGAAAAGCGCTTCTGGCCGCAGCGCCGTAAAGCCAAGAAAACCGTCGCGTAGGATGGCGGCATTTTCCGGCGCCATCGTTGGCAGCAATAGTGTGTAAGCCCAGACAAGGAATCCGGCTGATAGTCCCAGCATTGCACCGCGTCCATTTGCATTGCGCCAGAACAAACCGCCGATGAAGGCGGGAACGAATTGCGCAATTGCGGCAAAGGACACGAAGCCGATCGAAGCCAGATGGATGTTGTTGGAGGTAAAGCGATAATAGGCGAATGCCAGCGCCAGAATGCCGATAATGGTGAGGCGGCGCGTGTTTAGAATGACCTTGGTGAGGTCGCGTTGTTCTGCAGCCTGTTGCTTTGCTAGTCGTCGGATAAAAAGCGGCAGCACGAGATGGTTGGAAATCATGATCGAAAGCGCAACACAGGCGACGATGACCATCGCGGTTGCTGCCGACAATCCGCCGAGAAACGCCACCAGTGCGAGCCAATGGGCACCCGCTGCCAGCGGCAGTGCCAGAACGTATAAATCTCCGCTGACATTGCCTCCGAGCGTCATCACACCAATCAGGGCGATGGGAAATACGAAGATATTGATGAGGACCAGATAAAGCGGGAAGAGCCAGGAGGCTGTTCGCAGTTCTTTTTCACTCCGGCTTTCCACCACCGTCACATGGAACTGTCGCGGCAGCATGATGATGGCGGCGGCACTCAGTGCGCTTTGCACGATCCAGGTGCCGATGGATGTCTGGTAGTGGAACGCTTCCAGCGCTTCCGGTGATTGGGAAATCTGATTGATGAGCTGCGATGGAGCGCCGAACAGAAAGAAGGTGCAGGCAAAACCAACGGTCAGGAAGGCGCAAAGCTTGATGACGGATTCCAGAGCCACAGCCAGAATAAGGCCATTCTGGTGCTCGGTGGCGTCGGTATGGCGCGTACCGAAGAGGATTGCAAAGACAGCCAGCACAGCGGCAACGGGCAGCGAAATATCGCCGAATATGAACACTGACGGATCGACGGCCGATCCATAATGCTCCATGACGAGACCGACACTGCCGGAGACGGCTTTAAGCTGCAGCGCGATATAGGGGATCGAGCCCACAGCTGCGATGCAGGTTGCGAGAGATGCTACACCAAAGCTCTTGCCGTAGCGGGCAGCGAGAAAATCGGCGATTGAGGTGATATGTTCGGACTTCGCTAGCCGCACGATATGCCGCAGCAACCGGTTGCCGAGCGTAAAGACGAGAATGGGGCCGATATAGATCCCGAGGAATTCGAGGCCGCGCTGAGCCGACAGGCCGACCGAGCCGAAGAAGGTCCATGACGTGCAATAAACAGCCAGGCTGAGCGCATAGATATAGGGGCGTGGGGCACTGTTCCAGCGCGAGGTGCGCCGGTCGCCGATGCTGGCTACCGCAAAGAGCAGCAGCAAATATAAAAAGGCGGCGCCAATGATACCCCAGCCCTGCATAAGCGGCTTATTCCCTCACTCCTCGATTATGATTTGACGCAAGCACTTTCGGCAGGTTCGTGCAAGATTAAAGCGCATCCCAAAAAGTGCGAAGTGGTTTTTGGATAAGATGCGTGTGGGAATAAATTGATAGAGCATCTCCAGCGATTCCAGTGGAACTGGAGCCGTTCTGTTGATGAAAAACAGTGCATTTTCGCTGCTTCATCTTTTCTTTGATAATTTTCGCCTACACACTAGAAGTGTGACCCTGAAAAAGTGCACGTCACTTTTCAGGGTAGCATTTGAAATGGCAAAACGTTTTTCAGTTTCGTATTCGGAAAGTCGGTTTGCCATCCACTGCCAGTTTATCTGGTGCCCGGGTTGATTTGGCGAACGCCACCGCAGCAGGACGGCCCCAACGGTCCGCGTTCGTGAGGGAGACAGGCTTATGCTAAAAGAATTCAAGGAATTCGCCCTGAAGGGCAACATGGTCGATCTGGCCATCGGTGTCATCATTGGCGGGGCGTTCGGCGGCCTCGTCAATTCCATCGTCAACGACATCATCATGCCGATCATCGGCCTGATCACTGGCGGTATCGATTTTTCGAATATGTTCATTCAGCTGGCAGGTGAGCCCAAGACCACACTGGCAGCTGCCCGTGACGCCGGTGCGACGATTGCTTACGGTAACTTCATCACGCTTCTCATCAACTTCCTGATCATCGCCTGGGTGTTGTTCCTTGTGGTGAAAGCGATGAACCGCATGAAGAAGAAGGAAGAAGCAAAGCCAGAACCTGAAGCACCGCGCGAAGAGGTCCTGTTGACCGAAATCCGCGATCTTCTGGCAAAGCAGAAAGCCTGATTGATTCAGAACGGGTAAGTGAAAACGGGGCCTTATGGCCCCGTTTTCTTTTGATCCATAAATACGCTTGATCGGACCATCACAAAAAGCCGCGTGATTTCGCTGGCTGGCCTTGATAAGCACGAAATCAAAATCGAAGTGCAACGCGGGGAAATCATGACGCTCATAGCCAATCTTCGTCGGGAAGCAGCTCAATCACCGGAAAGCGGGATTGTGGCGGTTGCCAATCACGGGCGCGCGCGCGAAGGGCTTATTCCGCTTTGGGTCGGCGAGGGCGATCTTTCGACGCCCGATTTCATCCGCGCTGCGGCTCAAAAAGGTATTTCTGACGGCGAGACCTTCTATACTTGGCAGGCTGGCATCCCGGAACTGCGGGAGGCGCTGGCTCGCTATCACGCACGTCATTTCCCGCTGCCCCTGAAACCGGAGAACTTCTATGTCACCGGTTCCGGTATGCACGCCATCGAAATGGCGCTGACCGCAACCGTTGGATCGGGTGAAGAAGCGATTTATCTTTCTCCGGCCTGGCCCAATTTTGTTGGCGCAGCGGGGCTGGCAGGCGCTGTTCCGGTTCCGGTCGAGCTGGAATTCGGTGCCAATGGCTGGATGCTTGATCCCGAGAAGATCGCAGCTACTATCACGCCGCGCACGAAAGCACTTTTCATCAATACGCCGTCCAACCCCACTGGCTGGACGGCGGACCGTGAGACATTGCAGTTCATCCTTGATCTCGCGCGCAAGCATGGTCTCTGGATCATCGCCGACGAGATTTATACCCATTTCTATTATGGTGGCGGTCGCGCTCCGTCCTTCATGGATATTATGGAGCGGGATGATCGCATCATCTTCGTCAACTCGTTCTCCAAGAACTGGGCGATGACGGGCTGGCGCGTCGGCTGGATGACAGTGCACCCGTCGCTGGGGCCGGTCATCGAGAATCTGATCCAATATTCGAATTCCGGCGTCGCACAATTCATGCAGCGTGGTGCCGTTACGGCTCTCGATGAAGGCGACACCTTTATTTCGATGCAGGTTGAACGGGCACGCTCTACGCGCGACAACCTGTGCGCTGCGCTGTTATCGACCGGTAAAGTTCGCCTGACGCCTCCACAAGGGGCGTTTTATCTTTTCTTCGGCGTGGATGGTGTCAGGGATTCTGTCAAGGCAGCCATCGATATGGTGGATAATGCGAATGTAGGGCTGGCGCCTGGCAGTGCTTTTGGCCTCGGGGGCGAAGGCTTCTTCCGCCTTTGTTTCTGCCGCGATCCGGAGCAGGTGGACGAAGCCGCAAGGCGGCTCGTGCGCTGGATTGAAAAGCTCTGACAAAAAAGGCCGCTTCAAGCGGCCTTATTATTTGAAAATTCTAGAAATTGTCAGCCGCCAGCCTTGGAGACCATCAGCGGAATGATCCGCTCGGAGCTGGCTGGCTGCGAAACCGTCGGTTCGGCGTAAGGAATGCCCAGCGTATTCCAAACCTCCAGCAAGGCATCCTTGAGGCCGTCAATCAAAGCGTCGTCATGCAGAGGCGATGGTGTGATGCGCAGCCTTTCCGTGCCACGCGGTACGGTCGGGTAATTGATCGGCTGGATATAGATGCCATGCACTTCCAGCAAACGGTCACTGGCTTTCTTGCAAAGTTCTGGATCGCCGACCAGAATAGGCACAATATGCGTTTCCGACGGCATGACAGGAAAACCAGCTGCAGAAAGCACATCCTTGGCGCGCTGGGCCTGACGCTGCTGGCCGTCGCGTTCCACCTGCGAGGTCTTGAGGTGCCGGATGGCTGCCGTCGCGGATGCAGCCACTGCCGGTGGCAAGGAGGTCGTAAAGATGAAGCCCGGTGCATAGGACCGTACGGCATCGACAATTGCGCGCGAACCGGTGATGTAGCCGCCGAGAGCACCAAAAGCCTTGGCCAGCGTGCCTTCGATGATATCGATACGATGCGCCAAGCCATCGCGTTCGGTAATGCCGCCGCCACGCGCGCCATACATGCCAACAGCATGAACTTCGTCGATATAGGTCATGGCATTATATTTGTCGGCCAGGTCGGCAATTTTCTCGATTGGTGCGATATCACCATCCATTGAATAGACGGATTCGAAAACGATCAGCTTTGCGCGCGCCGGATCGGCGGCCTTCAAAAGCTGTTCCAGATGTTCGACGTCATTGTGACGGAAAATCTTCTTCTCCGCACCCGAACGACGCACGCCTTCGATCATCGAAGCATGGTTCAGTTCGTCGGAAAGGATAAGACAGTTTGGCAGTAACCGCGCAATCGTGGAAATCGAGGCTTCATTAGAAACGAAGCCCGATGTGAAAACGAGACCGGCTTCCTTGCCGTGCAAATCGGCGAGTTCGTTTTCCAGTTCGACGAGCGGATGGTTATTGCCGGAGATATTGCGCGTACCGCCGGAACCTGAGCCGGCATTGCCAGCCGTATCGCACATAGCCTTGATGACATCGGCGTGGTGCCCCATGCCAAGATAATCATTGGAACACCAAACGGTGATCTCACGGGCAGTGCCATTGTTGCGCCAGATAGCTCGGGGGAAACGTCCGACAATACGTTCAAGATCTGCAAAAACGCGGTAACGCTTCTCGGCGTGCAACTGGTCGATCGCTTCTTCGAAAAAACGGCGATAGTCCATAATGCGCTCCTTAGTCTGTGCCCTAACTAGCGCTTTTGGCACTTGCCGTCCATGGCGCATTGATGGGCAATTTGCCACGTTTGAGTGAAGCAGCATTGATTGAAATCAAGCAAATAGGCTCGACACCCAAAATAGTGGCGACCAATTTTCCATCACGAACCATGACGGAATATCGCGCAGAGTGATCGGCTTTGACACAGAGTTGCTCCAATGCGGCACTAGAAACTACGGGCGGGGTTTTTAACATTCTTTGAAGGCCCGGCACCTTTATGAAACCAACGCACACGGTGATGAACTACCCCGCCTCGACGACAGGGGATTGGACAGCATATTGGCGTGCTTCACCGATGCGGCATCTGCGGTTGCGATGGCAGCATGTGCAGCTTTCGGTTCCGAACCGCAAGAACAAGGCAAACTTGATTGCCAGGTCTGGAAGTTTCGAGGCTTTGCATCCAGACGACCTGCCGCTCGTCTGCGTCGTTCGTAATGCTGCACCCTACATAAAATCATTCCTGCGTTACTATCGGGAGATGGGGGTTACTCGTTTCATCATGCTGGATGACCGGTCTGACGATGGCACGACCGAAATCTTGTCCAGTTCGAGCGACGTTGATCTGTTCTCTTCGAGTGTACGATATGCACAGGCCGACCGTGGGCGTGCATGGCGCGACGCTCTGTTCAATCTCTACGGGCGGGGACGCTGGTATCTTTCGGTTGATGCGGACGAGTTCTTCGTATTTCCCAGAATGGAGCAGCGGAATATCCGTTCATTTATCACCGAGCTGGAGCAAAACGGAATCCGTCGGTGTCTCGCCCCGATGATCGACATGTATCCCGGCGGTTTGTTGCGAGACGGGATCTTCGTCGACGACGGAACCAAATATCCGTTCGAAGTTTCCTCACATTTTGACGGTGACGGCTATACCGCGACACCAGAGAAATTTGGGGTCGCTGTGCGTGGTGGACCGCGTTTACGCCTATTCGGAAGGAGTATGCGGCTTTCAAAATTCCCGCTGATATGGGTCGACAAAAAAACGGATTACCGCCGGGGCAGCATTCACGGGCCGGGGCCGTGTTTCCGGAACTTCCTTCCGGCAACGGGGGCTCTTCTTCATTACCGCTTTTCGTCGCTTTCTCTCAGCGAGTTCAAGCGTATTGCATCGGAAAAGAGCCATGCGGGCGGTGCTGAACATTACAGGGCAATCATCGAAAGCGAGCGTTTCACGGATGACCTCTCGCTCGTCTATGAAGGCTCGGTCCCATACACAGGTGCGGATTGTCTGGTTCAGCGCGGCTTCATGGCCGATTTGGGCGACATCAAGCTTGGAAGCAGGCCGAAGTGCCGAGTTAGCGCGTAAATGTCTTGCGCAGAAACTGCAGCAATATGTCATTGCGCCTGATTGTGAGGCGTGGGATGCCGAACGGGTCGTCAGTTGATCGTGCGCGGCGCTTTTCGGTCGTTGTCGCGTTTGTATATCCTGCCGCTTCGACAATTTTGCGTGTTGCTGCATTTTCTCCGCCATAAGGATAGGCGAAAGATGTGACTTCACTGCCGAGCAGGTCTTCGATCTTTATGCGCGATTGCTGTATTTGCGATATGGCGTCCTGCACGCTCGCTTCCGGGAGGAATATATGGTCGAGCGTATGGGAACCGACCTCGTGACCAAGATCCGCCCATTCGCGCAATTCGGCAACACCCATGCAGTTGGCGCGCGCAACGCCGATCTTCTGATCCCACAGATTGAAGCCGCCGATCTGGTTGGCGACGAAATAGTTTGTGGCCGTGAAACCGAATTCCTGCAGCACGGGCAGGGCGTTGTGGAAAACATTCTCAAAACCGTCGTCAAAGGTGATGACGGCGACTTTGCCCTGCTTCCCGCCGTAGATGTAAGGCATTGCATCACGCACCGACAGGCCGCGATAACCCAACCGCTTAAGCCAGGACATCTGCTGGCGAAAGCGATCTGGATGCACGGTCATGCTGCGATAGGGCGTGCGGTGCGCGGGGGGGACGTCAATCTGGTGGTAAAGCAGAATCGGAACGGGCACGGGAAACCTCAGAGATCTGCGCGCGAGCGCGATTTTATCTTCCAGCGATAAAGCGGGCGCAGAATTTCACGCTTCAGCTTGTCCGGCAGGGAGCGCGATTTCTGGATGGTGCTGCCGCCAAGGCGCACCGAGATTTCCTGCACTCCGCCCGGAAGGACCGATAACGGTTTTAGCCCGGTGACCCAGTTCATCTGTGCTGTGGTATCGACCGGGCGGTCGAAAATTTCTGTGGCCGATAGCAATCGCTGCGCGGCTTCACGCCCGATAAGCTGTGCAACCATGCCAAGACCCACCGGCACTGGCTCGATGATCCGCGAAGTTTCCGTTGTCAGTATTGCACGTCCGCTTTCCCGCTCCCGAAAGGGAAAGCGGATAAAACTATCGATCTTGAGAACCTGACATGCGGTGGAATAGGCTGCGGCAAATTCCGGCGTTAGTTCCACGTCGTCTTCGAGGACGAGACCGGCATCCAGTCCCTGATCAATGATCGCCTGCCAGGCCTTTCGATGTGAAAGAAAACACGCGATTTCGTTCGTGCTGAGCTGGAATGGATAGTGGGGCTTGTGCGCGGATCGCCGATAGACACGGCTGATCATTTGCGCATCGAGCGTGCGCCCGTCAACGGCGTTCACCACATCCGTCTTTACCGGCAGCTTTCGAATAAGTTCTTCGACTTGCGGCTGCCGGTCGGTGGCGCGCTCCAGGTGGATGATGAAAGCCTTGACGGCCCTCTGTGGGCCGTCATTCGGAGTGATGTCGGGACGCGTTTCGTTCATGGTCCCTATCTACCTTGCAGCGCGCCAAAAGCTCAAGGTATTTTGCAAATCACACCGGCTTCCAGCCCGGCTCGACACTATCGGCTTCTGCCCGCCACAAATCGGCATAGTCGACGTTCTGCCAATCCTTGAACCACGGGCCGCCGCGCGTGTAATGCACGACTTTCGGCAGCCCGGTTTCCGGCTTCTCGTTCCAGCCTTCCAGCCAGTTGTAGTCCGTTGGCAATGCGCCGATTTCATCATCGGCAGCCCATTGCATACGGTGCAGATAAGCGCCGGTTTCGCTGTTGATGAGCTCGGGTGTCAATTGGCGTGTCGAGGGATGTTCGCAGTTGAACAACATGCAGGAGGACCAGTTCTTGCGCGGATAACTGGTCTGCACCTTGCCATCCATTTTCACGCTGTCTTTGGGTTGATAATCGTGCTGAACGCAATAAACGGCCTTCGAAGGATCATTGTAAGATTGGAGACCAGCAATATCGCCTAGGAAAAGGAAGTCGCAATCGCAGAAAAGTGCCCACCCCTTATAGCCTGCAAGCCACGGCGTGAAAAAGCGCGAATAGGTAAACTCCGTCGATGCTAGCGGATCGACTTCCCGTGTATAAACCCCTCGATCGACAAGGTCCTGCAACTTGATCGGCACGATCTCCAGCGGGATAGAGGAATGTTTCAGTGCGGATGCCTTGGCGACTTCATATGCGATGGGTTCACGAGAATCCCACCCGATGAAAATGCGTAACGGTTCACTCATTCATATGCTCCTTCAAAGAGATTGTGTCGTGATCGTCCCCACGTTTTCTGCCGGAAATTATAATTATGTGCGCGATTACTGGATGAGGCTGATGCGTCCGGATTTCACCTTTTGCTCAACCCAGCTGCGTTCATCTCCCCAGGTGTGGCGTTTCCAGCCTTCCCAGGTGAAGCCGCAGATTTTCACGTCCCAGCTTTCCTCCGGACATTTTCCGAGCATGTACCAGATGCCAAAAAAGCCAGTGCTTGGAAAGGCTTTGCTTATATTCTCGTCGGTTACGCCCAGCTCTTTGCACCCGGCCAGATAGAATTGGGGTGGCATGATCCGGATTTCCTTGCCTGCGGAACCAACGACTTCGATGGTTTGCATGGTCCAGTCTCCGCGCCTTCCCTTGAGGCGAGAGAGGAAATTGGGACCGGGGTGGTATTTGCGGATGATGCTTGGATGATAGGCAAGCATCACTTCCTTGGCTGCCTTGAAGGTCGGTGTTTGTACGAAGCCCGGATCGCGCAGCCGTCGCTGCATGGGCTTGCTGGACGTCGCCAGCATCAGGAGGTCCGTCCGGGTGCCGCTCATGCCGATAGATTGTTTGGGCTCATTGAAACGGACGACAAAATCCGCTGCATCTACTTCGGCAGAAAGATCGCGTGGTAAAGGCGCGTTGCCGACGATGAACAATGTCTTTTTCATGCACTCCAACTTTAATTAAAGCGCATCCCGAAAAGTGTGAAACGGTTTCGGACAAGATGCGCGTTAAAACAAACCATTAGAGCGCCGATCTGATTCAATCAGATCGAAATGCGCTCTTGAATGAATCGGTGCCAGCTTCGACATAGAAGATATAACTAAATTAGAATTACATAATGATTACAATATTGGGAGACTATTTTCTCGGCGACATCGGAAATCCGGGTAAAGCGCTAGGATTTCGCTGCAATCACGGCAGCCATGCAGGATATGCACTTCTCAAAAGGTGGAGAAAGACGGAAGCTCATTGTTGGGAGGAAGATAAAAAAGGGGATACCACCATGAATCTTCGCACCCATTTCCATCGCTGGATGCAGTATCGCGAAAATATTCGCGAATTGAGCGGCTGCACAGATCGCGAGCTTTCCGATCTAGGCCTTTCACGCACCGATATTCATCGCGTCGCACGCGAAGCCGCTTTTGCCTGACGCAACAAATCAGAGCCGGTTTACCATCTCGGCAATCGGCCCTGCTTCAATCTGCAAATTCTTCGAAAACTCACACGTCACCCGGCTTCTTGAAGCGGATGTGGATGTTATCGCTTGCGAGATCGAAGCCTGCATAGTTGCGTTGAAAGGCAATGAGCGCATCGTTGACGCCCTTTGAAAAATCGTCTTCCTGCACGTCGATATGGTGTCGGTAGAGGATTCTGTCGTCCTTATAGAATATAACCTGACCTTCCATCATAGCCTCCTTCTGATAACGCGCAGAGCAGAAATCCGTCGGCGGTTTCAGGCGTCGCGCGCTTTGAAACGGGTGGGTAGAGCAGTGTCTACACACGGGCCTATGGCTGAAGAGGTGCCAAGGGCACTTATCCAGTCGGTATATCTATTTGAAATAGGCGATATGGCGGGCGTTTCAAGATGAAGTGGTGCCGGTTCCGGCTTTGCTCAGCTCGAGCCATGCACGAGCCGCGTGAGACAGGAATGCCCCTTTTCGCCAGATCAGTGCCAGATGCCAGTTCACATCGGCACCTTTGATCCTGTGGATGCGCACGCCGGGGTGATGCCGCTGTTCCGCGATCATTTTCGGCAGGAAGCCGATACCCATGCCTGCCGCTACAAGTTCAACGATGAAGTCGATCTGACTGGAGCGGACCGCAACGTTTGGAGAGAATCCATGCGAACGACATGCGTCAAGGATGATATGATTGAGGGCAAAGCCGCTCTCGAAAAGGATGAACGGCAAGCTGGCAATATCCTGCAGCGAAACGCCGTCGCCATGTGCAAGCGCGTGATTTGTCGGAAGCAGGGCCACAACCGGTTCGCATCGCACGTCCTGCCATTCGAAGCTGTCTTCGACGGGCAGAAGCGAAGCCGCAAGTTCCACATCTCCGGCAAGCAGCAATTCTTCCAGCCTTCTGCTGCCATGCTCAACCAGCTGAATGTCGATTTCCGGATAGAGCTTCGTATAGGCCGCAAAGACGGGAGCGAAAAGCACACTGGAGCCAATGGGTGGCAGGCCGAGTTTCAGGAGGCCGCGCTTGAGGCCGCGCAACTCGCCCAACTCCGCCAGCATGTCGTCTTTTTCCGCCAGCATGGCAATCGCGCGACGGAAGACAATCTCGCCTGCTGTCGTGAGGCGAGAGGGCGAGATTTCACGATCCAGCAGAACCAGCCCCAATTCGTCTTCAAGCTGTCTGACCGCCTTGCTGACGGTGGACTGGGTCGCGTTGATGGTTTTTGCGGCGGCGGAAAAACCGCCTTGCCGCACCACTTCGACAAAAGCCTGGAAGCTGCGCAAGTTCATGAGCCATTCCATTATCGAATAGCTGCAATGAAATCAATTCATTTCTAGAATATGGCGCAAAGGCCTATATTCATCGATGAAAATGCATTAGTCCCCATTGGAAAAGCACATGAACGCCCACAGCCTTTTGATCCGGTTTCGTTACGCACTGCATCACAGCCGTCTGATGCAGATTGCGACGCTGGTTGGCTTCTGGCTGGCTGGTGAGCTTTTCGTGCGACTGGTCGGCTTGCCACTTCCGGGCGGCATTGTCGGCATGGCGCTGGTGCTGGCCTTGCTTCTGAGCGGTCGTGTCAGCCTGTTCAGCATGAAGCGCGGCGCAGAATGGTTTCTGGCAGAGATGCTGCTTTTCTTCGTTCCCGCGGTGCTTGCCGTTCTCGAACATCAGGAGCTGATCGGTCTGCTAGGCCTGAAAATCTTGGCTGTGATTTTGCTGGGTACGTTGACGGTCATGAGTGTCACTGCATTGACGGTTGATCTTTGCTACCGCTGGAGTTTGCGTTATGTCGCTAAGTAACCCGCTTGTAGCGACACTTTTCTGGTCTGCCGCAACGATCCTGCTTTATCTTGCTGCCAAGCGCGTCTACCGCCGCTTTCCCATGTGGTGGCTGACGCCGCTCGCCGTTACGCCATTGTTGCTGATGGCGCTGGTCATTGGGCTCAATCAGAATTATCGCGGCTATTTCAGCGCCACCCATTGGCTGGTCGCACTGCTTGGGCCTGCAACGGTTGCTTTTGCGATCCCAATTTACCAGCAGCGCGCAACGATCCGCCGCTACTGGCCGGTGTTGCTGGCGGGTGTGGTCGTCGGAAGTTCGTCTGCCATGGCTTCGGCATGGGGTCTGGCGCATCTGCTGGGTCTCAATGAAGCAATCAGCCTCAGCTTGATGCCACGTTCGATGAGCACACCATTTGCGATGACTGTTTCAGGCGACATCGGCGGCACGCCTGACCTGACTGCAATCTTCGTGGTGCTGACTGGTGTATTCGGCGCAGCTCTCGGTGAGGTCATGCTCAACTGGTTGCCGATCCGTTCGGCACTGGCACGGGGAGCCCTTTTCGGCATGGGCGCACACGGAGCCGGTGTGGCCAAGGCTCATCAGATCGGCAGTGAGGAAGGTTCCATTGCCGGACTGGTCATGGTGCTTGTCGGTCTGGTGAATGTGCTTGCCGCCCCTTTGATTGCCCACTTTTTGTAAGAGCCTAATTTTACAGACGATTCTTTAAGAATCGCCCGGTTTCCGGGCGTTTTCTGTATGAGCGAATCCGCCTTTTTCTCGAGCGTCAACGTCTTTGCATAACTGATATGCATTAATGGCCGTTGCTGCAGGGAAGGGGAGCAGGTAAATATCCCTTCATCGAGTTCACTCCTCCTCCCAGAACTCGATAAGGAATACGGCACTCCTCCTCCCAAGCCGTATTCAAGATCAGGCCGCGCATCCTCCTCCCGCGCGGCCTTTTTCTTTTTTCAGCTCCCTGCAATCCTGCTTCGCTTTCGTCTCCATGCGTTGACAATGCGTAACCGCGCGGTCCCATAGGCAAGCTCCGTCATCTGCTCTATTTCTGAAGCAAGTTCTGAAACGGGGAGACAGCGTCCATGACAAGCGGCATCCACCACATCACCCTCATCACCCGGAAAGTGCAGGCGAATGTCGATTTCTACGTCGGCTTTCTGGGCTTGCGTATCGTCAAGCAGACAGGCGGGTTTGAAGATGCCGAGCAGTTGCATCTGTTCTATGGTGACCGCTCGGGCACGCCCGGCTCCTTGATTACATTTCTGGTATGGGAGGATGGCTCCAAGGGCCGTGTCGGCCATGGTCAGGTTAGCGAAATCGCACTTGCCATTGATCGTACTGCCATCGGTTTCTGGCTCGAGCGCGCCTTGCGTTATCACGTGCCTTCCGAGGGACCGGTTCAGGAGTTCGGCGAGCCCGTTCTGCGCCTGCGCGATCCCGACGGTGTGATCGTCAAGTTGGTCGGTTGCGATCTTGCCGCCAATGATGCGTGGGAAAGCGAGGGCATTCCGGTAGCTTTCGCCGTTAGGCGTTTGCGTGCCGCGACCATTCTGTCCGAAGCGCCGGAACAGACTGCGGGTTTCATCGGACGCTATTTCGGTTTCAAGCCCTCGGCGAAAGAAGGCACGATAGATCGTCTTCTGTCAGATTCCGGCGATGCTATCGACGTGCGCGATGCGGGCGGCTTCTGGCCAGGTATCCCCGGCACCGGCATTGCCGACCATGTCGCTTTCCGTGCTGCCGATACCGGCGAAGTGGAAACGGCGGAGAAGGAGCTTTCGAAGCTCAACTCGAGTGCCGTCAATGTGCACGACCGCAAATATTTCACGTCGCTCTACGTCCGTGAACCGGGCGGAACGCTGTTCGAATTTGCAACCGATGCACCGGGCTTCACAATAGACGAGCCGGTTGAAAAACTGGGCCAGTTCCTGTTCGTGCCGCCGGGCAATGAAGAAAAGGCGGATGCTATCCGGGCACGGATGCCGCAATTCGCACTGCCGGGCGAGGAGCGCATTATCTATCGCGACCTGCCTTTCGTTCACCGGATACACCGGCCAGAAGATCCTGATGGCAGTACGCTTGTGCTTTTGCACGGCACCGGCGGGAACGAAAACGACCTGATGCCTTTCGCCCGCAAGGCTGCGCCGCGCGCAACCCTTCTGGGCGTGCGTGGACGCAGCACGGAAGAAGGTATCCAGCGCTGGTTTCGTCGCTTCGACCTGAAAAAGTTCGATCAGGCCGATATTCAGTTTGAAGCGCAGGCATTCGAGGCTTTCGTTAAAGGTGCCGCCACCGCTTATGGTATCGATCTTAATCGGACGGCCTTTATCGGGAACTCCAACGGCGCAAATCTGCTGGCCGCTTTCATGCGTTTGCATCCGCATGTGGTTCGCACGGCGGTTCTTCTTCGCGGTCAGGAGGTTCTGGAGGAGCAGCCCGATGGCGCGGATTTGTCGGACGCTTCAGTGCTTTTGATGAACGGCGCTGCCGATCCTTTTGGCGATAGGAACGGGACGCTGGAAAAAGTCCTGAGAGAAGACGGGGCCGCTCTCACGATCAGCACGGTCGAGGCCGGGCATGCTCTCATAGATGAAGATATCCGCATCGCGGGCGACTGGCTTCGTGACAAGATATAAGTAAAAGGGCTGCGGAGAATTCCGCAGCCCTTTTTTATATTAATCAAGCGGTTTCAGGTTTCGCTCGATCGCTTCGCGCTTTCCTTCGAGGAAAGGCGGAAGCGACAGGCTTTCGCCAAGGCTTTCAAGTGGCTCGTCGACTGCAAAGCCGGGACCATCGGTCGCGATCTCGAACAGGATGCCGTTCGGCTCGCGGAAGTAGAGTGAGCGGAAATAGTAGCGTTCGACTTCGCCGCTTGACGGCATGCGCACAGACCGCAGGCGGTCGACCCATTCCTGCATGCTTTCCTGATCCGGCGTGCGGAATGCCACATGGTGCACAGCGCCCGCACCCTGCCATGCAGTGGGCAGGTTCGGCTGTACCGCGACATGCAGTTCGGCTGCAGCACCGCCCGGACCCATGGAGAAGACATGGACGTGACCTTCACCGTCAGGCGAAACGTAATCGCCGGTCTGGCGCATGTTCATGACCTTTTCCAGAATGATCTGGGTGGGCGCCAGTTCGGGAACACTGAGCGTGATCGGTCCGAGGCCCCTGATCTGTTTTTCCGCAGGCACAGGACTCCGGTCCCAGCTATGGGCTTCACCCGCTCCGCCGTCATCGGTCAGGCGCAGGCGCTGCCCTTCGGGGTCCTCGAAGTCGAGAACGGCCCGCCCGGCAACTTCGAAAATATCGCCTGTCTGGACACCTTTATCGTTCAGGTGCTTTCGCCACCACTCGAGACCTTCGACACCGTTCACACGCAAGCCGGTGCGGGCGACGCTGTTGGTGCCGCGCTGTTCACGCTGTACCGGCCAGTCGAAAAAGGTGATGTCCGTGCCGGGCGAAGCCAGCCCGTCTGCGTAAAACAGATGGTAGGCGCTGGTGTCGTCCTGATTGACGGTTTTCTTGACGAGCCGAAGCCCGAGCGTGTCGGTATAGAAGCGCCGGTTGCCGGGCGCGTCGGCGGTGATGGCTGTCAGATGGTGCAGCCCTGTCAGTTCCAAAGCCATAATGTGCCTCCTTCAGAAACGGAGTTGCTGTTGGCGGATATATCGGTCTGGGCTGATAGGTAGGAAAGTATCACCTGTTGAACAGTGTGTAACCCATAAGCCGCAATCGCGTTGCGTTCCGACAATGGTGGATAATTGGGGCTTGGCAGAACGTTTCATGTAAAGAATATATTAACCCTTAAAATTCGGGTGTAAGAGACCTGTAGGCGTAGCTTTGAGGGGAGTTTGGTTTTGCGGCGCGTTTTTTCTCGGACTGCCCCTGCATTGCTTGTGCTTTTGTCTCTGCTTGCCGGTTGCGCCAGCCGGCCTGAAGGCGTGCTTGTACCTGTCGGCGATGCCGCTTCTCCCGGTACCACCAAGGTTGACCTTGTCGTGGCAACCACGCGCCGTCCATCCGACAAACCGGGCATTCTTTTCTCCGGCGAGCGTGACAAGCTCGTGTCGCTCAACGAGATTGTTGTATCCATTCCGCCGGAAAAAAACCGCAAGGCGGGTGAGGTGCAGTGGCCGAAGAAGCTGCCGCCTAATCCGCAGAAGGATTTCACCACCGTCAGCGTGACGCCGCTCAAAACCGATGTGGAAATGGCAGGCTGGGTTCGCCCGCATCTGACCAAGAGCCGCCGCGTGATGGTTTTCGTGCATGGCTTCAACAATACGTTCGAGGATTCCGTCTATCGCTTTGCCCAGATCGTGCATGATTCCGGCGCTGATGTCGCACCGGTGATCTTCACCTGGCCATCGCGTGCCAGCGTGTTCGACTATAATTACGACAAGGAAAGCACCAACTATTCCCGCGATGCGCTGGAGCAGATCTTGCGCGCCATCGCACGCGAGCCAGAGGTTAAAGACATCACGGTCATGGCCCACTCGATGGGCAGTTGGCTGACGGTCGAGGCTCTGCGTCAGATGGCGATTCGCGACGGTCGCGTGAATACCAAGATTACGGATGTAATTCTGGCATCGCCCGATCTCGACGTCGATGTTTTCTCGAAGCAGTTTCTTGCGATGGGCAAGCCGCATCCGCGCTTCACATTGTTTACGTCGCGGGATGACAAGGCGCTTGCGTTGTCACGGCGTATTTCCGGCAATATTGACCGCCTCGGCCAGATCGATCCGTCAATCGAGCCGTATCGCTCCGAGCTTGAAAAAGCAGGCATTACCGTCATTGATCTCACCAAGCTCAAGTCGGGCGATAGGCTCAATCATGGCAAATTCGCCTCCAGTCCGGAGGTCGTGCAGCTTATCGGTCAGCGTCTCGTTGCTGGTCAGACGATCACGGATTCGCAGGTCGGTCTTGGCGATCGTCTGGGTGCGGTAGCGATCGGTACGGCACAGGGTGTCGGTACGGCCGCCTCGCTGGTGGTAACAGCGCCGATTGCCGTATTCGACCCGAACACACGCAAAACCTATGATGAGCAAATCGATCGTTTCGGTCGCGCTGTCGGTAATACGGTTGGCGCGGTGACGATCCCGACCCAGTAAGCGCTAGGAGTTGTCATATTTGAGCTGACGCTGTAGGACTCGCGGCCAACAAATTCGGGCCGCGAGGAGGACCTCATGCAGATCATCCGCACCATTGAGGAATTGCGTCAGGCTCTGGCGCCTGCGCGTCGCGCGGGCGAGCGGGTCGGCTTCGTGCCGACCATGGGCTATCTTCACAAAGGCCATCTGGAGCTTGTTCACCGGTCGCGCGCCGACAATGACGTGACCGTCGTGTCGATCTTCGTCAATCCGCTGCAATTCGGCGCCAATGAAGATCTCGACAAATATCCACGCGATCTGGAGCGCGATGCGGCTCTGCTGCGCGGGGCAGAGGTCGATTACCTCTTCGCACCAGCCGTCAGCGATATGTATCCGCGTCCGATGCAGACGGTGGTGGATGTGCCCACCCTTGGCAACCAGATGGAAGGCGAGGCGCGTCCCGGGCACTTCGCCGGTGTTGCAACCGTGGTCAGCAAACTCTTCAATATTGTCGGTCCGGATGCAGTCTATTTCGGCGAAAAGGACTTTCAGCAGCTCGTTATCATCCGCCGCATGGTGGAGGACATGGCGATTCCGGTGCGCGTCGTCGGTGTCGAAACGGTGCGCGAGGACGACGGTCTTGCCTGCTCGTCACGCAATGTCTATCTGACTCCGGAACAGCGCGCTGCTGCCATCATCGTGCCGAAAGCGCTTGATGAGGCGGAGCGGCTCTATCGATCTGGTGTGGACGATCCCGATGCGCTGGAAGCGGCAATTCGTGCGTTTATCGCCAACGAACCGCTGGCGACGCCCGAAGTTGTGGCGCTGCGCGACCCCGAAACACTGGAGCGCGTGACGGCAGTGCAAGGTCGCCCGGTGCTGATTGCACTGTTCGTGCGGCTCGGCACGACGCGGCTTCTCGATAATCGTGTCATTGCCCATGTCGCGCAGGAACAGGCAGCCTGAGATGAGCGCATCCGTCAAACAGAAGCGACTGACGCCCAAGTCCATTTCAGCCCTGAAGGGCGAACGCCCGATTGTCAGTCTCACCGCCTATACGACGCCGATTGCGCGGCTGCTCGATCCGCATTGCGACCTGCTGCTGGTGGGGGACTCACTCGGCATGGTGCTCTACGGCATGGATTCTACGCTCGCCGTAACGCTCGACATGATGATCGCCCATGGGCAGGCGGTGATGCGCGGCGCCGAGACGGTTTGTGTCATCGTCGATATGCCGTTCGGTTCCTATCAGGAATCTAAGGAACAGGCGTTCCGCAATGCCGCCCGCGTGATGCAGGAAGCCGGCTGTGATGGCGTCAAGCTTGAAGGCGGCGAGGAAATGGCCGAAACGGTCGCATTCCTCGTCAAGCGTGGCATTCCGGTGTTTGGCCACGTCGGTTTGATGCCGCAGCAGGTCAATACGGTTGGCGGTTTCCGCTCGCTCGGGCGCGGCGACGAGGAAGCCGATCGCATTCGTCGTGACGCGCGGGCCATAGCCGATGCCGGTGCCTTTGCGCTGGTCATCGAAGGCACGGTCGAGCCGCTGGCGCGCGAGATCACCGCATCCGTCGCTATTCCAACGGTTGGTATCGGGGCATCGGCAGCCTGCGACGGACAGATACTGGTTTCCGACGACATGCTGGGACTGTTTCAGGACTTTACGCCGCGCTTCGTGAAGCGCTTTGCGCAACTGGCGCCGCAGGTTTCGGATGCGGCCAAAGCCTATGCCGAAGAGGTGCGTGCGCGCACATTCCCGGGGCCGGAGCATGTTTTCGGGGCCAAACCGAAAGCTTAGACTGCAAAACTTGTGCCGTATGGCGGTAGCGCCTTGTAATTATTCGTCAATCGCGTTCAATGTCGGAAGTGTTTTCCGGAGTTGCCGTGACCAACGATATTGCCCATACCGAACTGATTGCAGTGCTGGCCGCCGTAACCGGCGAGCAGCCGCGCGTCATGACCGTGCGGCCCAGGGAAACATCAGTGCAGGCGCTACCGTCGGGTCCGTTCGAAAGCGAGCATCGTTCGTTGCAATCCGGTCTGCGCGCCTGGGTGCAGTCGGAAACTGCCCATCCGGTTGGCTATCTGGAGCAGCTCTACACTTTTGCCGACCGTGACCGCCACGCCCAGGGCGAACGCATTATCTCGATCAGCTATCTCGGCCTCGTGCGCGAAAGCGATGCGGCTGCTGGGCAGGCGGGCTGGCGTGGCTGGTATGACTATCTGCCGTGGGAAGATCATCGTCAGGGCGAGCCGGCCATCATGGAGCATCTCAACAATGCGCTCCTTGTCTGGGCTTACCGCGCCGAAACGCCGGAACTGACCGCGCAGCGCATGCGGCGCATCGCCTTCACCTTTGGCTTTGAAAATGGCGAGTGGAGCGGGCGCTGGAACGAAGACCTCGTGCTGCAACGCTATGAGTTACTGTTCGAGGCCGGTCTGGTGGCGGAAGCTGGGATGAAGGAAGACGAGAACGGCCGTTCCATGTTTGCCGATCATCGCCGCATCCTTGCCACGGCCATTGCGCGACTGCGCGCCAAGATCAAATATCGCCCGGTGGTGTTCGAATTGATGCCGGACAGTTTTACGCTTTTGCAACTCCAACGGACTGTCGAAGCGCTGGCGGGCCTGCGCCTGCACAAGCAGAATTTCCGCCGCCTGATCGAGCAGCAGGATCTGGTCGAGGAAACCGGCGAAAGCGACAGCGAAACCGGCGGTCGTCCGGCAAAACTATTCCGTTTCCGCTACTCTATTGTCGAGGAACGCGCCCTTTCCGAGCGCCATCTGGCCGGAGCCAAGCTGCCAATCTCCCGCGATTGACAATATGCTCTAATCGAGTATAAGTTCATAAACATGAAATACTCAGATTGAGTATAATTGGTAGGCAAGCATTTCCAGCAAAAGTGCGAAGCGGTTTTGCGCGGGACAATGCGTAAGTGACCTTGGAGGCCCGACCATGAACGATCATGTTTCCGTTTCGCAACTCTATGACCGTGTGGCCAAGGTGCTACCCAAGGCGGAGTGGCTGGGCTTCGAAGACGATGTCGCAGCCATTCTCGAGCTGAAGAAAAAGCGCAACGCCGTCATTCTCGCGCATAATTACCAGACGCCGGAAATTTTCCACTGCGTAGCCGATATTGTCGGCGACAGTCTGGCGCTGGCGCGCAAGGCTGCGGAGGTCGATGCCGATGTGATCGTGCTGGCGGGTGTGCATTTCATGGCCGAGACGGCGAAGCTGCTCAATCCCGGCAAGACGGTGTTGATCCCCGATATGGCAGCGGGCTGTTCGCTGGCCGACAGCATTACGCCGGAAGATGTCGCGTTGCTGCGCGAGGCGCATCCCGGCGTGCCGATCATCACCTATGTCAATACATCTGCTGCGGTGAAGGCGGCATCCGATATTTGCTGCACCTCCGGGAATGCCAAAAAGGTGGTCGAGTCGCTTGGCGTGCCGCGCGTGCTGATGATTCCCGACGAGTTTCTGGCGCAGAACGTGGCGCGCGAAACCAATGTCGAAATTCTCGCATGGCATGGCCATTGCGAGGTGCATGAGCGGTTCACGCCCGACGATATTCGCGAATTGCGCGAAAGCCATCCCGGCGTTGTGGTTCTGGCCCATCCCGAATGCCCGCCGGAAGTGGTGGAAGCAGCTGATTACGCCGGTTCCACAGCGGTCATGTCGGATTATGTCGGCGAGAAGAAACCGCAGCGGGTCGTGCTTTTGACTGAATGCTCGATGAGCGACAATGTTGCCGTCGATCACCCGGATGTCGAGTTCATCCGCCCGTGCAATCTCTGCCCGCATATGAAGCGGATCACGCTCGCCAATATTCGCGATGCGCTGGAAAACAATCGCCATGAAGTGACGGTCGATGCCGCTCTGATGGAGCCTGCCCGGCGCGCTGTCGAGCGGATGTTGATGGTATGAATACGGCTCCGGTCCTTGTTATCGGCAGCGGTCTTGCCGGTCTGATGACGGCGCTGACGCTCGCTCCACAGCCGGTCCTGCTGGTGACAGCGGGAAGCCTCGGCCTGTCTGGTTCCAGCACTTTGGCGCAAGGCGGTATTGCCGCAGGCGTTGGCACTGACGACAGCTTGGCACTGCATCTGGCCGATACGATCGCGGCTGGCGACGGCCTGTGTGACTTGGGCGTGGCGGCAGAAATCATAGAAGCAGGCGCCGAGGTCGTTGCGGCTCTGGAAGCGCATGGCGTGCGTTTCGATCGCAAGGCGGACGGTTCATTTTCACTCGGTCTGGAAGCCGCCCATAGCCGCCATCGCATTGTGCATGTGGATGGCGATGCCACGGGCGCGGGCATCATGCGCGCTCTAACCGCGAAGGTTCTGGCAACGCCTTCGATCACCGTCATGGAAGACACCTGCGCCCTTCGGCTCATCCGGCAGGATGGTTGCGTGATCGGCGCTTGTCTTGAAAATGTTGGCCCGGTTGTAGCAACCGCCGTGGTTCTGGCGACGGGTGGGATCGGCGGGCTTTATAACGCAACAACCACGCCGCTCGGCAATCTCGGCCAAGGTGCCGCGCTGGCAGGCCGCGCAGGCGCTGTGCTTGCCGATATGGAGTTCGTGCAGTTCCATCCGACCGCGCTTGCCGTCTCGGCGCCGCGTCTGCCGCTCATCAGCGAGGCGGTGCGCGGGGAAGGCGCCAAGCTCGTCAATGATCGCGGCGAGCGCTTCATGGCGGATATTCCGGGCCGCGAGCTTGCGCCCCGCGATGTGGTGGCGCGCGCCATCGGCAGCGAGATCGCGCAGGGGCGCAAGGTCTATCTCGATGCGCGCACGGCTCTGGGCGCGCGTTTTGCAACCCGGTTTCCCGGTATCGACGCGCTTTGCAAACAGCATGGCATCGATCCGTCCAGCGATCTGATCCCTGTCAGACCAGCCACGCATTACCATATGGGCGGCATCAGGACTGATGCCGACGGGCGCTGCAATCTGCCGGGTCTCTGGGCCGTGGGCGAAGCGGCCTGCACTGGCCTGCATGGTGCGAACCGGCTTGCCAGCAATTCACTGCTTGAAGCAGCCGCCATGGGGCTGCGCGCCGCCCGCGCGCTTGGCTGTGAAGATGCGGTTGCCGTGCGGCATCTCGTGCCGGTCAGCCTGCCGCAGAGCGCAGACGCTGAACTCGTGCGGCACATTGTTTCCCGCCATCTTGGCCTGCTGCGTGATGAAGAAGGTTTGCGCTCTGCAATCACCACCCTTCTGCCCCTCGCGGAGACCGACGATGCCGCAGCCGTGGCGCTGGTCGCTGCGGTTGCAGCATTTGAACGGCGCGAGTCGCGCGGCAGCCATGCCCGCACCGATCATCCGCACAAAGATTCAGTGGCCAAACGCCGCTTCTACACATTCGAAACGGCTTTTGCGCTCGCCCGCGACATTGCTGCCGCCGAACACTTACTTCAACGAATTCCAAGGACTGCATGATGAACCTGCCGCGCTTGTCTCCGCTTGTCGTCGAACCGCTGGTGCGCGCCACGCTGCTGGAAGATCTGGGTCTTGCTGGCGATATTACCAGCAATGCCGTGGTGCCGGAGGATCACCGCTCGGCCATGCTGTTCAGCCTGCGTCAGCCGGGTGTCATCGCCGGGCTGGATGTGGCCGAAATGGCATTTCGTCTGGTCGATCCGGATGTCACATTCGAACGTCTGGCACGGGACGGCCAGTCTCTTGCAAAGGGAGCCGATGTCGCCCGCGTTTCCGGCTCGTCCCGCTCGATCCTGGCGGGGGAACGGACGGCGCTCAATTTTCTCGGCCACCTTTCCGGCATTGCCACCGCCACCGCCGGTCTGGTCAAGGCGGTTCAGGGCACCGGGGCCTCCATCGTCTGCACGCGCAAGACGACGCCGGGGCTGCGTGCCTTGCAGAAATATGCGGTGAGGGCAGGCGGCGGCATGAACCACCGTTTCGCGCTCTATGATGCGGTGCTGATCAAGGACAATCACATCGCGGTCGCTGGCGGCGTGCGCGAGGCCATCGAGCGCGCCAAGGCGGGGGCTGGTCATATGGTCAAGATCGAGGTGGAAGTCGATACACTGCAACAACTCGACGAAGCGATGGCCATCGGCGTGGACGCCGTATTGCTCGATAACATGTCGCCTGCGCAATTGCGTGAGGCAGTATCGATCATCGATGGTCGCGCCATTTCAGAGGCCTCGGGCGGTATTACGCCGGAAACGGTGGCGGCGGTGGCTGCCAGCGGCGTTGAGCTGATTTCGGTCGGCTGGACCACGCATAGTGCACCAAACCTCGATATCGGGCTCGATTTTGAATTGAATAGATGAGGCTTTACGTCTTGTGTGGACAGGCGCAATATCTCCCACATAGGCAATGTCCAAACGTGTTTCGCTGTGAAACCTAGCCCACCGCTAAGGGTTAGGTCTCGCACATTCATGGCGTAAACTGCATCCATACTCGTGCAAGAATCCTACATGCAAAAACATGATTGAATAATTCATGTTTTCATGTCACAGAATGACTGACTGATAGTCAGTCATGAGTCGTGCGGTGGTTCTGCAACTTGCTTGTGTGCGTGCCGGCTGCCGGATCGCCGTCACGGCTCAAAGCGGCATTGCCGCAGAAAGTTTGATGGATATCGAGCAGGAGGGAAGCGTGATGCTTCACCATAAGGAAAACTGGCCTTACGTCGTCACCCTGTCGACGGGCGCATCGACCATAGAAGAAACGCGTGAATTCTTTGATGTCTGGAACCGGTGGCTTGATGCGGGAAAGCCCTTTATCACGATCCGCCGTTTTCTGGATGAGGATGCTCTGGCACATCCCGAAGGTTCGGCGCGCGAAGTCAAGCAATGGCTCCAGCAGAATGCGCAGCGCATTCGCGAACAGGTGCTGGGCATGGTGAACATCGTGCCGGAATCGGTATATGAACAGGCAAGCCGCATGGATGCCGAAAAGCTGTTTCGCGTTCCGGCGGGCACATTTTCCAATGTCGATGCGGCACTGCATTGGCTCGAAGACCGTGTCGTTCGGCCAAATCAGCTTGATTTTGACCGGGCAGCGATCCGGGATAGATTGGAAGTATCCTGAAATTTCGGAGATCGATTTGCCGTCCACCGCCATCAAGCCCAGACCTCGTACCAAACCAGCGGAAATACGTCGTGACGAGCTGATGGCCGCAGCTGAAGCCCTCTTCCTCGAAAAGGGCTTCGCGGCAACAAGTGTGGATGAAATCGTGCGCTTGGCGGACGTTGCCAAAGGTACATTCTATCTGCATTTTCGCAGCAAGGACGACATCCTGCTGAACTTGCGGGAGCGATTTGTCGACGGGTTCTGCGAACGGCTGGAGCGCCAACTCCATCTACTTCCCGCAGACGACTGGCAAGGAAAGCTGGCTGTCTGGGCCGAAGCCGGAATTGCCGGTTATCTTGACAATTACAAGCTGCACGACATGGTGTTTCACGATTTTCATCCGCCCATGCGCCGCATGAAGCAGGAAAATCCGGCGGTCGTCCAGCTTGATGCGTTGTTGACCGATGGTAATGCTGCAGGCGCATGGAAAATCGCCGATACGCGTCTGACTGCGGTGCTTCTGTTCAATGCGCTGCACGGTGCGGTCGACGAGACCATCTCCAACCCGGATATGATGGACCGAGCCGAGATGGTTGCCGGTGTTAAAGCATTTTTCCTGCAGGCGGTGAGCGCTTAGCAGTCACGCTCAAAGAAAAAGGGAGGCTGGATGCCTCCCTTTATTGGTTTTCCAGCCTCTTTAGTCGGGCCTACTTTTCAACGAAAGCCTTTTCGATAACGTAATGTCCGGCTTCGCTCTGGCTGCCTTCCTTAAAGCCGCGCTCTTCCAGAATCTGCTTTGTTTCGGCCAGCATTTCAGGGCTGCCGCAAAGCATCATGCGGTCGTCGTCGTGGTTAAACTCCGGCAGACCGACATCGGTAAAGAGCTGCCCCGAACGAATAAGGTCGGTCAGACGACCGCGATTTTTGTAAGGCTCACGCGTAACGGTTGGATAGTAGATGAGTTGGTTCTTGACCATCTCACCAAGGAACTCGTCCTGCGGCAATTCATTGGCGATGAAATCGGTATAGGCAAGCTCTGCCACCTGACGCACGCCATGAACGAGAATGATCTTCTCAAAACGTTCATAGGCTTCCAGATCGCGGATGATCGACAGAAATGGCGCGAGACCGGTGCCGGTCGAAAGCAGCCAGAGATTTTTTCCCGGCTTCAGATTGTCATAGAGCAGCGTACCGACCGGCTTCTTGGACAGGATGATCTGGTCGCCAACTTTCAGGTGCTGAAGCTTTGAAGTCAGCGGACCGTTCGGCACCTTGATCGAGAAGAATTCCAGCCCGTCTTCATAGAGGCTCGAGGCAATGGAATAGGCGCGTGTGAGCGGCTTGCCGTTCACTTCCATACCCATCATGATGAACTGGCCGCTCTGGAAGCGAAAACCGGGGTCGCGCGTCGTGCGGAAGGAAAACAGCGTGTCGGTCCAGTGATGGATGTCGGTGACGGTTTCCTGATTGAAGTTACTGCTCATTTTCGGAACTGTCTCTGTCTTGCTCCTGCACCGCTTGGGAGGACGGCGTCCAGGGATTTGGATTGGTCGGTTCGGTCTTATCGGTCATTGTTGCATTTGCCCGCAGTCTTGCAGCTTCGTGGAGACTGCATCAGCTGCAGGCAAAACGCCTTGATCACAATCAATGTAAGCGCGTCATGCTGCCTTCAGGGTGGCTTCCGCGAATTCGTAATTGGCCAGCTTGTCGAGGAAATTCGTTACATAGTCAGGCCGACGATTACGGAAATCGAGATAATAGCTATGCTCCCAGACATCAAGCCCTAATAGCGCCTTGCCTTCGCCGGTTGCCAGCGGATTGGAGCCATTCGGCGTCTTGGTGACTTTCAGCTTGCCGTCATTGGCCAGAACCAGCCATGCCCAGCCGGAACCGAACTGGCCGACAGCTGCGGTTTTGAAGGCTTCCTTGAACTGGTCGATGCTGCCGAAATCCTCGACAATCTTCTTTTCCAGAGCGCCCGGCAGGCGTCCACCGGTTGCCGACAGGTTCTGCCAGAACAGATTGTGGTTCCAATGCTGGCCGGCATTGTTGAACACCGGAGCGAGATCGGCCTTGTCCTTGGCGAAGAGGACGATTTCTTCGAGCGATTTGCCCTTGAGCGCATCATTCTTTTCAACGAAACCGTTGAGCGCCGTCACATAGGCCTGATGGTGCTTGCCGTGATGCAGCTCAAGCGTTTCCGTACCCATTCCGACGCCTTCAAGTGCGTTGGTTGCAAAGGGAAGTGGTGGCAAAGTGAAGCTCATTTTAAAACTCCTGATCGCTTGAGCATAATCACCGTTCGGCATCCTGAGGATTGAATCCGGTGTCGACTCTGGCTTTGACGAAAGCCGGTTTGAATACTGAAAATTCAGAATTATCTTGCTTCGACAGGCCTAATCACCTATTTAACAAGATAATCCTTCTTTAAATAGAAAACGGCACATATGTCAAGGAATGACTTTCTAAATACCGATGAATTGGGGGCACGTTCTCCTGCGAAGAGGGTTATGCTCTCCCTCAAGATGCGGGGAGCGCAGACCGCCGCGACCATCGGGGAACATTTGGGAACCACAGGTGAGGCCGTTCGCCAGCAGCTCGTGCGTCTTGCGGAGGAGGGGCTTGTTTCCTCGCATTCCGTGTCGCAAGGCGTCGGCCGGCCTTCATTGTTCTGGGATCTGACCGAAGCCGGTAACAAACGTTTTCCCGATACGCATGCTGATCTGACTGTTCAGCTTCTTCATTCGGTGCGTACCATTCTTGGAGACGATGCACTGGACACGCTGATCGCCCATCGCGAGACCGAGACGCGCCGTCAGTACCAGACGCGCCTGAAGGATTTGTCGCTCGACCAGCGCGTGAAGGAACTTGCCGACATCCGTTCCGCCGAAGGCTACATGGCTGATACCGAAAAACGGGAAGACGGTTCCTGGCTGCTCATCGAAAACCATTGTCCGATCTGTGCCGCTGCCGATGCTTGTCAGGGCTTTTGCAGGTCGGAGCTTCAGGTATTCAGGGCCGTGCTTGGCCCTGATGTTTCGGTAAACCGCACCGAGCATATTCTGGCCGGTGCACGGCGCTGTGCTTACGTTATTGCGCCAACCGCCTAACCATCCTTTCAGCTCTAACCATCCTTTCAGCCCTAACCATTCTTTCAGCATTGTGCCGGTTGCGATTGTTTCGCGCTGCGGACGAGAGCAAGTGCTGACACGAACGCCAGTGCAGACAGAATGGCAAAGCCGGAGAAGAGCCAAAGTGCGGCATGTGCGGTGCCGGTAAAGCCACCGGGATTGGTGAGGCCAGCCATATTGGCAACCATTCCGGCAAGTGCTGCACCAAGTGCGGTCGTAAAAAGCTGCACCATGGTCACTGAGGCGGATGCCAGGTTCTGATCCTCTGCGTCGGCACGTTTGAAAATGCGGGTCAGCAGATGCGGCCATGTCAGGCCGACGCCGAAACCGATGACCGCCAGTGCGATACAGATCGGCAACAGATCGTACCAATGTCCATCACTGCCTGCCGGAATGAGGACGGCCAGCGTTACCATGCCCGCCACGCCCATGACGGGGGCAGCCAGAATGACACGATCGGTGCGCCCGGCGGCAATTCCTGACGATCCGATGGAACCAAGTGTCCAGCTGCCACCCATAATCGCTGCCAGATAGCCTGCAACAAGCGGCGATTGATTGTGCAGCACCTGAAAGAACAGCGGCACGAAGACTTCGGAACTGGTGACGGATGCGCTGAGGAAGGCAAGGGTGAGATAGAGTGCGCCGAGTTTCCGAATGATGAACGAGCCTTTCGGGAGGATACGACGGCTGGCTTTCTTTTCCACGGCAGCGAGGAGAAGCAGCAGGACAATCGCGAGCACAACGCCGCCGGTATTCAGCGCCAGCTCCGATGAAATGCTTCCGGCAGAAACGGCAAGGACTGCAGCGGTCAAAAGGATGAGCTGCGGCCAGGCAAGCCGGTCATTGCTGGCGGCGGAGCCGGATTCACGCGGCAGCACCGTCATGGCCATGATGGTGAAGACGGCAATCACCGGCGCAAGCGACCAGAAGGCAGCGCGCCAGATGCCAAGCTCTGCAAAGACGCCGCCGATGGCTGGACCGACAAGCGTAGCCACGCCCCACATGCCGGAAACGAGACCGATGGCACGTGGCCACAGCGCTTCGTCGAAAACGATGCGGATCATGGAATAGGAGAGCGCCAGCATCATGCCGCCTCCAAGGCCCTGTATGGCGCGTCCCGCCAACATGACGGGCATGGATGGAGCGAGGCCGCAAGTCAGGGTTCCAGCAGCAAAGATGACGGCAGCGATCAGATAGGCGCTGCGCGGGCCTGCCTGGGAAAGCAGACGCGGCACAAGCGCCGAGCCGAGAATGGATGCCGTCACGAACAGCGCCGTGTTCCAGGCATAATAATCCATGCCGCCAATATCAGCGACGACCGTGGGCAGAATGGTTGTAGCGATGAATACGTTGATAGCGTGAAGCGCCACGCCGCCAACAAGCGTCAGCGATACGATAGCGTTTCTACCTGCGAACAGATCTCCCCAACCGGCGGTCGGCTTGTGATCCTGCATTTCATTTTCCTTTGACTATCCTTGTGCGGGCGAATGCCTGAGAGCCTGTTCCAAAAATCACCATTTTCGCCACGGCTTGCCGCTTTTGATTCAGGCTCTGAATAAGGTCGCCCCGAACATGAAATAATGGCTACGCCCGCACCTATAATTTGTCAAGTGAATGCTTGTTTAATTAAACTGACGATACTCGAGAATCTGTAGCAAGCCGTCTTGTGGGGTGGAAGCCATTTGTCCGGGCAAAGACTTTCAATGGAAACGACAGTGCAAGCGGGAGCGAGGGGGAAGGGGTTCAAATCCTCGCAAAAAGGCCTATATGAGGCTCACCCGCTGAAGGTGGGCAGGAAGTGGAGAAGTAATCCGCGATAGCTTGTGGGGAAATTTTTTCCCGATAATGCTGTGGCGGATTTGTGTTTCTGTCACAAGCTTCCTATAAGCCTTCGAATAATTTGGGAAACTACTTATGTGTTTCCTCAACTTGGCAAACCAGCCTTGCTGGCAAGGCCAGATTTCCCCTTGGACGACCCGGAACGCTCATGATCCAGACGCCTTACTATCTGATCGACAAGACCAAGCTGAAGCGCAACATGGAAAAGGTTGCCTATGTGCGCGAGAAATCCGGCGCCAAGGCGCTGTTGGCGCTGAAATGCTTTGCCACCTGGTCGGTATTTGATCTGATGAGCGAATATATGGATGGCACGACATCGTCTTCGCTCAACGAAGTGCGTCTCGGCCGTGAAAGATTCGGCGGCGAAACCCATGCCTATAGCGTGGCCTATGCCGATAACGAGATCGACGAGGTCATCAGCCACGCCGACAAGATCATCTTCAATTCGATCGGTCAGCTTGAGCGCTTTGCCGACAAGGCAGCACATATCAAGCGTGGCCTGCGCCTCAATCCGGGTGTCTCGTCCTCGAGCTTCGATCTGGCCGATCCGGCACGTCCGTTCAGCCGTCTCGGCGAATGGGACGTGGCGAAAGTCGAGAAGGTCATGGACCGCGTGACCGGCTTCATGATCCATAACAATTGCGAAAATTCCGATTTCGGTCTTTTCGACAAGATGCTGACCGATATCGAAGAAAAGTTCGGCTCGCTTCTGCACCGCGTTGAATGGGTCAGCCTTGGCGGTGGTATTCACTTCACTGGTGACGACTATCCGGTCGATGCGTTCTGCGCGCGCCTCAAGTCCTTCTCGGAAACATTCGGCGTGCAGGTCTATCTGGAGCCGGGCGAAGCCTCGATCACCAAGACCACGACGTTGGAAGTGACGGTTCTCGACACGCTGTTCAACGGCAAGAATCTTGCCATCGTCGATAGCTCAATCGAAGCGCATATGCTCGATCTACTCATCTATCGTGAAAAGGCGAAGATGGCTCCGAACAACGGCGAACATAGCTATATGGTGTGCGGCAAGTCCTGCCTTGCTGGTGATATTTTCGGCGAATTCACTTTCGACAAGGAGCTCTCCATCGGCGACCGCCTCTCATTTGAAGATGCGGCCGGTTATACGATGGTCAAGAAGAACTGGTTCAATGGTGTGAAAATGCCAGCCATTGCCGTGCGTGAACTGGATGGCACGGTCAAACTTGTCCGCGAATTTGATTACGCGGATTTTGAAGGGTCGCTTTCGTAAAGATCCTGTTGCGATTTCAAACCGCAACGAACCCACATGTTCCGAATGAGAAGGCAGTCGGGACAGTTAACAGATGGCGGGGAACCGCTGGAAGAGGAAGCATCGACAGAAAATGAAGAAGAACGTTCTCATTATCGGCGCCGGGGGCGTGGCACAGGTTGTTGCACATAAATGTGCGCAAAACTCTGACATATTGGGCGATATCCATATTGCGTCCCGCACG
>WPCJ01087705.1_pt1 | contig 78114 bp, 69 predicted proteins | sample 5399831 | NCBI WGS metagenome assembly WPCJ01 (sample SAMN12869470, study PRJNA574797) | sludge metagenome | isolation source: wastewater treatment of pH10 | place: China:Beijing | collected 2019-05-20
GAACCGGCGGCTTCCGCTACCGGCTCCGTTGCGCTGACAAGGAATTACATTACGCGTGACCAGCACCCCGAAGCAATTCCAGCTAATACCCGGGCGTGTCACCACCCAAAAACCCCGGAAACCCGCCACACCACACACGCACACCGCCTCAAGCCCATATGCAGCGCAAGCTCGCGAACTTCAGCACACGCCTCGCACCTCTCGGCGTGTCGCCCGCAAGCGATGAATGAGTTCGCGCGCCTCTCCCCCCGCTCGCGCTGCCACCACCCGAAGCCCGAACACTTCTTTGCACCAGCGAAGCATGATCACGCCATACGCAACTCCAGTCAGCTCTTCACCGGCGCCTAATGCTTGAATAGTCGAGTGTCATCTCAAGTAGAACCCCAGCAGCCCGCTCCGTCCCCGGGCGACTTCAGCTTTGACCTCACCCAGCGACAGGGTGCCGGATCCGCTGAAGCAGCAGACGGCCGACCACTCGGCAGAGTCGGTGTGATCCATACCCCGCACGGGGACATTCAGACCCCGGCCTTCATCCCGGTCGGCACCAAGGCCACAGTGAAAGCGATGCTGCCTGAGACAGTGGCTGAGCTCGGCGGCCAGGCGGTCCTCGCCAACGCCTACCACCTGTTTCTTCAGCCCGGCAGCGACATCGTTGACGAAGCCGGCGGCTTTGGCAAGTTCATGAACTGGCACGGTCCAACCTTCACTGACTCCGGCGGCTTCCAGGTGATGTCACTCGGGGTTGGCTTTAAGAAAGTCATCTCGATGACCGAGACCGCGCATGCCGAAGCCGAAGTGATCGCGAAAAACAAAGAGCGACTGGCGCACGTCGACGAAGATGGCGTCACCTTCAAGTCGTTCATCAATGGTGACACTCACCGATTCACCCCCGAGGTGTCCATGGGCATTCAACATCAGCTTGGAGCCGACATCATCTTCGCCTTCGACGAATGCACGACGCTGCTGAACACGCGGGAATATCAAGAAGATTCGGTGGATCGAACCGAACGCTGGGCCATCCGATGCCTGGATGAGCACGCACGCCAGACCGCGGCACGTCAGCATCGCCCCTACCAAGCGCTCTTCGGAGTCGTGCAGGGCGCCCAATACGAAGACCTGCGCCGCAAGGCTGCAAGTGGACTTGCGAAGCTCACCGGCGAGGATTCCCCCGAGCAAATGTTCGACGGATTCGGCATCGGTGGCGCACTCGAGAAGAGCATGCTCGGCACAATTGTTGGCTGGGTCAACGAAGAACTCCCCGAGCGCAAGCCGCGGCACTTGCTTGGGATCTCAGAGCCAGACGACCTATTCGCAGCGATCGCGGCCGGTGCGGATACTTTCGACTGCGTCGCACCGTCACGTCAGGCGCGCGGCGGCACAATGTACTCCTCGAACGGGCGAGTCAACGCAAAAGCGGCAAAGCAACGACGAAAGTTTGAGCCGCTCGACGCAGAGTGCGATTGCTACACCTGCGCGAACTATACGGCTGCGTACCTGCACCACCTCTTCAAAGCCAATGAGATGCTCGCGTCCACACTTGCCACGATCCACAACGAACGCTTCATCGTGCGGCTCGTTGATCAGATCCGCCAAAGCATGATCGACGACACCTTTGTTGAACTGCGCGATGAGGTGCTCGGCAGGCAAGGAAAGCGCTAAACACACACTGGAGGCCCGCACAATTTCGTGCGGGCCTCCAGTGTGTGTACGTCAAGAACTGGCGCCGAACCGTGTCTGATCTCGCCAGAAAAAGAAGCGCAGAAAACCGAACGAGAGGCGATGCTAGGCCGAAGCAGCTTCGGCGTTGCGGACCATCTTGATAACCCTCGTCGTCACGGGCAACAGCACCACCTCTGCGAGCACCTTTACGACATACCCCAGCACCACATACATCACGAAGTCGGCCCCCGTGATCACACCTGCGAATGCCACCGTGCAGAAAATCACGGTGTCAAACAGCTGCCCAACCACAGTTGAACCGATCAGCCGGGTACGAAGGAAGCGGCCAGAGGTGCGGCGCCTCATGCGATCAAGCACCCACGCATTCATGAGCTGACCCACCAGAAACGCGATCAAACTCGCGGCCACGATCCTCGGAACAAAACCGAGTACCGCGGCAAAAGCCTCTTGATTCTCCCATCCGGAAGCCGGGGGTGAAATCTGCACGACCAGAATCGTGAGCGAAGCCAGAAGAGCAAGTCCGAACGCAGTCAAAATGGCACGTCGGGAAGCCTTCAACCCGTAAACCTCAGCGAGCACATCACCCAGCACATAGGCAAGCGGGAACAAAAACACTCCGCCGTCAAAGACCAGCGGCAGCTCGGCCCCGAAGAGAGTCACCGCGCCGAATGCAATCGGCTTGACCGCAACCACATTCGAGATCAGCAAGATTCCCACGAAAATAGCCGAAATCGTGGTGTATCGCGCACCAGTGGCGGCAGCACGGGCACCCGGCGTCACGTACTTCGCCAGGTCTCCCGATCCCACTGCCTGCTCATTCACCGCGGACTCCACGCGCTCCAGATTACTCACGGGCGGTCGGCAAGAAACGCAGCCAACTTGCGCAAACGCGCCAGTGTGTCTTCGCGTCCGATCAATTCAAACGATTCAAAGAGCGGTGGCGAGACACGGCGACCGGACGCAGCGACACGCAATGCGCCGAAGGCCACGCGAGGCTTCAAACCGAGCCCGTCGATGAGCGCACCCTGAAGCGCGGTCTGGATTGCCTCTGTCTGCCAATCAGCTTCAGCGATTGGCTCCAGCGCAGAAATCCCGGCTTCAAGCACCTGAATCGCATCCGCACCAAGCGACTTCAGTGCGTCGTCTTGGTACTCCAGCGCTTCAGCGCTCGTGAACAGGAAGCCCATCATGCCAACGACCTCGCTGAGCACGGTCACGCGGCTCTGCACAAGAGGCACCGCAGCGCGCACAATGGCAAGCTGCGCCTCGCTCGGTTCAACGGGCAAAGCTCCACCCGCAATGAGGTACGGCAAGATCCGCTGACCAAAATCTTCTTCGCTCAGCAAGCGAATATGATCGGCGTTAATCGAATCGGCCTTCTTCTGATCGAATCGAGCCGGATTCGGATTCACGTCAACGACGTCAAACGCTTCGATCATCTCTTCGCGAGTGAACACATCGCGATCAGCGGCGATTGACCAGCCAAGGAGCGAAAGGTAATTCAGCAAGCCCTCGGGGATGAAGCCACGATCTCGATGGTGCAGCAAGTTCGACTCAGGGTCACGCTTCGAAAGCTTCTTGTTTCCCTCGCCCATGACGTACGGCAAGTGCCCGAAACGCGGGATCGCCGACTCGATACCCAGTTCGACAAGCGCGCGGTGCATGGCCACCTGACGGGGGGTCGAAGAGAGCAGATCCTCGCCGCGAAGCACATGAGTGATACCCATCAATGCATCATCAACTGGATTCGTCAGGGTGTAGAGCGGGGCCCCGTTCGGCCGCACCACGACATAGTCGATCGTGCTGCCTGCCGGGAAATTGATCTCGCCACGAACCAAATCGTCAAAGCCGAGATCGATCTCAGGCACGCGGAAGCGAAGCGCTGGCTCGCGCCCCTCAGCACGGAAGGCTGCCTTCTGCTCATCGCTCAGATCACGATCAAAGTTGTCGTAGCCGAGCTGCTTCGGACGGCCAGCTGCTTCATTTCGGGCATCGATTTCTTCGGCGGTCGAGAAGCTCTCGTAGAGGTAGCCAGCGTCAAGGAGTCGCTCGGCAATCTCGCGGTAGATCTCGCCGCGCTGTGACTGGCGATACGGTGCATGCGGACCGCCCGCATCAATGCCTTCATCCCAGTCAAGCCCAAGCCACCGAAGGGAATCGAGAATCTGACCGTAGCTTTCTTCGCTATCGCGAGCAGCATCGGTGTCTTCGATACGGAACACGAAGGTGCCGCCGGTATGTCGCGCGTAGGCCCAGTTGAACAGTGCCGTGCGCACCATTCCCACGTGGGGTGTACCGGTGGGTGACGGGCAGAAACGCACTCGCACGTCACTGCCGCTTGCGGTCGAGAATTGGGGTTCGCTGACTGTAGACATCGCTCTCTAGTTTAGTCCTTGGGTGTGAACGTTGGGTTTCGGCAGGCTAGGCGATTTCAGGGGCACTTCGTGTGGCCTTGCGCTGATGCGAAGCAATCATGAGTGACGCCACGGCGCCAAGTGCAAGCAGCCCGCCTGAGACCACCGCGAGGAATGAGAAATCAGACATCGCGAAAATCACCCCAGAAATCACACCGGCGACAGCACCGGCAGCACTCATGAAGGTGTCCGACCTGCCCTGCCACTTTGTGCGTTCCTCCGCGGGGGTGATCTCTGTCAAAAGCGCCGCACCCGCCACCGTAACGAGTCCCCAGCCGACGCCGAGCAGAATCATTGCCACCTGCACGGTGAGGTGCGAGGCACCAGACACATATGAGCACACCACAGAACTCAGCAGTACTACCCAGCCAATGGCCATCGTCTGCAGACTGCCAATTCGCCCGGCGAGGAATCCGATAAGCGGCGAGAGCCCATACATGCCGGCAATATGCAATGACAGCGTGAAGCCCACCAGTTGCGGGGTTCCCTCATGGTGCATGAGGTGAAGCGGCGTCATCGCCATAAGGGCAACCATGATTGCCTGAGACATTGCGATCGCAAAGATAGTGAGGATCTGGGCGCGACGATTGCCCAGTAGCGCCCGAGCCGGAGCAGCTCGCTTCTTCGATTCAGCGCCAGCGGCCATCTGTTCGGCTGTGGGATCAGGAAGGGCGCGCGAAAGCAGCAGCGGATCCGGCCGGAGCAAGATCCAGGTCAGCAGTGCAGCGAGACCCTGCGCGACAATTGGGAACACAAACACGCCAGCCAGCGGGGTCAGCCCCAGCATCTCACCAGCCAAGGCTCCCGGCCCAAGAAGGTTCGGCCCCACCACAGCGCCGACAGTGATCGCCCACACGACAAGCGAGAGATCCCGGGCACGATTCTTGGGCTGCGCCAGGTCTGCTGCAGCAAAGCGAGAAAGCAACTGGACGGCGCTCGCAACACCAAGCATGGCCAGGCCAAGCGCGAGGACCCACCACTGCTCAATGGCAGCGCCGAGAATCGCGACCCCCGCACCACACATCGCGACCAGGCTGCCAGTGACCAGCGCGCGGCGACGCCCATGACGCGCCGCAATTCGGGCCAGCGGAATACCGGCGAGTGCCGCGCCGCCGTTGAACGTCGCAGAGGCAAGGCCGGAGATGGCGTCGTTTCCGCTCACCTCTGCGAGCAAAAGCGCCCCTACCGAGAGGGTCGCCCCGACACCCAGCCCGCCGAGAATCGTCGCAATCGAGAGCGTCCAGAGCGTGCGCCGCTGCACCGCACGGATGCGTGCCGCGTGATACTCGGTCTCTGCAGAATCAGTGGCTACAGTGATGTTCGCGCTCATTCCGCAGCCTCCAGACCCCAGGCGGTGCCATCGACACTCGCGAGTAGTCGTTTACACAAACGAACCTGCGGACTCTCATTCACCGTGCTCATCGAGATCAGACCAATCTTGCGGTAGCGGGGAGGATTCAGCGGCAACGCGACGGCATCATCTGGCAAGGTGCGCGCCGCAGACAGGGCAAGCCCTGGCACCATAGCCACCGCACCACCGGCCGCGGCCATGGCGAGCATTGCCGGAGAATTGTCTGTCTCTTGAATGATCTCGGGTTCAAACCCGTATTCGCTTGCTGCAGCGAGTAAATGGCCTCTGCACTTCGTACATCCGGCGATCCAGTGCTCTCCTGCGTAGTCACCGAGATTCGCTGAGACCGCACCATCGGCACGATCCTTGTTCACGACCAAACTCATCGTTTCGCGCCAGAGCGGGGTGAACGTGCTCCCCGCTGGCAATTCAGCCGCGCCTTCGTAATCAAAAATCAAGGCGCAATCCACTTCGCCGTCGCGAAGCATTTCGACCGCCGCCGGTGGCTCAGCTTCGCGGTATTGCAGCGAGACGTCTGGAGCTTCGATCGCGAGCAATCGCATGATCGTTGGCACGATGGTCGCACTCGCACTTGGGAAGGCAACAAGCCGAAGGGTGCCGCCGCGCTCGCCGCGAAGATCGTCAATCGCGGCGAGAGCCGCATCGATTTCGGCAACGACAGTGCGTGCGTGTTCAGCGAGGATGTTGCCAGCTGTGGTCAGCCTGATCCCACGCCCTTGGCGTTCGATGAGGGGCACGGCCAGACGGGTTTCCACTCGCTTAATGCGCTGACTGACCGCCGGTTGGCTCAAGCCAAGGCTTGCTGCGGCTGAAGTGAGAGATCCGGTGGTCGCGAGGGCGTGCAGGATTCGCATTTCAGTCGAATCGATCGCGCCCAGCGGGTCTGCCGTTCGAGGGGTACTCATGCACACATCATAAGCCAAACGAATGATATGCGCATAATTCATTGCAATTGGTTATTTTGCCTGCGCGCAACGCAAACAGGCCCCGTGCGATTCACACACTCGAATCGCACGGGGCCTGCAGCACGCGGAACTCGCGGCTAATTCACCGCAGCCTCAGCGACATAGCGCGCGGCATCAGCCTTGTCCTGCTCGGAAGCCACCAGCTGACCGCAAGCACCGTCGATCTCTTTCCCACGCGTATCGCGCAAGGTCGTCGGGATACCCGCCGCATTCAAACGATCAACGAACTCACGGGTGACACCCGGCTCGCTCCGCGTCCACACCGAACCAGGGGTCGGATTCAACGGGATCGGGTTGACGTGCACCCACCCCCGGCCGCGAGCATTCAGCTTTTCGGCCAACAGCTCGGCGCGCCACGCGTGATCGTTCATATCCTTGATCAGCGCATACTCAATCGATACACGGCGACCCGTGCGATCAAAATATGCTCGAGCCGCATCAAGCACCTCATCGACCTTCCATCGACTATTGACCGGAATCAGTTCGTCACGGAGCTTGTCATCGGGCGCGTGCAGCGACAGGGCAAAAGTCACCGGGATCTCTTCGTCGGCGAGCTTGCGGATCGCCGGAGCCAAACCGACGGTCGACACCGTGATGCCCCGAGCACTCATGCCAAGCCCCTCGGGCGCATCTGCCACCATGCGGTGCACTGCGTTCATGACCCGCTTGTAGTTGGCGAGCGGTTCACCCATGCCCATGAACACGATGTTGTTCACGCGCTCAGCCTCAGCGCCGTTGCCCTCCTCGCGGGCACGGCCAAGACCGCCCTCGGCGATCACCCGGTTCGCTTGCACCACCTGGTCAAGGATCTCAGCGGTAGACATGTTCCGCGTGAGTCCCGCCTGCCCGGTTGCACAGAACGGACAGTTCATTCCGCAGCCACACTGGCTCGACACACACAGCGTGATCCTGCCCGGATAACGCATCAGGACGGACTCGACGAGCGCACCGTCAAAAAGTCGCCACAAGAACTTGATGGTCGATCCATCGTCGGTCACCAGACGCTTCACTTCGGTGAGCAACGGCGGGAAGAACGCCTCCGCGAGTTCTTCCCGGCGGGCTTTTGGCAGATCCGTCATCTGCGCCGGATCACTCGTGTAGTGCTCGAAATAGTGTGTTGACAACTGCTTCGCACGAAACTTTGGCAAGCCGAGTTCGACAATCTTCGCCTCGCGTTCAGCGAGCGTCATATCTGCCAAATGCGCTGGCGGTTGCTTGACTCGCGGAGAAGCGAATTGCAGGGTCGGCCGGCCGTCAGGGCCGGTGAGCTGAGTCCAGCCCTCAGTGCGCGGGCGAGTTTGTGGTCGCGAGTCGGCAGTGCGGGGTCGGGTGCGAATCAATTTGCCTTGTTCAGGCTGATTCTCATGGTTGAGCTTGTTGGGATCCACTCCCCCATTGTCGCAGCAATTACTGGATGCTCCCGACAGCTGTGCATCTTGGCGCGGCGAGCGCCCTCACTCCCACGCACCCCGCCAAGGAACGCAGCTACAAGAGTCGCGAGCGAATCAAAAAGCGCTTGCCCTCTGGCGCTTCAAGTGAAAAACCGCTTCCGCGACCGGGCACCACATCCACTGTCAGGTGAGTATGCGCCCACACTCCGAATTGCTCGCGAGACATCCAAAACCCCAGTTCGCGAGGAACAGCGGATTCGCCAGCAAGGGGAGGCAATTCGAGCGTGCCAAGCAACACATCTTGGCCGCCAGTCTTAAACTCACCGGCCTGGTAGCACATTGGAGCACTGCCATCGCAACAACCGCCCGACTGGTGAAACATGAGTGGGCCGTGCATGCGCCAAAGCTGCTCAATGAGCTCAATCGCCGCCGGAGTAAACGAAAGCCGACTCGCAGTCTCACCGGGCACCTCGGGCCGCGCTGCAAGGCTGCCGGGCACTTCAGCGTCAATTGAGCCAGCACGGATGTCACAGCGCTCGGCGGTGTCAACAGAAGGTACGTCTTGCTCGTTCATTGTGTGCTCCTTCGCAAGCAGGTGAAGAAAAGAATCGAACACGAGGATCGCGCCCCGCCACCCCTCGCGATGGCAGCGGGGCACGCGATCCTCGGCCCCAGAACAGCGACGAGCACCACGGCTCGTCGCTGCGTCCCGAACGGCTAAGCGATTGCGCAATGAGTTCGCTCTGAGGGTGCACCCGGACCGGAACCGGCGAGGTGATCGTTGGAGAGCTCAGAACGGTGCAGCTCTCCCCGCTGATCGCCGATCCCGCCCAGGTGCTTCACCACCGTGAAGCGGCAGTTGCGCAGCTTCCTAGAAGAATCCGTCGGGCGACTCGGCGTAGCTCACCAGCAGGTTCTTGGTCTGCTGGTAGTGATCGAGCATCATCAGGTGATTCTCCCGACCGATCCCGCTCGACTTGTACCCACCAAACGCGGCGTGAGCCGGATACGCGTGATAGTTATTCACCCAGACACGTCCCGCTTCAATTGCGCGACCGGCACGATATGCGGTGTTTCCATTGCGGCTCCACACCCCAGCACCAAGACCATACAGCGTGTCGTTGGCGATACGAATCGCATCATCGAAATCGCTGAAGGTGGTCGCTGAAACCACCGGACCAAAGATCTCCTCCTGGAAGATGCGCATCGAGTTATCGCCACGGAAAATAGTCGGCTGAATGTAGAAGCCTTCGGAGAATTCGCCTCCAAGATCTGCCACGCCACCGCCGGTGAGCAGTTGCGCACCCTCTTGTCTGCCGATCTCCAGGTACGACTTGATCTTCTCGAACTGGTCGTTCGACGCCTGCGCACCCATCATGGTGTTCGTATCGAGTGGGTTTCCGCGAACGATCCGCTCGGTGCGCTCCACCACCGCATCGAGGAATTCCCCTGCGATGTTCTCCTGAATCAGTGCGCGAGACGGGCAGGTACACACTTCACCCTGGTTCAGTGCGAACATCGTGAATCCTTCTTTTGCCTTCTCCCAGTAGGCGTCTTCACGCGACATCACGTCGTCAAAGAAGATGTTTGGACTCTTGCCACCAAGTTCAAGCGTGACAGGAATGATGTTCTCGGTGGCGTACTGCATGATGAGACGGCCCGTGGTGGTCTCACCTGTAAACGCGATCTTGCGGATCCGAGGGCTCGTCGCGAGCGGCTTCCCAGCCTCCGCACCAAAGCCGTTGACCACGTTGACCACGCCCGGTGGCAGGAGGTCACCAATCAATTCGAAGAGCACCAAGATCGAGGTCGGCGTCTGCTCGGCAGGCTTCAACACGATCGCATTGCCCGCGGCAAGAGCCGGAGCAAGTTTCCACGTCGCCATCAGGATCGGGAAGTTCCAAGGAATGATTTGGCCGACGACACCCAACGGTTCGTGGAAGTGATAGGCGACAAGATCCTCGTTTACCTGCGAGATACCGCCTTCTTGGGCGCGGATCGCACCGGCGAAGTAGCGGAAGTGATCAATCGCGAGTGGAATATCTGCGTTCAGCGTCTCGCGAACTGCCTTGCCGTTGTCCCAAGTTTCGGCAACCGCGAGCATTTCAAGGTTCTGCTCCATTCGGTCTGCGATCTTATTCAGCACGAGGGCCCGCTCTGCCGGACTCGACTTTCCCCACGCGGGAGCCGCGGCGTGCGCAGCGTCAAGGGCGGCGTCGATATCTTCGGCGGTGCCGCGAGCAACCTCGCAGAACGCCTTGCCCGTCACGGGAGTGACATTCTCGAAGTACTGTCCCTTGACGGGTGCCACCCACTGTCCGCCAATGTAGTGCTCATAGCGGCTCTTGAAATTCACCAGCGAATCGGGCTGCCCGGGCGATGCGTACACAACCATGATGTGCTCCTTTTGACCTCGTTGTCAGAACCGGCGATGCTCGATTGCATCTCGGTAGGCCGAGGTTATGGCGTCAGAGGTTGCAACACCGTTGCGGCAACGTTGCAATCACGTTGCACGAGCGCGGTTCGGGGCGTGTTGCGCGCACAGTGCAAGGTGTGTCGCGCGCGGAACCCTGCCGCACCCGACACAGGAGGCGTTCAACGGGAACTACCGGCGCATATGCTCAAGCCGAGCAACCACGCGCGCTCGCTTGGGCGACAGCTGTGGGAGCACTTGAAGGAGCGTCTCCCACACAAATTCATCACCCGCAGCCCACTGCTGTGCATAGTCAAACAGCACATCAGGTGATGCCGCCTGCAGCATCGATTCCCGCAGTGTCGCGTCAAGTTCAGCCCGCAGATCGACGGCGACGGGCGATTCTGAACCGATTAGCACCGGCCCACCATAGCTCGCCAACGCAAGCCGATGCGCACCCCGAGCAATCGCCGCAAGCGCGTCGTTCGCGTCAACATGCAATTCACCGCTCAAGCGGTAGGGCCGCGACTCGATACTCAACGCCGAAGCGGTAGAACGGAGCAACTTGCGCAATCGAACGAGTTCGGCGCGCAGCGTCTCTTGGCTTTCGAGTTCGCCGTATACCTGCAACGCAAGCTGTCCTGATGCGAGACCTTTCGGTGAGTTCGCGAGAGCCAGCAAGATTTCGGCGTGACGACGACTGATCTCGACCACGCCAGCTCCGGTGTCGAGGACCGCCTGTTCTCTGCCAAGCACCATCAGCTTTGGCGGGGCATGCCGTGGCCGATCCCCCGCCGCAACCTGTCCGCTGCGTGTGATCGATACCGCGGCACGGCGCTGCTCTTCCACGCGCCGCCGCATGGAGGCCAGTTGCAGTTCAGCCTCAACTGCGTGCCTCGTAGCTTCTACAAGCGGTAGCACATGCGGCTCGGCGATTGTTTCGCCACCCGTAATGTCGATCACTCCGAGAATCTGCCCGGTATCCGGATCGTGCACGGGAGTTGCAGCACAACTCCACTGGTGCACGGCTCGGTTGAAGTGCTCAGCACCAAAGACTTGAATCGGATGACCGAGCGCGAGCGCACTGCCCGGCGCACTCGTGCCCACCACGCGCTCTGACCAGTCCGCCCCTTCGGTGAAGCCGATGTCTTCGGCTTGCGCGCGAAGCCTGCGATCCCCGTCGACCCAGAGCAGTCTTCCCTGCGCGTCGCCCACAGCAACAATGAATCCAGAATCGGCGGCCTCGTTGATGAGTAAGCGTTCGAGCACCGGCAATGCTGCGGCGAGCGGATGCACGCGTCGCAGTTCTTGCAACTCGTCACGGCTGATCGCCGCAGCCTGAGGCGCGGCAAAAGGATCAACGGCTCGCTCGCGAGATCTGCGCCAAGAGTCAAGCACGATTCCGCGAACAGGGCTCAGCGCGTTCGGAAGCTCCGTAGCCTCTGCATCAAGGAAGCGTTCGTAGGCGCGCTCAATTTCCCTCCGGCGAAGCGTGGCAGATTCGCCGAGGCGTAGCGCACGCCACTCTCGGGACAACGGTGTCTCCTTTGTACAGAGCCTTCGACTTCTGAGCATACGTCATGAATCTCGACGGATCGAGAGCCTTCGATCCGTCGTAGTCAAAGTGAGGCAGGCGACATCGCCAGGCGACAGCCCTACGTGACAACGCGAGGCGACAGCCCTACGCGACCGTGTTGCGCAGAATACCGATCCCCGCTACGTCGACCTCAACCGTGTCGCCAGCAGCGAGCGGCCCCACACCCGCAGGCGTTCCGGTGAGAATTACGTCACCGGGAAGCAAGGTGAAGGCTTCAGAGGCATACGAAATGATCTTCGCGACCGAGTGAATGAGATGAGCCGTGCTGCTGCTCTGGCGCACCTCACCATTCACACGCGTCTCGATCTTCACGTCGGCAAGATCAAGATCGGTCTCGATGACTGGCCCGAGCGGGCAGAACGTATCAAAACCCTTCGCGCGTGACCACTGGCCGTCCTTGATCTGAAGATCACGAGCGCTCACATCATTGGCGCACGTGAAGCCAAACACCACTTCGAGCGCGCGCTCCACCGGCACTTCTTTCGCAATTGCACCGATCACCACTGCAAGTTCACCCTCATGCTCCACCCGTTCCGACACGGAGGGGCGAACAATCGTTTCACCGGGGCCGATGATGGAGGTATTGGGCTTCAAGAACAGCAGTGGTTCCGCCGGCACATCAATCGATCCGCCACCCGTCACGTCTTTCATCTCGGTGACGTGATCGAGATAGTTCTTCCCGACGCACACAATTTTTGAGCGCGGGATCACCGGCGCCAGCAAACGAACATCGCCGAACGCAAATCTTCTGCCCGTGGTCTCGAAACCACTCGCCATTGGATCGCCAGCAAGCTCAACGATCTCAACCCCGTCGCCCTGCTCGGCCCGGTCAAGAATGCCGAACCCAATCTCGCCTTCGTAGCTGAAGCGCGCAACCTTCATCGTTGGGCCCGTTACGCCGTCGCGCCCGACGCGGAGACGATCCGGTGCACCCAATTGTGCGGGTCAGCCACCGTGCCGAACTGGATTCCGGTGAGTTCTTCTCGCAACGACATGGTAAGCGCACCAGGTGCCGCATCGCCGAAGTCAACGATGGTGCCCGCTTCACTCTTGAGCGCGCCAATCGGAGTGATCACTGCGGCAGTGCCACACGCGAATGATTCGACGATGGTGCCGTTCGCTGCGCCGTCGCGCCACTCGCTCACAGTCACTTCGCGCTCTTCCACGGTGAGCCCTCGATCTTTTGCCAGCTCGATCAGACTGCGTCTGGTGATTCCGTCAAGAATGTTCCCGTTGAGCGCCGGAGTGATGAGCGAACCGTCTGCGCGCACCAGGAAGAGATTCATCCCGCCGAGTTCATCGATCTGATCCTCGGTTGCGGTGTCGGTAAAGAGCACCTGGGCGCAACCGTTCTGCTGCGCTACCCGGGTCGGCAGCAATGATGCCGCGTAGTTGCCGCCGCACTTGGCAGCGCCGGTTCCGCCGCGACCGGCACGAGCAAGATCAGTCGACAGCCAGATAGACACTGGCTTCACTCCGCCAGTGAAGTATGGACCCGCTGGGCTGGCGATCACGAGGAAACGAGCCTTTTCTGCCGCGCGAACCCCAAGGAAGCTCTCGTCAGAAATCATGAACGGGCGCAAGTAGAGGCTCTGATCCTCGTTCTTGGGCACCCACTGCTCGTCAACGCGCACGAGCTCTTCAAGCGCGCGAACAAACAGCTCTTCCGGCAGTTCTGGCAGGGCAAGACGCTGTGCGCTCTCGTTCAATCGCTTGGCATTTGCTTCTGGGCGGAAGGTCACAATGTCACCGCTCGGGTGACGATAGGCCTTAATCCCCTCGAAGATCTCTTGACCGTAGTGCAGCACGGAGGCCGCAGGGTCCATCGAAATTGGGCCGTAGGGCATGACCCGCGCATCGTGCCAGCCCTGCTCCCGAGTCCACGAGATCGAGACCATGTGGTCGGTGAAGACCTTGCCGAAACCTGGGTCAACGAGAGCGGCCTCGCGCTCGGCGTCTGAGAGTCGTTCTGCGGGTTGGTAGCTGAACTCGATCATGATGGACTGCTTTCTGCCGTACTCGGCGGCACTGGGTGAGGAAAGTTTAGGAGTTGCTGGAAGCGAGTCCAGCGATGATTGCATCCGCCACGGCCGATGTCGCACGAGGGGCCGTGCCACGAGTCGCGAGATCGGTGGCAACGGCTGAGCGAACACGGGCTGCGGCTTCTGGTAGCTCAAGATGATCGAGCATGATCGCCGCAGAAAGGATTGCTGCGGTCGGGTCTGCAATCTGTTTGCCCGCAATATCGGGCGCCGAACCGTGTACTGGTTCGAACATGCTCGGGAAGTCGCCGCTTGGGTTGATGTTTCCGCTGGCTGCGAGTCCGATGCCCCCGCCGATTGCCCCGGCGAGGTCAGTGAGGATATCACCGAACAGATTATCAGTAACGATCACGTCAAATCGCGCGGGGTCCTGGACCATGAAAATCGTGGCAGCATCAACGTGCATATAGTCCACTGCGATTTCTGGATACTCAGCAGCAACTGCGGCGACGACACGCTGCCAAATTGCTCCAGCGTGCACGAGCACATTGGTCTTGTGCACCCACGTCAGCTTCTTGCGGGGACGGGCGGCGGCGGTTTCAAAGGCGTATCGAACCACACGCTCCACACCAAAGGCAGTGTTCACTGAGACCTCGGTGGCGACCTCAGCAGGAGTGTTCTCGCGAAGCCGCCCGCCGTTCCCGGCGTAGGGACCTTCGGTGCCTTCGCGCACAACCAGGAAGTCAACTTCGCCCGGTTGCGCCAGAGTGCTCTCGACTCCCGGGTACAGCTTGCAGGGGCGAACGTTGGCGTAGTGGTCGAAGTCGAAGCGAAGCTTCAACAGCAGGCCACGCTCGATGTTGGCGTTCGCGAGGCGAGGATCACCGGGCACACCGCCAACTGCGCCAAAGAGGATCGCATCGTGCTCGGAAAGCGCCTGCTCTTCTTCGGGTCGAAGCGTGTCGCCGGTCGCCAAGAACCGCTCGGCACCAAGCTTGAACTCAGTGCGTTCGAGCCGTACCTCACTGCCGTCAAGCACAGCGTCAAGCACACGGTTTGCCTCGCGGATAACCTCGGGGCCGATGCCATCACCTGGAATGACTGCGAGTTTGATGGTCCGTGACACGTGTGCTCCTTTGAAATTGGTACCGCCTCAGAACAGACTATCGCTGTGCACACCCTCTGTGACGTCTAAGCCAGTGAAACTCTTCACTGAAGCCGTGAAGCTGTGCCCATGCGCCGCTCACCCAGGCTGAGAATCTCATGATCCGCGAGTGAGTCACAGTATTCCCATAGCGCTGTGACGGGACTCAGCTTTAGGCTGTGGCCATGAACCTGAAACTGCGTATGTCCATCGCCACCGCTGCTGTTGCCCTGGCCACACTTGGTCTTGCTGCGTGCTCGAATGCCGGTGATGCCGGCACCGGCACAGATACCTCTGATGCCCCGATTGACCAGGCAATCATCGGCGTGTGGGGCGACCCGAACGGCGAAGGCGAAGCCTCACTCGAGTTCACCGAGGACGGGAAAGTCAGTGGGACCGACGGCTGCAATCGGCTCACTGGCGGCTGGGAGGCGAAGGGCGACAAGGTCACCCTGGGCCCTCTGGCGTCAACCAAGATGTTCTGTGAGGGCGTCGATACCTGGCTCTCAGGAGTGGAAACTGTCACCATTTCACAGGGGCAGACGCTCGTCGTTGCCGACACCTCGGGAACGGAGATCGGAACGCTCAAGCGCTCCTAGTTCAAAATATATTGGTGAATAGAGGCAAGGTTTCCCACCTTGCCTCTATTTATTTGCACAAAGAACCGCAACTATTGTGCAATGGGGTATCTCACATATGGCGGCAGTCAAGAATATGAGTTCGAGGATCGCACCCTCGCGCATATTAAGGTCGCAATCACAATGAAATTGCGTCGGCAGGAGTCTTTTCTGCTGAGTTGGTCAAATTCACCTGAGCGCGGTGGAGGACGGACCTCACTCTGGCTCAGCCCTCATATCCCGCTCACCTTTCGCTTCTCGGGCAGTCGCCCACCACAGCTGAACAAGGAGTGGCTGGAGGTGCTGAGTGAACTGTCAAATACTGCACGGGGCCTCACCGTGGTACCGGAACAGAGTGTGCCGACTCTCAAACGTGGCGAGCATCACTCGAATGACCTGTAGTTAGTCGTGCTGAACTGGCGGTCCAGGCTTCACGATGACGATCCAGAGGATCAGCGTCACGAGCAAGCCGATTGAGAGTGCGATCACGCCAGCAATCGGGCCAGCCGCCACCTCAAACACAAAGGTCGTGACGAGCAGACCGAGCACAGACACCACAAGCAGGTTGCACATGAGCAAGCGATTGCCGGTGCGCACAATGCGAATCTTTTGGTGCTTTCCGAAATAGTGTCGGTGCATCAGCACGAGGCTCAGTCCGAGCGCGGTAGCGAGTCCGGCGCAGGCGACCAGGATGAGATAGAGCACCAACTGGTACTGATCGAGATCCCGGAATCTGGGTTGAAACGCTACTGCGAGCAGGAACCCGCCAATGATTTGAGTGCAGGTTTGAATGACCCGAGCTTCCTGCAGGATCTCATTCCAATTGCGTGTTGCGCGCTCATAGCTGCTCTCGGTGTGAGACTCATCTCCGGATGCTGTGCTGTTCACTTCTGCCGTACCCATCATGTGCCCCTTATTGACCGCCATGCCGCCGATACTGCACCCAATCGTACGCTCGAACTCTCGGTGCCCTTCTCTTTTCCGCCACAGAGAATTCGACGATTTTCTAATCAGATATGCACGAAATGTGCAAGCCCCTAGCGCTACCCACCATCACGTGCATAGCGTCGAAATTAGACGGCGAAATTCGTCGGCGAAAGGAGTAGGAATCATGAGTTTCTTGGCATTTCTTTTACTCGGACTTATCGCGGGAGCGATCGCGAAAGCGATCCTGCCAGGACGCCAAGGCGGCGGCTGGTTCGCTACCCTCTTGCTTGGCGTCGTTGGAGCCATGCTCGGAGGATGGCTCGGCTCAATGATCTTCGGAGCCGACGTCAACGAATTCTGGTCGCTTTCGTCCTGGCTCCTCGCCATTGGCGGCTCGATCATCGTGTTGCTGATCTATGGCTTGCTCACCGGAAAGAAGCGCGAAGCGTAGGCTGAGCCACACACCAACCTTGATCGCCAGGCCCGTGCGTGCACGGCCTGGCGATCCTATGCCACTTCCGAACTGACGGCCTCGCCACCATACACACGCGACATTCGCACAAAAACGATCAGCCACGCGAAGAGCAGCCCAGCCGCGATGAACTCCATACCGGTCAAGTTGTAGTAGCCGATCGGTACCCAGAGCACCACCGACACGACAATTCCAGCTATCACCGCCACGGTAAACGCCGTGAAATCCCGGGGCACCTCTGGCAGCTTTCGGAGCGCGACAAAGGCAAAAACACCAAAAAGCACGACCATCCCAGAGGCTGCGCTGACATGAATCACAATATTCACTGCGTCCGGCACCACACCAGCAACCGCGAGCAAAAGTCCGATCCCCGCAAATAACCAGCTCAGCAACGGAGCAAGTTTCACAGGATCCTTCCCCCGCTGCGCCATGCCAAGCTCAAGATCGCGGCCAATGTAGTTCGCCAGAACCGTCATCACCAACCCCGTGAGAATCAACGCAAGATTGAATCGGTTTGCTGTGATGCCAGTCGTATTGCCTAATTGAGAAAAATGCAGCTGCCACCAGGATTCATCGGGGGAACTCAGCATCGATGCCATCGTCCCCATGAACAGCACAAGCGTCGCGAGCGTGGCAAGCCCTTCAGAGGTGACCCGCGCGCCCGCCAGAGCGGCCGTATAGCTCAGCGCGGCCGCAGCCGCCCCGGCGAGCACGCCGCCACCCACCGGATCGACAGTCATCCCGAGAAACCCGAGCTGAAAGAGCTGGGCAACAGCCACCACAATCAAGTAGGCAAGCATCCCCATGGCAAGCGACATTGCGACAATGTCGAGCGCCCGCTTGAGCGCCGGAAGTCGAGTTCGCCACTGAGCGTGACCGCGCCTCGCCTCAACAAGAAAAGACGCCGCAAATGCCACGGCAGCACACCCACCTGCAAACCAGGCCGCGATATTGCCAATTGATCCCTCACCCGCGAGCGGAATATGCCCGCCTGGGTGCGCAATCACCGTACTCACTCCGGTGGCAAAGAACACGAAGATTGCGGCGCTCGTCGCACGCGACTCCAAGAGTTGCGGCGCACTGCCGCGGGTGACCTCAGTCATGGGCATTTCCTCTGAAACTCAATTCCGATCACACACAGTTGCGGCGCAGCCGCTAGCCAAGACTCGCACGGATCGCATCGCCAGGAGTCTCGTGCGAGAACACGAAGCCGTGTTGCAGCAAGGCGTTCGGATGCACCCTCGCGTCAGAGACAAGCAATGACTGGGTGGCGTCCTTGCTGAGTGCCAGATTCAATGCGAACTCGGGTGCGGGCAGCCAAAATGGACGGTGCAAGTGCGCGGCAAGCGCTCTGCCAATGTCATTTGCGGTGGCAAGTGTTGGCCCGGAGAGGTTCACGGGGCCAGTCATCTGCTGATCCAGCGTGTGCAAGATTCCACGCACCTCATCGTCAAGGGAGATCCAGGGCCAGTACTGCGTGCCCCGGCCCAGCGGACCGCCAACGCCGAACTTCGTGAGCAAGATCATAGGTTTCAACACACCGAGCGGGTGCACGACAGGAGCAGTTCGCAATAGCGCAACGTCTGTCGTGTCACTCGCGGCCTCTGCTTCAGCCTCCCACGCAAGCGTCAGTCTCGCCAAGAAAGTATCTCCCGCGGCCGATCCCTCGCTCAATTGCACGTTCGGCTGCGAGCCGTAGTAACCGACCGCTGACCCAGAGAGCCACCGCTGCGGCGCCTCAGACTTGAGCGAACGAATCGCGTGGGCGAGCAGTCTGGTCGGACCGATCCGCGATTCCCACAGCTGCGCTTTTCGCGCTTGCGTCCACGGCAGCTTCCCCACGCTCGTGCCGTTCAACGAGATCACCGCATCGGCTCCGGCGAGGAGCGAGGGATCGAGTTGCAGGTCACCGGGATTCCAGAAATGCTCGTACGAGTCCACTGGTTCCCGGCGCACCAGGACATGCACCTCGTCACCTCGTTCGCGCAGTGCCCGAACGAGCGGAACACCGATCAGTCCGGAAGCTCCGGCAAGCACAATGCGCTGTGTCATGTGATGAGTCTGCCAAGTTTTCTGGTCTCGCGCACGTGTGTTTTTCTTTGCGGGAAAAGAATCTTCAGCTGAGAGGCTGCTGTTTCGTGAGTTGATACGCAGCGAGCGCCCTCTCTCGCGTCTGGGCAAGATCGAGTATCGGTACACACAATAGGCTTTCCGGGGCCCACCGAGTGACGTATTTCCCCTCAGGGTCAAACTTCTTCACCTGCGTCGTGGGATTAAACACCCGGAAATACGGCGCGGCATCTGCACCGCAACCAGCCACCCACTGCCAGTTGAAGGGGTTGCTGGCGCGGTCAGCATCAAGCAGGGTGTCCCAGAACCAAGCCTCTCCGACTCGCCAGTCGACGAGCATATTCTTCGAGAGGAATGAAGCGACCACCATGCGCACCCGATTGTGCATTGATCCGCTCTGCCAGAGTTCCCGCATGCCTGCGTCAACGAGGGGGAACCCAGTAGTGCCACGACGCCAAGCGTCAAGCTCAGTATCCGCCTCAGCACTGCTTCGCCACGGAAACAGATCGAAGCGACGGTTGAGCGATCGCCGTTCGAGCGAGTGCGCTGGATCCTCTCCCACGTGGAAGAGGGTGTGCCAAGCAAATTCCCGCCACGCAATCTCAGAGAGAAACATCCCCACGTCAAGCCCGGAGTGAAGCGCCTCGTGCCACACAGTTCTCGGGCTGATTTCGCCCCATCGCAGGTGCGGGGACAGCCGTGAAGTCGCGTCCACGCTCGGAGTGTCTCGATCAGCCTGATATCGGATCACCTGGTCGCCAAGAAATTCCCGCAGTCGCATGTGTGCGAATTCTTCACCCGGCGTCCAGAAGTTCGCGAACTGGCTGGCCCAATCTGGGTCGGTGGGGAGCAGTTTCCAGTCTGGGAGCGAATCGCTTGACACCTCTCCCTCTGCCGCTCGCAATGCGACCGGCGCGGGCAAAGGAAGCGCTGGATCTCCGTGCCGCAGACACGCACGCCAAAATGCGGAGTACACGCGGTAGGGTGTTCCCTCAGCAGTCGAGATGGTGTGCGGCTCATGCAGGAGCCCGCCAATGAACGAGCGGGCATCTATGCCCTGCCCGCGAAGGTCTTGCTTCAAGCGCGCATCTATCGCTCGCTCCGGACCATAGCGACGGTTCCAGAACACCTTCGTAGCCCCACTCTCGGCCACGACTTCAGGCAGCACCTCCTCGGCGGCACCCCTGCGCAAGACGAGCGGAACGCCAAGCCCCGCAAGGGTCTCAGTCAGCGATTGCAGCGAGTGATGCAACCACCATTTCGTGGCAGCACCGAGAGGGCGCGTCTGGGCCGAACACTCGTCAAGCAGGTAGAGCGCGACAAGGCCCTCCGGGTCTTTCGCCGCCTCGCACAGCGCTGCATGGTCACTGACCCGCAGATCGTCTCGGAACCACACAATTGAAGTCACCCCTCAAGCGTAGCGAGGTGGGAGAACTGCGGTCTGTTCAGACGCGAGTGACCAGACCGGGTTCGTTCGAGGCGAGGCGATCGGCGACCTCACGAATGAGCGCCTGCATCGCGGCAGCCGCGTGCGTCGGAGCCATATCAGAACGCCGCGCCATGCTGATCGTGCGAGTAATTCCCTCGGTCGCAAAGGGCGTGACGCGAAGCGCGGGTCGATTCACCGCCACCATCGCGGGAACCACTGCGACGCCGATCCCCCGCTCAGCGAAGCTGAGGGCGGCATCCATTTCGGCGCCCTCGACCGCGATCACGGGAGTCAGGCTCTCAGCAGCGAAAGCGGCATCCATCGTGGCACGCAGGTCATAGTTTTCGGGGAAGGCCACCTGGGCAACCGCGGCCAGTTCAGGCAGTTCGATGGCAGTTCCGGGCGAGCGGGCGTCGCGAGCAAAGGGGTCGTCCGCTGCGGCGGCAGACACCGCTACCAATCGCTCGCTCAAGATGGGTTCCCGTTCGAGCACGGCTCGCGCGCCACCTGACGACACGCTCGTGACGATCAGTGCGAGGTCAAGCGCCCCCTCGACGAGCGCTGCGATGAGGCTGCGCGATCCTCGCTCAAGAATCTCAATATCTATACCCGGATACCGTTCGCGGAAGTCGGCAATCACATCGACCACGAGGCTGGTACAGAGTGTCGGGGTGGCCCCCAGCCGGATACGACCTCGACGCAGCCCCGCAAGTTCTGCCATCTCTCCGCGAGCGCTTTCAGCGTCGGCGAGCATCCGCCTCGCAATCGGAAGCAGCCGCTCCCCCGCGGCAGTGAGGGTCACGTTTCCGCGAGTTCGGTGAAACAGCTCAACTCCCAGTTCGCGTTCGAGCGATGAGATCTGCCTGCTCAGCGAGGGCTGAGCGAGGTGGAGGTGTTCGGCGGCACGCGTAAAGTGCCCGAGCGCGGCAATCTCCACAAAACCGGTGAGTTGTTCGAGGTTCATATCAATAGCCTAAACGCATCGTGACGATCAAAACTATTCATTGGAGTAATGAAAGCCGCGAATCTAGCCTGGTCAACGTGAACACAACAACCCCCTCCACCCCATCCCCCCGTCACGAACGGCTGCTCTCCACCTCGGTCCTCGTGATCGGCACCGGAGGTGCCGGACTGCGCGCCTCAATCGAACTCGCAGAACGCGGCGTGCAAGTGCTCGCCGTCGGCAAACGCCGCAAGCACGATGCCCACACCACCCTTGCCGCCGGAGGCATCAACGCAGCACTGGGAACCATGGACCCAGAAGACAGCTGGCAACAGCACGCTGCTGACACCCTCCGCGAGTCCTACTTCCTGGCAGACCCCGCAATCGTTGAGGTCGTCACGAAGGGCGCTGCCCAGGGCATCGCCGACCTCGAACGATGGGGAATGCCCTTCGCCCGAGAAGATGACGGCCGAATCAGCCAGCGCTTCTTCGGCGCTCACACCTACCGCCGCACCTGCTACGCAGGCGACTACACCGGCCTGGAGATCCAACGCACCCTGCTGCGCCGGGCCCGTGAACTCGAAGTCCCCATCGTAGACACCATCTACATCACCCGGCTGCTCGAGCACGACGGCCGAATCTTCGGCGCCTATGGATTCGACATTGTTGACGGCACCCCCATCATCATTCACGCCGATGCCGTCATTCTCGCCGCAGGCGGACACACGCGAATCTGGCGAAACACCTCGTCTCGACGCGACGAGAACACTGGCGATTCGTTCCGCCTCGCAGCACTCGCCGGAGGCAAGATCCGCGATGCCGAGCTCGTGCAGTTCCACCCATCCGGGATCCTCGAACCCGCTGACGCAGCGGGTCTGCTGATCTCTGAAGCCGCACGCGGAGAGGGCGGCATTCTGCGCAACGCACTCGGCGAGCGGTACATGGAAAAGTACGACCCAGAGCGAATGGAACTCTCCACCCGCGACCGCGTCGCACTCGCCAGCTACACCGAGATTGTGGAGGGACGCGGCACGACAAACGGCGGCGTGTTCCTCGATGTATCGCACCTCCCGCGCGAGACCATCTTCGAGAAGCTGCCCCGCGTGTACCGCAACATGATCGATCTGCAGATGCTCGACATCACCCAGTCCCCCATCGAGATCGCGCCCACGGCACACTACTCGATGGGCGGTGTCTGGGTGCGCCCAGAAGACCACGGGACCGGCGTCGATGGACTGTATGCGATCGGCGAAGCCTCTTCAGGTTTGCACGGCGCAAACCGGCTCGGCGGCAACTCGCTCATCGAGTTGCTCGTCTACGGGCGGATCACCGGCGCTGACGCTGCCGAATACGTCTCAGGAATTGAGACCGTGCATCGCTCAGCGGAAGCGGTCGCCGTCGCTCGCAACGAGATGCAGGCACTGCTCACCAGGGGTGGAGCGGATCACACCGCGGCCACCAGCGAAAGCCCGCGATTGCTGCAGCGAGCCCTCCGCGAGATCATGACCGAGCACGCCGGAGTGGTGCGAAGTGAAGCAGGTCTGACCGAAGGGCTTGCCAAGCTCGACGCACTCGAAGAGCGCGTGGCACGAGTCAGCGCGCACCCTGACATCTCAGGATTCGATGATCTGGCACACGCCTTCGACCTCTACGGTTCAATGCTCGCCGCACGGGCCACCCTGGAGTGCGCACGCGAGCGCCGTGAGACACGCGGCTGCCACAACCGGTCCGATTACACGGAGCAGCGTGACGAAATGCGCGGAAACTTCATTTGGACCCCCGACGAGGGGGTCACCTTTGAAGCAGCAGCTGAAGCTCCCGACTCGTTCCGTGAGCTCGCCCACGCGCACCTCGACGACTCAGTGGATGGCAAACTCGTCGAGTAATCCAATCACTGCCGCAGGCGTTCACAGAAACTGAGGCAGCTGCGCAGACGAGGCGAACAGCCCCGTCTGCGCAGTTGCCTTGTGTGCAAGCCAGAAACACGCGAACACTCTTGCCGCACGAGACACGAGACACGAGACACGAGTTCATTGCAGAACGCTCTCGCAGAAGGGAGCACGGTGTGCGAGCACACGCGCACCTCACTCCAAGTAGAACGACGCTCCCGGATCCTCGATCAGACGAAGCGTCGCTCGGGCATGGCGCACCGCTCGAACATCGTCACTGAGAGTGGCCGCACGCAGCGAAGACAGCGCTGCGTCATCAAGCTCAACGAAAGCCCGGCTCAGACTGCGCATCACCGCAAGATCGCCTCGACCGAGCTCACTCACAAGCTCTCGCGCCAAGGCTTCTCGATCCCCGTAGGGAACCAAACCCGCCGCAGTTCGCCAGGCAGCTCGCGCGACTTCGTCATTGACGTCGTGCAGATGCGCACGTGTGATGACGCGAAAGCCGCGAGGGTCGCCAAGTTTTGACAGCGTGTGCAACGCCTGGCTACGCGCCTGGGCAATCTCTGACTGGGTTTCTTGGATCACTCGTGGCAGGAGAAGCTCGTGTGGCAGCCGCAGCAATGCCCAGGTAAGCATGTCGCGCACATAGAAGTCTGGCTCGACCGCGCAACGCGAGATCAGCGCTTCGAGGTAGTTCTCGTCAGGATGTGTTCCGGCGGACAACGCCGCTTGCAAACGATCAGATGGCTCTGACGCGGTCAACGCCGCACGTAGGGCTGACACACGATTCTCTGACATAACTGTGGACTGTCTCTCATAGCTTCAGGACGCTGGGAGGCGCTCCTGAGGTGAAACGGTTGGAGAAGATCGTTAGCTGAGCAGACCGCCGAGCAGCAAGAACAGGATCCCCAGCGCGGGAAGAGTTCCCTGTGTCGTTGCGGCACGACGCTTCCCGGGGCTCGAACACCACAGCACCAGCGCCGCTGCACACATGGATCCGATGCCCACGAATACCAGAGTGAGCCCGATCGTCGGCTGCCCGAAAAAGAACAGCGCCACACCGATCAACACGGACATCGCGAGAAAAAGGTTGTAGAAGCCCTGGTTGAACGCAAGCTCTTTGGTGCTTTTCGCCTCTTCTTCAGAAGTTCCGAAGGTTGCCCGCACGCGCGGAGAAGTCCAGGCGAGTGACTCCATATAGAAGATATACACATGCAGAGCGGCAGCGAGTACCGCAAGAACCATTCCGACGACTGTCATGAATCAATTTTGCACTCAAGAAGCACTGCACGCGAGCTTCTGGGCAATTCTTTTGCCCACTCGCCCCGAAACAAAACGAGAAGCGCTACTTCACCACACGGAACGCACGGTCAATGTAGACCAGCGGATCGCCCGACTCACCCGGAATCACCTCAAGCACTTCCGCGATCACGGCAGAAGACGCACCCACTGGCGTGACTTGCAGGGCACGACAGCGCAGCGCTGCGCGAACACCCGGCAGATGAGGCTCCCCAGTCTCGAGTGTTTCCCACCCCTGCTCAGGAGTGAATCGTTCTCCGCCAGACACGGCAAACTCTTGCGCAATGCCAATGTGGCGAGCGTCAAGCAGATGCACGAGGAAGCTCTCAGCCTCGAGCAACGCACCGGCACTTCCGGTCGCTCTGGTCACCGAAAAGGTCAGAGCAACAGGATCAAGACCGACCGAGGCGACACTCGAAGCGGTAAGGCCAGCTGGCCCCTCCGGGGTACTTGCCGTAATGAGTGCGATCCCTGCCGGGTGCTCTCGAAAGGCGGTCTTGAAACGCTCTGCAACTACTTCAACTTGGCTCACCCATCCACGCTATCGCGTAGTGAGCTGATAGTGTCAGCCGTTCGCTCGCGGCATGACAATTATTACGAACTATGCCAATCCGAGCTGCGTCTTGCGGCGTCTCGCATGAGCGCCAATCCACTCAATCAGGAACCACACGAAACCGCCCACCCACACGATTGCGGCCACCCAGGCGATTGCGGCCGTCAACGCGTCAGTGGCTGCGTGCACCGATCCCGCGTTCTCGCCGTGCGCCCCGAGCCAGACCTGCAGGGTGGACCCAAAGTACATGTCTCCCCCGTCGGGCATAGTGATTCCGAGCACCACAATCCCGACGCTTGTCAGCCATGCCGCGATCCTTGCCCGCACCCGTGAAACGCCAAGAAGGTCCCGTTTCACCAGAAAACACTGCACCGCCGCAACCACCTGGACGACATAGCCGCCTGCCATGACAAAAATCGGGCCGAACAGCAAGAACACGCTGTACCAGCCGAAAGAAAGCATCTTCAAGCCGACACCGAGCAGCGGCAGCACAATCAAGGCAATGCCAGTGATGCGATCAACACGAGAAAGCGAAACGTTCATGCTTGAATCTTCCCACCCTCTGCACCATCTGCGCGCATTTCCGCATGACGGATCAGTACTTCATTTCGCATCCTCTTCCTGAGCAATCTACGTGCAATGCTTGAGTATCCCGAGGGCAACTGCTGCGCGTTTGTGCGAGGTAATCCGTGCGGATTCGCGCGAGGTGATCCGTGTTGATTCGCGCGGAGCGATCCGTACGCAATCGCCGAAGCATACCGGCGCGCGCCAGAGCGACGCGCACTCAGGAACCTCACCCCTGTTTCGGAACCAGAGATTCAGTCAGTTGAGGATCATCTTCGCCCCATGCGGAGATAGCCAGGCGGCGAGCACCATCCGCCGGTGCCCCATAAACCCGCTCATACTCGTGCAGCGAACGCGGAGAATCATGGGTGACACGAAGATACTTTCCTGACCAAGCGTCAAGCTCACCACGATGGATCGCGCACACCAGCTCACACGTCAATTCAACTGGAGTGAACTCAGTGCGATTCGCGTGCAATTCCATCGCGGCAGTCATGTCTGTGCGCACCGTGCCCGGCGCAACCGCAAATGAACGCACCCCCTGCGCATATCCGGCCTCATGCATATGCCCCACCATGCGGATCACGCCGGCTTTGCTTGCCGTGTACGCCGAGGCCTTCGCCCAGTCCTTTGCGCCAGCACCCGAAGCGAGTTCGATGACCCGACAGAATCTCTCAGTCGACAGTTGCACCGTGCTCAGCATTCGCGGAATCACCGCATTCGAGACAGCAAAAGAACCGATCACATTCGTTTCAATAGTCTCGCGCCACTGCGAAGGATCAGCCTCCCAGAGGGCCACCTCACGATCAATTCGCCCAGCAGCGTTCACAAGCAGGCTGACTCTGGCACCCGCCTTGTGAAGATCCAGCGTGAGCGACTCAGCAGCACCGGCCACCGCTGCGAAGTCAGTAATGTCGATGGCGCACGAATACGCGGTGCCTCCGGCAGCACGAATGTCACTGACGAGCTGATCAAGCAAGTGAGTATTTCGCGCGATCAACCCCACTGCCACCCCCTCAGCGGCGAGCGCGACTGCAATGGATCGGCCGATCCCGCGCGAGGCGCCCGTCACGATCGCGGCTGTCTGCTCGCGTGGCTCATCGGGGTGGGTGTGGGTATCCATTTCGACCATGCTGCAAGACTAGTCCCGGGCGCTCGCTCGTCGAGGCGTACACTGTCGATATGGCCAGATTGCTCGTCGTGCATCACTCGCCGTCGTTGTCGACACGGGGGCTCGCTGACGCTGTGCTTGCCGGTGCTCGTCTCCCAGAGATTGAGGGCGTCGAAGTGTTCGAGCGTGAAGCGTTACAGGCGAGTGTGGATGATGTGCTTGCTGCCGACGGGTATGTGCTCGGTACGACCGCGAATTTTGGGTATCTCTCGGGTGCGTTAAAACACTTCTTTGACACGACGTTCAATGCCACACATGAGGCGACTCGGCATCGGCCTTTCTCGTATTGGATTCACGGTGGCTACGACACGACCGGTGCCGAGATCGCGATGAAGTCGATTACCACTGGGTATGGCTGGCAATTAGTTGCCGAGCCGCTGGTGTGTACTGGCGAAGTTGATGAGCAGCAGGTGGAGCGCGCGGCAGAGCTTGGCGCGACGGTTGCCGCCTCGCTGATGCGCTGAGCGAGACGATCTGGGGCCAAGGTACAGTCCCGCGCTGTGCGTCGGGGTGTGAGAGTGAGCACGAATGGCAATACTGATCGATCCCCCGGCATGGCCCGCGCACGGCACGCTTTGGAGTCATCTGATTTCTGATAGCGACTATGAAGAGTTGCATGAGTTTGCAGCCAGACTGGGCGCGCCGCGGCGCGGCTTCGATCTTGATCACTATGACGTGCCGGCATCGCTCTACGAGCGCGCGATTGCCCTGGGCGCATTGCCGGTCAACGCGAAAGCGGTGGTGCATGCGCTGCGTGGCTCGGGGCTGCGGGTGCGCGGGATCGATCGCGATCGTCTTCGCCCGATCCGCCGCAAACAGTATCTGGGAAGTGAATGGGAACGACTCGGTGCGCGGATGGGGCTGCTGCACGCTCGGGCTGAGCAAACGGTGGCGAGTTCCGAAGGATCGAGGTGGTCAGCGCTTGGCCGGGAGGTGCTGTCTCGCTGGAACGAGTCGCATCGGAAGTACCACGACGAACGGCACCTGGAAGACGTGCTGCTCGCACTCAATCATCTTGAAGTGCGTGGCGAGCGGCTTGCTTCTGAAACCTTGCTCGCGGCGTGGTTTCATGATGCCGTGTACGAGGGGGTGAGCGGACGCGATGAGGAGGCTTCGGCGAAGTTCGCGGTCTCCATGCTCAGTGTCACCGGCGTCGAGCCTGCCATAGGCGAGACAGTGGGCGAGTTCATTCTCGCGACGACTCCAGCGCTCACGCTCACCAATCCCCCGACCCCGCTCGCCCATCTCCTCGATGCCGACCTCGCGATTTTTGCCGCTGCACCCGGACGCTATGCCGAGTACGCTGCTTCTGTGCGGCGGGAGTATTCGCATGTTGCCGCGACTGATTTTGTGCGAGGACGGTCACAGATTCTCGAGAAATATCTTTCACTGCCGAGGATCTATCGCACGGATGCCGCCGCAGAGCTTTGGGAGATGAGAGCTCGCGCGAATCTGGAGCGGGAGATCCGCGAACTTGCTGGACGCTAGGAGTCTTGCACCAGCCCCTCAGCCGTTGCTGCTACGATCGCAACTTCGGTAAGACGAACATATCGAGGAGAGCACCGTGGGGATGCACACGCAGGCACGCGCAGGACGCGCGCTGACCCGTGCGCTCACCCTGCTCACCGTCTTCGCACTGAGCATGCCCCTCTTCTGGATGATCGACATCATGCAGGCGCAGCGCTCGGCGAACGCCCCGCACGATTCGCATTCCACCCAGCAGACGCTTCGTTTTGACGAGTCGCGGAGCGAACACGACAAACTTGAGGTCACAAGCGACGAGCAGACCCCAGACGATGCGGGTCTGGGCATGCGAAACGCTGATGGGGAGCAGCACGCGCCAATCCTGCTTTCCCATGCGCCTGCTGCGGTGCTCCGCGAGGCGTTCCTCCTGTCTCCCGCTTTGACCGCACGCGAACGGCAGCGCATTTCGCGCCTGCTCATTCCCCTTGATCCGGTTCGAGAAGTTCCCACCACCCCGCCGTTAGCCGCAGTGTAGCCAGTCCCAGCGATTTCACCTGTTGGAGTCTCGGACTCGGCTCAATCTGACCAGCACCTGCGACGCAGTATTGCGCGCATTCAGACTATCCAGATACGGACTCTCGACAGATGCCAACCACAAATTTCCCCTCCCCAACGCACAATTCTGAGGAGCCGCACACGGCCCAGCATGTCGCGCAACGTCATCACGCTGCTCGGCGACGACGACGCAAACGATTAGTCGTCACGATCGCAACCACGCTTTCAGTCGCGCTCCTCGCATCGGCCGCTGCCATCGCATACGCCATTCACGATCTCAACCAGAGCATCGTCCGTTCTGACTTCACTCTTCCGCAGGTGGAAGACACCTTCGTCGATCCCGGTGAACAGAACATTCTGATCATGGGAATGGACAGCCGAGTCGACCAGAACGGAAATCCGCTGCCCGACGAGATCTATAGCGCGCTCCACGCGGGTGGAGCCGACGACGGAGGCTACAACGCGAACGTGCTCATGCTCTTGCACATGCCAGCAGATCGCTCGCAGACTGTTGGTATCTCGATCCCTCGTGACGACTACGTCGAGATCGTCGGGGAACCGCTCGGTGTGAGCCATTCGAAAATCAAAGAGGCCTATGGCTTGCGCATGATGGAGCGGCTCGGCGAATTGCGTGACAGCGGCGAAGACCTCTCTGAGGAAGAGATGTACCAGCAGGCACGCGCCGCAGGCCGGCAAGCACAGATTGAGACAGTGTCGCATTTTCTCGGTGACGTGCGCATTGACCATTTTGTAGAAATGACCATGGGCGGCTTCTATGAAGTCACCCAGGCAGTGGCCCCGATCAATGTCTGCTTGAACCAGGCAACTGAAGACATCTACTCGGGCGCGCATTTTGCCGCGGGTGAGCAAGAAATTGACGCCCAGCAGGCAATGAGTTTCGTGCGGCAGCGACGCGACACCAGCGAGGACGGCCCATACCTCACCGACCTTGACCGTTCGAGGCGCCAGCAGGCATTCATGATTGCGCTTGCTGAGAAGCTCAAGAGCTCCAGCACCTTCATGAATCCGGTCACTGTCACCTCACTCATGGATGCGACGAAAAACTATGTCGCGCTTGATTCGAACTTCGACGCCCTGACCTTCTTGCGCATCGCGAAAGACGCGGCCACACACGGTGCTGGGTTCATCACGCTGCCGATCGTGGAATTCGACGAGATCGACGGGAAGTCGGTGAACGTCGTTGACATCGAACAGATCCATTCAATTGTTGCTTCGGTGTTTGATGGGAGCTACTGGAATCAGCCTGGCGCTCAGGAGCCGCCGAGTGACGGCAGTGAGGCTGTCGAGGGTGAAGAAGGTGACGGCACCGGAGGCGACGCCACGCAATCGGAGACACCCGACACCCCCACGACGAACGAAGCCGGAAACACTGTCTACGACTCCTGGGATCAGCCCATTCGCACGGGCGGGGTGCCCTGCGTGAACTAGTCGGCACACGTGCCGTGTGTGCGCAGCAGCACGCACGGCACGTAGACTCGGTGCGTGGCTATTGGGTCGACGATGCTTGTGTTCAGTGTGCAATTGGCTGACGTGGATCGCGGGGTGTACGAAGATTTCACCCTGCGGGTTGCCCGCCACCCCTCAGAGACTGAGGCCTTTATGGTGACGCGTATCCTCGCGTACTGCCTGGAGTATCGAGACGGGATCGAGTTCGGTGGTGGCGTCTCTACAGCGGAAGACCCAGCAGTGCTCGTGAGAGACCTCACCGGCGCGGTCACCGCATGGATCGAAGTGGGCTCACCTGACGCGTCTCGTGTGCACGCGGGAAGCAAACTTGCTGAGTACGCCGCCGTCTACACACACCGTGATCCAGCGAAGCTGCGTGCCTCGTGGGAAGGCAAAACCATTCACCGTTCTGACGAGCTTGTCTTGCGCAGTTTCGACTCGAAGTTCATCACGGCGGCAACGAGTGCGCTCGATCGACGCAATCAACTCTCGGTATCTGTCACCGAAGGAACCCTCTACGTCGAACTCAACGGCGAGTCGTTTGAGACGGTCGTGCACACGCACGAACTCCCCTAGCTCGTCGCCGCACTAGTCAGCGAGTTCACTCGCCAAAGGCAGACTCCGCGCGCTCACAAAGGATCGAGCGCTGCCATCTATCGGATCGGTAAAGCTGAGTTCATGCGCGAGCAATTGCAGCGGAATACGGAAGTCATCGATGGCCACGTCTCGCTCCACTGGATAGAGCGGGTCTCCCACAATTGGAATGCCCAGGCTTGCCAGGTGGATCCGCAATTGATGCGTTTTCCCCGTGACGGGGGTGAGCCGATACTCGGCCAGTCGATCCTCGTCTCCTCGGAAGCCGGGCCACTCGAATCGAGGGAACCCCACCGGAGCCTCCGCAGCGGGAAGCTCAGCGAGAAGCTCCACCCTCGACTCCGCGTTTGCTTCGAGCCCTGGAATCTCCTCAGCCCGCATCACGCCGTGCTGCTTCGATAGGTGGCTGCGCACGGTCACCGGGGAGTCAAGGTCAGTACGAAGCGGCGCTATTGCCCGATAACGCTTGCTGATCTCGCCACGCTGGAACATGGACTGGTAGGCGCCTCGCCAGCGCTGCTCAGTCGCAAGGAGCAGCAGCCCTGAAGTCACCCGATCCAGACGGTGCATCGGGGTGAGCTCAGGCAGCCCCAACTCATGACGCAATCGAACCACCACGCTCTGCGTGACGTGGCGTCCGCGAGGAATCGATGACAGGAACGGGGGTTTGTCTACGACCAAGATACGTTCGTCTTGGTAGACCACATGGATCGCCCCAGGGACTGGTGCTTCGGCACGTAGCTCACGGTGGAACCAGACGAAGGTGTGCGGTCGGTAGGCCTCGTGCGCGGTCACCGCGCGACCGTCTTCCAGCACGAAACGTGCCTCTTCGATCGCCCGGTCAACGTTGAAATGCATGTGCAATCGCTCATGCAGCCAGTCCCGCATGGTCGGCCAAGGCGCGGCAACTCCGCGTGTCGCATTGTCTGTTCGCAACCACGCAGGATCAAGGCCATTGCGTTGTGGCAGCGGAGACTTAGGAGGCACCAGATGATGCTACCGCGTCGCTCGCGTGTAGATGCCGCGCGCGTTCGAACGTTGCTAGCTCGCTTGCTGCGAAAGATAGTCGGGGTTCGCTTGCAGGTAGTCGGCCGCCGCGCACCAGGCCGCCGCCGAACTCGCCCCAAACGCGATGGGAAACTCGGTGTTGTCACCGCGAAGATGCGCAAAAAGCGACTCTTGTGCTGAGTCCCAGCTCCCGGCAGCAGCCAAGAGGCAAGCGAGCGGCACCTGCTCGTGGTCATCGGTATACAGACGCTCGTCGGAGCGAACGCTGCGAGCCGCGAGTTCGGCAGCGCTCACGCGAAGCCGCACCAGGCCAGTGAACTCTGGCTTGGCACCCCGAGAAAGCCAGCGGAAGTATCCGGTTACCACCGCGGTGCCTGGCAGCACATCAGAAGAGTGCACTTGTGACTCTTCCTTCAGCTCGCGAAGCATTCCCTCAAGCACGACCTCTTGCAGCGTGACAGTCGTGTCTGAGGCAACACTGTCAAGTTCCGGCGAGTGCGTTGCACCTTGCCGCTGCAAAGCCTTCTGCGCCTGCTTCTGTCGAGCAACCACTCGACGAGCATCAGCCCAATCGAGCGAGCCCGAGGCCGAGGCAACAAACCCGCCCGGCAGCACTGAATTCTTCTGAGACTGTTTGACGAAGATCACCTGCTGATCTGAGGTAATCGCGAAGATCGTGACTCCGACAATATTTGCCATTCTCGAATCACCAAGCGTGAACATTCTGCCCACTGAATCAACCGCGTAGTCCCGAGCCACGGGTCTTGGGTCCTTCCCGGCCACAGCAATCTTCCAGTGCCACAGTTCGTTGCTGGCTTGGCCGTCAAAATAACTCACCTCTTGCAGCCGAAGTCTGCCGTCCGTAAGCATTTCCACGGTTGGCTCGGTCATCAATCGGCAAAGCTTGCCGTTGAACCACGTCGGTCGATGTGTGCGTTCCTCCACCCCCGCGTCGGGACGGCTCGTCCGACGCAAGGACTGCGGAGCGATCTCACGCAATTCTTCAGGAAGGTGGTATCGACCTCGATAGATTTCGACCTCGGAGTGAGGCGCGGGGTTCCAGAGCGCTCGATCCACCGCAGGATCACGCCAGATCCGCTCGCCTTTTCCGTTGATCCTTGCCGCAGCAAGTGTGTGAAATTGTGATTCAGGATTCTCATGGTCCCACTGGGCCGCCGTGAACACGGTGCCGGTAGCGAGATGCCGTTCGTTCAGCAATTGCACGTGCACCCACCGGCTTCTCAGGGCCAGCGTGTCTTTCAAAAGCAGCACCAGCGTAATAATGAGGCCGAGCGCACTCGCCCAGAACACGAGCGACTTCGGCAGCCATGCACCAACAAACCCGGCGAGGATGCCAAGCAGACCCACGAGGTAGGCCCATTCGCTCCCATAGACATACCGGACATAGTCGATAAAGGCCCGTAGCCGTCCCCGCATGTGTGTGTCCTCTCAGGCAGGCCTCGCAGTGATGGCGAAGCCCGCAGCGTTCCACAGGTTGATGCCCCGAAGGGAGCACCGCCTATTGACGGTAACACCTGATCGAAGCGGCTCCCAAGTGTGTGCTCACCTCAGCGCACGCTCGCGCGCCCGGCTGGTCCTGGCACTCCACCTGCCATCGACTCGGTCTACCGAAATCGGATACTCGAAGGCGCGGGTCACAAGATCGCTACGCAGCACCTCTGACACCTCGCCTGAGGCGACAACTCCACCGTGCGAGAGCAATACGGCATGGCTCGTGGTCTCTGGGATTTCTTCGAGGTGATGCGTCACGAGCACGGACGCCAACCCCGGATGCGTGGTATCCAAGAGATCGATGGTTTCAAGAAGTTGCTCGCGGGCAGCCACATCGAGCCCCGTAGACGGCTCATCGAGCAACAGCAGGCGCGGTTGTGCGATGAGCGCGCGTGCGATCAACGCCCGGCCACGCTCCCCCTGAGAAAGTGTGGTCCAACGGTGAGATGCTTTGCCGCCCAGTCCCAGCATCTCGATCAGTTCCCGCGCATGAGCCAATTGTTCGGCGTCGGGCTGCCAGCGCATCATGAGTTCGATAGTGCCGGTCAACCCGGTCAGCACCACCTCAGTGATCGAGAGCGGTGATTGCAGGGGATGCCTCGGGTTGACGTGACCGATCTCGCGCCGAAGCGCCTGCAATTCGACGCGTCCGAGCCGATGCCCAAGCAGATCAACGGTCCCTGTGGTCGGGAACGAGTTCGCTCCGCAAAACCCGAGGATTGTGCTCTTCCCGGCCCCGTTTGGCCCGAGCATCACCCAGTGCTCACCCATGCCCACAGTGAAACTGACTCGGTCAAGAATTTCCCTCCCGTCGCGCCGAAAGGTGACATCTTTCAACTCGATAACGGGTGGAGTGGGTACCGCAGCGCTCATCCGAACATCCCCTTCAGCGCGTCCAGATGCGCTCGGCTCGACCGAGCCGCGATGGACGCGTTCCGATCAACAATTGCCTGCACGATCTGCGCATGCGCCTGCTGGTCGTCGTCTTCCGAGCGAAGCGGATGGATGCGCAGCATTTCGATCATGGCTTGCCGAACACGAGCAACGAAGCTGTCGAAGAGTTCGAGGAGGAGCTCGTTATGCGATGCCGCCACGATTGCCCGATGCAGCGCCATGTCTGCATCGACGAGCCCCTCAACGGTGTCGAAGGAATCGGCTCTGGTGAGCAATGCGCTGCGCAGCAGACGGATGTCTGCTGGAGTGCGACGAACGGCGGCGAGCGCTGCCGCCTCGTTTTCGATGGCGCTGCGTGCTTCGATTGTGGCGACGATCCCCACTCGTTTCAGCACGAGATCCCATTCTTCTGTGACGTCGAGCGAGGTCACGAAGACTCCCGATCCCTGACGTGATTCGAGCACGCCTCTTCCGGCCAACTGGCGGATTGCTTCTCGCACTGTGGATCGTCCAACTCCGAGTTGTGCGGCGAGAGTGGTCTCTCCGGGAAGTTTGGCACCAAGGGTCCATTCGTGTGCTCGAATGCGTGCCAGGAGCAATTCGGCTGCTTGGTCGGCGAGTGGTGTACGCCTGACTTGATCCGTCATTGCATCCTCCCATCTACTTGTCTGAGGAGTTTCTTCCCACCCTAGTACGAGCTGCCACCTCGGCGTCTCGGGCGGCCGTGATACCCTGGGTCCGTGGAGATGATTGAAATAGACGACGCTTAGCCACTACGCGTGGCACCCGCTGCCCCCGTCATTCCAGACGGCATCGCGCAGTTCAGGGAACACAGCGTTTCGTTCGTCCGAAACCAGGCACTCGGTGCCGGCACCGGTTTCACGTTCATCGCCACCTCGCGTGGCAACACACCCGCGCAGCTCGAAAACTGACGACGCGCTCCGCCCTGAACTGGCAGCACTCCCCCGTATCACTCCGCACGATACGCGAAGCAGACTCGCCAGTTCACCGCAGTGACGATCGTCCTCGCCAGGAGTGACAGCTACCACCCCGGGCTTCCTCAGGGAACGGCTGCGCACAAAGGAGGTCACTATGTCTTATTCTTCACCCGTCTCACTTCACCAGCTCAGCTTCGAATGGCCTGACGGCACTATCGCCCTGGACCGCGTTGATGGTGCCTTTAGTTCCGGGAGCACTGGGCTTATCGGAGACAACGGGGCCGGGAAATCCACGCTCCTGAAGCTCATCGCAGGATTGCTCACCCCCACCTCTGGTCGCATCGAGCGGAGCGGAGAGGTGGGCTATCTGCCACAGAATCTGACGCTTCGCACCCACACCACCATCGCTGAACTGCTCGGCATTCACGCGACGCTCGCCGCGATCCGCGCCATCGAGAATGGAGATATCGCCCAAGAACATTTCGATCAGATCGGAGACGATTGGGATGTTGAGTCCCGGGCGGACGAAGCACTCCACCAGATTGGCTTTTCAGGCGCAGACTTGGATCGCAGTGTCGCCGAGCTCTCCGGCGGGGAGAGCATGCTCCTCGCGATCAGTGGGCTCCGGCTTCGTCGCACAGAGATTACGCTGCTCGACGAGCCCAGCAACAACCTTGATCGTTCGACCCGTGCACAACTTGCACAGTTCATTGAGACGTGGCCAGGCACGCTCATCGTGGTAAGCCATGATCTTGACCTACTCAATCGCATGGAGCACACGGCCGAACTGCATCGGGGCAAGCTCGACTCCTTCGGCGGGCCCTACCGCGAGTGGAAGGCGCACCGGGAAGCGGAACAAGCGGCGGCTGAGCAAGCGGCACGCACCGCTCAGCAGACCCTGAAAGCCGAAAAACGCCAACGAGCGGAGGCCGAGATCAAGCTCGCACGTCGCGAACGCACCGCCAAGAAGACCCAGCGCGACGGAGGGATCCCGAAAATCCTTGCGGGCAAGCGTACCGACAACGCGCAGGTGTCGGCTGGGGCGTTGCGCAACACGCACGAGAGCAAAGTGAATGCGGCAAAAGCGGCACTTGACCAGGCAGATGCTCGAGTCCGGGAAACTCAGAACATCAACCTCACCCTGCCGGATCCCGGTGTGCCACGCAGCCGAAAAATTGCGCACCTTCAAGATGGTGATCGACAGTACATTCTGCAGGGGCCAGAACGAGTGGCGCTCATTGGGGCAAACGGGAGCGGAAAGTCGACGCTGCTCACACAACTGCGTTCGGGAAGCGACCCCTCACCCGGACGCCCACACGGGCGACTGTTCACCGAGCACGTCGGATACTTGCCCCAGCGACTGGACCACCTCGATGAGTCGGCCAGCGCGATCAAGAACGTGCAGGCTGTGGCAGCCTCAACCCCGGAGGGAACCATTCGCAATCAGTTGGCCAGGCTCCTGCTTCGCGGCGCGAGCGCTGATCGGCCAGTACACACGCTCTCCGGTGGCGAGCGGTTCAGAGTGTCAATCGCGAAGCTGCTGCTGGCTGATCCACCGCTCCAGCTTCTGCTGCTCGACGAGCCGACAAACAATCTCGACCTATCAAGTGTCGAGCAGTTGGCACAGGCTCTCGACGCCTACCAGGGTGCGTTGATTGTGGTCAGCCATGATTTCGCGTTTCTTTCGAGGATCGGCATCGACACCGTTCTTGAGCTGGATCGCGGCATGCATCAGCTCAGCCAACTCCCCGAATAGTCGACCGAGCAGGCCAGCAGAGCCGCACCTCCTGGGAATGCAGAGCGAGAGTGCGGAGCGAGAGTGGGCGCCGCGCCCTCGCTCCGCACCCGAGGGCGCGCACCCCGGCCCCACCCGCGATACCCTGCTCAGTTTTCAGGCGAATCTGGGAAGATGAGGTATGCCCCCATCTGCGCCAGATCAGCCGCCAGACGCACTCACCCATGTCGGCCCCGGCGCTCACGGCGCTCACCCCCTGAGTGAAGCCGAGGTGCGCGAACGGGTGGCTCGAGGCGACACAAACGCAGTCGAGGCACGCACTAGCCGCAGCTTCGGCGAGATCATCTTTGCCAATGTATTCACTCGGGTGAATCTGATCTACTCGGTGCTCTTTGCGCTCGTGCTTGGCACCGGCTATTTCATTGACGGCATGTTCGGTCTGCTCATTATCGTCAACAGTGTGGTCGGCATGGTGCAGGAGATCCGCGCGAAGCGGACGCTCGATCGACTCGCCCTGCTGAGCCGAACCCCGACGAAAGTTCGGCGGGAAGCAGGCATGCGCGAGGTGCAGTCCGAAGAGATTGTGCTCGATGACATTGTGATGATCGCTGCTGGCGACCAGATTCCCGTGGATGGCATCGTGGTAGACGAAGTCGCCCTGGAAGTTGACGAGTCCCTGCTCACCGGAGAATCTGACCCGGTTCTCGCGCACGTCGGCGCACAGGTGCTCTCGGGAAGCTTTGTCGTTGCCGGATCAGGAAGTTTTCGCGCCACAGCGGTCGGCGCGAACGCCTACGCAGAGAAGATCGCGCGCGAGGCGGGCGCGTTTCGCAAGCCGCCATCACAGTTGCGAGCTGGGATCGACAAGATCCTCAAATATGTCACTTGGGTGCTGATTCCAGTGGGAGCAGCGACCGTGTGGAACCAACTCGCTGGCGGACAAGAGTGGCGTGACGCAGTTCGCGGACTCGTGGCGGCCCTGGTACCGATGGTTCCCGAAGGCCTAGTGCTGATGACCAGCATTGCAATGGCCGTCGGCGTGGTCAGGCTAGGCCGACGCAATTGCCTCGTCCAGGATCTCCCCGCAATCGAGCAGTTGGCTCGTGTGGACGTGGTGTGCACTGACAAGACCGGCACGCTCACCGAGGACGGAATGCGAGTGAGCCGGATCGAAGTGATCCCAGAGGGCACCGGAGTTGCGACAGAACTCGCCTCGCCCACGGCCCACAGCGAGCAAGCTGCTGCACTCGTTCCCGCTGAGCTTGCCTCAGTGCTGTGCACGATTGGGCTGGCCGAAGGCAAACCCAATAGCAGCATGGTCGCGATCCTCGAATATCTCGGCCACGCTGAGCGACGTGCGACCGAACGAAACATCGCATTCTCCTCATCCCGCAAATGGGCTGCAGCACAACTGTCACAGCCATCCGCCGGATCACTCAGCTGGGTGCTTGGCGCACCAGATGTCTTGCTGGCGGCAGGCCACCCCGTACACGACCGAGCTGAGACGCTCGCAACCGAGGGAATGCGCGTGCTGGCACTCGCTGGATCGCCAGACCCCCTCCCTCAAGATTCGTTGCCAGACACCCTCCGCCCTGCCGCGCTCGTCGTGCTCGATCAGCGCTTGCGCCAGGAAGCTCCAGGAGCAATCGAGTACTTCACCGATCAATCGGTCGAAGTCAAGGTGATCTCAGGAGACAACGCGGCTGCGGTTGGGGCGATCGCTTCGCAAGCGGGAGTTCCGCGCGGCAGAAACGCGGTAGATGCGCGCACCCTGAACCCCGAGGCGAGCGAATTCGTCGCAGAGGTGTCCTCACACACGGCATTCGGCCGAGTCACCCCCGCACAGAAACGCGCCATGGTGCATGCATTGCAGGGCGAAGGGCATGTGGTCGCGATGACGGGCGACGGAGTCAATGACGTACTCGCATTGAAGGACTCAGATGTGGGTGTCGCGATGGGTTCCGGCTCCCCGGCAGCGCGTGCGGTATCGCGGATCGTGCTGCTCGACAATTCATTCGCGACGCTGCCACATGTCGTGGCCGAGGGACGTCGCGTCATCGGAAATATCGAACGGGTAGCCACACTCTTCCTGACGAAGACGCTGTATTCAGCGCTGCTCGCATTTCTGGTGGTGGTGACAGCGATCCCTTACCCGTTCTTGCCCAGGCACGTCACGCTGATCGCATGGTTCACCATCGGCATTCCCTCGTTCTTCTTGGCGCTAGCCCCGAATGCGGCGAGAGCGCAAGACGGCTTCGTGCGGCGCGTGCTCGGTGAGGCCGTGCCAGGCGGAATCGGGGCTGCACTCTCATCGTTCGGTGCCTACCTCACCGCGCGCGCGGTCTTTGGCACCGATGATTCGATGCGGGTGCTGAACTCCTCCACGGCTTTTCTCGGGCTCGTCATCGTGGCGTTCTTTGTGCTCGCTATGGTCGCGCGTCCATATCGCGGCTGGAAGGTTGCCCTGGTGGCGACGATGGCCGGGTGCATGCTCACCGTCATGCTTACGCCGCTTGGCAGCAAAGTGTTTGACGTTGATCTGCATGATTGGCGTGCGGTGCTGATCGCGGTGTGTTTTGGTGTCGCGGGAATCGCGGTGCGTTCGATCGTCTGGCGGATCATGCGCCGCGTGGTGCCGCCCGTTGCACGATAAGTGAAACGGGCCGCACGTCGATTGCTCTTATCTGCCGCATGTCGTTGCTGCCCGTCTGTCGTCACTCGGCGGCTCTGGGGTCGGCAGTGCTGAGATTCGGCACGTCCCACGCGCGACGGTTCTGCGCTGCAGCATTGCGGTGAGGCACACCCTCACCACGAGAGCGGCCCGTTCTCCGCCAAGATCAAGGGCCGCCCTCGCAGGCTTGTTGCTGCACGGTATGAACCCGCAAGGAAGCGGCTCCGGAAGTTGCAGCCGCGTCAGGTCACACCGCAGATGCCGCAGATGCCGCAGCGAAGCGTGCCGCCACATCCTCCCAATTCACCACGTTCCAAAACGCGCTCACATAGTCGGCGCGAACATTCTGGTAGTCGAGATAGTAGGCGTGCTCCCAGACATCCAATTGCAAGAGCGGGGTCACGCCAAGCGGCGCGTTGCCCTGCTGGTCAAAGAGCTGAAAGATCACGGGGCGAGCACCCAGGTGATCCCACGCGAGCACCGACCAGCCCGATCCTTGCACACCCATCGCTGCCGCGGCGAAGTGCGCACGGAATTGCTCGATCGAACCGAAGTGCGCTCCGATTGCTTCGCCGAGTTCACCGGTGGGATCGCCGCCACCGTTCGGTGACATGTTTTGCCAAAAGACGCTGTGGTTCAGGTGCCCACCGAGGTTGAAGGCGAGGTCTTTCTCTAGCTTGTTGACGTTGCTGAGATTGCCGCTGGCGCGGGCTTCGGCGAGTTGTTCGAGCGCCGTGTTGGCCCCGGTCACATAGGCCTGATGATGCTTCGCGTGGTGCAGTTCCATGACTCGGGCAGAGATGTGGGGTGCAAGCTCGCTGTAGTCGTAGGGCAGATCGGGAAGGGTGTAGCTGGTCATTACGGGTTCCTTTCGGTGTGGTGTGCGTCGCATGGGTGCGCGCGGATCACGATTGCTCTTGCAGCGGCAGCGCCGCAATGAGCGGATGGTCGCCAGCAATCGGGCCGATCCTCGACGCACTTCCGGGTGCGCCGATGGAGTCAAAGAATTCGACGTTCGCCGTGTAGTAACTGGCCCATTCGTCGGGTAGGTCATCTTCGTAGTAGATGGCTTCGACCGGGCAGACTGGCTCACATGCGCCACAGTCGACGCACTCGTCGGGGTGGATATAGAGCATCCGCTCCCCCTCATAGATGCAGTCAACTGGGCATTCGTCGATGCACGCGCGATCCTTGAGGTCTACGCAGGGTAGCGCAATGACGTAGGTCACGTTTCTTTCTCCTGGATCGTTTACGCGAGGCCGCCGCGGTGACGCGGGTCTGCGCGTGTGCGTCTTCGTGAGTGGGCGAATGTTCTTCAGCATAAAACCTCAAGTAAACTTGAGGTCAAGTGCGAACGATCGGAACCACAATGCCCAAGGCGAATGACCCAGCCCACAGTCCGGCGGAGTACCTGAGCGTGGGCGAAATGAGTGCCCGAACGGGAGTCGCCATTTCAGCACTGCACTACTACGAGGAAATCGGACTCATTGCCTCGCGACGCACTCCAGGCAACCAACGGCGCTACCCGAGGTACATGCTTCGCCGAGTCGCATTGGTGTCAATCGCTAAACGACTGGGGATCCCCCTCGAAGACGTCAAAACCGCATTTGCTGATGTGCCACTGTCACGAACCCCCACGCACGACGACTGGCAACGAGCGTCACGAGAGTGGAAGCGAGCGCTTGAGCAGCGCAGGCAAGGCATCGAACGACTCGAACGAGAACTCACCGGCTGCATCGGTTGCGGATGTCTCTCGATGAAGGCCTGCGCCCTGCTGAACCCCGACGACACCCTTGGCGACTCCGGTTCCGGGGCGCGACGAGTGCCGGTGTGAATTCACTCCGACACAGGCGTCGCACGGGCGAGTATCAGATGTTTCGGTGAAGCGCACAAGGGAGTTTGTCGGCGGTGCGACCTAGACTCGGCACCACCTCACCGACCCCTCATTCGCGACAGGATGTCAGCATGCGCACCCGCCGTACCGACCGTTTTCAGCCCCCGCTCATCTCGCCAGTCAATCTGCCCGCCCTTAGCGCGAAAGACCATACACAGCTTGCAGCCTCTTCGCACCATGAAGCGGCACAGTGGTCGGAGGTGGATCTTTCGGGGCGAGAACTGACCGGAGCGAGCTTCACTGAAAGCGCATTCGATGGCGTGACTTTGCACGACACGCAATTGCAGGGCAGCCGGTTCATTGACTGCACTCTCACGCACATCATCGCCCCGAAACTCCTCATGCGACGCACGACTTGGCGGGGCGTCGAGCTCACGTCGTCGCGTCTCGGCGCAGTAGAGGCCTATGACAGCGAGTTCAGTCAGGTAGTGTTCGAAGGCTCCAAACTCGGTTGGCTCAATTTCCGCTCCTCCACACTGCGAGACGTGGTCTTTCGCGACTGCCGTATCGACGAGCTCGACCTCACCGATGCCAAACTCTCCCGAGTCTCATTCGAAGCCTGCACCGTCGACACGCTCACGATCAACGGCACTCACGCCCAGCATTTCGACCTTCGAGGAGTTGAGTTTTCGCGCCTCGACGGGCTGGAAGGGCTGCGCGGATCACGCATTACCGAGCAGCAGGCAGCGCTGATGGCGGGGCTGTTCGCGTCACACTTGGGCATTCAGATTAGCGCCTCCTGAGACAGCGCGACCCAGCTCGCACTCGGGAAGCTGCGCGCAGTTTTGCCCCTGCGCTTGTGCGGCGTGATGGGCGCGAAGATTCCCCGTGTTCCGAAACGTCAATCTGAAAAAACCTTGCGAAGTTGCACACCACTGTGCACTCTACGTGTAATATCGACATGTGAAGCAGAGCTGGCATGTCTTTCAACGTGATGTCACACGGCTACTTCGAGTGCGAAAAGCCTGGGTGATTATCATTGGCGTACTCATTACGCCTGCCCTCTACGCTTGGTTCAACGTCAACGCGTTCTGGGATCCCTACACCAATACCCAGCACATCAACGTCGCCGTTGCGAACCTTGATACCGGCGCACAATCAGATCTGACCGGCAAAGTGTCAGTCGGAGATCAAGTTGTGGAGCAGTTGCGTGAAAACACGCAACTCGGCTGGAAGTTCCTCGACGAAGAAGAGGCACACGCCGCCGTCGAGAGCGGCGAGGTCTACGCTGCGATTGTCATTCCGAAGGACTTCAGCACACACCTGCTCAGCCTCACCTCGGGAACTTTTACGCAACCGGCACTGCAGTACTTCGTCAACGAAAAAGCCAGCGCCATCGCGCCCAAGATCACCGATGTCGGCGCGACTCAGCTCGACGCCCAAATCACCGCGGCGTTCAAAGAACAAGTGGCGCTCGCGGCGACAACCGCGATCAAAGACTCTGGCGACAGCGTCGAACTGCGTCTGCTCAACGCAAAAAGCGACGTGCTCAACGCTTTTGATGACACCACGCAGTCACTCACTACCGCTCGCGGCAGCGTGAGCGAAGCATCGGCTGGCCTCGCCAACTCGCGCGGAACCATCGCTTCCGCTCGCACCACCCTTGGTGACGTGAATATCGCACTCGGTGACGTGAAAACCACAATCGACGCGGCCACCCAAACCCTCACCGAGACCCAGCAACAACTCGCGCACTTCACTGACGCAGCTTCGAGCGCCTACCTCACGGGCACCACTGTGCTCGCAGAGTCGGCAGCGCAGGCACAGGTGCACATCACTGCGCTCACCCAAGAACTCACCCAGGCGAACGCCCGGATCGGAGCTTCGATCAACGAAATCCAGCGGATCGTTGACGCAAACAACGCCTCCATCAATGAGTTGCACTCGCTCATCTCGGGAGGATCCCTCGATCCCGCGACCCAAGCAACTCTTGAATCCCTCATCACCGAGCTAGAAGCGCAAAACCAGTCGCACCAGCAGGTGCTCACCCAGCTCACAGACCTCAACACCGCCATGTCCACGGCGATCACCTCGGTGCAAGACACCGTTGACGCGCTAGCCCAGGCAAGCCAAGCGTCAAGCGCCTCGGCCGCAAAGCTACGCAGTGTCATCACGCAGACCATCCCGAAGATCAACTCTGCGGTCTCTCGATTGTCGGCGAGCGCGCGCGGCTTCTCCGCAGCCCTCACCTCACAGCAGACGGCTCTCACACAAGCTGACACGCTGCTGGCAGGAATCGACAAGCAACTCCTGGCGATGGGCGACTCCCTCACCGCGTTCGATGCCAACCTCGCCGGAATGATCACCGGGGTGAGCAATGCCAAAGCAGACGTGCTCGCGCTCGGCGCAGCCTCTGAATGGGGTGCCCTCGCCACAATCACCGGGCTGGATCCTGCACATATCGCACAATTCATCGCCTCGCCGGTCACGGTCGATGAGAAAGTCGTCTTTCCTGTCGAAAACTATGGTTCTGCGATGGCAGCCCTCTTTACGAACCTTTCCCTCTGGATCGGCGCATTTGTGCTGATGGTGATTTTCAAGATCGAAGTCGACACCGAGGGGTTGCGCGGGATCACCGTGCGTCAGGCATACTTCGGACGGTTCTTGCTGCTGGGCACCCTCGCAGCGCTTCAAGCGCTGATCGTGTGCATAGGCAACCTCATAATCGGCGTGCAGACGGCAAGCGCCCTCGCGTTTGTGGCCACGGGAGTATTCACGGCAATTGTCTATCTGAGCATTATTTATGCCCTCTCCGTGTCATTTGGACATATCGGCCGTGGACTGTGCATCTTGCTCGTCATCATGCAGATCCCGGGAGCATCGGGCTTGTACCCCATCGAGCTGATGCCCGGGTTCTTCCGCACGATCTATCCGCTGCTGCCGTTCTCCTATGGAATCGATGCGATGCGCGAAACGATCGCCGGTTTCTATGGTGGCCACTACTGGAAGTTCATTGGCGTGCTGACACTCATGATGGTCTTGGCTTTCGTGCTCGGACTGGTGCTCCGCCGCCGACTGGCAAACTTCAATCTGCTCTTCAACCGCCAGATCGCATCGACCGATTTGCTGATCGGCGAGCAGGTTCAGGTGGTGGGCACCGGCTACCGCCTCAGCGACATCATTCACGCGCTCCAGAATCGAGAGGAATACCGCGCAGATCTCGCCGCACGAGCCAAACCCTTCACTCAGCACTACCCTGCGCTCCTCAAGGGAACGCTGCTGATCGGCGCGGTGGGAATGGTTGCTCTTGGTGTGATTGCTTGGTTGCTGCCAGGCGGCAAGGCACTTCTGCTCGGCCTCTGGGTGGCGTGGTGCCTCCTCGTCATGGGAGCCCTCGTCGTGCTCGAGTATGTCAAGCAAAGCTTTGCGCAAGCGCAGGAAGTCGCGCAGATGCAAGACGAGGATCTGCGCGATGCGATGTTCGCCGACGGTGGCGGCACACCCCACGAACTCGTCTCTGTCCCCTCGGGAGCGCACCAGGATCTCGACTCCGCTCACCCCACACAACATTCGAAGGAAGGTGAATAGTCGTGCGCGATGTATTGCATCTGATTCGCCGAGATCTGCGGCATATCACCCGAAACGTCATGGCCTCGATCGTCATCTTCGGCCTCGTCATTATCCCCTCGCTCTTCACCTGGTTTAACGTGATCGCAAGCTGGGATCCCTTCGCAAATACGAGCAACCTCAAAGTGGCCGTGGCGAGCACCGACACTGGGTATCAAAGCGATCTGATGCCCATCCGTCTCAATGTGGGCGAGCAAGTGCTGTCTCAACTGCGCGCCAACGATGGGCTGGACTGGATCATCACTTCCAAAGAGGACGCCCTCGACGGGACAAGCTCCGGCAAGTATTACGCCGCCATCGTCTTGCCGCCATCGTTTAGCACCGACATGATGACGTTCTATGCAAATGGTTCAGATCGCACCAGCATCGACTTCTACACGAACGAAAAGAAGAACGCGCTTGCTCCAAAGATTACCGAGCAGGGGGCAGAAGGGGTTTCTGCGCAGATCAACGAGTCATTCACGCGCACGCTGAGTGACGTGGGGCTGAGCCTCCTCTCATCGGTCTCGGACTATCTCACCGACGCAGATACGCAGGCAGCGCTCACCAGGATTGAGGCGCGGGTGGGATCTCTTTCCGATCAGCTGAGGTCGGGAGCGCACACGGCAGACATGCTCACCAACCTTGTCGAGGGGAGCATTCCGCTGGTCGATAGCACTGATGCGCTCGTGCGCTCTGCACGCACCGCGTTCAGCGACACCTCTCACGCGCTCGGCGGCGGAGCCAACGCGGTGAAAGATCTGAAATCTGCGCTGTCTGAAACCGGAGGTGCCCTCGGTGCGGCGCTGCAAGAATCCGCTCAAGGCTATGACCTTGTTGGCGAACGGATCAACGAGCTCTTTGCCCAGGGCGACCAGGTAGCTGAGGCGCAGGCCGATGTGCTCGATTCGCTTGCCGATGCGGTGGATCAGCAGATCGCCGGGACCGAGGCGCTGCGGGAAACCATCGAGCAAGAGACCGCAACCTTTACCGGGCCCGAAAAAGAGGCCGCGATCAGGGTGCTCGCACGACTCGATGATTCAATTGCGAGGCAAGAGGTGGTGCGCGATCGCCTGCGTGAGTCTGCCACGGGCATTCGCAATGGAAATACTCACGCACAGCAGGCTCATCAGTCGATTCAGACTGCCGTTGCCGAGGCAAAGCAGGCGATTGTCGACGCGCAACAGTCATATGTTCAAAACTTGCAACCGCAATTGGATCGTCTCGCGGCGACGCTTGAGACCATCAGCGCCGATGTGAGGCAGATCCGCTCCGATCTCTCTTCCGTAAACTCGGGCCTTTCCGGCGCCGGAGATTCGACTCGTGCCGCGCTCACGCGCACCGCAGAGGTCACGAACTCGCTTTCCACTTCGCTCGTACAGGCCGCCGACCGGTTTGCGAAACTGCAGGGTGTGCTTGCCGATGCGGCATCGACGGGCGATCTCAGCGCGCTCTCTGCGGCCATCGGCTCAGATCCCGGCGTGCTCGCCACCTCACTCGCAGAACCGGTTCGCGTGGATCGCATCGCGGTGTTTCCGGTCGCCGGTTTTGGTGCGGCTATGGCCCCGCTCTACACCATCCTGGCGCTCTGGGTTGGCGCGCTTCTGATGACCGTGACGATCCGCGTTGACGTCAATCAGCAGACTCTGCCCGACCGCGAGGAGCTCTCCCCCACGCAGAAATACTTCGGACGATACGGAGTCTTCGCACTGGTCGGACTCGCTCAGAGCACTCTGGTCACGCTCGGACTCATTCTGTTCGTGCAGATCGAAGCCGCACATCCGTTGCTGATGGTGCTTGCGGGGTGGGTCATTTCGCTCGTGTTCACGCTGATCATTTACACCCTCGTTGTTGCATTCGGAAACGCGGGGAAGGCACTGGCGGTGCTGCTGCTGGTGATCCAGATCTCTGGATCAGGTGGCGCATACCCGCTGCAGTTGCTTCCGCCGTGGTTCCAGGGCATCAGTCCCTTCTTGCCAGCAAGCTACGCCATCGATGCCATGCGTGCGGCAATCGCGGGTGTGTACCGGGGCGATTTCTGGATCGCGATTGGCATGCTGCTGCTCTTCGTACTGCCAGCCCTGCTGCTAGGCGTCGTGTTGCGCAGGCCACTGATTTCGTTCAACAGGGGCCTGATGGAGGCTCTCGAATCTACCAAGCTGATGTGAGGCTGATGACGATGCACCGCAGTGAAGCCCCACTTTCTGGACACGCCCCGGAACGGGGTCGCCGCCGAGACGCGACCGCGAACCGTGAGGCGCTCTTGCGCGCCGCGCAAGCCGTGCTCGCCGAACACCCGAATGCTTCACTCGACGCAATCGCGCAGGCAGCGGGCCTCTCCCGTCGTGCGCTCTATGGACACTTTCCAGACCGCGACAGCCTTCTGCGCGAGGTGATCGCCGTCGGTGCGCAGCAGTTCAACGCGATCGCCGAATCAGCGACGCATCCTGATCCCAGGATCGCTCTCGCGTGGCTGGCAGCTCGCCTCTGGCGCGAAGCCTCTGCGGTGCGAGCATCTGCCCACATCGCAATGGATGACGATCATCTCGCAGATACTGCGAGTGCACTGGCTCCGCTGCGGCAGCGGCTGCAGACTCTGACCCGTTCTGGCGCGGCTTCAGGAGTGTTTCGGAGAGATCTTTCTCCTGAGCTCCTCGCATTTCTCATCGAGTCGACCGCGCGGGCGACGCTTCGGCAGCCAGCGGTTTCGCCTGAGGTCACTGAAACCACTGTTGTACGCGTCGTGCTCAGCCTGGTCGGGCTGTCTTGGATCGAGCAGAACGAACTCATCGCAGCCCACTCAGAGCTGTTCACGGGGGATCTCAGCGGATCGCCATCCGTGTAAACGCACACCTTCCTGCGGCCTCAACCCGCAACGTTTTGCCCGGCACCTCTCAAAGCTGCTCGGTGGTACTTAGCTATGGCGCACCGCCGAATATGATATTTCCATGATCGAGCAGAGCAGCCCAGCGCAGCCGGAGCCGGCACAGCAGCCAGCACCGGCACAGCAGCCAGCAACGGCACAGCAACCGGAACAGGCACAGCAGCCAGCAACGATTGCCACCGCAGCAGGAGAACTCCCCCTTGGAATCAGGGTCGCTGCCGCCTGGTGCTGGCGTCTCATCGTGATCGCGCTTGCGGTTGCCGGAGTTGTCTGGTTGATAGCGGTGTTACACCATGTCGTTGTGCCGCTTGTGGTGGCGATCCTGCTCACCGCGCTACTCTCACCCATTGTGGTCTTCTTCGAACGACACGGGCTTCCGAAGGCGCTCGGAGTAGCAACTGCCGTGCTCACTCTCGTCATCTCGATCGGTCTGCTCGTCTTTCTGATTGTGAGCCAGATGCGCACTGGCCTCAATGGGGTGCTGGCTCGTTCGGAAGCGGCGTGGCAGCAGTTTCTTGACTGGATCGAGCAGCCTCCCCTCAACCTCAATAGCGATCAGATTGATCAATTTGTGCAGCAGCTCACGGCGACGATCAGCACCCACCAGAGCGAGATTCTGACCGGGGCGCTGCAGTTCACCACCACGGCTGGGCATCTGGTCACCGGCACACTGCTCGTGCTCTTCTCGCTGATCTTTTTGTTGTTCGACGGAAAACGGGTGTGGTACTGGGTGCTCGGCTTCCTGCCTCGAAACGCACACGCTGCTGTCGACGCCGCTGGCCGGGCGGGCTGGGTGTCCGTCGGACAGTTCGTCCGGGTGCAGATCTTCTTCGTCGCGATTATTAACGCGGCAGGCATCGGTCTTGGCGCGATGCTGCTTGGCGTTCCGCTGCCCTTTGCGATTGCCGTGCTCGTGTTCTTTGGCTCGTTTCTTCCCTTTGTCGGAGCGATTGCAACCGGCGCGGTCGCAGTCTTTATCTCGCTGATCTACAACGGTCCGGTCAATGCGATCATCATGCTGATCGTCGTCATTCTCGTGCATCAGATTGAAAGCCATGTGCTGCAACCACTCCTCATCGGGCACGCAGTGAGCGTACATCCTCTGGCGATCGTGCTCGCCGTGGCGACCGGCCTTATGGTTGGAGGGATCGCGGGCGCACTGTTTGCAGTTCCAGTGGCCGCAGCGCTGAGTTCGATGGTCAATGTGATCACCGAGCGCAATTGGGTCTCAGGTACAGATCCCGTTGCCGACTACCTGAAACAGCAGAAGACTCACCAGATTGCGAAACATCGCGCGCGCAATGTCTCACGGCTTTCGCGCCGCGCACCGCGCAAGCTGGGCGGTGGCGCAACAAGCTAACGCTGCCAGAAACGAAACACACCCCGCTCTCACGAAGAGATGCGGGGTGTGAAGTGGCTGGGATACCAGGACTCGAACCTAGAATGACGGTACCAGAAACCGTAGTGTTGCCAATTACACCATATCCCAATGGCAGTCTGCGAACCGATTTCTCGGCAGCAGCACCGAGAATTAACTCTAGCAAAGCGCGATGTGAATCCCAAATTCGCAAGGGTTGCCCACTTTCCGGGCGCGTCGAACGCCACGCCACTCGCATTAGTTGACTCAAGACAACCATCGTCATATAGTTGTCTCCGGTCAACTAATATCGGTGTCGATGTCACCCCGGAACTCTGCCGCTTCCTTCGGCACTTCCCCACACGGCGCCCATCTCATTGCAGACAGAAAGAGCAGGCGAGATGCCACGCACAGAACCACTCGACGTGCCGCCACCCGCACCCCACACGGCCACCAGCCATCACCCAGAAGATGAGCTCCACGGCGGCTCCCGCAAACTCGCCCTCACTGGCCTATTCATGGCGATGGCAGTGTCCATGATCGCCATGACCGTGGTGGGCACTTCGATGCCAATCATCACTGCAGATCTCGGAGCGACACAAACCCAGCTCACCTGGGTGGTCACCGCGACCATGCTGGCCTCGGCAATCTCCACGCCGATCTGGGGAAAACTTGCCGACCTCACCAACAAGAAGTTTCTGGTTCAGCTCTCGCTCGTGATCTTCACCGCAGGCTCAATGCTGGCGGGCATTTCGCAAGAACCAAACGAACTCATCCTGTTTCGTGTCGTTCAGGGACTCGGAGCGGGCGGTCTCGGCGCACTGATTCAGATCGTGATCGCAGAGATCGTCAGCCCTCTTGAGCGGGGCAAACTGATGGGCATCATGGGAGCCATCATGGCTATCGGCACCGTCGGTGGCCCGCTTCTTGGCGGCTGGATCACCGACGCATTCGGTTGGCGCTGGAATTTCTACGTTGCAGTTCCGATCGCGATCGCCGCAATCATCATGTTGCAACTCACGCTGCATCTGCACACCGAGAAGCGCAAGGTCAAGATCGACTACTGGGGTGCACTGCTCATCTCCCTCGGCTTCTCATCGATCCTGATTTGGGTCACCCTTGCCGGAACCGAGTCTGCGGTAGAGGCAGGCCGATCCCCATTCGCTTGGGCCTCCTGGCAAACCGCAGCGATGGTCGGTGGCGGCTTGCTCTCACTCCTGGCGGCTGTGCTTGTGGAACTCCGCACCGAAGAGCCACTGATTCCCATGAGTCTGTTCAAGAACCGCACCTTTACTATGGCCGTTGTTGCCTCGATCGCGGTGGGACTTGGCATGATGGGCACATCGGTGTTTCTTGGCCAGTACATGCAGCTCGCACGCGGCAAGACACCAACCGAATCAGGTCTGCTCACAATCCCGATGATGGCAGGCTTGCTCATCACGTCCACGGTGCTGGGCCAGATCATTAGCCGCACTGGGAAGTGGAAGCGCTACATGGTCGTTGGTTCATTCGTTCTCGGCCTTGGGCTCTTCATGATGGGCCAACTGCGCTACGACACTTCATTCTGGTATGTCGGCGTCTCGATGTTCGTGCTGGGTGCGGGCGTCGGCGCGTGTATGCAAAACCTCGTGCTCGTGGTGCAAAACACTGTCGACCCGCGTGAAATCGGCGCATCAAGCTCGGCAGTGAATTTCTTTCGCACGATCGGCGGCACAGCAGGAATGTCGGCAATGACGGCGATCCTGGTGTTCCAACTCGGCGACTTCATGAAAACCGGGATGAGCACGCTCGGTGAGAAGATCCAAGCATTCTTCGCGAACCAGGGCGTTGATCCAGAGGGCATCGCAAGTTGCATTCAAGACGGCACTATCCAAGTCACCGACACAGGCATGTCGATCCCGGCGCTCGAAAGCGGTCAGATCCCCAAACTCGCAGAAATCTGCGAGCCGGTAAGAACTGTCATCGAAGAAGCATACGGTCACGCGATCGGAGACATCTTCTTGTATGCCTCGCCGATCGCGTTGGTGGCCATCATTGCCATTATCTTCTTGCCAAACATCCCGCTGGGACGCATGACCAATGCAGAGAAACTCGCGGCGCAAGAAGCAGAACAGCGCGCCGGGCAGCCGGATCGCCAAGACGAAGCAGCATCTGTGACCACCCAGGCGTAACGATCGCTCATGAGTCCCACACACAGCCCGGCAAGCGAGCGTCTGGTCACGGAGATCCTTCGGGAACTCTCCCAGACGCTCGCCGTGGAGCGCACACGCTTGCACCGGGTCGCGGCCGAAGTGCACCCTGCGCTCACGGGTGCAGGATTTGTGATCCTGCAAATGATTCAGCACCGTGGCGAGTTCACTGCGGCGCAACTGGGGCAACAGCTTTCCATGGACAAGTCGATGGTGAGCCGGCACATCGCCGAGTTACGTCGGCAAGGCTTGGTGGTGTGCCGCCCCTCGCTCACCGACCGCCGCGTGGTGTTAATCGAGGCGAGCGCACGGGCTCGCGAGGCGCTGCATCTGGCGAACTCAATCGCACTGCGGGCATACCGGGAGAGGTTTGAGGTATTCGAAGCAGCTGAGCTCCAGCAACTGCATCGTTGTTTGCAGCGTCTCAACCGAGCAGATGCCACGTTCACGCACGAGGATCGCGAGGCCGAGCCCATCAACACCTAGTGGGCAGCGCCCCACCGCATCACGCATTGGGCCCGTTCTGCGAAGCGCAGAACGGGCCCAATGCGTGATCAAAAAGCTTCGACCGAAACGCGTTACTTCGGACGCGAAGCGAACTCTTCAAAGATTGCGCGTGGACGCTCAAGCTCTGGCAGGTTGACAACATCACGACCAAGGAAGAAGTGACCGACCCAGCCGCCAAACACACGCCACTTGCGCTCCCACGTAGGGATCGCGAGGCCGTGGTAGAAGCGGTGAGCCAACCATGCGAAGTATCCGCGCATCGCGAACTTGCCCGACTGGAACACGCCAGTGTTGAGGCCGAGGCCCGCAACCGCGCCTGCGTTCTTGTGGTTGTACTCAGCAACACCCTCGCCGCGAATGTCGGCAGCGATGTTGCGAGCAAGCAGACGTCCCTGACGGACGGCATGCTGTGCGTTTGGCACGCAGAAGCCTCCGGGGCCAGGGGTTGCTGAGATATCGGGAACCTGCGAGGTATCACCGGCGGTCCAGGCACCCTCAAGCGCCTCGCCCTCTTCCGTTGCGATGCGCAGAGTTGGCAACGCTACGACGTGACCGCGAGGACCGATTGGCAGGTCTGTTCCGCGCAGGAACGGACGTGGCATCACACCTGCGGTCCAGACGATGAGATCGCTCTCGAAGGTCTCACCGGTCGAGAGTTCAATCTTGCCGTCAACCGCAGACGAGAGCTGCGTATCGAGGTGAATGTTGACGCCGCGACGGGTCTGATCCTTGATCACCCAGAGCGAGGTCTCAAGCGACACCTCTGGCATGATGCGACCCATCGCCTCAATGAGGTGGAACTTCGTCTCATCGAAGGTGATTTCTGGGTAGCGACGCAGCAGCGAGGTTGCGAACGAACGCAATTCGCTGATGCTCTCGATGCCAGCAAACCCGCCGCCGACCACGGTCACGGTGAGCAGTCGCGCACGCTCGGGTGATCCAGCGGGCAGCGAAGCGGCACGCTCGAAGTTGTCGACCATGCGGTCGCGCACTGCGACAGCTTCTTCGATGGTCTTCATGCCGATGGCGTTGTCTGCAACACCGGCGATTGGGAAGGTGCGAGAGACCGATCCGGTAGTCACAACGATGTGGTCATACTCGAAGTCGAATGCTTCGCCTTCGTTCGGCGTCACAGTTGCGGTCTTGGTGGCGTGCGAAATGCCAGTGACCTTGCCCGCGATATTTGCAGTGCGATTCAGGTGACGGCGGCGCGCAACAACCGCATGACGAGGTTCAATCGAACCCGAGGCCACCTCTGGCAGGAATGGCAGGTAAGCCATGTAGGGAAGCGGGTCAACGATAGTGACCTCAGCTTCGCCAGCACGGAGCAGCTTCTCGAGCTTCCATGCGGTGTAGAACCCGGCGTATCCGCCGCCGACGATCAGAATCTTCTTCGCCACGAAGCAGTCTCCTTAGAGAGCGAATGAGGGACACACCCGGCCATGTTCCGGGCGCACAAAAAACCGAGCTCTTCAGCCCGACCGCTTAATATCCTAGTACGCTCGCGAGGAGTCGCCGGCATGAAACGGCATATTCTTCGGCGACAAGTACCGATTACCGAATTTTGCGCGGCGGCAAGCGGCGCTATCGCGGGGTGTGCGGATCGTTTCTGCGCATCACAGCGAAACGTCCGACCAGACTACTCGCTTCGAGCCCAGCCGCTGCGTTCGATCACCAGATCACCGATGGGGTTCACACCCGGTCCGGCAGCCAAGGCGTGGCCAAGAAGCGCATGGAGGCATTTCACACGGGTAGGCATGCCCCCTGCGCTGATTCCCGCCACTTCAGGCACCTCGCCCACGCTGTCGCGATCCGCAATGTACTGCAGATGCGCTCGCTCATACTGTGCGCGAATCTCGTCGTCTTCAGCGAGCATCTCATTGAACTCGACCATCATGCCCACCGCTTCAAGCCGCGACGCGGCAGCTACCGCCTCAGGGTGGCAGAGGTAGTAGAACGTCGGGAACGGGCTGCCGTCTGGCAGCCTCGGCGCAGTGGCAACTACGGCGGGTGAGCCGTCTGCGGCGCGAGCGGCAATGCCAATCACTCCCCGAGCTTCGCGGCCGAGTTGCTCGCTCACCGCAGCAATATCAGCTTCGGTGGGTGTCTCATAGGGAGGTCTTGGCATTATTCGGTCTTTCCGTCCAGTTCTTCTGGACTCGCGTTTGTGGTTCCGGCAGCGAGCACTGAGACCGCCAGGCTGCGGGCCCAATTGCTTTCTGCCGCGGTGAGCTTCTCGTCCGTCTGTTCTTCAATCTCTGGCGGGATCACGACATCGTCGATGACGCTCAGCTGAATCTCGCCGGGCATCACATAAAACAGTCGTCCTCGTGCTTGTGCGCGCACATAGGCAGGGTCGAGCCATTTCGCTCGTTCTTCATCGGCTTTGGTGACCTGCTCGTTCTGCAGACGAACGCTTTCTCGCAGTTCAGAGAGCTCCCGTTGCTGCTGAATGTAGGTGGTCAATGTGGGACTAATAATCACTCCACCGACCACAACGAGAGCAACGATCAGCGCGGTGAAGCCGCTGAATCGAAGGCTCGAGAACCAATCCCCGAGTTCCTCATTCAACCGTCGCTTCGCCACGCTGATCGTTTCCCGTAGAAGAACTAGCCGTTGAAGCGCGGGAAGGCACTGCGTCCGGCGTAGCGTGCAGCTTCACCGAGCTCTTCCTCAATGCGCAGCAGCTGGTTGTACTTTGCGACGCGATCTGATCGGGCCGGAGCGCCGGTCTTGATCTGTCCGCAATCGGTTGCCACAGCCAGGTCGGCGATGGTGACGTCTTCGGTTTCGCCCGAACGGTGCGACATGACTGCGGTGTAGCCGGCGCGCTGAGCCATCTGTACTGCATCGAAGGTTTCGGTCAGGGTGCCGATCTGATTGACCTTCACGAGGATCGAGTTTGCGGTGCCCTTCGCAATACCGTCAGCGAGACGCGCGGGATTGGTCACGAACAGATCGTCACCAACGAGTTGCAGACGATCACCGAGTTCGTCAGTGAGGGTCTTCCAGCCCTCCCAGTCGTCTTCAGCTAGCGGGTCCTCGATCGAGACAAGCGGATAGCGATCCGCGAGATCCGCGTAGTAGGCCGACATCTCAGCTGCGGTGCGCTGCTTTCCCTCGAAATTGTAGTGACCGTTCTCGAAGAACTCGGTTGATGCAACGTCAAGAGCGAGAGCGATGTCAGTGCCGGGGGTGAAGCCAGCGCGCGTGATGGCCTCGACGATCAGGTCGAGCGCGTCAGCGTTGCTTGGCAGGTCAGGAGCGAATCCGCCCTCGTCACCGAGCGCCGTGGTGAGGCCCTTCTCTTTCAGCAACGCCTTGAGCGAGTGGTAGACCTCAACTCCCCAGCGCAGCCCCTCGCTGAATGATTCAGCGCCGAGCGGGACAGCCATGAACTCCTGAATGTCCACGCCGGTATCGGCGTGAGCGCCACCGTTGATGATGTTCATCATGGGCACCGGGAGTGTGCATGCGGTTGGCCCGCCGAGGTAACGGTAGAGCGGGAGGCCTGCGCTCGATGCCGCTGCGTGCGCAACTGCGAGGCTCACTCCAAGAATCGCGTTTGCGCCAACGCGCGACTTGTTATCGGTGCCGTCTGCAGCGATCAGAGCGGAATCAATGAGGCGCTGATCGTCTGCCGAGAAATCGTCAATAGCCGGTCCAAGCTCGTCGAACACTGCATCGACAGCTTTGGTAACTCCCTTGCCGAGGTAGCGGTCCTGATCGCCGTCGCGAAGCTCGTATGCTTCGAAGGCACCGGTTGAGGCTCCCGAGGGAACTGCAGCGCGGCCAACCGAGCCGTCAGTCAGTCCAACTTCAACCTCGACCGTTGGGTTGCCCCGAGAGTCAAGAATTTCACGTGCGATCACTGCGTCTACAAATGCCAAGGTGCGCTCCTAGGGTTCAGGGAGTGGGAACAGAAACAGTGTATCTGGGCTTGGGCTGGGCGTGTGCGCGGCTCCCGTCGCCGAGACACAATTCTCGGGATTTTCACGCGGTGGATCGCGGCAGTGGCCGCTTCTCGCATCTCACACCATCACAGCGGATGCGATCCGCGCGCGTATCCCTCACGCTCACCTGCCGCACCTGCAGCAATTTCAGCTATTCGCCGCTTCTGGCTTGCTGCTCGGCGTAGGCCTCCGGCCCCTGCTCAGCTGCTGCCGGCTCCATGTATAAGAACTCGAGGATGTTTCCGTCTGGGTCTTCCAGGGTGCGTGAGTACATGAAGCCATGATCCTGCGCCGGGCGTGGCTCAGCACCCCCAGCGGCAATGCCGACGGAGAGTATCTGATCCACCTCTTCTCGGGAATCACGCGTGAAGGCGAGGATCGCCTGCGCGGTGCCACGCGTGTCGGCCACCTTCTTGTCGGTGAAGGAGGCGAAGAATTCCCTGGTCAAGATCATGAAATAGATCTGATCATCCCAGACAACTGAAGCAGCGTTCTCGTCGGTGAAGAGCGGATTGATGTCGCATCCGAGGGCGGTGTAGAACGCCTGTGAGCGCTCCAAGTCCTCGGTGGGAAGGTTGACGAAGATCTTGGTGCTCATGGCTACTGCCCTTCTCTGGCTGATGTTGCCTGACGGCGCCGACTGTGCAGTGGCGCCGCGTATTCAGCCTGACACCCTCAACTATCTTGGTCAATAGTCTCGAACTGAACATGCTGTGATCGTGCAGCAATTATCCAGGTGCCACGCACGACCGCGCCTGATCAGGAGGGCCGTGCGCGACACTCCGCCAAGCTAGCGCCGTTCGCCGAGCGGGCGAAGTTCTAGCGCATCCACCTCACGCACGCCCGCAGCTACACTCGCGAAGCTCGTGAAGCCCTCTGCGGCAACGCGGTCAAGCAGCGCCTTCATGTTCTTCTGACGGCGTTCCAGTCGCACTCGATGCCCTCGCGCTACGAGTTCGTTTTTGAGCGTCGCAAGGTCGTTCGACGAAGCATCGCGGTCGAACACGAGCGCGACTGCAGCTGGGCCCTCGCCGCTTGGCAGCTCAATCAAATCGACCACTCGTTCAAAGCCGATAGAGAACCCGACGGCTGGCACATCCTGCCCGAGAAATCGTCCGACCATGCCGTCGTAGCGGCCGCCGCCACCGACCGAGCTCCCCGAGCCCGGGTGCGCAATCTCAAAAATGGTTCCCGTGTAATAGCCCATGCCCCGCACGAGCGTGGGATCAAATTGCAAGGTCACCCCGTCGGGAAGCGCTCCCTCAAGCGCCGCCCCAAGCTCTGCCAGGCTTGCCATTCCGGACGCAGCCAGCTCGTTATTGGAAACTCCAATAACCGCAGCCTCGATTGCGGCTTGGTTGAGCGCAATCCCCTCCTGCAGCGCCGGTTCCACCGCGGCAAGCACCGCACGAATCTTTTCAGCCGCAACTTCGTCAATCCCACGAAGCTCTTCGACCACTCCCGACGCGCCGATCTTGTCGAGTTTGTCGATCACGATGAGTGCACGATCGTGCACGGAATCATCAAATCCACAGTGCGCGAGCAAGCCAAAGAGCACGCGTCGATCGTTCACCCGGATCACGCAGTCCTCAAGCCCCAGAGCCGCAAGCGCCTGCGAAGTGGCAGCGATCAACTCGATCTCGGCAAGCAACCCAGCTTCGCCGATAATGTCGATATCCGCTTGGATGAACTGCCGGTAGCGGCCCTTCTGCGGGCGTTCCGCACGCCAGACGGGACCGATCTGCAGAGACCGGAAGACAGGCGGCAGTTCTGCCCGGTGACTCGCATAGAAGCGGGTGAGCGGAACCGTCAGATCAAAACGAAGTCCCAGGTCGGCAAGATCTTCAGCGTTTCCTGCGCTGGCAGCGGCGGCGAGCGCGTCAGCGCTGATCCCCCGCTTCAGAATCGAAAACGACAGCTTCTCATTGTCGCCTCCCAGACCAGCGTGCAGGCGCGCGTAATCCTCAACCACCGGAGTCTCGATCTCATCGAAACCGTGGGAGCGATACACATTCTTGATAATGCCGAGCGCGTGCTCGCGACGGGCCTTGTCAGCTGGGAGGAAATCGCGCATTCCGCGCGGTGGATTCACCGGAGTAGCCATAGTGCTTCTATTCTTCCATCTGTTGCGAACTTCTGAGACGCACCCTATGCGTCGAGCGTGTCAGCCAGCCGGTTGGTGGCAAGACGCAGCGCGCGATCAGGATCGATCCCAGCGCGGTTCGCCTGCATCACGAGGGCGAGGATCGCGTCGCCGAGCTCTGCTTCTGCTTCTGCTGCTTGTGCTGCTGCTTGTGCGGTTCGTTCTACACGCGCTTCTGCTGCAAGCTCAGTGTCGCTTGCGCTTGCGCTTGCGGTGTCTGCTTCTGCTTCCGATTCGGCTGCTTCCGATTCGGCTGCTTCTGATTCGGCTGCGTTTGCCTGTGCTTGAGCTTGTACGCCTGCTTCTGCTGGGTCAGTATGTCGAAGCGGATCGGCGCCCGGAGCTGCAATTGATTCAGAGAAACCCGGGCGCAACCTTGCACGCAACGCAGAAGCCTCCTCCTGGCCCGCCAGCTCAAGCAGACCCGCTCGTTTGAGTCGTTCCACGACTTTTGCCGATCGAGCCAGTGTCGGCATGCCCACCGGAATGCCCTCAAGCACGCCACGCGATCCTCGCTGCGCGCCCGCAGCGTCCTCTTTCAACCGTTCCCACTCGGCATGAAGCTGCTCGACACTCAAATATCCCCGGTCGCCAAAGACATGGGGATGCCGCGCCTGAAGCTTGTTGGCAAGGTTGCGCCCGATCGAATCCAAGTCATACCCTTCGCCGTCGCGCTCTGCGAGCACCGCGTGGAAGAGCACTTGATACAGTACGTCGCCAAGCTCCCCCGCAACCTCATCAGAGGGCAGGCCCCGTTCAATAGCGTCGACAAACTCCGCCGATTCTTCAATCAGAAACGGCACCAATGACTCGTGAGTTTGCACTTCATGCCAGGCGCATCCGTGTGGGAACACCATGCGGCGCACAGTTTCGAGCGCCTCCGTCACGCCAGAGAGGGGCACCGAAGAAGATTCGCTGGTAGCCATACAGGGAACCCTATCCTGCGGGGACTAGCATCGTCTCATGCCCAATTCGTTTTTCGCCGCGCGTGTGGGCGGGATCCTGATGGTCTCCGTACTCGCATGCAGTGTGACTGCCTGCGCTGCCGAGCCTGAGTTGCACTTCACGTCTCCGACGATGGCACCGGAGCAGACGATTCTTGAGGCTTGCGCAATCTCGGGAGATGAGATCAATCGTCTTACCGCCGAAGCAGAACAGCAGATCCGCGCCGGAATCGAACAAGCCGGTGCTGACCTTGCCAGCGGCCAGCTGCCCAAGATCGACGTCTTTTCTGACACTTTTGACAGTACGCTCGCAGAAATTGAGGCACAGATCAGCAACGCCGAGGTGGTTGCCGCCATCGACAATGTGCGGGCTGCGGCACAGGGATTTGGTGAGATTCAGGCCCCAGACTCGATGCTTGGCGCTCCGGGGTACATCACCTCACTGGTGAAGCAATCCGGCGAACTCGCACAGGCAGGGAAAGACCTGCAAGCACTCTGCACCACGAACTAGTCCCCCGCGTGACACAGACTCGTCCCCCGCCGTGACACAGACTCGTCTCCTGCGTGACAGGGATTCATTCCGCGCCAGAGGCGGGCGAAGGATCAGCAGGATCTGCTTCCCCCTCCCGCCCGCAACGCAACATCACTGAGTTGCTGCTGCAACCGCCGGTTCAGGCTCAAGCAGCGCGGTGAACACGCCGCCAACCCAGGCGACGATATCGCCGTCGTATGGTGCGGCACCGCCGCGACCGACACCGGAGAGCGGACTGCGTGAGGTAGGCCCGCTCTCGGGGAGCGGGATCTGCAGCGTTTTCGTGGCTTCGGTGTAGCGTGCACCGCGATAGAGACGGTTCATGCGCATCTGCCGTGATCCGGGGAGTTCGGCGGGTTCAATGCGCAATGCGTTTCCACTCGCGACGACCTTTGAGAGGCCGAGCAGCGACGCGCGTCGGCGCAGCCCAGAGATCGCTGCGAGTCTCTGCACCTCGATCGGAGGCGCGCCGTAACGATCCGTCAGTTCCTCGAGCACGAGAGAGACATGCTCCTCAGGTGCTTGCGGGTGCGAAGCAGCAGAGAACTTCTGGTACGCCTCAAGGCGCAGCCGCTCACTCTCGACATAGTCTTCAGGAATATGCGCATCGAGGGGCAGTTCAAGCGAGAGCTCGTTGGATCCGGCGACATCTTCGCCCTTGAACGTGGCAACCGCCTCGCCGATCATTCGCAGATAGAGGTCGAAGCCGACACCCGCGATGTGCCCCGATTGTTCCCCACCGAGTAGGTTGCCTGCGCCACGCAGCTCAAGGTCTTTCAGCGCGACCTGCATCCCTGAGCCGAGTTCGTTGTTTGCTGCAATTGTGTCGAGTCGTTCGTGCGCGTGTTCGGTCAGCGGCTTATCTGGATCATAAAGGAAATACGCGTAGGCACGCTCCCGGCTGCGACCGACTCGGCCACGCAGCTGGTGCAGCTGACTGAGGCCATACTTGTCTGCGGCATCGATGATGATCGTGTTCGCATTGGCGATGTCGAGACCCGTCTCGATGATCGTGGTCGATACGAGCACATCATATTTGCGCTCCCAGAAGTCAACGACGACCTGCTCGAGTTGGTGTTCGTTGAGCTTTCCGTGCGCGACCGCGACACGCGCCTCAGGCACGAGTTCAGCAAGCTGCGCTGCCACGCGATTGATCGACTGCACTCGATTGTGCACGAAGAACACTTGCCCCTCACGCAACAATTCTCGTCGGATCGCGGCGATGATCTGTTTATCGCTTCTGGGGCCGACAAAGGTGAGGATCGGGTGGCGATCCTCTGGAGCGGTTGCCAGCGTCGACATCTCGCGAATTCCTGTGACCGCCATTTCGAGGGTGCGCGGAATCGGGGTGGCACTCATCGCAAGAATATCGACGTTCGTCTTCAGCTTCTTGAGCGAATCCTTGTGCTCAACTCCGAATCGCTGCTCCTCGTCAATAATGACCAGGCCAAGATCTTTGTACTTCACCTGATCAGTGAGCAGTCGATGCGTGCCGATCACCACATCGACCGTGCCAGCTGCGAGACCGTCGAGCGTGTCTTTTGACTCTTTTTCGGTCTGGAATCTGCTCAGTGCACGCAAACGGACCGGGAATCCGGCCATGCGATCCTGGAACGTTTCCAGGTGTTGTTTCACCAGCAGCGTCGTCGGCACGAGCACCGCAACCTGTTTGCCGTCTTGCACCGCTTTGAACGCGGCCCGCACAGCGACCTCGGTTTTCCCGAATCCGACATCTCCCGAGACAAGGCGATCCATCGGAATCGAGCGCTCCATATCGCGTTTCACTTCGTCGATGGTGGTGAGCTGATCCCGCGTCTCTGCGTACGGGAAGGCCTCTTCGAGTTCGTGCTGCCACGGGGTGTCTGCGCTGAAGGCATGCCCCTTGGAAGCCACTCGCGCCGAATACAGTTTCACGAGTTCAACGGCAATATCGCGAACAGCCTTGCGGGCCTTTTTCTTCGCGGTCGCCCAATCGCTGCCGCCCATCTTCGAGAGCGAGGGGGCTTCGCCGCCCACATACCGTGACAGCTGATCCAGCTGATCGGTGGGCACGAACAGCTTGTCCTTTGGCATCCCGCGTTTGGTCGAAGCGTATTCGAGCACCAAGTATTCACGCAGTGCCTTCGCTGCGCCGCCACGCGGATCGCGACCGCCCGTGGGCACCATCCGCTGCGTCAACTCAACGAATTGACCGATTCCGTGGGTTTCGTGGACGACATAGTCACCTGGCTGCAATTGCAGCGGATCAACCACATTCTTGCCGCGACGTTTTGCAAGCTTGGTGGGTGCCGCATGCTGGCTGACGGCACGGCCGAAGAATTCAGCCTCGCTGACCAGCATCAACTTGGCCTCGTCGCTCTCAAAGCCAGACCAGGCAGTTCCCGGAGTCAGATAAATGACTCCCTCTTCGAGCGCATCGGGAAGCAGATCGACCATTCGCGCGGCGAGTCCCGCATCGGCGAGCACATCGCGGGCACGCTCAACAAGACCCACGCCCTGTGCCGTGACGATGACCTGCCAACCGTGCCGCAGACGATGCGTGAGCGATTCGATGGTTGCTGCACCGGCATCGGCGCCCGGCGTCGGCCTCGGGAGCGCTCGCCCGCGCACAACGACTTGACCGGAAGCTTGTGAGAGCTGTGCCGCGAACTCCTCCGCGTCTCGCACCGAGCTGGCAGGTGAAGCCTCCGCGGCCTCGCTCGCAGCTGAGTCGTTACTCCCAGCGGAAAGAGTCGAAGCGCCGGAAAGAGCGGAAGCGCCGGAAAGAGCAGAAGCGCCGGAGTGTTCGTCGCCGGCATCATTCACAAATCCAGAGACGGTCTGCCATGGGCGTGATCCCGCGGCAGATTTGAGTTCACGCATGGAGAGCATGCCGTGATCCTCCGTCGGCACCGGGGCTTCTGCTCCGGCGGTTGCCGCGGCCCATGCCGCCTCAAGAAACTCGCGGTTCGTCTCTGCCAAACTCACCGCGCGTCCTGCGACGCGCTCGGGAGCAAGCACCATGATTGCGGCCTGTTCGGGCAGCAAAGCAGTGAGCGGGCGGAGTCCGGGCAGCAGTTGCGGCAGGAGACTCTCCATGCCTTCAACGGCAATTCCCTGCGTAATTTTTTCCAGCAGCGTGCTGAGCGCTGGATATCGCGGGAGGAGTTCCGCCGCGCGGGCGCGTACCTCCTCGGTGAGGAGCAGTTCGCGTGCCGGCCAAAGCTCGATGTGCGGCAGCGGATCCCCCGCACTCCGCTGATCACTCACAGCGAAGCGCCGAATCTGATCAACTTCATCACCAAAGAAATCGACCCGTACCGCTTGTTCTGCGGTCGGCGGGAACACGTCAAGAATGCCGCCTCGCACCGCGAACTCGCCGCGCCTCGTGACCATATCAACACGGGTGTATGCGGTGTGCACGAGCTTCTCTGCGATCTGTTCAAGACCGATGCTGTCGGTGCCAGCGTGGAGTGCAATCGGCTCGGCCCCTGCTGCGTGTGGGGAAACCGGTTGCAGCGCCGCCCGCACAGAAGCAACGAGCACGAGCGGTGCGTTCCCGTCACCGCTTGAGAATTCCCGCAGCAGCCGAAGAGCTGCGGCACGACGACCCACAGTTTCAGCGCTCGGGCTCAGTCGCTCGTGTGGGAGGGTTTCCCAGGCAGGAAACTCTGCCGTGACCGCTTCAGGCACGAGCGAGGCAAGCGAGGATCGCATGGCTTCAGCCTCGCGGCTGGTGGCGGCGATTACCAGCACCGCTGCGCGCTCGCCCTCTTGCATTCGCGCTCGGAGCAGTCCGGCAATCAGCGCAGGCCGAAGCGGATCAGCCGCCGCGAAGTCGGCACTCTGGCGTGCGCTGTCGAGCGCATCCGCGAAGGATGGAGCCTTCGTCAGCAGGCGGTCGAGACCTGTCAGGCTCATCGAGCTGCTCTTCCGTGGAATCGTTGCTGGGTGGAGAGTAGCCCATCAGTGCAGAGGCCTTCGGCTGCGTCTGCCGCGTCCTCGAGCAGAACAGCGAGCGAGTCACGCTCACTGCTCGCGAAGGGTTTCAGTACAAAGTCTGCCGGATCTTGCTGGCCGGGAGGCCTACCGATCCCGATCCGCACACGCAAATAGTCTGGTGTGCCGAGAGCCTTCGCGATGTCCCGCAAGCCATTGTGTCCGCCGTGCCCGCCACCCTGTTTGACCTTCAGCGTGTCGAAGGGGAGATCGAGTTCATCGTGCATCACGATGATTCGATCGCTCGGCACATCAAAGTACTTCGCAAGTGCAGACACCGGGCCACCAGAGGTGTTCATGTAGCCATTTGATTTCGCAAGCACGAGCTTCGGACCTCCCGGCCGCAAGAAGCCCTCTGCGACTCGTGCGTGTGTCTTGTGCGCGGTGAAGCTTGCGCCGATGCGATTGGCAAGCACATCGAGGGCCATCTGCCCGACATTGTGTCGGGTCGCCTCATACTTGGCTCCGGGATTTCCGAGCCCAACAATCAGCCATGCGTCGCCCACGGGCTCGCCCTCCGTCTTTTTCCTACGCCAGAATATTCCCACCGAACTATCGAACCACACTGCGGTGCAAATGCACCGCTTCTGCTGCCGCTCAGTCGGCGGTTTCGCTCGCAGGGTATCGATGGCACCGCTCACCATCTCTTTCGAACCCGGATCCGTGACTGGCAATTGGCACGCAACCAGGTTCCAACCCTGACAGCAACGAACCCCGCCGATCACTCGACGGGGTTCGTAGAAAGAGTTGAGAAAACTTACTCGGCTGCTGCCTCGTCGCCCTCTGCTTCGTCGTCCTTCGCACCGCGTGGCTCGACGACCTGCACGACGAGCTGATCCGCTGCGTCAAGCAGAGTCTCGTCGCTTGCGAGCTTGATTTCGCCAGCCAGCACACGCGAGCCAGCCTCGAAGCCCTCAATGTTGACCTCGACGTGCTCTGGGATGTTGGTTGCGGGAACGCTCAGACGGATGGTGTTGAGCTCCTGCAGTGCGTTGGTGCCCGAGAATGGGGTGCCAACGATCACCAGGGGAACCTCAACCTCAACGGTCTCGCCCTTCTTGACGATGAGGAGGTCAACGTGCTCGATGAGCTGGAGCACAGGGTTCTTCTGCACGTCCTTCACGAGTACGAGCTGCTTCTTGCCCTCGATGTCGAGCTCGATCAGCGCGTTTGCGTGACGAACGATGAGGCTCAGCGGGTGAGTCTCAACCGAGAGGTGCAGCGGCTCAGCGCCGTGACCGTAGACGACGACTGGGGTCTTACCGACTGCGCGGAGCTTGCGTGCTACGCCCTTGCCGAATGACTCGCGTACAGTTGCCTCAAGCTTTGCTGCCTGGCTGCTCATAGTAGTTCTCCTCTTAGCGGGCTCGCGCCCGTTCGGGGCGGCCGGGGCCGCCTGATCTGAATTGCCTCGCCGTGTGGCGCGTCAGAAGGGCCCGCTAGAGGCTCTACCGCGTCGATCACGGGCGCACGCGCCCCTCGCCGAAGTACAGCACAAGAGTTTACCGCATTCTGACTGCTCACGCACATCGAGCGCACAAGCGACACGCCCGGCACCGCACTGAGGGGTGGCTCCGCGCATGCGGTGCCACCCCTCAGTGCTCAAGCGGTTTCTTGCGAAGACGCTCGACTATGCGTGAAAACGATCCAGGCGCATCTGCGCGGTCGCCTCGTGAGCTGCCATTCCCTCGGACGCCGAGATGGTGATCGTAGCTGGTGCGAGCAGCGGAGTCGCCTGCTTCTCGATGTGCTGGTAGGTCAGTGGCTTCAGGTAACGCGAGACCGACAGGCCAGCGCTGTGCTTCGCGCCACCGGCCGTAGGCAGGGTGTGGTTGGTGCCAGCCATGCCCTTGTCGGAGTAGGCAACAGTGCTCCACTCACCCAGGAATACCGAGCCGTAGTTGGTCAGGTTCTCGTGGTACCACTTGTCGTCTGCGGTGATGACCTCGAGGTGTTCTGGTGCGAGATCATCCATCAGCGCGACTGCAACCTCACGCGAGTCGGCAACCGTGACCGAGCCATAGTCGCGCCAAGCCGGGCCGCAAATCGCAGCGGTGGCGAGGGTTTCAAGCTGGCGTTCAACGGCAGCCATGACCGCGCGACCGTGCGCTTCGCTGGTGGTGACGAGAGCTGCTGGCGAGTTCGGTCCGTGCTCTGCCTGTCCGAGGAGGTCGGCAGCTACGAGTTCTGGATCGGCAGTTTCGTCTGAGAGCACCGCTACCTCTGATGGGCCTGCGAGCAGGTCGATTGCGGCACGACCGAAGAGCTGACGCTTCGCTTCAGCTACAAAGGCGTTGCCCGCACCGACGAGCATGTCGACTGGCAGTTCGTCGATCAGTCCATAGGCCATTGCCGCGAGTGCCTGCACGCCACCGAGCAGGAAGACGCGGTCCGCGCCTGATACGTGAGCGGTGTAGAGCACTGCGTCGTTCGCGAGGCCGTTTGGCTGTGGTGGGGTGCAGGCAACCACGTGAGGAACGCCTGCCGCCTTGGCGACACCGACAGTCATAAATGCACTCGCAGTAAGCGGGAATCGACCGGCTGGCATGTATGCGCCGACACGGCCGACTGGCACGTAGCGCACACCGGTGTGCAGGCCTGGCGCGAGTTCGAAATCGAAGTCAACGTGTCCTTCACGCTGACGACGAGCGAATGCCTGGGTGCGCTCGGCGCCGAGCTCGATAGCCTGACGCAGCTCTGCATCAATACGATCGCCACTGGTGGCGATCGTCTTTGCGGAAATCTCGAAGTCGTCGCCCTCCCAGTTGTCGAGCTTCTTCGCGTAATCGCGAACTGCGTCAAGTCCGCGCTGTTCAATGTCGAGCAGCATTGCCGAGACAGTCTCGACGACCTTCGGATCGCGCTGCGCTGCGGGAACGTCAAGAGGGGTCTTCAGGCGCGTAAAGCTGCCCTCGTACTTGGAAAGGATGGGAGTCGTGAACTTCATAGTTTGATGCTAAGAACCCCGGTCGGCACGCACAATGGGCCAGTACCTTCTATATGCCATAGGATTTATCTATGACAATTACGCAGCTCCGAGCGTTCGTCTACGCCGCCGACCAAGGCTCATTCACCGCAGCCGCAGCAATGCTCGGGGTGTCCCAGCCAACAATCTCCGCGCTCATCCGAAAGCTCGAAGAACATCACGAGCTTTCACTCTTCATTCGCGCTGGCAGAAAGCTCAATCTCACCGCGGCTGGCCAGGAACTGCTGATCTGGGCTCGCCAGATCGTCGACACCTCCGACCGTGCAGACGACGCGCTCATCGAACTCCGAGGCATTCAGCGCGGGTCGATCTCACTCGGCGTGCTGCGCAACGCAAACTTCTACTTTCTCTCGGATCTCGTAGAGCAGTTTCACCGCAAGCGACCAAATGTTCGGCTTCGTCTCTTCGGACAAAACTCATTCGAGGTCGTCGAGGGCGTTCGCGATGGCAGGCTTGAGGCAGGCATCGTGGCGCTTCCGGTCCCCGACCAAGAACTCGAAGTGTTTCCGCTCATTCAGGACGAAGTGTTGTGGACGTCAGCCGAACCGGCGCGCGTACGCACCCCCGTCACCATCGAACAAATCACCTCAAACCCCATCGTGCTCTACGACGCGAGCCACAGTTGGAACGATCCAACCAGACGGCAGCTCAGCGAGCGAGCACAGGAACGCGGGCTCCGCTTGGAACCGCTCGTCGAAGTGGAATACCTTGAGACCGCCCTCGACCTTGTGACACGCGGGATCGGCGACACCATGATTTCTCGCGCGGCTGCACAGGGCAAGAACTTTCCCAAGCACTTGCACGTTGCCCCGTTCGCTGATCCGCTCTACGACACGATTGCCGTCGTGCGCAGGCGTAACAGCATCTACTCCCCCGCAATCATCGAATTGATCGACTTGGTGAGTGCGCTCTTGAAGAAGCGCGCGAATTCCGCAGAGGTACCGGGCACCTCAGAATTGCGGCTCCCCCAAACGCCAGAACGCCCCACCGGCTCTGTCAGTAGTCACTGAGCAGAGCCGGTGGGGCGCAACGGATCCGATGACACCGCGACGTGCAGCACTCGCTAGTCGAGATCCTCGGGCAGCACGGTGACGACCTCCGTCTCAGGGCTGTCGAGAATGCCTGAGCGACGCAGCAGCGCACGAGTCTTGCTGTGCTGCGGGTTTGAGAACACCTCGTCAGGGTGACCCTGCTCCACAATCTGGCCGCCATCCATCACGACAATGCGGTCTGCGATCTCGCGCGCAAACTGCATCTCATGGGTCACGATCATCATGGTGGTGCCGGTCGAGGCAATCTTCTTGATTACTGCGAGCACCTCACCTACAAGCTCAGGGTCAAGCGCCGAGGTCGGCTCGTCAAAGAGCATCACATTCGGTTCCATCGCAAGCGCGCGAGCAATCGCCACGCGCTGCTTCTGCCCCCCTGAGAGACGCGAAGGATAATTCTCCATGCGATCCGCAAGGCCAACCATCTTCAGCGCGGGCTCGGCAAGTTCCTGCGCCTGCGCCTTCGACATCTTCTTGACGTCACGAAGCGGCGCCATCACATTGCCGAGTGCCGTCTTGTTCATAAAGAGGTTAAAGTGCTGAAACACCATGCCAATGTCGGTACGCTTGCGCGCGGTCGCGCTCGCCGATTCAGCAACGAGGCGTCCGTCACGCTCGCGGTATCCAACCAAGTGGTCGTTCACGAGAATGCGGCCAGCATCGATAACCTCGAGCTTGTTGATGCAGCGCAGCAACGTCGACTTTCCTGAGCCACTCGAACCGATCAGCACGACGACTTCGCCGGAGATCACATCAAGGTCAACACCCTTGAGCACTTCAAGGGTGCGGCGCTGATCCTTCTTGCCGAAGAGACGCTGCCAGAACGTCGGCTTGTCGCCGATGAGGAAGCTCTTATGCACCTCTTGAATACTAATGACTGGATTAGGCACGAGCACGCACCTTCCTTTCGAGCACGATGACCAGACGAGACAGCGGCAGCGAGAGCGCGAGATAGAGCAGCGCAGCAGCAGTGTAGATCTCAACTGTCTGGAAGGTCTGAGAGTTCAGGGTGTTCGCGGTCTTCAGGATCTCAGAGACGGCAATCACCGAAGTCAGCGCGGTGTCCTTCACCATCGCGATGAAGTAGTTGCCAATTGGACCGAGCGCCACCTTGAACGACTGAGGAATCACAATTCGCCAGAGCGCCTTGGTCGGGGTGTATCCGAGCGAGAGCGCCGCTTCGGTTTGGCCGGAGTCAATCGCCAGGATTGAAGTGCGGTACACCTCGGAGAGGTACGCGGCGTAGTTCAGGCCCAGCGCAATGATGCCCGCAGCAATCGGCTCAAGCTGAATGCCGACGACAGGAAGCACGAAGTAGATGTAGACCAACTGCACGAGCAGCGGGGTGCCACGCAGAATCTCGACGTACACCGTGGCAATTGCCCGAAGGATCTTGCTGTTCGAGAGTCGCGCGAGAGCAACCAGCAGGCCAAGCACCAGGGCAAGCAGCATCGCACCGACGGCGAGCTGAGCGACAACGGGGACCGCCTTGAGCAGACTCGGGATGACCCCGATCACGTTTTCGATGAACTCCAAAGCTTTACACTCCTCAAATGAGTCAGCAGTGGAGCGTCACATAGACGCCCCACTGCTGCTCGATACTTTATTCGGCGACGTTGTCCTGGCCGAGCCCGTACTTCTCGAGGATCTCGAGGTACTTCGGCGTCGACTTGAGGTTTGCGAGCGCCTCGTTGAGCTGCTCACGCAGTTCGTCGCTCTCAGCGTCCTGACGGAACGCCGCTGCGATGGTGCCTGGGAAGTATGGCTCGTATGGAGTCACCAGCTTCACCTTGTCATTCGGGTTCTGCACAAGGCTCCAAGCGACGACTGCCTGGTCGGTGAAGGCTGCGTCGACCTGGCCGTTTGCCACTGCCTGCAGCAGGTTCGCCTGCGAGTCGTACTGCTTGATGTGCGCGTCATCGCTCAGGCTCTGGGCGATCTCAAGGTGGGTGGTGCCGGTCATGACACCGATGTTGAGGCCCTTTGCGTCGTCGCGGCTCTTCAGTGTCGAGTCTGCGGGAACCAGCATGCCTTCACCCTGGTAGTACCAGGTGTCTGAGAACGAGAGGGTCTTCTTCCGCTCGTCAGTGACGTAGAGACCGTCAGCGATGAAGTCGGCCTTCTTCGAGAGCACGGTCTGTGGCATCGTGGCAAAGTCAGTCACGATGACCTCAATGTCCCAGTTCAGCTCTTCTGCGATCGTGTTGAGGATCTCGCCATCGATACCGGTCAGTTCGTTGGTCGAGTCATCAAGGTACGAGAACGGCGCATCATTCGAGGTGACGATGGTGACGGTGCGAGCGCCGTCTTCCGATTCTGCCTGTGGGGTGCTCGAGGCTGAGCAGGCGCTGAGAGCAAGAGCTCCGGCTGCGACTGCAGCCAGCAGGGCAATGTTCTTCTTGATAGCCATAAGTATGTGACTCTTCCTTGTTTCAATACCGAGTGACTGCAACGTCGCCGACACTACCTTTTCAAGTCTCGGCTGACGGAAAGCATTGCACAATGTGCCTGCCTTCTATATTCGCCATAGAACAAGGCTATGGAATACGCACCCGACGATTCCAGAGTTCGCAATCCAACCGAAGGCGACGATTCAGCGCTGAAGTTCGCGCACCAAATGCTCAAGATCTTTCAGCGCCGCCGCAACGGTGGCACCGGGACTCGAAGCACCTCCAAGAATGGAATACTCCCCGAGATCTCTCGTAGCGACAAACACACCTTTCGTGCTGCCGCGAGTACGCGAATAGGGATGATCCTTTTCGTACGTCTGTAATGATACGTGGGCAGACAGCGAATTGCCTGAACGAGTCAACACACCCACCAGCGCAGGCTTCTCGCCAGCAGCACGCCAGCGCGCAAGCTCAGCCTCGCTGACATCGCGCACGCTCTGCCTGGGAACCTCATCAAGCGACAACCATTCCCCGAAAGCGCACCCGGCAATAATCACCAACTTTGCAGCGGTATCCCAGCCGTCAAGGTCAAACGACGGATCAGCCTCGGCGATCCCCAATTGCTGCGCCTTCGCAAGTGCCTCTTCAAGGCCGACCTCATTGCGCCACATCTCGTCAAGCACAAACGCGGCCGTACCAGTCAGCACCGCCTCAACTCGCTCAACCCCTGCACCCGCAAGATCGTGACTCAAAAAATCAATCACCGGCAGCGCCGCAGCCCCCGCGGCACTCGCATGCACCCGCAGACCGAGATCCCGCGCTCGCAAGCACAACCGCTCGCCCGCCAACACCAGGGCACCCTTCGAGATCGCGATGCAGTGCATGCGCCGATCCAGTGCACCCTCGAAATAGCCGAGACCCGGCTGACCCGTGACATACTCACTCGGGCCCGCCTCAAAGAGCACATCGGCGTCAACCCGGTCAAGCCACGCCGTACCGGTCAGACCGGGCTCCCACCCCGCGCGCTCACCAAGCTGTTCGAGGCGAACTCCGGAATCCTCAGCCAGGCCGCTGGAACTCGCACACATCCCAGCCAGCACAAACTCCACGCCCAGCCGGTCGCGATATTCCTCGCGCCGCGCCAGCAAGGTCTGCGCCAAAAGTAGACCAACACCGCCAGCACCGGCAATCGCGATCCGCAACGTCTGAACCACGACGATCACTCCCCCGTAAACAAACGCAGCCGCCACAAGGACGGCTGCGATACGGACAACTGCAAGTTACGCAGCACCCTCAAACATGCTAGTCACCGAACCGTCCTCGAACACCTCGTGAATCGCCTGAGCAAGCAGCGGAGCGATCGACAGCACCGTCAACTTCTCAAACTGCTTCTCCGGAGGAATCGGCAAGGTATCGGTGACCACAACCTGATCGATAAAGTCCTGCGACAAGTACTCGGTAGCCTTCCCCGAGAAAATAGCGTGCGTACACGCAATCGTCACTCCCCGAGCACCGTTCTTCTTGAGCGCCTCGGCGGCCTTCGCAATCGTGCCACCCGTATCGATCATGTCATCGACGACGACGCACCACTTGTCTTTCACATCACCCACAATGTCGTGCACCGACACCTGGTTTGGCACAAGTGGATCGCGCCGCTTGTGAATAATCGCGAGCGGAGCACCAAGCTTGTCGCTCCACACGTCAGCCACACGCACACGGCCCATATCAGGAGAAACCACGCACAGATCATCACGGTCAATGGTCTTCTTGAAGTGATCCAGCAATACCGGCATCGCGAACAAGTGATCAACGGGACCGTCAAAGAAGCCCTGGATCTGCGAAGCGTGCAAATCAACCGACATGATCCGGTCAGCTCCGGCAGCCTTAAACAGATCAGCAACCAGACGAGCAGAAATCGGCTCGCGACCGCGGCCCTTCTTGTCTTGACGGGAGTAAGGATAGAACGGAGCCACCACGGTGATCCGCTTCGCCGAAGCACGCTTCAGAGCGTCAACCATGATCAGCTGTTCCATCAGCCACTCATTGATCGGGTGAGTGTGGCTCTGGATCACGAACGCATCGCAACCTCGAACGCTCTCATCGAAACGGGCATAGAGCTCGCCATTCGCGAAGGTACGAGCGTCAGTCGGCACCAATTCGGCACCCAGTTCTTCAGCCACTCGCTCGGCAAGGGCCGGATACGCCCGGCCTGTGATCAGTACCAGTTTCTTCTGGCCTGCCATTTCGATCGCGCTCATGTCGCTATTCTCTGCCCTGTTCTGCAGCGTGTGCGCTGCTTGTTCCAGGCCGGTTCTCGGCCACCCACCCCTCCAGGTTACGCTGTGGCGCGACATTCATCGCCAACGAACCTGCAGGAACATCTTTTCGCACCACTGTTCCCGCAGCAGTATATGCTCCGTCCTCAATGGTAACCGGCGAAATCAGCACATTCTTCGAACCGACGCGAACCGCATCGCCGACCGTGCTGTGGTGCTTCTTCACCCCGTCGTAATTCGCGACAATCGTGCCAGCACCAATATTGCTGCCCTCACCGATCGTGACATCACCGACGTAACTCAGGTGTGGCACCTTGCTCGCATCGCCGATCTGCGCGTTCTTCGCTTCGACAAACGCGCCAATCTTGCCGGCAGCACCAAGTTCCGTCCCCGGACGAAGAAAACTGAACGGACCCACCTCGGCGCCCGCACCGATCACCGCGAGGGTCGCCTCGCTCCGACGAATATGCGCTCCCTCGGCCACTTCGCAATCCACCAGCGTCGTATCGGGGCCGACAATCGCTCCCGAAGCAATCGACGTGGCACCACGCAAAAACGTGCCAGGCAGAATCTCCACATCGGCTTCGATGCTGACATCCGCGTCAATCCAAGTCGTCGCGGGATCAACCACCGTCACCCCGGCACGCTGATGACGAAGCACAATCCGCCGGTTCAATTCGCGACCCGCATCGGCCAATTGAGCGCGATCATTCACCCCAGCAATCAGCCAAGGATCATCAGTCGCGACTGCGTCAACAAGACCGCCAACCGCAAGAATACGCGCTGCCGCGTCGGTCAGATACTTCTCTGCCTGCGCGTTGTTTGTGTCGATCTCATCAAGCGCTCGACTCAGCGCCGCCCGAGCGAAGACATAAATGCCGCCGTTGATCTCAGTGATCCGACGCTGCGCCTCACTCGCGTCTTTCTCTTCCACGATCCCCACCATCGCGCCGTCATGCTCACGCAGAATACGGCCGAGCCCAGTGGGGTTATCGAAAATCGCTGACAAAAGCGTCATGCCGCGTCGAGCCTCAATATGTCCAGACACCAGACGCTCAAGAGTCGGCACATCAATCAATGGCGCGTCGCCGCTGAGCACCACAATCGAACCATCAAAATCCCCAGGCAGCGCTGCAATAGCGAGCTCCACTGCCCGACCGGTGCCAGGAACATCGTCTTGATCGACGATGACAGTACCAGGAGCATGATCAAGAATCGCCTGAGCCACCTGCTCGCGCTCGTGACGCACCACCGCAATAACGGTTTCTGGCTGCAAGCCAGCTGCCGTATCAAGCACGTGGGAAATGAGCGGCTTTCCACCGATACGGTGCAGCACCTTCGGTGTCGTGGACTTCATGCGGGTGCCCTGTCCCGCTGCGAGAATCACAACTGCGAGCTTCTGAGTCATAGAGCTTCCTTCAACATCCGGTGCAGTGCAGGGCTGAAATATAGAAACCATACACATCACATGCGCCTGTTGGCCCACTACGGAGCGACTTTATCGAGCTTCGCTCGCATCCACCGCTCCCCACACACGGAGAAACTTCGTTTCCCTGCATACTGGATGCGCCTGTTGGCGCATCACGGAGCGACTTTATCGAGCTTCGCTCGCTAAAGTCGCTCCGCCCCCAGGATTCGAACCTGGACCTAACAGCTCCAAAGGCTGTCGTGCTGCCGTTACACCAAGGCGGACCGTACCGCTGCGCGGCACCGTTCCATTCTGGCAGAAATTATTCGCGCCGTTGACCGCTTCGCGGTTTGCGAGCAAAAAATGTCAGTTTCACCTGCATCTTCTACCCATTCCAACCCGAGATAATAGAAGAGTGAATGAACAAGACGAGGTCGACCGCATCCTGGCCGAGTGGGCTGCTGCCCGCCCTGACCTAGACATTGCACCCCTCGCGGTCTTCTCCAGAATGACCAGAATCACCAAACACCTCGATCGTGCTCGCGTTCACGCATTCGAACGCAGCGGTTTGGCGGCATGGGAATTTGACGTGCTCGCCGTGCTCCGACGCAGCGGATCACCCTACCGCCTCAGCCCGAAGATCCTCGTGCAACAGACCATGGTGTCAAGCGGCACAATGACAAACCGCATCGACCGCATGGTTGAACGCGATCTTGTGCGCAGACTCACCGACCCCAACGATGGCCGCGGAGTGCTCGTGGAAATGACCGAGCAAGGCCAAACACTCGTGGACGCCGCAATGACTCGTTTAGCCGACGCCGAAGAACGCCTCATCGGCGGCATGCCACGACTCGAACGCGAACGCCTTGCGGTGCTCTTGCGCAAGCTTGCATTGAGCGTCGACCGGTTCAGCCCCATCGAAGACTAGGCACAAGTTTCCGCGAGATTCCTCGTTACACCCTCGGCGGCACACGCAAGGTGCCGGTTCCGCCTGGCTCCCCCGCTTCAAAAGCGGCGGCATATCCGAGCAACGCGGGATCATCGTATGCGCGACCGGCAAACGTCAGGCCCACTGGCATCCGCGTATCGGACATCACGCCCATCGCCACCGTCACAGTCGGAATACCGAGGTGGCGCAGCGCGTAGTTGCCGTTCGAGAAGAACACCCCGTTTGACCAGGCGTGATCCGCTGCAGCCAGATCTCGCTCCGCATCTTCAGCTGCAACATCTGCGTTTGCCGGAAATACCACCCCGTCAAACCCCTCGTCATCAAGCCAACGCTGCCACAGATCTTGCCGGAGTTGCACGAGCGCCCGCAACCCCGCAGCAAAGTCATCTCGCTCTCTCGGGTCTGGGATGCCTCGCTTGGCATACGCGACCGTCGCGCGATAGCGGTTCGGGTAATCATCGACCTCTTCATAACGGTCCGGCAGCGTGCCGGGCGGCGTGGGGAAGATCTCGTCCGGGTGCACCTCAGCGAGCGAGGCGTAGCTGGGTGCGGGGAGATCCTCTGCCGCGCGTTCAGCGTTCGCACGCAAGAAATCGTCCCAGCCATACCCCAGAAAATCGGTGAACTCCGTGTCCATCCAAGCTGTTGGCAGCACGCCAAGCGCCGCCACGTTCTCTTGTCCTGGCCGGTCACCCTCATACTGTTCGATCAGCGGAAACGCCGTCTCAACAACCTCAGCACCCAGTGCTTCAAGCCGGGCTCTGGCATCCTGCCACAGCGCGAGCACCGAGGGTCGGACCGCGATCGGGAACGCTGGATCGCTCCCGAGATACATGCGTGGCACCGCAAAACGCTTTCCGACGAGCGAGGCGGTCGAGGCGAGGTCAAGATAGGACTCGGGGCGATGTTCGCTTGGCTTGGGCAAGCGGATCACCGATTGGTTGCGCCAAAAATCGCCTCGGGTCAGCGGATCATCTTGCACCAGCACATCGAGCACTCGGAGCAGATCAGGCATTGATCTGGTGTGCGGCACCACTACGTCGCGAGCTGGGAATAACGGCCAGTTGCCGCGTATGCTCAACACACCCCAGCTCGGCGTGTAGGCGCAGAGCCCATTGTTTGAGGCGGGGCTGCGCCCACTCGACACGGTCTCTTCTCCCATTCCAAAGACGCCCATGCTCGTGGCGGTGGCCACCCCCGATCCATTCGAGGATCCAGAGGCATAGGCTGCGGCGAGGTAGTGCGGGTTGTACGGGCTTTCTGCACGCCCGTAGACCCCCCGTTGCATGCCACCGTCGGCCATAGGAGGCATGTTTGTCTTGCCGATCAGCACGGCACCTGCCTCACGCAGTTTCTCGACGCTGAAGGCATCCCACTGGGCAATGAGATCTCGAAATGCCGGGGATCCTGAGGCAACGGTGAGCCCGCGCACCATGTAGGAGTCTTTCACCGTGAATGGGATTCCTTCGAGCGGACCCGCTTGTCCAGCCGCCCGACGAGCATCGCTCGCGTGCGCTTCATCACGTGCGTGCGGATTCAGCACGGGTATCGCGTTCAGGGTGGGCCCGGATTGATCGATAGCGCGTACGCGATCGAGGCACCATTCGACAAGCGCCACCGAGGTGACTCGGCCGTCGTCGAGTGCCTGCAGGGTGTCTGCGATGCTGGCCTCGATCGGATCAAAAGCTTCGATGCTCATGAGCTAAGCCTATCCGTGGAGCCGGAGAGAATTGCGCCGCATGAATGCGAAACTGCCGGGTATTCACGAGCAGCGTGTGCGTCTGGTGAATACCCGGCAGTTACGGGTGTCTTACGTGGGTTAGCGCTCGCTCACACGTCCGAATGCTCCGGCGATTGGCGCGAGGATCAGGGGTCGAGCCGCCCACGTGACGGCGACGGTGAGCAGCAGCCCTCCGGCGAACCAAGCGAAGCCGACCCAGTTGATCACATCGGTTCCAGCAAACATATGGTTCAGGTTGCGCAGCGCACCGGTTGCGAACACCAAGAACACGTGGATCAGGATGAACAGGACGAAGAACAGCATCACTGGGAAGTGGATCGCACGAGCCACTGGCGCAGGGTAGAGCTTGTTCAGCTTCTCAGCGTTCTTCGGCCACCATTCGCTCATCCGCACGCCGGTGATTGCCGCGAGCGGAGCCGCGATGAATACCACCGTGAAGTACATGAGCTGCTGCAATGAGTTGTAGTTCACCCAGCCGTTTTCGACCGGCCACTCAAGCGTGAGGTACTGAATCATTGCGCTGATCGCGTTCGGGAACACTTCCCAACTGGTCGGCACGATTCGAGCCCAGTGCCCGCTCACAAAGAGCAGCACGACAAACACGACGCCGTTGGCGAGCCAGATGATATCGAGCGAGGTGTGCAACCACAGGTAGATAGAAACCTTCGTGCCACCCTTCTTCGGGGTGAAGAAGGCGTCAGGTTTCTGCTGTCTACGCACGAGCAGACCGGAGCGAATAATCAGCACCATCAAGAAGAAGTTCAAGAAGTGCGACCAACGCGCCCATGCTGGGAAGCCGGGATCGGTGAACTCTGGCAGATGGTACTCGCCCGGATAGCGTTTGAGGAATTCGGGCACCCCTGGCAGAGTGGTCAATCCGCGAGCAGCAAGCACGATGATGGCGGCAGCGACGATTGCGCCGCCTCCCCACAGCACGGCGAGCTTCGTCCACTGCCCGAGTGTGCGGTTGCCGATCACAAGAGGCTCACGCGTGCGTACCGGGGCAGTTGCCGAGGCGGCTGGTTTCGTCTTTGCCGACGGTGCCGCCGCAGCGGGCGTAGCTGGAGCAGGCGTAGCTGCGGCAGGCGCGGCTGCGGCCGGCGTAGCTGCGGCCTGTGCAGCGGCCACACTCGCAGCAGCGGGAGTGACCACGGGCGCAACCGAGGCAGCTGGGGCGGGAGCCTGAGCTGCTGTCGAGGTCACTGGCTGCACTGGAGCAGCCACGGCGTCAGCGAGCTCCGCTGCGCCAGCCGCAGGGCTCGCAACGGCGCGCTGTACCGTGACAGTCGCAGCTGGCGGCCAAGGATCACCGCCCGAAACGCGCGGCAGTCCCTGACGAAGCGTGACTTCTTCACTGACGGTTGCAGTCGCAGACGTCGAAGCAGCGCTCTGCACGGCAGCAGCCGAGGAGACGTTCGCCGCAGGGGCCGCAGGGGCCGCAGGGGCCACCGCTTCAGTGTGGAGCGGTGCAGCAGCAGCCGGCACGCTTGCTGCCTCCGCCGCAGGTGCGGCGGCTACGTTCTCAGCGGCTGCCGCGACCAGTGCGCTGCCAGCTGGTGGCCACGGATCGCCACCCGGTGTGCGCGGCAGGCCCCTGCGCAAGGGCACCTCGGCGAGGGCTGCGGCAGGAGACGGACTGGGCTGGGCCGAGGGTG
>WPCJ01175574.1_pt1 | contig 76862 bp, 81 predicted proteins | sample 5399831 | NCBI WGS metagenome assembly WPCJ01 (sample SAMN12869470, study PRJNA574797) | sludge metagenome | isolation source: wastewater treatment of pH10 | place: China:Beijing | collected 2019-05-20
TCAAGGGCGTCACCAAGACCTATCCCGGCAAGGGCGGCAAGGCCACGCATGCGCTGGGACCGGTGGACCTGCGCATCGATCCCGGCAGTTTCGTGTCGGTGGTCGGCCCCTCCGGCTGCGGCAAGTCCACGCTGCTGCGCCTGGTCGCCGGGCTGGAGATGCCGGACAGCGGCACCATGCAGCGCTACGGGACCAAGCTCGATGGCCCCTCCCATGAAGTCGGCATCGTGTTTCAGGAGCACGTGCTGTTTCCATGGGCCACCATTCTCGACAACGTCCTCCTCCCCGCCGACGTGCTGGCGCTGCCGAAGGCTGCCGCGCGCGAACGGGCGCTGAAGCTGCTCGAACTCACCGGCCTCAAGGACTTCGCCCATCAGCGCCCACAGGCGCTGTCCGGAGGCATGAAGCAGCGCGCCGCCTTCTGCCGCGCGATGATCTCCGATCCGCGCCTGCTGCTGCTGGATGAGCCGTTCGGCGCACTCGATGCGCTGACGCGCGAAGAACTCTCGCTCGAACTCTCCCGCCTCTGGCAGGAGCTTGGCCGCGCGGCGCTGCTGATCACCCATGACATCGAGGAAGCGATCCTGCTCGGCGACCGCGTGCTGATCATGTCTGAACGCCCCGGCACCATCCGCGCCGACATCGCCATCGACCTGCCGCGCCCGCGCAACGCGGACACGGTGAAGCTGCCGCGCTTCCAGGAGATCAAGAACCAGATCCGCGACATCATCTTCAACCGGGCGGGTGAGTGATGACCTCTCTCTACCTGCATTGTCGTCATTGCGAGCGAAGCGAAGCAATCCAGCCTTCCTTCACTTGGCTTTCTGGATTGCTTCGTCGCTACGCTCCTCGCAATGACGGCGGGGCCTGTTTCGAGACGAAAGAATATCGGCCATGACCTCGCGCTTCATCGACCGCGCCGCCACGCCGCTGATCTATCTCGGACTGCTGGTCGGCTGGGAGCTGATCTGCAACATCATGAAGATCCCGACCTGGATTCTGCCGGCGCCGTCCGAGATCTACGCCTCCGCCGTGAAATGGGCGCCTGAGCTGGCGTCCAACACCATCGTGACGCTGCGCGAGACCGTGCTCGGCTTCGTCTTCGCGATTCTGCTGTCGCTGCCGCTGGCGATCATCATCAGCCTCAATCCGCTGGCGCGCAAAATCATCTATCCGATCCTGCTCGGCCTGCAGTCGGTGCCGAAGGTCGCCGTGGCGCCGCTGATCATCCTGTGGTTCGGCCTCGCCGAATGGCCGAAGATCATCGTCGTCGTGCTGGTGTGCTTCTTCCCGATCCTGGTCAACATGGTCGCGGGCTTCGAAGCCGCGCCGAAGACGATGCTCGATCTGATGCGCTCGCTCGGCGCCTCGCCGCATGTGGTGTTTCGCCGGCTGCGGCTGCCGGTGGCGCTGCCGCACTTCTTTACCGGCTGCAAGGTGGCGGTGACCTTTGCCGTGATCGGTGCCGTGATCAGTGAATTCGTCGCGGCGCAGGACGGGCTCGGCTATCTGATCCTGACCTCCACCGCGCAGTCGCAGACCCCGCTCGCTTTCGCCGCCATCGCGCTGCTCACCGTGTTGAGTATTGCGCTCTTTCACGGCATCGAGTTTATCGAGAAGCGTGTGATCGACTGGACGCCGTGACACCATGACCGACGAGCCATCAGAATCGAAACCGCCATCGCGCCGTCCGACGCGCGCGCGCGCGGCCATGCGCGAACAGGTCGATGCGATCTTCTCGCAATGGCAGGCGGAACGGCCGGATATCGATCCCAGCCCGGTGCACATCTTCGGCCTGATCGGCCGGATCCAGATGCAATGTACGGCCCTGATCGACGAGGCGCTGGCGCCCTTCGCCCTGACCCGCGGCACCTATGACGTACTCACCGCGCTGCGCCGGGCCGGCGCGCCTTACAGCCTGTCGCCGAAGCAGATCGCACAATCGCTGTTGCTGTCAGGCGCCGGCCTGACCAGCCGGCTCAACAAGCTCGAAGCGCAGAATTATCTGGCACGGCTGCCGGAACCGAACGATCGCCGCACGCTGCGCGTTCAGCTCACCGCCGCCGGCGAAGCCATCATCAACGAAGCGATCCCGCGCGTGTTCGATGTGCAGCGTGCGCTGTTGCTGCCGCTCGGGCCGGATGGCGAGCAGCGGCTGGTGCGCGAGCTGGCCCGGTTTGCCGACGAGATCGACGGCCGGCAGAGCGCGAAGGCCGGCGCGACAGATCCGGCAGGAAACGATCTTTAGATCTTTCCTATTTCTTCCCGCCCAGCATCATCTCGTATTCCTATGTCGGCAGTTCTAGTTGAATCGCCGGATGCAGCGGAGCCTTGCCCGGCGTCCACGACGACAGACTGCCAAGGCAGAGGACATCACCATGTGGACCCAGATCGTCAATCTCCTGCGCAAGCTCGATGAGACCGCGACCAACGGTGTTTATCTGCACGGCCGTTGCTGGATCGACGACCATGCAGCCGACACGCCGCGGCCCCACGCCGCGACGCAGCACGAGCCGGCAACGACGAGCATCGCGCGCACGGCATAGATGGCATATGGTCGCCGGTGGCGAAGCCGCCGGGATATAAAAATCTCATAGGGATACGCAGCATCTGGGATTCACTCATAGACGAACGGAACGAGGCAGATACGCGTTGTCAGCCAAGGTTTCCTCGCAGCGACGTGGAGAACGAAGATGGCCAGTGTAGAACTTGTCGGAACTAACAAGATCGAACCGACATTCGGATCGGCGACATCTGCAGTCATGCAGTACGGCGCTACTTTCATCCTGATCGTCTTCGCCTCCGCCATCGCGGTCGGAGTCGAAAGCCGGATCGCCATTCCAAATGTATCGCTGGTCTACGTCATCCCCGTCGTCATCGCGGGGGCCGCCTTCGGCGTCGGGCCGTCGCTCTTTGCGGCGGTGCTCGGCGCGTTGTCCTACAATTTCTTCCTCACCGAGCCGCGCTACTCGCTGTCCGTCGACGATCCCGCCAACATCTGGGCCATCGCCCTGCTCTTCCTTGTCGGCCTGATCGTCAGCGGCATCGCCTTCGTATCCAACCGCAAGGCGAGCGAAGCCGCCGAATTGCGACGGCATGCGGAAATCCTGCAGCGCTTCAGCCGCGACATCGCCGGAGCCGACAGTCTCAAGGCCATGACATCGCTGTCGGCCGGCGCGCTCAACGCGCTGTTCGGAGCCCCGGTGGCGATCATGATGTTGCGGGACGGAGGTCTGGATCTCGTCGAACAGACGGGCGCACTCGAGATCGGACGTGCCGAGTATGACGCTGCGACAGCAGCGCTCTCGGCACAAGGCGCGGTTCGCGGCGGCGTCTATCCGGACGACCAGTCCCGCCTCGATTTCTGGCCGGTCAGCGTAGCTGACCGATCGATTGCCGTCATCGGCATTGCCATGCCAAGCGACGAACGCCCGCCATTGCCGGATCAGTCGGTGGATGTCGTGCGACATCTGCTGGCGCTGGCGATCGACAGGATCGGCCGCAGGGCGGATCAACAAAGCTGATCCGCCCCGGTACTTCATACGAGTTCAGCCGGCGGGTTACGGCTTCGCCGAACCCGCCCGCCCTTCGAGCTTACGCCTTGCCGCCCGAGTTCTTGCGGGTCTCCGAGACCCAGTTCTTCGCACCGGTGGCGAGGATGCCGCTGTCGTTGAGTAGGGTCACCAGCTTGAAGCCCATGGCGATGTTCTTCGCGGCGCCGACCGGACCCGAGCAGTGGATGCCCGGATAGATGCCGCGCTTGTCGCATTCCTTGAGGAGCTTGTCGTAGATCTTGAGGATCTCCGGCTCTTCGCGGTCGAGCTTCGGCACGAGGCCGTAGGAATAACCGAGATCGGACGGCCCGACATAGACGCCGGCAATGCCTTCGACATCGAGAATGGCTTCCATGTTGTCGACGGCAGTGCGCGTCTCCAGCATCGGAATGCACAGCGTCTCGTCATTGGCGGTTTCCTGATAGGTGCCGCCTGCGCCATACATGCCGGCGCGGATCGGACCATTCGAGCGCGTGCCACGTGGCGGGTACTTGCAATACTGGACGAAGTTCTCCGCTTCCTCCTTGGTATTGACCATCGGGCAGATCACGCCGTAAGCGCCGCCATCGAGCACCTTGCCGATGATGCCTGGCTCGTTCCATGGCACGCGGACCATGGGCGTCACCGGATGACCGTTCATCGCCTGGAAGCAGGTGACCATGGACTGATAGTCCTGCACGCCGTGCTGGATATCGACGGTGACGCTGTCGAAGCCGCACTGCGCCATCACCTCGGCGGAGAAGCCCGACGGGATCGCCAGCCAGGCATTGACGACGGCGCCGCCAGACTTCCAGATTTCCTTGACTCGATTTGCCATTGTTCGTTTTCCTTTTTTACCGCTCGAATGGATACGTCATTGCGAGGTCATACAAAGTTGGCTTGCCAACTTTGTACTGAGCGTAGCGACGAAGCAATCCAGGTCTTCGCTTGTTGCTTTCTGGATTGCTTCGCCCAAAAGAATTGGCTTTGCCAATTCTTTTGGGCTCGCAATGACGGAAGGTTACGATGTCGCGTGCTTGACGGCCTCTTCGCTGACGCCGACATCGCGGGCGGTCTGCACGATGGCAGCCCAGGTCTCGTCGGGCAGCGGCACGCCATTGGCGGTGCGATCCGCACGCGTTTTCGCCTCGTTATCGCCGGGGATCATCACCGCATCGACGCCCGCGGCCGGCTTGGCGCTCTTGAAGAAGTCCACATAGCGGGCGACCTCGCCGTCGAAGAAATTGGCGGGGTCGATCTTCTTCGGATCGATATAGATCGAGAACATGCCGTTGGCGAACGGGCGGCCGTGCTTGGTGGCGCCATTGCCGGTCAGCGCACCGCCGAGCAGTTCGCAGATGAGCGCAAGGCCCGAGCCCTTGTGATCGCCGAAAGCGCGGATGGCCCCCTGCCCTTTGGAGTGATCGCGCGTGCCATCCACATTCGGACCGTAGAGCAGGAACGGATCCTCGCTGAGATCGCCATTGGGCGCGATCAGCGCGCCCTTGGGCAGCTTCTTGCCGCCGCGCGAAGCGACCAGCACCTTGCCTTCCGCGACAACCGACGTCGCGAAATCGAGCACCACCGGCGGGCCGCCGGCGCGCGGAATGCCGACGCAGTAAGGCGCGGTGGAGAGACGGCGCTCGACGCCGCCATAGGGCGCAACCAGCACAGAGCCGGCCGCGGTGACGAAATGGATGGAGACGAGACCTTCTGCCGCAGCCATTTCGGCCCAGTCGCCGATGCGGCCGATGTGACCGGAATTCTTGGTGGCGATCGCCGAGAGGCCGGCGGCCTTGCACTTCTCGATGCCGAGCTTCACGGCCTGGGGGCCGACCGTCTGGCCATAGCCGAAGCGGCCATCGACCACGGCGAGCGACGGCGTATCGACCGGGATTTCGATGGTCTGGTTCGGGATGATCATCCCGTTATTGCGCCAGCGGATATAGACGGGGACGCGGATGACGCCGTGGCTGTCATGGCCGGTCAGATTTGCCGTGGTGAGATAGGTGGCGATGCGCTTGGCTTCCTCTTTCGAAGAAGACGCATGCTCGAACACATCGGCGACAAAGGCGATCAGTTTATCGACTTGAACTGTAACCATGGCGGGACATTCGTCCTTGTTGTTGGGCGTTGAGACCTAATGCGCAGGCAAGCCTGCGGCGGGCTTGCCGTGACCGCCGAGATAGGCGGCTGCGATGGCCTCGTTGGCCCAGAGATCCTCCGGTTTGCCGTCGAGCACGATACGGCCGGTTTCCAGCACATAGCCGTGATCGGCGACAGACAAACCCATGCGCGCATTCTGCTCCACAAGCAAGACCGTGGTGGACTGGCGGATTTCGGTGATGATGCGGAACACCGCCTGCACGATGACAGGCGCGAGACCGAGCGAGGGCTCGTCCAGCAGCAGCAGCCGCGGCTTGGCCATCAGGCCGCGCGCAACCGCCACCATCTGCAACTGGCCACCGGACAGCGTCCAGCCCAGCGCATCGGAGAATTTGCGGATATCCGGAAACAGATCGAACATCGCATCTGCCTCACGGGAGAGGTCAGCTTTGCCGACCTTGCGGTTCGAGGCCCCGAGCATGATGTTCTCTTTCACCGTGAGACCGGGAAAGACGCGCCTGCCCTCAGGCACATGGGAGATGCCCATGCGCACGATGGCCTCCGGCCCGAGGCCCGCAATCGATTTGCCGTCGAACAGAATGTCGCCGGAGGCGGGCTTGGCGAGGCCGGAAATGGCACGCAGCGTAGTGGACTTGCCGGCACCATTGGCGCCAAGCAGCGTGACCACCTGCCCTTCCTCGACCTTGAAGCTGATGCCCTGGAGCGCGACGATCTCGCCGTAGCGGACGTGAAGATCCTTGATTTCGAGCAGCGCCATCACGCAGTTCCCAGATAGGCAGAGACGACATCGGGATGGCGCAGCACCGCCATCGACTCGCCGTCCGCGATGCGGCGTCCGAAATTCAGCACGGTAATGTGCTGGGCGGCTTCCGACACCAGCGTCATGTCGTGATCGATGATGAGGATCGTCAGCCCCTGCGCGGCGATGCGTTTGAGCAGCTCATGCAGTTCGAGCTTCTCGCTGGAGTTCAGGCCGGCGGCGGGCTCATCGAGCAACAGCAGGGTTGGATTGCTGGCGAGCGCGCGAGCGATCTCGATCAGGCGCTGGTGACCGTAGGAGAAACTGGAGATCAGCTCATTGGCGCGGCTGCCAAGGCCGACGAAAGTCAGTGCGGCAAGCGCGCGTTCGGTGAGTGCGGCATGATCGCCTTTGCCGATCAGCGTATTGCCGGGACGCTCGGCGCCGATGATGACGTTCTCCAGCGCCGTCATGGAGCGAAACAAGCGGATGTTCTGGAAGGTACGGCCAAGGCCGGCGGCGGCGCGAACATGCGGCGGCATCGTGGTGACGTCGGTGCCGTCGAGCACGACCTTGCCGGACGTCGCCTCGTAGAGGCCCGACAATACGTTGAGCGTGGTGGTCTTGCCGGAGCCGTTGGGGCCGATCAGCGCATGCACGCCGCCGCGATGCACGGCGATATCCACTTCGTCGACAGCCTTGAGGCCGCCGAAGTGCTTCGACAGGCCCGTAACCCGCAGCACCATGTCGTCTCCGGTCGTCGCGGGCTTGAGCACCAGCGGCACGGTGGATGGCATCACCTTCTTCGGCGGACGCAGGCGATCATAGGCAGCGCTGACAAAGCCCCAGATGCCATCCGGCATGAAACGGATGATCAGGATGACCGACAGGCCATAGATCGCCAGATACAGACCCGGCACGCTCTTGAGGAAGCGCAGCCATTCCGGGATCAGGATCAGCAGGCCGGTGCCGATGGCGGAACCGATCGGCGACGCCACACCGCCGAGCAGCGACATGGTGAGGAACACGATGGATTCCGCGAAGGAGAACTGGTCCGGCGAGATATAGGCGAAGCCGCCGGCGAACAGGCCGCCGCCGAGACCGCCGAGCAATGCGCAGATCGCAAAGGCGTAGATCTTGGTCCGGAACACGTCGATGCCGTTGACGCCTGCTGCGAGTTCATTGTCGCGCACCGCCCGCATGGCGCGGCCGAGCCGCGTATCCGGCAGATGCCAGACGAGATAGCCGACAATGGCGAGCACCGCGACACAGAAGGCGAGATAGGCCTGCGACGACATGAAGATCGAAGGGCGGCCGATCTTCGACACGCCGTCCGGCCCCTTGGTCAGCCAGATGGCGTTGATCATGATGAGCGTGATGATCTGCTGGAATGAGATCGTCACCATGGCGAGATAGTGTCCGCCGAGGCGCAGTGTCGAGAGGCCGAGCAAGGCGCCGGCCGCCAGCGCCATGGCGCAGCCGCCGAACAGGCAGAGCCAGTAATTGAGCTGGTAGTCTGTTGTGCCGAGACCGACCGCATAGGCGCCGAAGCCGAAGAACGCCGCCTGCGCCAGGTTGATCTGGCCGCACAGGCCGAGCACCACCGACAGGCCGAAAACGGCGATGGCGAAGGTGGTGGCCTGCATCAGGATATTGAGGATGTAGCCGTCGAACCGCATCGAGGCGGCGAGAAAGACCACGATGGCCGCGCCGATGAAATATGGCGCGTGGCGGATGATCACCGGCTTCGGGCGCGCGATGTCGGCAACCGACTGGATGTGTTCTGTGGTGCTCATGCTTTCTCCGCGACGCGTTCGCCGAAGATGCCCTGCGGACGGAAGATCAGGAACAGCACCAGCACAAGGAAGGCGAAGCCGTCCTTGTAGGGGACGGAGATATAGGCGGCCCCGAAGGTCTCGATCACGCCCAGCGCGAGGCCACCGATGATGGCGCCGGCAACATCGCCAAAGCCGCCGATGATCGTGGCCGCAAACGCCTTCAGCGCGATGGTGGCCCCCATCTGGATCGACACGAACAGGATCGGCGCCACGAGAATGCCGGCGAGACCGCCGAGCACCGCCGAATAGATGAAGGTGATCATGATCATGGTGGAGACGGAGATGCCGAGCAGCGAGGCCATCTCCTTGTCCTGCGAGGTCGCCTGCAGCTTCTTGCCGATCATGGTGTGTTCGAAGAACCACCAGTTGAACACGACGAGCGCCAGCGTGACGGCGATGATGAGCAGATACTGGTTGTCGAGATAGACCGGACCGAGTTGGATACCGGGCGTATCGAACCAGCCCTGCAGCACCTGCGGCTGCGGGCCATATAGCGCCAGCACGCCATTGGCCATCAGGATCGAGGCGCCGATGGTGGCGATGATCACCGGCAGATAGGTGCGGTGACGCAGCGGGTAATAGACGCCGAGATTGAAGATCACGCCGATCACCGCCATGCCGGCCAGCGCGATGATGAAGGACAGCCAGTAGGGCAGCGCCAGATCGACGGCGCAGACCACCATCAGATAGGCGGCGACCATGGAGAATTCGCCTTGCGCGAAGTTGACCACATTCGTCGCGCGAAAAATCAGCACGAAGCCGAGTGCCACCAGCGCATAGACAGCTCCGATGCCGATTCCGGTGAAGAGGAGTTGGAGCACGAGATCCATTGAGGACTTCCAAGATCGTCATTGCGAGGAGCGCAGCGACGAAGCAATCCAGTTCTTTATTCGCGTGGCTCTGGATTGCTTCGCTGCGCTCGCAATGACGGTTGAGAGGCATGCGCTGAACATTGCGAGATCCCGGGTTCACGCGCGAAGTGCATGTGCCCGGGGATCGACAACTGAGGTCGCAAAGCGACCTTAGTTGTCGAACTCGATATGCTTGTCGAAAACGATGTTGCCCTTGTCGTTCTTCACGATGTTGTAACCGTGCAGGCCGTCGCCGTTCTTGTCGAAGTTATACTCGCCCTCGGCGCCCGGATATTTCTTGATGGCGATGATGGCTTCGCGGATCTTCTGCGGATCGGTGGAGCCGGCATTCTTGATCGCCATGGCGAGCACGTTGATCGCATCGAACGGCCACGAGCTCTGGTTGTCCGGCGCGACCTTGTAGGCATCGCGATAGGCCTTGCCGAACGCCTTGGCGGCATCCGACGATTCTTCCGCATAGTCGGCGACGCCATAGGTGCCATACAGCGCAGGCCCTGCGAGCTTCAGCGCGGTGACGTTGACGATGGACGGCGAGCCGACCCACGGAATGTTGACGCCGAGCTGGCGCAACTGTCGGGCGAAGATGCCGAGATCGTTCTCGAAGGTGAAATAGGAGCCGAGAATGTCGGCACCGGACTGCTTGATCGCGAGCACGACCGGCGTGAAGTCCTGGCTCTGGTTCGCATAGCCCTGATCGATCGCCACGGTGGCGCCGAGCGGACCGAGCGCTTCGGTCAGCGCCTTGCCGCCGGCGGTGCCGAAGGCGTCGGTGGAATGCAGCACCGCCCATTTCTTCTTGCCGAGCGTCTTCACGCCATATTCGGCGATCACGCGGCCGGAATAGCTGTCATTGGGACGGAAGCGGAACAGCCAGGGATTGCCGAGCTTGGTGAGATTCGGATCGGTGCCGCCGAACATCACGGGCTTGCCGAGCTTGAGCACATCCGGCGCCATCGCATGCACCTGGGTGGAGCGGATCGAACCGAGGAAGCCGACAATGTCCGGATTGGCTGCGAGCTTCGAGAAGGCCAGCACGATGCCGGGATTGGTGGTCTGGTCATCCTCGATGATCAGTTCGATCTGCTTGCCGAGAATGCCGCCGGCCTTGTTGATGGCCTCGACCGCAAGCTTGGCGCCGCCGGTCGCATATTTGCCGGCTTCGGCGGCAGGGCCCGTAATCGGAGCGCACATGCCGATCTTGATGGTGCCGCCGCCCTGCGCGCGCGCATGTCCAATGATGTAAGGAGCAGCCAAACCGGCAGCAATGCCGGCCGTGAATCCACGTCGGGTCAGCGTCATCAAATCCTCCCACAGAGGCCGGACTTGAGCGCCAGCCTTCTTTCGATTTTGACGACGTGGAGTTGAGCGAAAAATTCTTCTCCTGTCTACAGGTCCGGCGAAATTCGTACGACGAATTAATGAAGCGCTGTCCGCAACGGCTTTGCTGCAAAATTATGCAGGAGAGTTATCAGGCGGCGCATCCGCATCGTCGCCATCCTCTGCCGGCATCGCCTGCAGGCAGATCTCGAGCTCATGCAACATGGCCTGCAATTCGGCGAGCTTGCGTGCACCGAAGCGCCTGGTCATCTCGCCATAGATCGCTTCCGAGCTCGGCGCGACAACCTCGATCAACTTCAATCCCTTTGCCGTGATGGAAACGATGTTGCGGCGCAAATCGGATTTGAGCAGATGGCGCGCGATCAGCTTGCGCTGTTCGAGATCGCGCAGGATGCGCGACAGGCTCGGGCCGAGCAGGAAAGCGACGCGCGCCAGTTCCGTAACCTCGATCTCGCCGGAGGCCGCCAGCGCGCGCAGGATGCGCCATTGCTGTTCGGTGAGATCGTGCGATCGCAGCGACGGACGAAAATGCCGCATCACCCCTTCCCGGGCCCGCAGCAGCGACATCGGCAGCGATTGCGAAAAGTCGCGCATCGGGACTTTGGCGGGCGTGCGCGATCTGGTGGTTGAGGTCATGACGGTCTCGTGTTCCGGCGCGTGCGATGCACAATCGAATTCATGCAACAAGGTTTGATCGCAACCATTTAACATGTTAATTGTCTGGACGGAACGCTGCCGAGACAGCGCCGACCAGGGATGGAAGATGCCGCATTTTAGCATCGAATATTCGGCCAATGTCGCCGTCGCCGCGGATATCGGCGCATTATGCGAGGTGGTCCGCAAGGCTGCGGTGGAGACCGGGATCTTCCCGCTCGGCGGCATTCGCGTACGCGCGATCCGCTGCGAGCACTATGCCATCGCCGACGGCCTCCCCGACGCCGGTTTCGTCGATATCCTGCTGCGGATCGGCGAAGGCCGCTCGCTGGAGGCGAGGCAGAAGGCCGGCGCGCATATCTTCGAGGCGGTCTCGGCCTTCTTCGATCCGGCGTTTCTGGCCGGCAGCAAATTGGCGCTCTCGCTGGACATCCAGATCAATGACGGCGCGACCAGCTGGAAGCGCAACAACATTCACGACATGCTGAAAGCGGAGGCCGACCATGGCTAAATCCCCAGCCGATCCCGCGGCCGTGTACGAGGCCAATCAGCAGCGGGCTGCACCGCTGCTGAAAGCCTTGCGCGCCGACGGCATCGGCCATCGCATCGACGGCGAGGTCGTCGCGTCCTCATCGGGTGAGACTTTTGAAACCACATCCCCGATTGACGGCACGGTGCTCGCAAGCGTAGCGCGCGGGACGAAGGAAGATATCGACAACGCAGCGAAGGCGGCGCGTCGCGCCTTTAAGGATTGGCGCGACATGGCGCCGGCATCGCGTCGAAAACTGCTGCACCGGATTGCCGATGCCATCGAGGACCACGCCGACGACATCGCGACGCTGGAATGCATCGATACCGGTCAGGCCTGGCGCTTCATGTCCAAGGCCGCCGTACGCGGCGCCGAGAATTTCCGTTTTTACGCCGACCGCTGCGTCGAGGCGCGCGACGGGCTGAACACGCCGGCGGAGGAGCACTGGAACATCTCGACCCGCGTGCCGATCGGCCCGGTGGGCGTGATCACGCCGTGGAACACGCCGTTCATGCTCTCCACCTGGAAGATCGCGCCTGCCCTCGCCGCTGGCTGCACGGTGGTCCACAAGCCAGCGGAATGGTCACCGATCACGGCGGATCTTCTGGCGAAACTCGCGAAGGAGGCAGGCCTTCCCGACGGCGTGCTCAACACCGTGCATGGAATCGGCGAGGAAGCCGGCAAGGCGCTGACCGAACATCCCGCCGTCAAGGCCATTGCCTTTGTCGGCGAAAGCGCAACCGGCTCCGCCATCATGGCGCAGGGCGCACCGACCCTGAAGCGCGTGCATTTCGAACTCGGCGGCAAGAACCCGGTGATCGTGTTCGACGACGCCGATCTCGACCGCGCGCTCGATGCCGTCGTCTTCATGATCTATTCGCTGAACGGCGAGCGCTGCACGTCGTCCAGCCGACTGCTGATCCAGAGCAGCATTGCGGACAGGTTCATCGACAAGCTCGCAGCGCGCGTGAAGGCGCTGAAGATCGGACATCCGCTCGACCCCGCCACCGAAGTCGGCCCGCTGATCCATGCGCGGCATCACGCCAAGGTGTGCAGCTATTTCGATGTCGCGCGTCAGGACGGCGCCACCATCGCTGTCGGCGGCAAGCCGCATGACGGCCCCGGCGGCGGGCATTATGTGCAGCCGACGCTGGTAATCGATGCCAGGCCTGGCATGCGCGTGGCGCAGGAGGAAGTGTTCGGCCCGTTCCTCACGGTGATCCCGTTCAAGGACGAGGCGGAAGCCATCGCCATCGCCAATGACGTGCAATATGGCCTCACCGGCTATGTCTGGACCTCCGAGATGGGCCGCGCCTTGCGCGTCGCCGATGCGCTGGAGGCCGGCATGATCTGGCTGAATTCGGAAAATGTCCGCCACCTGCCGACGCCATTCGGCGGCATGAAGGCCTCCGGCATCGGCCGCGATGGCGGCGACTATTCCTTCGACTTCTACATGGAGACGAAACACGTCTCGCTGGCCAAGGGAACGCACAAGATTCAAAGAATGGGTCTGCCCTCATCCTGAGGAGCGCGCATCGCGCGCGTCTCGAAGGATGGTCCAGGCTCAGGAGCCAGGCCATCTCATGGTTCGAGACGGCGCTGCGCGCCTCCTCACCATGAGGGTCTCAGAACGAAGCACCACAGGAAACGCCGCATGCCCGCACCGGTCCACGTGTTCGATCCGCCCTTCAACATCCTGCGCTCCAGCCATGTCGTGCTGGATGTGACCGATCTCGCAGCCAGCCGCAAATTCTATGAGGATATCGTCGGCCTGCATGTCGAGGATGCCGACAGCGACACGGTCTATCTGCGCGCCGTCGAGGAGCATCAGCATCACTCGCTGGTGCTGCGCAAGGCAGCGACGGCCGGATGTCATCGTCTCGGCTTCCGCGTCGCCAGTGAGCAGGATCTCGACAAGGCCGGCGCTTTCTTCGCCGCCAACGGCCTAACCTATTCCTTCGTCGAGCGCCCGTTCCAGGGCCGCACACTGCAGGTCACTGACCCCTTCGGCTTCCAGCTCGAACTCTGCGCGACCATGGAGAAGCGCCCGCATCTGCTCCGCCGCTTCGACCTCTACAAGGGCTGCCATCCGCAGCGGCTGGATCACTTCAACGTTTTCGCCGCCGAATTGCAGGATACCATCGACTTTTACGCCCGGCTCGGCTTCCGGCTGACCGAATATGCCGAGGAAGACGGCGACAACGGCCGTATTGCCGCCGCCTGGATGCATCGGAAAGGCAATGTCCACGATCTCGCTTTCACCAATGGCAAGGGACCGCGGCTACACCACTTCGCCTATTGGGTGCCGACGGCCATGAACATCGTGCATCTGTGCGACGTGATGGCATCGTCCGGCCATCTCAAGAACCTCGAGCGCGGGCCGGGCCGGCATGGCATCTCGAATGCCTTCTTCCTCTATGTGCGCGATCCCGACGGGCATCGCCTGGAGCTTTACACCTGCGACTACCAGACCATGGACAGCGACCACGAGCCGCTGCGCTGGTCGCTGAAGGACCCGCGTCGCCAGACCTTGTGGGGCGCGCCAGCGCCGCGCTCATGGTTCGAACAGGGGTCGGCGTTCAATGGTCAGACCGTGCGCGATCCGCTGTTCGTGGCGGATGTAACGATTGCGGATTGAGGAGGACGATCGATGACCGCACGTCTCGCCACCTTCACCATCAACGGCGCTCTCAAATACGGCGCAGTCACCGATGAAGGCATCGTCGATCTCTCGGCGCGATACGGCGGTGACTACCCGACGCTGCGCGAGGCGATCGAACATCACGCCTTGCACCGCCTCATAGATTCCGCGGCCAATCAGCCGGCGGATTTTGCACTCGACGATGTCACCCTGCAGCCACCCATACCCGCGCCCGAAAAGATCATCTGCATCGGCGTGAACTATCCGGATCGCAATGCTGAATACAAGGACGGCCAGGAGGCGCCGAAGTTCCCATCCATGTTCATGCGAACCCCGCGCTCCTTCGTCGGGCATGGCGCGCCGCTGGTGCGGCCCAAGGCATCGAAGCAGCTCGACTATGAAGGCGAAGTCGTGCTGGTGATCGGAAAGGCCGGCCGGCACATCGCCGAGCGTGATGCGCTGGATCACATCGCGGCGCTGACACTATGCAATGAGGGCACCATCCGCGATTGGGTGCGGCACGCGAAATTCAACGTGACGCAGGGCAAGAATTTCGATTCCACCGGCAGTCTCGGCCCGTGGATCGTGCCTTACACCGACGAAAGCCAGATCGCCGATATCCGCCTGACCACCCATGTGAATGGCGAATTGCGGCAGGACGACCGCACCTCGCGGCTGATGTTCGGCTTCCGCTATCTCCTGAGCTACATCTCGACATTCACCACGCTGGTGCCGGGCGATGTCATCGTGACGGGCACACCAACCGGTGCAGGTGCGCGTTTCGATCCGCCGCGCTATCTTGTGCCCGGCGATATGATCGAGATCAAAGCGGATGGCATCGGCACGCTGCGCAATGGCGTGATCGACGAAGAATAGAAATCTGGGAGTGCGCATGACCGTTATCACCGGCGGCGAGGCCATCGTCAGCGGGCTGAAGGCCCACGACATCGACACCGTGTTCGGCCTGCCCGGCGCGCAGGTCTATGGCCTGTTCGATGCCTTTCATCAGGCGAAGTTGAACGTGATCGGCGCAAGGCACGAACAGGCCTGCGGCTATATGGCATTCGGTTATGCGCGCGCATCGGGCAAGCCCGGCGTGTTCAGCGTGGTGCCCGGCCCCGGCATTCTCAATGCCAGCGCGGCGATGCTGACGGCCTTTGGCTGCAACGAGCCTGTCATGTGCCTCACCGGCCAGGTGCCGACCGACTATCTCGGCAAGGGCCGCGGACATCTGCACGAGATGCCGGACCAGCTCGCGACGCTGCGCAGCTTCGTCAAATGGGCGGAGCGGATCGAGTATCCCGGCGACGCACCGACCAAGGTGGCGCGTGGGTTTCAGGAAATGATGTCCGGCCGCCGCGGCCCCGTGGCGCTCGAAATGCCGTGGGACGTGTTCACGCAGCGCGCCGAGACCGCGGAGGCGACAAAGCTCGCACCGTTCTCCGCGCCCCCGCCCGATCCCGATCGCATCAAGGCTGCGGCCGCGCTGATCAAGGCGGCCAAGGCGCCGATGATTTTTGTCGGCGCCGGAGCGATGGACGCCGGAGCGGAGATCCTCGAACTCGCTGAGATGATCGATGCGCCGGTCGTCGCATTCCGCTCGGGACGCGGCATCGTCAGCAATGCACATGAGCTGGGGCTCACCATGGCCGCCGCCTATAATCTGTGGCCGCAGACCGACCTCATGATCGGGATCGGCTCGCGGATGGAACTGCCGGCAACGTTCCGCTGGCCATTCAAGCCGGACGGGCTGAAGTCTGTCCGCATCGACATCGATCCCGTCGAGTTCAGGCGATTGACCGTGGATGCGCCGATCATTGCCGATGCGGCGGAAGGCACGCGCGCACTTGCGGCTGCGGTGAGCAAAGCCGGATATACGAGAACATCGGGCCGCCGCGAGACCATCCGCGCGGCCTCTGCAAAAGCGCAGAAGGACATCCAGGCGGTGCAGCCGCAGATGGATTATCTCAACATCCTGCGCGAGGTGCTGCCCGGGAATGCCATCGTCACCGACGAGCTGTCGCAGGTCGGCTTCACGTCCTGGTACGGCTTCCCGGTTTATCAACCGCGCACCTTCATCACCTCGGGCTATCAGGGCACGCTCGGCTCGGGCTTTCCGACGGCGCTCGGCGCCAAGATCGCGCATCCGGATCGGCCGGTGGTGGCCATCACCGGCGATGGCGGCTTCATGTTCGCGGTGCAGGAACTTGCCACCGCTGTGCAGTTCAAGATCGGTGTTGTGGTGCTGGTGTTCGACAACAACGCCTATGGCAATGTGCGGCGCGACCAGCTCAATGTGTTCGATGGCCGCGTGGTGGCAGCCGATCTGGTCAATCCGGATTTCGTCAAACTGGCGGAATCCTTCGGCGTCGGGGCGGCGCGGGTGAAATCGCCGGCAGAGTTCCGTCCGGCGCTGGAAAAGGCGCTGGCCGATGGCGGGCCATATCTGCTCGCGATCGACGTGCCACGGGATTCGGAAGTCAGCCCGTGGGCGTTCATTCATCCGAAGAAACCGTAGCCGGATCGAGGCCGTAGCCCGGATGGAGCGCAGCGCAATCCGGGTACCAGCGTTTCAGTTAACTCGACATCCCCGGATTACGCTGCGCTCCATCCGGGCTACGATTACTTCGGCGGATCGAGCTGCGTGCAGCCGCCCTCGCTGATCGGCCGCATGATGTCCGCGGCCTTCACCTTGCCCTTGATCTTCAGCAGGTCCCACTCGCCCTTCACTTCCGCCGGCTTCTTCACTTCCGCCAGCAGCATGTCGTTCATCAGCCGGCCGTCCTCGCGCACGCGTGCGCCCGGCGCGAAGAAATCATCCACCGGCATGGCCTTCATCTGCCTCATCACCTTGAGGCCGTCATTGTCATTGGCGGCTTCGGCCGCGCGCAGATAATGTTTCACGGCGCTGTAGACCCCCGCCTGCGCATGGGTCGGCATCTTGCCGTGCTTGGCATAGAAGCGCTTGCCGAATGCGCGGCTGGCATCGTCATTATCCCAGTAATACCCCTCGAGATACTGCACACCCTGCGTGGCTTCGGCGCCCAGCGCCTTCACCGAGGTGAGATAGAAGATCAGCACCGCGAGCTTCTGCTTGCCCTCGCCGATCTGGAATTCGCGCGCCTGCTTGATGTTGGTGACAGTGTCGCCGGAGGCATTGGCGAGCGCGATCACCTTGGCGCCCGAGGATTGCGCCTGCAGCAGGAAGGACGAGAAATCCATGGTGCCGACCGGATGCTTCACCGCGCCGAGCACCTTGCCGCCGGCGGATTCCACGACCTTCGAGACCTCCGCCTGCATGGCGATGCCGAAGGCGTAATCCGCGGTGATGAAGAACCAGGTGTCGCCGCCGTCCTTCACCACGGCCTTCGCGATGCCTTGTGCAAGCGAATAGGTGTCGTAGAGCCACATGGCCGCGGTCGGCGCGCATTGCTTGCCGAACACATCGGCAGTGGCGGAGCCGACATGCACCAGCACCTTGCCGCGCTCACGCGCAAGGTTCTGCACGCCGAGCGAGATGGCGGAATTGCCGATATCGAAGATCGCGTCCACGCCCTGCTGATCATAGAGATCGCGCGCCAGCGAGATGCCGATATCGGTCTTGTTCTGGTGATCCGGCCCCAGCAGCTTCACGGGCTGTCCGCGCACCTTGCCGCCGATGTCCTCGATGGCGAGCTGCGCTGCAACCACAGAGCCGGTACCGCCGGCATCGGAGAACACGGAGCTCTTGTCGTTCAGCACGGCGATGGAAAGCGGCTTGGTGATCGGCTCGGCGAATGCCGCCGTGTTCAGACACAGGGCGGCAATGGCCAGCAGGCCCGTTCGGGTCATGGATGTTTCCTCGTTTTCGTTTTTATGGAGGAAGCGTAATTGCGGCCCGCACGCTTGGGAAGCGAATTTTAATCGTGCGATTAAATCCTCTATCTCGTCTTGCGGAATGTGAGATTGATGCGCTGGGCGCCCATCACGGGATGCTCGCCCTCCGGCAGCGGCGCAACACCATGATAGGCGAGACGCGACGGCCCTCCCCAGACAACCACGTCACCATGGGTGAGACGGTACCGCTTCTGCGGCGCATTGCGTGTGAGCCCGCCGAACAGGAATGTCGCCGGCAGACCGAGAGAAACGGAGACAATGGGCGCACCGAGATCGAGCTCGTCCTTGTCCTGATGCAGCGACAGTTTTGCGCCGGGCTTGTAGCGATTGATCAGGCAGGCGTCAGGGGTGAAGCCGTCGTAACCGCCTGCTGCGGCCGCGCGCGCCGCGAGGCTACGAAGCGATGGCGGCATCTCCGGCCAGTGCAGGCCACTGTCGGGATCGACGGGATCGTAGCGATAGCCGCTGGCATCCGACACCCAGCCGACGCGGCCGCAATTGGTCATCGCCACCGACATGGTATGGCCTCCCGGCGTCACCAGATGGCGAAACGGCGCGGCCTTCACGATGGCGCGGAGATCAGCGAGCAAGGCTCGTTCGTCACCGCCGACACAATCGCGCAGAAGCGCCGCGCCGTCGCCGAGTTCCTCGCGCGCGGGCTGGGCATCGTTGATCGCAGCAAACAGGTCGGTCATTCACTCACTTCGCATCGTGGAAGATCACACCGAGCGTATGGCGGCGACCACTCTTAACACGGCTGACGCCGTGGCGCAGGTTGACGCGATAGCTGCCGCGGGTGCCTTGCACGGGGCGATGATGTACGGCGAAGACCACGGCATCGCCCTGTTTCAGCGAGACCACTTCGGCGCGCGATTGCATGCGTGGGCGCTGCTCGGTGAGCACGAATTCGCCGCCGGTGAAATCCTCACCCGGCTGCGACAGCAGGATCGCCACCTGCAGCGGGAAGACGTGCTCGCCATAGAGATCCTGATGCAGGCAATTGTAGTCGCCGGCGTCGTATTGCAGCAGCAATGGCGTCGGGCGGGTCTGGCCGGCGTCATGACAGCGCTTGAGGAAGGCGGCGTGATCGGCGGGGAAGCGGACGTCGATCCCCATGGTCTCATTCCAGCGATTGGCGATGGCGCTGAGCGGACCATAAAGCGCGGGGCGCAGCGAGGCGATGGGATCGGGCAGCGGATAGTTGAAATACTTGTATTCGCCGCGGCCGAAGCCATGGCGCGCCATGACGATGCGATTGCGGAAATGGCTATCGTCCGGATAGAGCGGCGACAGCGCACGGCATTCATCCGATGTGAGGAGCTTGTCGAACACCGCGCAGCCCTGCGCATCGAGATCGGCGCCGATGCGCTGCCAGTCGATGGCGCCTGGGCGTGGATCGGATGCGGGGCGTTTGGCGAGAGAGGTCGATGGCATGAGCAGCCGCTCCGTGATGGGGCTGCATTTTGGAAAATCGGGCCGCCGGGGCCACCCGATTTCCGAAAACTCCGTCATTGCGAGCGCAGCGAAGCAATCCAGAAAGCCAAGCGAAAGAGCTGGATTGCTTCGTCGCTACGCTCCTCGCAATGACGGCAGAGAGGTTACCCCACCACCGGCAACGTCTTCACGTCATAACCGTGGCTGATCTTGCGCTTCAGCACGGGGTCTTCGATCTCGTAATCGAAGCGATCGGCCGGGCGGATGCCGCCCTTCGCAGCGAAGGTCCCGCCGAACATCGCGGTACCTTCAGGCAGCGCACTCGCGTCAAAGCCCTTCTTGATCAGCTCGGCCACCGGCAGCATGCCGCTCAGCTTGCCTTCCTGATACAGCACCTTCTCGCCCTTGATGGTGGCCCAGGAGCGCAGGATGATGTCGTCCCAGTGCGGGAGGACTTCTTCGAGCGCCCACACCACCGGCGCGATCGGCTTGTCGCACATCTGCTTCGATACGGTGATGTTGTAGGTCTCGACCTGGCGGTCGGTGTGGTCAGAGCCGACGCCGACATAGGTCTTGCCGCCGGAAGCGATCAGGCAGAACTCGACCTCGCCCGACGAGTTCACATCGGTGCATTCGATCATGCCGTCGGTGGTGAAGCGGCGCGCCGAGCAGCGATAGTAGATCGGCGTCGTCGCCGGCGGGGCGATGCCCAGTTCCTGCAATTCCTTGATGTGATGGTCGCGCGCAACCGGATCGCGGCCGGTCCAGCCGGCGATGACGCCCTGGGTCAGCGTAACGGTGAGCGGCGTCCTGGTGCCGTTGGCTTCGAGCGTGAGTGCGATGGTGGTCATGTGGTGGTCCTTAGCTTGAGTCCGGATCTCTATCCCTCATGGTGAGGAGGCGCATAGCCCCGTCTCGAACCATGAGATAGTGGAGCTCCACAGCCATCCTTCGAGACGCCGCTGCGCGGCTCCTCAGGATGAGGGCGGAGTTAGTTACGGATGGAGGCTTCCACCCCCGCGGCGAGTTCGAAGATACGGCGGTCGGAACCACCGGCGGCGGCGAGCATCAGGCCGACCGGGGCTTCATCCTTGCGCGAAATCGGCAGCGAGATGGCGCAGCCGTCGATCATATTGATCAGCGTGCAGTTGCGCAGCGCCATCAGGTTCTTCTTGGCGAACACCTGATCGTCGGCCATTTCCGCAATGGACGGCGGCGCGATGGCGCAGGTCGGCAGCACCAGCGCATCGTAAGGCGCAATCGTCGCCTCGACGCGCGCAATCAGCGAGCGGCGCATCGGCAGCAGATCGATATAGTCGGCAGCGGTCATGCCCGCGCCGCGTGCGATACGGACGGACACGCGCGGATCGTAGACATCGCCCTTCGCCGTCAGCAACTCGCGGTGCCAGGCATAGCTTTCCGCAGCGGTGAAGCCGCCCTTGCTGCTCATGATGCCGATATCGTTGAAGGCCGGGACCTCGATGCGCTCGACCAGCGCGCCCTTCTCGGTCAGCAGCTTGATGGTACGCTCGAAAACCTCCGAAACGGCCGGATCGAGTTCGTCCATCGCGATCGTGGTGGGGATCGCAAGGCGCATGCCCTTGATGGCGCGCGGCTTGAGCTCGAAGTCCGGCTCGCCAGCGAGCACCGCGTCCATCGCCGCACAGCACGCCACCGAACGGGCCAGCGGACCGATGCTGTCGAGGGTGAAGGACAGCGGCACCGCGCCGTCGAGCGGCACGCGACGCTGGGTCGGCTTGTAGCCGACAATGCCGTTGAAGGCCGCCGGGATACGACAGGAACCGCCGGTGTCGGTGCCGAGCGCCGCATGCGCCATGCCGTCGAGCACGGAAACGCCGGCGCCCGAGGACGAACCGCCGGGCACATGGCCGACGTCACGCTTCCATGCGCCCTTGGGCGTACCGTAGTGCGGGTTGGTGCCGATACCGGAATAGGCGAATTCGACCATGTTGGTGCGGCCGATCAGGATAAAGCCGGCGGCGCGCAGGCGCGCCACCGCGGGAGCATCGCTATCAGCCGGGGCGCTATCGTCGAGTGCGCGCGAGCCGGCGCGCGTGATCTGGCCCTTGATGTCGAACAGATCCTTGACGGAGACCGGAATGCCGGCGAAGCGCGACGGCGCGGCATTTGCCTTGCGCAGCGCATCCATCGCGTCTGCGGCAGCGAGCGCGGCATCCCTGTCGACCTGCGTGAAGACCCGCTGGCCCTCGCCGTTCGGATCGGCGATCTTGGCGAGGCAATCCTCGACCAACTTGCGGGAGGTGGTGCGCCCAGCGTTGAGATCGTCGGCGAGGCTGGCGAGAGTCGGTGCGTACATCGTCACGGTATCCTTGTCAGGCCGTGATCGGATCACTTCACGGCGCCTGGTCGGTATCGCCGATACGGCCGGTAATTTCCAGATCGAGCAGCGCGGAGCTGAGCGATTTGCCATGCGCGTCCAGCGCCAGCGATCGCGTAACCCCGCCCCCAAGTGCCTGATCCATCACGAAATTCAGTGCGGAAATGCCGGGCAGTTCGTAGCGAACCACCTCGCCCTGAACGATATCCTTGAACAAGGCCTTCACACGCGCGGCGGTCACCTCGGACAATAGCAACGGATAAAGCTTTGCGTCAAAGGCAATTACCGAGATGTTGGAAATGTTGCCCTTGTCACCGGTGCGGGAATGGGCGATGTCGCGCAGCTTCATCTTAGGTCTCCACGAAACGAACTGACGGGGTCGCGCGCTCGCGCGGCAGCAGCACGGATGCGACGGCGACGACGTCGCGCGCCGACTTGGTGGCACCGCCGCCCCCGGCAGGGCCGTTGGTGTAAAGCGTCTCGACCTCGTTGCCGACGCGCACCGCTTCGCGCAGCGTGTCGGTGCGGCTGGTAACCCGAATACGGACTTCATACGGCTCGGAGCGGGCGCCGAGGGACCCGCCATGAAGTGAATCGACGCCGATCAGATCAAAGCGCGTTTCGGTGGTCGCGACGCCCGTGAGCTTCAGCCGCTCGCGCACGATGTCGAGGGCAAGACGGCCGCGGGCGACAGCATTGGGGCCGGCATAGGAGATCTGGCCTTCGCCGATATAGCTGTCGAGATAACCGACCGAGACTTTCAGCGTGTCCGGCCGCTGCGTCCCCTGCCCGCCCGTGACGCGCACACAATCCTTGCCGACCTCCTCGATCTTCACCTGCGAGAAATCCGCGATAACATCCGGCTGCAGGTAACGTTTCGGGTCATGCACCTCGTAGAGCAACTGCTCCTTGCAGGTGCGCGCGGAAACTTCGCCGCCGGAGCCGTCGACCTTGGTGACGACGAGCGTGCCGTCTTCGCTCACCTCGCCGATGGGAAAGCCAAGCCGTGCGAGGCCCTGCACATCCTTGAAGCCGGGATCGGCGAAATAGCCGCCGGTGATCTGTCCGGCGCATTCGAGCAGATGGCCGACAACGATGCCCTGCCCGAGCAGATTCCAGTCGGTCATCGACCAGCCGAAGGCATGGATCATCGGCGCGAGAAACAGCGCCGGATCGGAGGCACGGCCGGTGATGACGACATCTGCGCCGCCGCTGAGCGCCGCGGCCATCGGCTCCGCGCCGAGATACGCATTCGCCGAGAGAACCTTGTTGCCGAGACCGCGCATGGTGCCCTCGAATTCGAGGATCGGCAGGTCGCTGTCCTTGCAGGCGTCCAGCACATCGTCGCCGACGATAGCGGCGATCTTGAGTTTCGGAAGGCCCATCGCCTTCGCGATCTCAGCGGTCTTGCGCGCAGCGGCTTCCGGATTGGCGGCACCCATATTGGTGACGATCTTGATGCCCTTGGCGGCGCAGATCGGCAGCACCGCACGCATCCGGTCTTCAAGCAGGGGATCGAAACCGCTGTTCGGGTTCTTCATCCGCGCCTGCTGCGCCAGCGCCACCGTGCGTTCGCCGAGACATTCGAACACGAGATACTGGATGTCGCCCTTCTCGGCGAGTTCGACCGCGGGCTCGATACGGTCCCCGGAATAGCCGGCGCCTGAGCCGATCCTGATCTTGCGCAAGGAGACCTCGTTTGTTCGTTTCCCGGTATTCCGCAGCAACATTCGCGACGCGGTTGCAGCCTTCGAACGCTGTCAGACCATCACACCAGATTGGTGTCAAATGTGGCCCGCGATCCGCAGATATGGCTATGCAACATGCGCGCTGGACCTGCACCGGCCAAATGTGGAATGTCCTCCGCGACAACGAACCGGGGCTATCCCGGCACTGGGAGAAAACATATGGCCGAACCCGCGCGGGCCCGCCCGAAACCGACACCGGAAACCCAGCACTACTGGGATGGCGCCAAGGCCGGCGAACTGCGCCTGCAGCGCTGCGACGACTGTTCGCATGTGTACTTCCCGCCGCGCCCGTTCTGCTCGAAATGCGCCTCGCGGAATGTCTCGGTGTTCAAGGCATCCGGCAAAGGCTTCCTCTACAGCTATGTGATCAACCACCGCCCCGCTGCGCCGGGCTTCACGCCGCCTTATGCCATCGCAGTTGTCGAGCTGGACGAAGGCCCGCGGATGATGAGCAACATCATCGATTGCCCGCAGACACCGGAAGCGCTCGAACTCGACATGAAACTCGAGGTCGCATTCCAGAAGGTGGACGACAATCTCACCCTCCCCGTTTTCCGTCCGGCGAAGGGCTGATCTCATGCGCAGAAACGCAGTCGCCGTTGTCGGCGCAGCCGAGACCACGGAGCTCGGCGTCATCCCGAACATGTCGCAGATCCAGCTCCACGCGGATGCGGCACTCAACGCCATCAAGGATGCCGGGCTGAAACTGTCGGATATCGACGGCATCGCCACCGCTGTCGAGACACCGCAGCAGCTGGCGCATTATCTCGGCATCACGCCGACCTGGGCCGACGGCACGTCGGTGGGCGGCTGCTCCTTCATGCTGCATGTCCGCCACGCCGCTGCCGCCATCGAGGCCGGGCTGTGCAAGACCGTGCTGATCACGCATGCGGAAAGCGGCAAGTCGATGATCGGCAAACTGCCGCGCTCGATTCCGGCGGATTCGTTGCAGGGGCAATTCGAGGCCCCCTATGGCGTGTTCGGCCCGCCGAGCATGTTCCCGATCCCAGTGCTGCGTTACATGAAAACGCATGGCATCACGCATGAACAGATCGCGTCGGTCGCCGTGTTCCAGCGCGAGTGGGCGGCGAAAAATCCGCGCGCGATGATGAAGGCGCCGATCACCGTCGAGGACGTTCTGAACTCGAAGATGATCGCCTACCCGTTCCGCATCCTGCAATGCTGCCTCGTCACCGATGGTGGCGGCGCGCTGATCCTGACCTCGGCCGATCGCGCCAGGGATTTCCCGCAGAAGCCGGTCTATGTTCTCGGCACCGGCGAGAGCGTGGAGACGCCGATGGTCAGCCAGATGGAAACGTTCAACTCCTCGCGCGCCTTCAAGGTCGCAGGCCCAACCGCATTCCGCGAGGCTGGCATCACGCATAAGGATGTCGATCACCTGATGATCTACGACGCCTTCGCGCATCTGCCGCTCTATGGTCTCGGCGATCTCGGCTTCATGCCGCACGAGGAGACCGGCAAGTTCATCGCCGACGGCAATACGCGCCCCGGCGGCAAGCTGCCGATGAACACCAATGGCGGCGGTCTCAGCTACATGCATTCCGGCATGTACGGAATGTACGCGCTGCAGGAGAGCGTGCGGCAGATGCGAGGGATCGCACCGGCACAGGTGCCGGGCGCGAAAATCTCGGTCTGTCACGGCGTCGGCGGCATGTTCGCCGCATCGGGGACGGTGATTTTTACGAACGAAAAGTAACGCCCAACCATCAGCCGTCATTGCGAGCCCTGAAGCATTGGCAAAGCCAATTCTTTTGGGCGAAGCAATCCATTGCTAAACGAAGAAAGAGCTGGATTGCTTCGTCGCTACGATCCTCGCAATGACGATTAGTGAAGTTCAACCAAGAGGAACCACACCATGGCACAATCCAAAATGCTCGACGGCAAGGTCATTGTCGTCACCGGCGCAGGACGCGGCATCGGCCGCGGCATCGCGCTGCTCTGCGCCGCTGAAGGCGCCAGCGTCGTCGTCAACGATCCCGGCGGCGCCACTGACGGCGCCGGCACCAGCGCCGCGCCGGCCGAGGAAGTCGTCGAAGAAATCAAGAAGGCCGGCGGCAAGGCCGTCGCCAATTTCGAGTCGGTCGCCGAAGCGATCCCGGCCAGCAAGATCATCAAGCAGGCCGTCGACACCTATGGCCGTCTCGACGGCGTGGTGAACAATGCCGGCATCCTGCGCGACGCCATCTTCCACAAGATGTCGATCGACGCCTTCGAGGCCGTGATCAAGGTCCATCTGATGGGCTCGTTCTACACCTCGCATGCCGCCGCCCGCATCTATCGCGAGCAGAACTCCGGCTCGTTCGTGCACTTCACCTCGACCTCGGGCCTTGTCGGCAATTTCGGCCAGGCGAACTATGCCGCCGCCAAGCTCGGCATCGTCGGCCTGTCGAAGTCGATCGCCCTCGACATGCAGCGCTATGGCGTGAACTCGAACTGCGTCTCACCTTTCGCCTGGAGCCGCATGATCGGCTCGATCCCGACCGAGACCGAGGCCGAGAAGGCCCGCGTCGAGCGCATGCAGCGCATGGGCCCGGAAAAGATCGCTCCGCTGGTCGCCTTCCTGCTGTCGGATGCCGGCAAGGACGTCACCGGCCAGATCTTTGCCGCCCGCATGAACGAGATCTTCCTGATGGGCCAGTCGCGCCCGATCCGCTCGATTCACCGCGACGAAGGCTGGACCCCGCAGACTCTCGCCGAACACGGCATGCCGGCGCTGAAGTCGTCGTTCTACAAGCTGGATCGTTCGGCTGATATTTTCAGCTGGGATCCAGTGTAAAGCCAGGCCACACCCGCCGACCTCATCCCGAGAAGCCCGCCAAAGGCGGGCGTCTCGAAGGATGGTGGGAACTCCACATCTCATGGTCCGAGTCGGCGCCTACGGGCGCCTCCTCACCATGAGAGGGCGGAGTTGCGCCTAACTCCACAACCCCAAATCGAAAACGAAACTATATTGCTCAAACAGCTATGCAACGCGATCTTATCTGACCCGTCATCGCCCAAATTTCGCAATAAAGAATTCCAGTTCCCGCCAAGGTCGGTTATGTGACCGGCAAATAACAAGGCCGTCACGCATCTGCGGACGCAGCCGCATTTGCTGGACATCCCAATGACTGATCACGCGGGCGCGATGCCCTCCGCGGCCACGCCGCCATCCAAGACGTTGAACTCTCCTGCCCGAGTTCTCACAGCGAGCCTGATCGGCACCACCATCGAGTTCTTCGATTTCTACGTCTACGCCACCGCCGCGGTGCTGGTGTTTCCGAAACTGTTCTTCCCCGCCGGCAACGACACGGCCGCATTGCTCGCCTCCTTCGCGGTGTTCTCGATCGCCTTCTTCGCGCGTCCGTTCGGCGCCATCCTGTTCGGCCATTTCGGTGACCGCGTCGGCCGCAAGACCACGCTGGTCGCGGCGCTGCTCACCATGGGCATCTCCACCGTGGTGATCGGCCTGCTGCCGACCCATGCGCAGATCGGCATTGCCGCGCCGCTGCTGCTGGTGCTGTGCCGTTTCGGCCAAGGCCTTGGCCTCGGCGGCGAATGGGGCGGCGCGGTGCTGCTCGCCACCGAGAATGCACCGGAAGGCAAGCGCAACTGGTACGCCATGTTCCCGCAGCTCGGCGCGCCGCTCGGCCTGTTCCTGGCCTCCGGCACGTTCTGGATCCTGCTGCACTTCGTCTCGCCCGAAGCCTTCCTCGGCTGGGCCTGGCGCGTGCCCTTCCTCGCTTCCATCATCCTGATCGCCATCGGACTTTGGGTGCGCCTGTCGATCACCGAGACGCCGGAATTCCAGAAGGCCATCGACAAGGCCGAGCGCGTCGCCGTGCCCGGCATCGAACTCCTGAAGAAGCACAAGCGCAGCCTGCTGCTCGGCACGCTGGTCGGTCTCATGACCTTCGTGTTCTTCTATGTCTGCACCGCCTATCTCTTGTCCTACAATGTCGGCGTCGTGAAGATGTCGCTGCTGGATGCGCTCAAGGTGCAGATCGCCGGCGCCATCGCCTTCGGCACCACCAACATCCTTGCCGGCCTCCTCGCCGACAAGATCGGCCGCCGCAACCTCCTGATCGCAAACTGCCTGATGGTGATCGCGTTCTCGTTCTTCGTTGCGCCGCTGCTCGGTGGCGGCGTTGCCGGCATCTACGCCTTCGCGCTGATCGGTCTTGCGATCTTCGGCATCAATTACGGCCTGATCGGTGCCGCTCTCGCTGCGCCCTTCCCGACCGCAGTGCGCTACACCGGCTCGTCCATGACCTTCAACCTTGCGAGCATCTTCGGCGCCTCGCTGGCGCCCTACATCGCCACCTGGCTGCAGGCGAATTACGGTCTTGCCTATATCGGCTACTACGTGCTGGCAGCCGCGGTGATCACGCTGCTCGCGATCTTTGCATCGGGCAAGCAGGAAGTGTGATCGACGCAAATTGAACGAATTGCGAAGCCCGGATGACGCGTTGCGTTGTCCGGGCTTTTTTGTTTTGTGCAGCGCCGCCACCGCGTGGCAGCAACGAATTCGCTGGTAACAGAATCGCAACGCGCTAGCCTCCGACGCAACTGGTGACAAACCAGAACAGCAGGGAGGACAACGATGCATAACGAATTTGGCACCGATCCCCAATCCAGCGTCACATCACTCGATCGCCGACGCCTTTTGCAAACCGCCGGCGCCCTCGCCGCCTCGACCATCGTCGCACCCAAGGCCTTTGCACGCGATTATGGCCGCAACGTCCAGCCCCAGCGCTATCCCGATCCCGATATCGTGGTCATCGACGCCAAGCGCTTCACGGCCAAGGTCGGCAACACCGTTATCAAACGGCTCTACACAGGCTGCCTGTGGGCTGAAGGGCCCGCCTGGAATGCACAAGGCCAGTTCCTGATCTGGAGCGACATCCCGGCCAACCGGCAACTGCGCTATCTCGACGACGACGGCCATATCTCCGAGCGCTTTCGCTATCCGTCCGAAGAGAGCAACGGGAATTCGTTTGATACGGAGGGGCGCCAACTCAGCGCGCAACGAACACGGCTCGTCCGCTTCGAGCACAATGGCAGCGTCACGACGTTGGCTGAACAGGCCAATGGCAAGCCGTTGAATGGCCCCAACGACATGGTCGTCAATCCCATCGACAAGGCGATCTGGTTCACCGATCCCGGTTACGGCGGCATCAATCTCTATGAAGGTCAACGCGCGGCGCCGGGCGTCACGCAGCCGCACCAGAAGGAAGCGGTGTATCGCATCGATCCCGCCAGCGGCCAGATCAGCAAGGTCGCCGACGATCCGTTCAAGCCGAACGGTCTTGCCTTCAGTCCGGACTACAAGAAACTCTATGTGTGCGACACCGGCATCACGCATTATCCGAACGCGAAGAATGTCGTGTGGCAATACGACGTCAACGGCGACAAGCTGACGGGCGGCAAGCCGCTGATCGACATGACGCTGGACGGCAAGTCCGGTTTCCCTGACGGGCTGCGAGTCGATACCGAGGGCAATATCTGGGTTGGCGCGGGCTGGGTCGGCGACGGCTATGATGGCGTGCAGATCTTTGCACCGGACGGGCAGCGCATCGGGCAGATCAGATTGCCGGAGACCTGCGCGAATGTCTGTTTCGGCGGCAGGAAGCGAAACCGGCTGTTCATGACGGCGAGTCAGTCATTGTATGCGGTCTATGTGGAAACGCAGGGTGCGCATTTCTGTTGATCGCCGCTACGATGCGATGCCGTAGGGCGGATGAGGCGGAGCCGTAATCCGCGGCGGAGTTTCAACCATAAACTCGGCCGGCGGATTACGCTTCGCTCATCCGCCCTACGGTCTGCGATCAACCGCTATTCCGTAACCCCGCCGAGATGCCGTTGATCGTCAACTGAATGCCGCGCAGGACCTGCTCGTCCTCGCCGCCGGCGCGGTGCTTCTGCAGCAGCTCGACCTGCACGTGGTTGAGCGGATCGAGATACGGAAAACGGTTGCGGATCGAGCGTTCCAGCAACGGATTGCCTTGCAGCAGCCCCTCCTGCTCCATCACATCGAGCAGCGTCTCGATGGTCAGATGCCATTCGCGGCGGATGCGGCCGAAAATCTTTTCACGCAGCACCTCATCGGCGACCAGCTCCGCATAGCGCGAGGCGATGGCCATCGAACTCTTCGCCAGCACCATGTCCATGTTCGACAGCAGCGTGCGGAAGAACGGCCATTCCCGGTGCATCTCCTGCAGGAAGGCCATGCCCTTGTCGGGATGTTTGGCCAGCCATGCCTCGATGGCGCTGCCGAAGCCGAACCAGCCCGGCAGCATCAAGCGGCACTGCGCCCATGAGAATACCCAGGGGATCGCGCGCAAATCCTCGATGGCGCGCGTCTTCTTGCGCGAGGCAGGACGACTGCCGATGTTCAGCGTGGAAATCTCGTTGATGACGGTGGATTCCCAGAAGTAGTCGACGAAGCCCTCGGTCTCGTAGACGAGACCGCGATAGGCCTTGAAGGCGAGCGCGGAAATTTCCTCCATCGCCTCCAGATACTCGCCGCGCGGCGCCGACTGCCTGGGTGCCAGGAGGCTGGCCTCGAGCGTTGCCGCAGCGAGAATTTCGAGATTGTTGCGCCCCACCTCGGCATTGGAATATTTGCTGAAGATGATCTCGCCCTGCTCGGTAATGCGGATCTGACCATCGACCGCGCCGCCGGGCTGCGCCAGGATCGCGTCATGGCTCGGTCCGCCGCCGCGGCCGACCGAACCGCCGCGGCCGTGGAACAGGCGCAAGCGGATGTGATGGCGTTCAAAAACATCGACGAGCTTGATCTCGGCCTTGTAGAGCTCCCACCCCGACGTAACGAAACCGCCATCCTTGTTGCTGTCGGAATAGCCGAGCATGACTTCCTGTACGCCGCCGCGGCTGTCCACGAGGCGCCGGTAGTCGTGCAGTGCGAACAGCCGATCCATGATCTTGGCCGACGCCTGCAGATCCTCGATGGTCTCGAACAGCGGCACGATATTGATGCCGCTGCGGCCCGAGGAATCGACGAGCCCGACCTCCTTCAGCAGCACGGCGACCTCCAGCATGTCGGAGACGCCCTTGCACATGGAGATGATGCATTGGGGGATCGCCGCCTCGCCGAACTTGGCGTGGATCTCCGCCGCCATCCGGAACAGCGCGAGTTCGCCAAGCGTCTCTTCGCTGTATTTGACAAACAGCGACGACAGCGGCCGTGTGTTCTTCAATTCCGCGACGAGCAGCGCGATACGCGCGTCCTCATCCAGCGACAGATAGGATTTGCCGGGCATCGCGGCATCGATCAATTCGGCGACCGTCCGCTCGTGGACAGCCGAATTCTGCCGGATATCGAGACTGGCGAGATGGAAGCCGAAACAATCGACGGCGCGGCGCAGCGTACGCAGCCGGCCGCGCGCGATCACGCGGGAATTGTCGGCATGCAGCGAGCGATCCAGCACGTCGAGATCGGCCTTGAATTCGGCAGCCGACGCATAAGGCGGGGCATCGCCGACGGCTGCGCGGCGGTTCGGCAGCTTGAGCGCATGCGCCGTCGCCGCCATCCGCGCATAGATGCCGGAAATTGCTAACCGATACGGCTCGCCCGCGCGATGCGGCGACGGATCGGGAGATCTCTCCGCCAGCGCACGTAACTCGTCAGAGACATCGGCGAGATGCGCGGCCATCGACAGCTCCGCGCCGAGCGCATGGAGTTCGTCGAGATAGAAGCTGAAGGCGCGCCGGCTCTGCAGCATCACGGTGCCCTGCATCACATCCGCAGTGACGAACGGATTGCCGTCGCGATCGCCGCCGATCCAGCTTCCCATCCGCAGGAATGACGGCAGCGCCTCCGGACCGCCCTGCTCGCTCAGGCTGTCCTCCAGCCGGCAATGCAGGCGCGGCACCTCACGGAGGAACGTATAATCGTAGAAGGCGAGACCGTTGGCCACCTCGTCGAGCACCGTGAGCTTGCTGCGACGGAGCAGATTGGTCTGCCACAGCGTCACCACCGCGCGGCGCAGCGCTTCGTCCAGCGCCTCGGTCTCTTCCGCCGTCAATTGCATGCGCTCGCGCCGATCGAGCAGAGCTGCGATCTCCATTTCGCGATCGATGGTGCTCTTGCGGCGGACTTCGGTCGGGTGCGCAGTCAGCACCGGCGAGACCAGCGCCTGGCTGAAAAACTTGCCGAGCATCTTGGCGTCGATACCGGCCTCCTGTGCGCGGACGACGGCATGGGCCAGGGTACCATTGGCCGAAGCTGCGTCAGCGCGCTGGGCGCGCATGCGGCGGATATTGTTCTGATCCTCGGCGATATTGGCGAGGTGGGAGAAATAGCTGAAGGCGCGGACGATACGCACGGTTTCCGCAGTCGACATGCTGTCGAGGATCGCCTCCAGCTCCCGTCTGGCGTCCTTGTCTTCATTGCGGTGGAAACGCACCGAGGTCTGGCGGATGTTTTCGACAAGGTCGAAGACGGACGAGCCTTCCTGATCGCGCACGGTATCGCCGAGAATGCGGCCGAGCAGCCGGATATCCTCGCGGAGCTGGGCATCGGCGGCCGGATCGGCGAGCGGCATGGCGCGCAGCGGCGCGGCTTCCTGATCGACAGGCAGGGTCATGGACATGGGCAACTCCGGAATGTGGCCGGTCGCCCATTTGGTCGCATGTCTTGCTGCGATGCAAGGTGAAGTTTCGCGCGTGGTAGGCAGTAGCCCGGGTGGAGCGAAGCGCAACCCGGGGACCGGCGTTTCAACAGGCTCGACATCCCCGGATTACGCGGAGTTTATCATCGGGCGCGCTTCGCGCGACCCGGTGGCTCCATCCGGGCTACAGTTCCGTGCTAGATCGCCCGTCCCGCCTTCGCCCAATACGGGTCGCGCAGCCGGCGCTTGAAGATCTTGCCGGAATCCTCGCGCGGCAGATTGCTCTGGATTTCCATCTGCTTCGGCACCTTGTAGTCGGCGAGCGCCTTCTTCAGATCGGCGCGGATCGAGGCGAGATCGAGCACCACACCGGGCTGCGGCTCGATCACCGCCATCAGGCTCTCGCCGAATTCCGCATCGGGAATGCCGAACACCGCGCAATCGTGCACGCCGGGAAGCGCATGCAGCGCCGATTCGATCTCGGCCGGATAGATGTTGACGCCGCCGGAGATCACCATGTCGCGTTTGCGGTCGCAGATGAAGACATAGCCATCTTTGTCGATGTAACCGACATCGCCCGAGGTGATGAAACCATCGCGGTCGATCTCGGCGCGCTTTTCGGGCTTGTTATGATAGGTGAAATCCGGATTGCCGGCGATGCGCGAATAGATTTCGCCGATCTCGCCCTGCGGCAGGATCTCGCCGTTATCACCGAGAAAGCGCAGCTCGGCGCCCGGCGCGATCTTGCCGACGGTGCCGGGCTTTTTCAGCGCGTCCTCGGAATTGGCAAAGGTGACGGCGCCGGATTCCGTCGATCCGTAGAACTCGTAGATCACCGGGCCCCACCAGTCGATCATGGCGGTCTTCACGTCGGCCGGGCACGGCGCAGCAGCATGGATGATGTGGCGTAGCGACGACATGTCATATTTCTTGCGCACATCCTCCGGCAATTTCATCAGGCGGATGAACATGGTCGGCACCATGAAGATGGTATCGATCTTCTCATCCTGCACGATGCGCAGGAACTCCTCGGCATCGAAGCGCGGCATCATGACGAGCATGCCATTGAGGCGGCCGGCGCGCAGCGCGAAAGCGTTCGGCGCCGAGTGATAGAGCGGCCCCGGCAACAGGGCACGTGCCCCTTCCTTCAGACCATACACGCGGGCGCGCATCTGATCCGCTGAGGCTGCCTGCGCAGGCGTCGGCGCATAGCGACGCACGCCTTTCGGATGACCTGTCGTGCCTGAGGTGTAGATCATGTTATGCGGCGCCGGCACCGCCGGGCCGTCATAGGGCGGCTGCTCCTGCAGCCAGCTTTCCATATCAATGGCGCCATCCGGCGTGCCGAGCATCGCGGGATCGGCCTTGTAGTTCGCAACGATCTCTGGCGGCGTCGGCACCGATATCGTGGTGATGCCGGTCGGGATTGCGTCGCGCAACTGATGCAGCATGTCGGCATGGCTGATCAGGACATTGCTGCCGGAGTCCTTGAGAACATAGGTGATCTCTTCCGGCTTGAAGTGCCAGTTCACCGGCACCGCATAAGCCCCGAGCCGCGCCACTGCATAGGCAGCTTCAATGAAAGCGACGTCATTGCGCATCAGAATGCTGACGCTGTCGCCCTGTTTGACGCCGAGCTTCGCGAGACCCGACGCAATGCGGCTGGCGCGGGCATTGATGTCGTCGAATGAGCGCAGACGGTCGCCGCTGAGGATGCCGTGGCGGGGAGTGGAGGATGACATGGGTGTTTCCGGTTCTTGTTATTCTTGATTTGGACGCAATCCCTCACCCGTCATTGCGAGGAGCCTCTTGGCGACGAAGCAATCCAGTCCTTTTCTTCGCGCGGCCTTCTGGATTGCTTCGCTGCGCTCGCAATGACGGCAGAGAGGTTAGAGCTTAATCAGCAAAATTCGGCGCGCGCTTCTCGATATTGGCACGCACGGCTTCGGTCTGGTTCGGCCCGCCCATCAGCTTCATCTGCTCGACGGATTCCGCCAGCAGTGCCGGGCCGGGATCGACCGACAGATTGTTGAGCATCCGCTTGGCCGCGCGGATCGCATCCGGGCTCTTGCCCGCGATTTCGTGGGCGACTTCAAGCGCGACCGCACGCGGATCATCGACGATGCGCGTGGCGAGACCGTAGCTCAACGCCTCCTGCGCCGAGAAGATGCGGCCGGTGTAAGTGAGATCGCGCAGGATATCGTCGCGCACCAGCGCGGCCAGGATCGGCGTGCCGGCCATGTCGGGCACCAGCCCCCATTTGATCTCCATGATCGACATCCGCGTATCCGGCGCGAGGAAGCGCATGTCGGCGCCGAGCGCCACCTGGAAACCACCGCCGAAAGCAACGCCGTGCACGGCGGCGATCACCGGCACCGGAAGCTGACGCCAGCCCCACACCGCCTGTTGCGAATGATTGCAAAGTCCATGGGTGCGCAGCGACAGATCGCGCTTCTGTCCGCCGCCGATACCGTCACCGCCGCTCTCTTTCATGGCGGCGAATCGTCCCATGTCGAGGCCGGCACAAAAGGCACGCCCTTCGCCGGACAGCACCACCGCGCGCAGCCCTTTTTCACGGCTGAGCTTGTCGGCAGTGTCCACCAAGGCCGCAAACATCGGGGCGTCCAGCGCATTCATCTTGTCCGCACGGACCATCCGGACATCGGCGACGCCGCCCGACATGGACACCTGGACGCGATCTTCCATGGGAGGTTTCCTTCCTAGACTTGTTCTCGAACACGTTGTCCGTGTTCTGCGCTTTACAGGGCAGCGTTTGTGGGGTTTTAGTCAACCAACTAATTAACCCGTCCGCATCCCCTTAAAGCAGGACCCTCCCATGTTCAATCAGCAGCTTCTCGCAGGCAGAAAAATCCTCGTCACAGGCGGCGGCACCGGCCTTGGCAAGTCGATGGCCAGCAAATTCCTGCAACTGGGAGCTGAGGTGCACATCTGCGGCCGCCGCAAGAGCGTATGCGACGAGACTGCCACCGAGCTGATGGCCGAGTTCGGCGGCAAGGTGACGAGCCACGGCGTCGACATTCGCGACAGCGCCGCGGTGGATGCCATGATCGAGGGCATCTGGGCCGACGGCCCCCTCACCGATCTCATCAACAATGCAGCCGGCAACTTCATCTCGAAGACGCAGGACCTTTCCCCGCGCGGCTTTGACGCCGTGGCCAACATCGTGATGCACGGCACCTTCTATGTGACGCATGCCGTCGGCCGCCGCTGGATCGCGGGCGGCACGCGCGGCAATGTGGTGTCGATCACCGTGACCTGGGTCCGTAACGGCAGCCCTTATGTGGTGCCGTCCGCCATGAGCAAGTCGGCGATCCATGCCATGACCATGTCGCTTGCCACCGAATGGGGCCGCTACGGCATCCGCCTCAACACCATCGCGCCGGGCGAGATTCCCACCGAAGGCATGAGCAAGCGCATCAAACCCGGCGATGAAGCCGGCGCGCGCACCAAGGCGTGGAATCCCATGGGTCGCACCGGCACCATGGAGGAGCTGCAGAATCTCGCGGTGTTCCTGATCTCCGGCGGCTGCGACTGGATCAATGGCGAGACCATCGCCATGGACGGCGCGCAGGCGCTCGCCATGGGCGGCAATTTCTATCAGCTCCGCGAATGGTCGGACGCCGACTGGGACGCGGCAAAGGCCAGCATCATGGCGCAGAACGAGAAGGACAAGGCGAAGCGGGGGTGAGTGCCAGCCCTCCTTCGACAAGCGCTCCCTCATCCTGAGGAGCCGCGCACAGCGCGGCGTCCCGAAGGATGGAGCGAAGCTCGCCAACTCGTGGTTCGAGACGCGCGCATAACGGCGGGCTCCTCACCATGAGGGAGCGATTGTACATGACGGTCAATGCGAACGCGCGGCCTCCCGCAAACGCTCCTCGGCAACGCGTATCGCCTCCTCCTCCGATGCGACCACTGCGGACTTGATGCCGAAGGCTTTGGTCGCCAAGGCCGACTGCGCCTCGACGAGAACGCGCGTCACCGCATTCGGCTCCACCGCAATGATGGCGCGACACAGCAGCGCAAGGGTCGCCTTGTTGCGCTTGAGCCAAAGCCCCCTCGCCTTGCGATCTTCATGCGCTTCCTCGTGATGCTGATGACTGGCCATGATCATCACGAAAGGCTGCTTGCGGCCGACGAGATCGTCCATCTCGACTTCCCATTGCGCCGCGCTTCCCGGCTGGATCTCGTCGTGCCGGACCCACACAATCGGAAATGCCGCAACGTCATGAATGAGAAAGGCACCGTTATCGAGGCTCATGGTCGTCTCCTGACTGTTCGTTGACCTGCATGCGGAGATAGACCGGAAGGGCCAAACGCGTTAACGACATTCGGACGTAAAACAATGAGAACCGGCCAACCTTGAGCGGTTCTGAATAGGCGCGGCACCATGACCTCGTTCACAGAGCGCATCGATGGACCATCGGCGATCGCCATCTGGGGCAGCGACGAGCCCGGTGACGCATTCCTGCTCGGCACCCGTGAACTCGACTGGCATCACCATCGCCGCGGCCAGTTGTTCTGCATCGAAAGCGGATTGATCCGCCTGCATACGAAATATGGCTCGTGGCTGCTGCCGCCGCAGCGCATCGGCTGGCTGCCGCCCGGGTTGTCTCACAAGGTGACACTCAGCGGCGTACTGAGCGGATGGGGCGTGCTGCTCACGCCGGCCGCGAGCAGGACATTGCCTGCGCAGCCCTGCGTGATGGGCGTCAGCGACCTGCTGCGGGCGCTGGTGCGGCGCGCAGCGGGCTGGACGAGCGCCGAGCGGCTGACGCCGACGCAAACACGACTGGTCAGAGTCCTGCTCGACGAAATTCGCAGTGCGCCGCAGGAGCCGCTGCATCTGCCGATGCCGACTGAAATCCGCGCGTTGCGCATCGCCAATGCATTGATCAAACGACCGGGCGACGGCCGCACGCTGCAGGAACTGGCTGCATGGGCGGATTTGTCAGAACGGACCGCACGCCGCATCTTCATGGCCGAGACCGGCATGAGCTTCGCCCAATGGCGACAGCAGGCACGTTTGACGCTGGCGCTGGAGCGCCTCGCTCGCAACGAGGCGGTTGCCGATGTCGCCGAACGGCTCGGCTATGCAACGCCGAGCAATTTCATCGCCATGTTCCGCCGCGCCTTCGGTGCCCCGCCGGCGCGTTATTTTTCGAGGCAGCGCACAACCGGCCGTCGAGCGGGCTAGGTGGACGCTTTTCACGCGCGACGACCGCGTTGGTACACAAGGTCGCGCCTGCTCATCGCACCGCAGCACCTTTCCCATCTTGTCAGCTTCAACGGACGCCCTCACACTCTCCGCAACTAGAAAATGTCGGAGGGAGAAACGTCATGTCCGTTGCGGAAGCGGCCACGCTGGCCGATGTCATTCGGATTCAAGCCAAAACGCGTGGAGACTCGACCGCGCTGGTGTTCGAGGGGCGCGAGACCAACTATGCCGAGCTGGATCGCCGCGCCAACCAGGTCGCCAACGGGCTGATCGCCCTTGGCGTCAAGCCGGACGAGCGCGTCGCGTATCTCGGCAAGAACAGCGACCTCTTCATCGAACTCCTGCTCGGGGCCGTGAAGGCAAAGGTCGTCACCGCACCGGTGAACTGGCGTCTCGCCGGACCGGAGATCGCCTTCATCGTCGACGACGCCAGGGCAGCCGTGCTGTTCGTCGGTCCGGAATTCATCGATCTCGTCCGCAGCCTCAAGGACCAGTTCCCGGGCGTGCGCGCGATCATGGCCATGGAAGGCGGCGCGTCGGAGTGGAAGGACTTTGCCGCCTGGCGCGATGCACAGAGCGACAGCGATCCGAACATTGCGATGGGCAAGAACGATGTCGCGATCCAGCTCTATACGTCCGGCACCACGGGAAAGCCGAAAGGCGCGATGCTGTCGCATCAGAACTTCCTGTCGCTGCTGCGCATCGGCGGCACCGACGAAAATCCGGACTGGAATGTCTGGACGGATACCGATGTCTCGCTGGTGGCAATGCCGGTATTCCATATCGGCGGTGTCGGCTGGGCGGTGTTCGGCCTCTATCACGGCGCCAAGAGCGTGATCGCGCGGGAGTTCGATCCGAACAAGGTACTCGATTTCTTCCGCGACTACGGGATCAGCAAACTATTCCTGGTGCCGGCGGCGATGCAGTTCATCGTGCGCCAGCCGCGCGCCCGCGAGATGGACTTTTCGCAGCTCAAATACATCATGTATGGCGCTTCCCCGATCCCGGCTGCACTGCTGAAGGAATGCATCGCGGTGTTCGGCTGCGGCTTCGTGCAGATGTACGGCATGACCGAGACCACCGGCACCATCGTGGTGCTGGCGCCGGAAGATCATGTCGAGGGCCGCGACTGCATGCGCTCGGCCGGCAAGGCGCTGCCGGGCATCGAGATCGCCATCCTCGATCCCGACGGCAAACCGCTTCCCGTGGGAGAAGTCGGCGAAATCGCGACGCGCTCGGCCTCCAACATGGTGGGTTACTGGAATCTGCCGGACGCCACCGCACGCACGCTCGATCGCGACAACTGGCTGCGCACCGGCGATGCCGGCTATCTCGACAGCGATGGCTTCCTCTACATCCACGACCGCATCAAGGACATGATCATCTCCGGCGGCGAGAACATCTATCCGGCGGAAGTGGAGAGCGCGATCTGCGATCACCCGGATGTGGCTGAAGTCGCCGTGGTCGGCGTACCCGACGACACCTGGGGCGAAGCGGTGAAGGCCGTCGTGGCGCTGAAGCCCGGCAAGGAGGTCAGCGCGGTCGACATCATCGCCTTCACGCGCCAGCGCATCGCCGCCTTCAAGACGCCGAAGACGGTGGATTTCATCCAGGCCTTGCCGCGCAACGCATCGGGGAAGATCCTGCGGCGGCAATTGCGGGAGCCGTATTGGATCGGGAAGGACCGGCAAGTGAATTGACGGCACACGTTGCGTCCCGATCGTCATTGCGAGGAGCCCGCAGGGCGACGAAGCAATCCAGAAGCCGCATGAAGAAAGAACTGGATTGCTTCGTCGCTTCGCTCCTCGCAATGACGGCGCCATGGAGAAGATAATGATTGAAATGCCGCCGCTCCAATATGCCAACCTCCCCGGCCTCCGCATGGGCTACTACGACTCCGGCCCACAGTCCGACGCGCCGCCGATGATCCTCTGCCACGGCTGGCCCGAACTCGCATTCTCCTGGCGGCACCAGATCAAGGCGCTGAGCGAAGCTGGCATCCGTGTCATCGCGCCGGACCAGCGCGGCTATGGCGCCACCGACAAGCCAAGCGCCGTCGAGGGCTACAGTATCGAACATCTCACCGGCGATCTGATCGCCCTGCTCGATCATCTGAAGATCGACAAGGCGATCTTCGTCGGCCACGACTGGGGCGGCTTCGTCGTTTGGCAGATGCCGCTGCGGCATCCCGAGCGCGTGGCCGGCGTCGTCGGCATCAACACGCCGCATACGGACCGCGCGCCGATCGATCCGATCTCGATCTATCGCAAGCGGTTCGGCGACAGCATGTATATCGTCCAGTTCCAGGATCCTGCGCATCGGCCCGATGGCATCTTCGCCAATGACGTCCGCCGCACCTTCGATTTCTTCATGCGCAAGCCGCCGCAGCGCGCCTCCGGTTTCGACGCCTTTTCCGGCAATGAAGAGCCGACGGCCGGCATCGGCGCGGCGCCGAAGACCAATCTCGCTCTGCCCGACATGGTCGCGGCCTATGACCCCACCCGTGACAGCCGCGAACGCATTCTGGACGAGGACGAGATGAGAGTATTCGTCGACGCCTTCACCGCTTCCGGCTTCACCGGCGGCATCAACTGGTATCGCAATATCAGCGCCAACTGGCGGCGCGCCGAAGGCCTCGATCATACCGTGCGCGTGCCGGCGCTGATGATCATGGCAGAGAACGATGCCGTTCTCCCGCCCTCCGCAGCCGATGGCATGGACAGGATCATCCCCGATCTCGAAAAGTATCTCGTCAAAGGCAGCGGACACTGGACGCAACAGGAGAAGCCGGACGAAGTCAGCGCCAAATTGATTGAATGGCGACGCCGGAGATTTGGATAGCTGCGAGCAATTGTGACAATGGAACAGTGGCGTTCGCTGTCATAAACACTGTCACAATCGCTGAAAACACTGTCACAATAGGCTCTGCGACAATATATCGTTAAGTCCCGCGACGATTTGATTGCGTCAGCGCGCGCTTGTTACTTTTTCGTTGGGGCTTTCCATGTCATACAGATGACATGAACCAGCACGTCCGTCTTCTCCCCGAACAGATCGAAGTTCCGTATCAGCCGCCGCGCATCGCGCGCGCGAACGGGATCGATATCTGTTACGACATCTTCGGCTACAGCGACGCAGAGCCCATGGTGATGATCATGGGTCTCGGCGCGCAGCTGATCCATTGGGACGACGATTTCTGCCGCGAGCTCGCAGGCCGCGGTTTCCGCGTGATCCGTTTCGACAATCGCGACATCGGCCTGTCCTCGAAGATGACCGGCGGCAAGAAATTCACGCTCTACGAACTGGCGAAACTGCGTTTCCTCAACATCCCCCTCGCCGCGCCCTACAAGCTTTCCGACATGGCGGCGGACACCGTGGCCTTGCTCGACGTGCTGCATATCCGCAAGGCGCATGTGGTCGGCGCATCCATGGGCGGGATGATCGCGCAGGAGATCGCGATCGACTATCCCGAGCGGCTGCGTTCGCTGACCTCGATCATGTCCACGACCGGCGATCCGCGCCTGCCGCAGCCGAGCCGCCAGGTGACGCTGAAACTGCTGCAGCGGCAGCCCGACGGCTATGAGGCCTTTATCGAGCGCTTCAAGCAGACCTGGCTGTTCCTGCGTGTCGGCAGCTTCCCGGATGACGAGGCGCGCGACCTCGACCGCGCCGAACGCACCTATGCCCGCGGCCTCAACCCGGAAGGCGTCGGCCGCCAGCTACGCGCCATTCTCGCTTCCGGCAGCCGCAAGGAGCGGCTGGCCCGGGTGACGGCGCCGACGCTGGTGATCCACGGCAAGATCGATCCCTTGGTGCATCCCGCCGCCGGGCGCGACACTGCGGCCTCCATCCCCGGCGCCAGGCTGATGATGGTGGATCGCATGGGCCATGCATTGCCGATCTCCATGTGGACCATGGTGATCGAGGCCATTTCGCGCCATGCACATGGGGCAAGCGTGCAGATGCGCGCGCCGATGGCGGAGATGCGGCGGGCGGGCTGAGGCCGACTATTTCTTGCTCTTGTCCTTCGGCGCGGCGCCGAGCCCGGCCATGTTGACGAACATGTCCTGAAAGCGCTCGCCGATCTTCGGGTCGAACGAGAACCAGCTCTGCATGATCGACTCCGGAGAATACTTGTCCAGATTCTCCATCATCTTCTTCTGCATCTGATCCATCATCGCCGACTGCATCGGCTGCACATCGGGCAGCCCCAGGAATTCGCGTGCCTCGAGCGGCGTGCAGTCCACGGTGACGGTTACCTTCATTGCGATTTCCCCTGATCCGTTCTGCAAATCGGTGCGATCAGACAGTATCGCCGCTGTGGCCGCTTCGATGCAAGCGAGGCGAAGACCGCCGCCACGGCTGGCCTACGCATTGCATGTAAGGCCGGGATTTACATCCCGGAGTTGGAAATCGCCCTTGCGCGCCGGCCGAACTCCGCCAACAATGATTGAGCAGCTCAACAATTGGGCTGCGGCGTGACGAGGGAGAAGCGAATGTCGTTTCGGCGGACTCTCACCGGTGCTGCGGCAGCGCTCACCATTCTCCTCACGGCAGTATCCCTGCCCGCCGCCGCGCAGACCCTGCGCTACGCCAACCAGGGCGACCTCAAATCCCTCGACCCCTACACGCTGCGCGAAACCACGACCATCGCTCATCACGGTCAGGTCTATGAGGGCCTGGTCGGCCGCGGCAAGGACCTGCAGCTGATCCCGGCGCTGGCCGAGAAATGGGAGACTCCCGAGCCGACCCGCTGGCGCTTCTACCTGCGCAAGAACGTCAAGTTCCAGAACGGCGAGCCCTTCACCGCCGATGACGTGATCTTCTCTGCCGACCGCGTCCGCGCCAAGGGCTCCGACTTCACCACGGTGATCCCGGCGGATGCGAAATTCGTGAAGATCGACGATTACACCGTCGATATCGTGCTGACCAAGCCGAACCCGATCCTGACGTCGCAATGGGATGTCTGGTATGTGATGAGCAAGAAATGGGCGGAGGCGAACACCGCGGTGGCGCCGACGCCGGCGGCAGCGACCTCCCCGAGCTACGCATCGCTGAATGCCAACGGCACCGGCCCGTTCAGGATCGAAAGCCATCAGCCGGGCGTGAAGACCGTGTTCAAGGTCAATCCGGACTGGTGGGGCAAGCCCGAACATAACCTGAAGGAAATCGTCTTCACGCCGATCGCCTCCGATGCCACCCGCGTCGCGGCGCTGCTGTCAGGCGAAGTGGATATCATCGAGCCGGTGCCGGTGCAGGACATCGCCCGCGTCAACGGCTCGGCCAATGCCAGCGTTCTCGCAGGGCCGGAGCTGCGCACGATCTTCCTGGGCATGGACCAGATCCGCGACGAACTCCTCTACTCCAACATCAAGAGCAAGAATCCGTTCAAGGATGTCCGCGTCCGCGAGGCCTTCTACAAGGCCATCGATATCGAGACGATCAAGAGCCGGGTGATGCGTGGCCTGTCGACACCCTCGGCACTGATGATCGCGCCGTCGCTGTTCAAGCTGTCCGGTGATTTCACGCGGCCGAAGTTCGATCTCGAAGGCGCCAAGAAGCTGATGGCCGACGCCGGCTATCCTGGTGGCTTCGAGGTCGGCATGGATTGTCCGAACGATCGCTATGTCAATGACGCCGCGATCTGTCAGGCCGTGGTCAGCATGCTGGCCCGCATCGGCGTCAAGGTGAACCTGAACGCGCAGCCGAAGGCGCTGTATTTCGCCAAAGTGTTCAAGACCGGCGGCTTCAACACCTCGTTCTATCTGCTCGGCTGGACGCCTGGCACGCAGGATTCCCACAATGTCATGCACGACATCATGGGCTGCCGCGACGATCCCAATAGCCCGCGCGGCGCGACCAATCTCGGCGGCTACTGCAACAAGGACTTCGACAAGCTCACGGACGCCGTGTTGCTCGAAACCGATACGGCCAAACGCGATCAGATGATCAAGCAGGCTTTCGAGATCGCGATCAAGGACTGGGCCTATATCCCTCTGCACCAGCAGGCGCTGGCCTGGGGCGTCTCGAAGAAGCTGAAGATCGTGCAGCGACCCGACAACCAGGTGCTGCCCTATTGGGCTGTGAAGTCGGAGTGAGGCCGCCGGCGGAAGCGCTCGCCATGAAAGACCGAGCCGCCCCACACTCAGTCCTCATCCTGAGGAGCGGTGTCTTCGCCGCGTCTCGAAGGATGGCAACGGAGTTCAGCCAACTCATGGTTCGAGACGGCGCTGCGCGCCTCCTCACCATGAGGGTCTGAGTTCCTGAAAGCGAAAGGACCAAATGCTCGCTTTCATCCTGCGTCGTGCGTTGCAGTCCATCGGTGTGCTGATCGCCGTCGGCATCATTGCCTTCACCATGTTCCGCTTCGCCGGCGATCCGGTGAACCAGATGGTGGCGATCGACACCACGCCCGCCCAGCGCGCCGAGATTCGCGCCTCGCTCGGCCTCGACGATCCCGTCGTGGTGCAATTCGCGCGCTATTTCGCCAATGCCGCACAGTTCAAGTTCGGCGTCTCCTATCAATTCCGGCAACCCGTCTCATCGCTGCTGGCGGAGCGCATGCCGGCGACGCTGGAGCTCGCCACATGCGCGACGGCACTGGCTCTGTTCTTCGGCATCCTGATGGGCATCTATTCGGCGCTGCGCCGCGACTCGTTCGTCGCCAAGCTCTTGCAGGCGGTGTCGCTGATCGGCATCTCGCTGCCGACTTTCCTGATCGGCATCCTGCTGATCTACCTGTTTGCTGTGACGCTCGGCTGGCTGCCCTCCTTCGGTCGCGGCGAAGTGGTCAAGCTCGGCTGGTGGACCACCGGCTTCCTCACCCTTTCCGGGCTGAAGGCGCTGATCATGCCGTCGATCACCCTCGGCCTGTTCCAGATGACGCTGATCATGCGGCTGGTTCGCGCCGAAATGCTGGAGGTGCTGCGCACCGACTATATCCGCTTCGCCCGCGCACGCGGGCTCACCACCCGCGCCATCCATTTCGGCCATGCGCTGAAGAATACGCTGGTGCCGGTCATTACCGTGGCCGGGCTGCAATTCGGCTCGGTGATCGCCTTCGCCATTATCACCGAAACGGTGTTCCAGTGGCCGGGCATGGGCCTCCTGTTCGTGCAGGCGGTGCAGAATGTCGATATTCCGATCATGGCGGCCTATCTGCTGGTGGTGTCGCTGATCTTCGTCACCATCAATCTGGTGGTGGACATCCTCTACACCATCGTCGATCCGCGCCTGCGCGCGACGATCGACCGGCCGGCATGAGGTGCGCATGACCGATACGCCCTCTCCCCCGACGCCCGGTCTCCTCGCCCGCGCCATCGACAGCGATATCTTCTATTCGTTCCGGCGTTCCAGGCTGACGATCGTGGCGGCGAGTATCGTGCTGCTGCTGGTGCTGGCCGCGATCCTCGCTCCGCTGCTCGCGGTGCAGAACCCATTCGATCCCGCCCAGCTCGAACTGATGAATTCCCGCATCTCGCCGCTGTGGACGGCCGAGGGCCAACCCCCGTTCCTGTTCGGTACCGATGAACAGGGCCGCGATGTCCTCTCCGCGATCCTCTACGGCATGCGCATCTCGCTGATCGTGGGCATCCTCGGCGTCGGCCTCGCCGCAGTGCTTGGCATCGGGCTCGGCCTGATTGCCGGCTATGTCGGCGGCGCCGTGGACAGCCTGATCATGCGCGTCGCCGATGTGCAGCTGACCTTTCCCGCCATCCTGATCGCCCTTCTCATCGACGGCATCGTCAAGTCGATGCTCGGCAACCACCTGGACGCCACCACCATGCTGATCGTGCTCGTCATCGCCATCGGCCTGAGTTTCTGGGTGCAATATGCGCGCACGGTGCGCGGCTCTGTCATGGTGGAGAAGAACAAGGACTATGTGGCTGCCGCGCAGCTGATCGGCCTGCCGGCGCGCGTGATCATGCTGCGCCATGTGCTGCCGAACACCATGGGACCGATCCTGGTGATCGCCACCATCAATCTCGCCCTCGCCATCATCACCGAGGCAACGCTGTCATTTCTCGGCTCGGGCATGCCCGACACCATGCCGTCGCTCGGCACGCTGATCCGAATCGGCAACAACTATCTGTTCTCGGGGGAATGGTGGGTCATCGCCTTTCCCGGCATCGCCCTCGCCTCGTTGATCCTGTCGATCAATCTCGTCGGCGACTGGCTGCGCGATGCGCTGAATCCGAAGCTGCAATGACGGGAGAGATCAGATGAGCGCGCCGGTTCTCTCCGTTCGCGATCTCCGGGTCGAGTTTGCGAGCCGGCGCGGCACGCTGCATGCCATCAATGGCGTCTCGTTCGACATCGCCCGCGGCGAGGTGCTCGGAGTGGTTGGCGAATCCGGGGCAGGAAAGTCGGTGACAGGCCTTGCCGCCATCGGCCTGATCGATCCGCCCGGCCGCATTGCCGGCGGCGAAATTCATCTCGCCGGCCTGCGCATCGACAACCTGCCGCCCCGAGAGATGCGCCGCATCCGCGGAAAACGCATCGCGATGATCTTCCAGGACCCGCTCACCAGCCTCGATCCGCTTTACAGGATCGGCGACCAGTTGGTGGAGACGATCCGCACGCATCTGAACATGAACGAGATGCAGGCGAAGAAGCGGGCCATCGATCTCCTCGCCGAAGTCGGCATCCCCGCCCCCGACAAGCGGATCGATGCCTATCCGCACGAATTCTCCGGCGGCATGCGCCAGCGCGTGGTGATCGCGCTGGCGATTGCCGCCGAGCCCGAGCTGATCATCGCCGATGAGCCGACCACCGCGCTCGATGTCTCCGTACAGGCGCAGATCATCGCGCTGATCAAGCGGCTCGGCCGCGATCATGGCACTGCGGTGATGCTGGTGACGCACGACATGGGCGTGATCGCCGAGACGTCGGACCGCGTCGCCGTGATGTATTCCGGCCGCATCGCCGAGATCGGTCCTGTCCGCGACGTGGTGCAACATCCGCGGCATCCTTATGCGAAAGGCTTGATGGGGGCAATTCCGACGCTCACCGGCGATGCCTCGCAGCGGCTGGTGCAAATTCCCGGCAGCATGCCGCGATTGTCGGCGATCCCGCAGGGCTGTGCTTTCCATCCGCGCTGCAGTTTTGCCTTCGATCGCTGCCGCGTCGAGCGGCCGGAGCCGATCGCCGTCGGCACGCAGCGCGTCGCCTGTCACCTGCACGATCCCGCCTCGTCGGTACAGGCCCCGGCGGAGATCTCCGCATGACGGCACTCGTGCAGGCCCGCGATCTTCGCCGCGTGTTCGACGTCTCAAAACCCTGGCTCAATCGCGTGATCGAGCGGACGCCGCGCGAATTTCTCCGCGCAGTGGACGGGGTGTCATTCGACATCAAGCGCGGCGAGACATTTGCGCTGGTCGGCGAATCCGGCTCCGGCAAGAGTACGGTGGCACGGATGGTGGTCGGGCTGCTGCCGCCCAGCAAGGGCGACGTGACGATCGACGGCATCTCCATGAGCGATCCGAAACAGACGGACGCGCGAAAACCACTGCGGCGGCGCATCCAGATGATCTTTCAGGATCCCTATGCCAGCCTCAATCCGCGCATGCGGGTCGATGCGATCATCGCCGAGCCGATCCGCGCCTTCGACCTGATGACCAGCGAGCGCGATATCCGGGCGAGGGTCGGCGAACTGCTGCGCCTTGTCGGCCTGCATCCCGACGACGGCATCAAGTTTCCCCACCAGTTTTCCGGCGGTCAGCGGCAACGCATCGCCATCGCGCGTGCGCTGGCGTCCGAGGCGGATTTCATCGTCTGCGACGAGCCGACCTCCGCGCTCGATGTCTCCGTGCAGGCGCAGATCCTCAACCTGATGCGCGACCTGCAGGACCGGCTCGGCCTGACCTATCTCTTCATCAGCCACAATCTCGCAGTGGTCCGCCACATGGCTGATCGCATCGGCGTGATGTATCTCGGCCGCATCGTCGAACTCGCCGAAGGCCGCGAATTGTTCGATCATCCGCGCATGCCCTATACGCGCATGCTGCTCGGCGCGGTGCCCGACCTCGCAATGTCCGGCCGCGCACGGATCGCCGTCTCCGGCGAGATTCCCAATCCGATCGATCCGCCCAGAGGCTGCACTTTCCATCCGCGCTGTCCGCAGGTATTCGAACCGTGCCGCCGTGAGGTGCCGATGCTGATCGATGGCGTTGCCTGCCACGCGGTGAACCCGCCCGGTCCGCAGTCCTCATGAGCCCTCACACGAAAAAGGGCCCCGCGAACGGGGCCCTTTATGGGTGCGACAGGCATTGCGAGGCATCGGCAACAGACCCCCACAATACACCGCCGCGAAACGGTTTGAATTTGCCCGGCCGCGCGCTGCGAACCGGAGAGCGGATCAATCTTCCGCCGGCTCCGTGCCCTCGGTATCGCCGTCATCGGCATCCGGCTTGCCGGCGAGAATCTGTTCGGCGATCAGGCCGGAATTCTGCCGGATCGAAGCTTCGATCTTGGCGGTCATGTCCGGATTGGCGCGCAGGAACGCTTTCGAATTCTCGCGGCCCTGACCGAGACGCTGGCTGTCATAGGAGAACCAGGCGCCTGACTTCTCGACGATCCCCGCTTTGACGCCGAGATCGAGGATTTCACCCATCTTGGAGACGCCTTCGCCATACATGATGTCGAATTCGACCTGCTTGAAGGGCGGCGCCAGCTTGTTCTTCACCACCTTGACGCGGGTCGAGTTGCCGACCACCTCGTCGCGCTCCTTGATCGCGCCGATGCGGCGGATGTCGAGACGCACCGAGGCGTAGAACTTCAGCGCGTTGCCGCCCGTGGTGGTTTCCGGCGAACCATACATCACACCGATCTTCATGCGGATCTGGTTGATGAAGATCACCATGGTGTTGGACTTGTTGATCGAGGCGGTCAGCTTGCGCAGCGCCTGGCTCATCAACCGCGCCTGCAGGCCCGGCAGCGCATCGCCCATTTCACCTTCGAGTTCGGCGCGCGGCACCAGCGCAGCGACGGAGTCGATGATCAGCACATCCACCGCGCCCGAGCGCACCAGCGTGTCGGCGATTTCCAGCGCCTGTTCGCCGTGGTCGGGCTGCGAGATCAGGAGTTCGTCGACATTGACGCCGAGCTTGCGGGCATAGACCGGATCGAGCGCGTGTTCGGCGTCCACGAAGGCGCAGATGCCGCCCTTCTTCTGCGCCTCGGCAACGCAATGCAGCGCCAGCGTGGTCTTGCCCGAGGATTCCGGCCCGTAGATCTCGATGATACGGCCTTTCGGCAGGCCGCCGACGCCGAGGGCAATGTCGAGGCCGAGCGAGCCCGACGACACCACTTCGATATCCATCGAGCGGTCGTTCTTGCCCAGCTTCATCACCGAGCCTTTGCCGAACTGGCGCTCGATCTGGGAGAGCGCAGCCGCCAGGGCTTTGGACTTGTCCATGGAGGATCCTTCAACGATACGCAGGGCAGACGAATTGGCAGCCATTGATCTAGCTCCTTATGAAGGGATTCGCGACAGGGACAAATGAGACGGTGGCAGACGGGACGGCGAGCGCCGCTCGGTTGATTCAATGTACCCCATCTGTTCTATGTTCGCAATATGTTCCGACACATTCGATGCCAAAAAGTTCGCATCGATTGAGAGCGACAAGCCCCAGCAGTCCGGAAACGGGTGGTTGATCCGCCCTGGGCACTTACCCTGCTCCTCCAGATACATGGGAGGACGGAATGCGCAAATTTCACTCTATCGCCGCCCTTTGCGGTGACGGGCTCCGGCCAGAACTGCAAGCGCTCTTCGATCGGCTGGCGATTGACCCGCACACCGAACTGTTCGTTCGATCGGATGGCATGATCCAATCCGGCCCCGATCCCATCAAGGAAACAGCCGCGCCGCCCTCTGCGGCTCCAAAACGAGCGGCCTGATTTGGGCTGGCGAGCGGCCTGTCCCGACCAGGACCGGTACTGGCCTGTTTCCAGCCAGAGCGTCCGTTTTGATTTGCCGCCCTCTCGTCCACCGATCGTTTCGCGCTACATCATCTGCAGAGGACATCTATCGGCAGGAGTCATCCATGCCCGGTCCGATCGTGGTTTGGTTGGCCGTCATTGCCCTGATGACCTGGTGCGGACATCTGACCGCCAGGTTCGCGGCAGCGAGGGGGCGCTCCAGACGGGTCTGGTTCTTCTGGGGCGCACTGTTGTTTCCCCTCTTCCCGGCTCAATGGTTCGTGCTGGGGATGCTCCCCAAAAAGTAAGGCCGCCCCGGTCGGCGGCCTCTTCTGTTCCACGCATTCGCAATCGTTTCCTGTGCGTCAGCCGTCCTTCGCCGCCGGCACGGCCGGCTGCGCCAGTTCCGGCGAAATCCCGATCGCATAGACTTCAGCGACCCCGGCCTTGCGCAGGCGCTTCAGCTCGACCACCGCATGGTCGAGGGTTTCGACGGTGCCGTAGAACACCTTCTCCGTCGGTTTGTATGGCGTTCCATAGATGCTGTAGGCCATGGGCGAAAAGCGTCCGGTCGATCTGCTGCGAAATATCAACCAGTGCTATAGCGCCGCGCGCCGATTTGTCTACTTAAATAGACAACTCGGACGCACAGCCCAGTTCAAGGTTAAATTCCCAGACCGCCGCCGCTAGCGCCGTCAGGAGACACCTCGCCATCAGCCACAGCCGGGAAAGACCAATCGCCCGCTCGAGCGCGGTGCTCAGTTCAGCAGATCGCAGCGTGCGATGCGGTTGAAGTCGGCAAGACGCCGCTCAGCCGGCGCGGCGAGATCGATGGTCTTGAGCAGCTCCGCCAGTCGCCGATGCGCGCGCTCGGCCTCGGCGGCAGGCAGCGGCGCCTCGTCATAGACATCGATATAGGGTGTGACGAGATGGTGCAGCAACTGGCACAGCGCGCTGTGTTCGGGTGCGCGACGGCTGAGATCGGAAAGCTTCTGCTGGAGAGAGCGGAATGTGTGCAGGCCGTGGTGCTGCTGTTCGAACCACGTGCTGAGATCGTTCATCATAGCCTCTTCAAATGCGAGAAGAAGCTGCGAGCTTTTACACTGTCGCACGGGAAAAGGCCAGCACGCGCCTAGCGCGGTCCGGCGATGATCACCGCGGCGCCGATCAGACAGATCGCCGCGCCCGCAATGTCCCAGCGATCCGGCCGAAACCCTTCGGCGAGCCAGAGCCACAATACCGACATCGCGATATAGATGCCGCCATAGGTGGCATAGGCCCTGCCCGCGGCTTCGCTTTCGACCAGCGTCAGAAGCCACGCGAACAGAAGCAGCGACGCGATACCGGGGATCAGGATCCAGGCAGGCTTGCCGAGCCGCAGCCACGCCCAGAACGCGAAGCAGCCGACGATTTCGGCAAGGGCAGCGCCGATGAAAACAAAAGCCGTTCGCATCGATGTCCTGCTTGCTGCCTGTTCGTCCGTTCCGATGCCGATGACATAGCGGGCGACGAGCGGCAAAGGCAACCGACGCCTCAGCCGCCCTTTGCCGCACGCAGCAGAACGAACAGATGCGAGATGACCAGCGTCACAGACATCATCATCACGCCGAGATCGACGCCATGAACAAGGTGGGGCGCCCAGGTCGTCGCAGCCCAGATGATCGCGCGGATCGCAAGCGCGAAGACGATCAGCCCCCACAGACCCATGGGCTTGGGCGCAAACCATGTCGGCTTGCCGTCGAAGCCCCATTGCATCGCGATACGATCCTGCGCGATCCGCGGCATAAAATAGAGGCTGCTCGCGATCATCAGGACGATCGCCGCCCCAAATAGGTAGTCCGCCGCCATCAAGTCCTCCGCTGGATTGGCGTCACATGGCGCCCGCCCCTGAGCCGAACGACCGCCTGCGCATTTGGCAATATCCGGTAGCGAGTTCCACAACCTGAACCACACGGGGCACAACTCAAAAAAACCGCGCATTCGCCGCAGATTCTGCACGATTTTAGTCGACGCGCCGAACGACTTGGGTTAGCGGTACCATCGTCCCACAGCAACCTCAGGTGCTGGCGGACGATTTGACGCGTCCCAGAAGTGGTCGTCTCCGTTGCCGCTGTTCTATTTTCACATCATCTCCGAACATACCTTCCTCGACGACGAAGGCACCAGCTTCGAGTCGGAGCAGGATGCGATGAAGCATGCCCGCGAACTCGCCGCCGAACTGGTGCGAACCACAGGCGTATTGCGAGGCGCGATCATGGTGGAGAACGATGAGGCCGGCGGCATGTTCGAAGTGCCGCTCTCATCCTGGAACAACTAGGCAGTCAGAGGCTGTCGCTAACGGACAGCTACCTGGATACCCGCAGCTCTCGCCGAAATTCTAGTGAGCGGCGCTGCCGGTCTTGGTGCGCGGCTGCTTGGCCGGGGCGGCTGCCTTCGGCGCATCGCTGCGGACATTGCCCCACGGATCGACCGAGCCCTTGTTGTCGGGGATCTGTTTCAGGGAATCGCGATAGGCCTTCTGGCGGATCGCGTCCTGCTCCTTCTCTTCCGGACTCATGGTTTTCACCTCCGGCATCAGATTCATCATCTGGGCCGAGGCAGGTCCGGTCAGCAGCACGAGCATCAGGGCGACGCTGAGCAGTCTCATGATTAAAGGCTCCGTCCAATACGGAGCCCTTATATCACCGGTCTTTTGCGCGCGCCAACCGCGCGCAAACAAGGCAGCCCCGCCTGCCCGGCGCATGTGGACATGTCCGGACATCACGGCGCCGAGACCGTCGGCAGCAATGCCGCGGCTACTTGCCCAGGATCTTCTCGGCGGCGGTGACGATGCTGACGCCCGGATTGGTGGCGCAATAGGCGCCGAACTTCTTGGCGTTTTCAACGAACACTTCGGTATCGATCAGGGCATCGTCGGAGTCGCCTTTGTACCAGCCATCGATCCAGGTCAGCACCATCTGGATATCGTCGGGTTTGGATTCGACGAACTGCTTGCAGGACATGGTCGCGAGATCGATCGTCACGGCCTTGGCAGGCGTGGCGGCAAATACGATCGTAGCGGCAAGCAAGGCGTAGGCGGTCTTCATCACGGTCCCCTCCCCGGGAAAAACGAACGCCAGCGGCCCGCGGTTGCGGGCACGGCACACAGCGTTCGGGGCGACGCTATCATCGCGTGGCCGCGCACGATCTGAAGTTTCCCTGAAACTTTACCGGTAATTGTCTGCCAGACCTTCACGAGACATTAACGGGCAGCCCCGGATCTCTGAGATCGGCTTCAATGACCGGCAAGATGATACGGCTAGATATGTCGTGTGGAGACCACACGGACGATGGCCATGATCGAAAGACGACAACATCCGCGGCAGCGGGTTCTGAAGCGGGGCTTGCTGACCTTCAGCGGTGGCGGCGGCATCGATTGCACCGTGCGCAACATGTCGGTCTCAGGTGCGCGTGTGGACGTGGCGAGTCCGATCGGCGTTCCCGACCAGTTTCATCTGGTGATCGAGGCGGATCAGTTCATCCGCCGCGGCCGGCCGGTCTGGAGCAGCGAACGCCAGATCGGCATCGCCTTTGACTAGGGCTTGATCCCGAAAAGTGGCAACCGGTTTTCGGACGAGATCATGCTCCGATAAAAAACACTAGTAACGCCCGCCGCTATTATAGCCCCCGCCGTAACCGCCGCGGCTGTAGCCTCCGCCATATCCACCGCCGCCGCCATAGATGCGCGGAGGCGGAGCGTAATAGACGGCCGGCGGACGGCGCACCACGATCTCCTCCTCCTCGACGATCTCGCGACGCGGCGGCGCGCGCTCGGCGCGCTTCTTGGTCGTATCGGCCTTCACCGGTTTCTCAGCCTTCTTCGAGGCGGGAGCAGCGGGCGGCGCGTTGCAGGGACAGGTGGGCGCCGAAGCCGGCGTCGCCAGCGCCGCGACATTGGTAGGCGCAACGCCTGCAGCCGGGATCGGCTTGTTGCGAACGCGCTCGATCAGGCTCCGCGCCGTCACCGCCTGTTCGCTGTCGGGAAATTTGGCAAGGAAGGTCTCGTAGGAGGCCACCGTGTTTGTGATCACGGCGATATTCCAGGCGACCATCCGGTAATGACGGTCGAGCCAATCCCTGGCCTCCGGGCCGAAAGGTGGCGCGGCATAGAGGCTGACAAAGGCTTCATAGGCTTCCACCGAGCCGTCGAACACGATGGTGTCGTGCGCCTCCTGGATCGGCTTGCCCTTCAATTCCTTCTTCCAGTCTTCCGCCGAGCGCTTCGTGACCGGAGCCTTGGTATCGTCGGTCGCGCCGCTGCTGCGGGAAGCAACCTCGACACCGGCTTTGGCTTCGACCGGCTTGGCCTCACCGGCCGGCGACTTGATCTCCGCGCCAGCCCCGAAGAAACGGAAATCGCTCACCAGCGACGAGCTCTCCCACGGTGTCTGCCGCCCTTCGGTCGCCAGATTGACCGCGAGGCGCACCTTCTTGAATGCTTCCTCGATGGGAATGCCCGGCTCACGGCCCGCTTTCAGCAGCGCTGTCGTATAGGGACTATTGGCGCCGCTGCCATCCTCAGCTTCGGCGCCGGGCGCGGTGGAGAATGACAACAGCGTACCCGGCGCTCCGAATTTCACATCCACATGGGCAAGACCACGCGGCGCCTTGCTGATGGCGGGGAATGGATTGTTGCGGCAGGCATCGAGCAGGATGATGCGGCTCTTGCTCGGCAGCGCGTTCAGCGTGTTGAGAATGTCATTGAGGCGCACTGCCTGTAGCGTGACATCGATCTCGCGCTTGGGATCGATATCCACCGGCATCAGATAATTCTCGCCGTCGACCTGAACGCCATGGCCGGCATAGAACACCAGCGACGTGGTGTCCTTGCCTCTGGCAGCGACGGTGGCGGCAAATTCGCTGAGTTTTGCGCGCAGATCGTTCTGCGACAGATCCGACGCCGACTGCACCTCGAAGCCGGCATCGGCGAGCATCGCCGCCATGGCCCTGGCGTCATTGGCCGGATTCGGCAGCGGCGTCACCGCCTTGTAAGCAGATTGGCCGATCACAAGCGCTACCCGGTTTTCGGCGAAGGCGGCGGAACTGCCGAACAGCACAGCGGCTGCGATGACTGCGTGGCGGACGACAGGACCCATCATCGAACGACCTCCCCGGCAGGGCCGGCATGCGCGACGGATCAGTCCGTCCATCTGCAAGTGAAATCAGGCGGCCCGTCTGCCAACAATGCGACGGGCTGCCGCGACTTGCATTTGGTCGCGATGAAGATCGGCGCGGTTCATGGCGAACCGCGCATCGGCGGGCGTGCCTGAACTATTTCTTCTTGTTGGTGGTTGCCGGCGCGGGCGCGGGCGTCGCCGGAGCAACACCGCCCCACGGATCGTATTTCTGCTTGGCCTCGGGGATGCGCTGGAGCGCAGCCTTGTAGGCCCGATCATCGGGCTTGGGCTTTTCGGGCGGGTTGGCGTGCGGGCTCTTTTCCTCGCGGCCGGTACTCACCTGCGCGGATGCGGACGTTGCGAATGCGGCCAGAACGGCTACTGCGAGAACGAATGCTTTCATGCGGATTACCCCTCTGCCCCTTGATAACGCGTTGCCGCCGCCGTTTCCTAGTCCCCGTCGACACAAAGTCGCCGGTTCTGGATGACGCATCCACTCATTGCCGCTGAAATCATGGCATTTTCCGGAACGGATTGGTGAACAGCCGGTTTCCGGAACTGCTCGCATTGCGCACTCGTGCAAACGAGATATTGGCATGTTTCGCCTATGCTGCCGGTTCCAAAGAGGACACGGGACGTGGTCGATCTCACCCATTCCATGGCTGGTCACGAGAGCAAAAAGCCGAAAGTGCAGCAGCGCTCCCCCGCAGCGTCGCAGGCTGCGCTCGCGGCGCTGACGGACATTCCGCTCGATGCCTGGCGCGCGCTGGAAATGCAGGCGGCCGAGCCGAATGGCTATTATCTCGCCGACTGGGAACTGGCCGTGAATGCGTCCGCGGATGGCCTGACCGATGTCTCTGCACTCGCGGCCTGGGCCAATGGCAGAATGATCGGCCTCCTGCCGATCATATCGCTGCGCCGCGCGTATCGCCTGCCATTGCCGGTACTGGTGAGTGCCGATGCCTATGGCACGCTATCGACGCCGCTGCTCGACTGCGATGCGGCGCATGATGCGGCGTCGGCCATATTCGCGCAGGCGCGCCAGAGCGGCGCACGCGCCATCGTGTTTCACAACGTCTCGCTCGAAGGCCGCGCAATGGCAGCGATGCGTGCGGTGCTGGCTGAACAGGGCCTCTCACCACGCATCATCACCTCGCATGTCCGCGCCAGTCTCGATGCGACGCGCGATGCCGAGGACGTGCTGCGCGACGGGCTGGGACCCAAAAAACTGAAAGAGTTGCGCCGCCAGCGTAATCGCCTCGCCGAACACGGCGCCGTCACGTTCCACATCGCCCGCACACCGGATGACGTGGCCGCGACGCTCGACACGTTCCTCGCGTTGGAGGCCAGCGGCTGGAAAGGCAAGCGCGGCACCGCGCTGCAGCAGCGGGCCGGAGACGAAGCCTTCATCCGCCGGGCAACCAGCGCCCTCGCCGCCCGCGGCCAGTGCGAGATCGCGACACTGAAGGTCGGCAACGCCGCGGTGGCATCGGGCGTGATGATCCGCCATCTCGATCGCGCCTACTATTTCAAGATCGGCATCGATGAACGTTTTGCAAAATTCTCGCCAGGCGTTCAGCTCACCCTCGACGTCACGCGACATCTCTGCGCCGATCCTGCCATCGCATCCGCGGATTCCACGGCGGCACCGGGACATCCGATGATCGATCCGATCTGGCGGGAACGTCTCGCCATCGGCGACGTAGTGATGCCGCTTTACAGGAATGATCCGGTGGCAGCGCTGACCTATGCCGCGTTGTCGCTGCGGCATCGCGCGCGCGAACAGGCGAAGACAATCATACGTCGTCTCCGCGAACGCTAAGCGAGCCCAACACTTCGCCCCTCATCCCGAGGAGCGCGCAACGCGCGCGTCTCCCAGCGAATGGCGTAGCCATTCGCAAGGGATGGCCGCGCGCCCGGGAGCCCCGCCAGCTCATGGTTCGAGACGGCGCTTCGCGCCTCCTCACCATGAGGGACGGCGCGTAACGCCCGCCTTACTCTGCCGCTTCCGCATTGATCTCCGCGGAAATCTGACGGATCGCCCGCGCGAGCTTGTCCGGATCCTGCGCCCCTGACACCGCATATTTCTGCGCAAAAACATAAGTCGGCACGCCGGAAATACCCTTGTCCGACGCTTCCTTCGCCTGTGCGGAGATGCGCTCGACATCCTCGTCCGTCGCCAGGCGGCGGCGGACATCGTCTGCATCGAGCCCGATATCGGCTGCGGCCTGAACCAGCGTCTCGGTCTGGGTGAGATCTCCGCCATCGCGGAAATACAATTCCATCAGCTTCTGCTTCATCTCGGCCGATTTGCCGATCGCATCCGCCCACAGGATCAGACGATGGCAATCCGTGGTGTTGGGCTGGCGCTTCACCGAATCCGGCTTGTAGCTCAGCCCCTCCTCGTCCGCCGCGGCGACGACGCGTTGGGCAATGCCCTTATAGGCGTCCACCGAACCGAACTTGGTCTCGAGATAGGTGGAGCGGTCGATGCCCTCGGGCGGGATCCAGGGATTGAGGAAGAACGGGCGCCAGTTCACGTGAACGGGAACATCGGCCGCCAGCGCGATCGCATTCTCGATGCGGCGCTTGCCGATATAGCACCACGGACAGACCACGTCGGAGACGATATCGATCTGAAGCGGCTTGATGGCGCTCATGGCGGCCTCCCTGCGTTTTTTGCTTGCCCACAGATAGGCCGCACTGGCCCCTGCGGCAAGGCCGCGGTTCCCGCTCCTATGCTGCGCTGGCCAGTGCTCTGAGCTTTTGCGTGGTCGCGGCGTCGGCCGGGAAAAAGGTCTCGATGGCGATTTCGGCGAGGGTGATGTCCAGCGGCGTGCCGAAGGTCATGGTGGTGGACATAAAGCTCAGCACATCATCGCCGTACTTCATGCGAAAGGGCACCACGACGCTATTCGCGGCTATCGGCGCCGAGCGTGCCGGCACCGGATAGGTCTTCAGCTCCTGATACAGCTTGATCAGTTCGGCATCGGCCGTCGCCTCGCATTGCCGGTGCAGACGCTCCAAGAGATGCGCGCACCATTCGCCGAGATTGACCGTGCGCGCCGCGAGGCCCTGCGGATGGAAACTGAGCCTGAGCACATTGACTGGCGGCGCCAGCAGCTCTGCGGGAATGCCCGATAGCAGCGGCATCACCATGCTGTTTGCCGATAGCAGGTTCCAGTGCCGGTCCACTGCCAGCGCCGGATGCGGCTCATGGGCTTTCAGCACCATATCGATGGCCTGCCGTGCCGATGCGAGCGCGGGATCGTCGAGCTTTCGCTGCGGAAAGGCCGGCGCGAAACCGGCAGCAACGAGCAGCATATTGCGCTCCCGCAATGGCACGTCGAGCCGTTCGGCGAGGCGCAGCACCATCTCGCGCGACGGCGCCGCACGGCCGGTTTCCACGAAGCTGAGATGGCGCGTGGAAATCTCCGCATCGCCGGCAAGATCGAGCTGACTGAGACGGCGGCGCTGACGCCATTCGCGCAAGTGGTCGCCGATGGCCATGGGGCGGCTGGGAGCCGAAGTTGCAAGCTGTGTGGTCATGGCAAAAAGCTAACATGCAGCTTTTCGTGCTTCCATGACCTGCGAGGTAATCGATTTGCCTCCGCGAGACGGACATCTTCGGGACATCGCAACCGGTCACCTGAGGAGAACGACCATGATCAACCCGTCTTTGCTGCTCCGCCGCGCCATCCAGATCGACGCCGTCGTCAGCGGCGCCATGGCCCTGCTGCTGACTTTCGCTGCCGGCATGCTGGCGCCGCTGTTGCAACTGCCCGAAGCTTTGCTGCTGGAATCCGGCCTGTTCCTGATCGCCTATGTGGCCCTGATCGGCTGGCTCGGACTGCGCGCCACCATGCCGAGGCTGCTGGTGCTCGCGATCATCGTCGGCAACGCCGCCTGGACGCTGGGCAGCATCGGCCTGCTGTTCTCGGGCGCAGTGAGCCCGAACCTGCTGGGGCAGTTGTTCGCGGCAGCGCAGGCGATTGCGGTGGGTGTGTTCGCCGAATTGCAATTTATCGGCCTGCGCAGGAGCAGCGCGGCGCAGATGGCCTGAGCCCGACGCGCCGGCCGATCGCTTCCTCTCCCCGCTTGCGGGGAGAGGTGAGAACGAGCGAACTACGCCTTCTTCGACTTGGCCTTGCTCGACTTCGTCTTCTTGCCGACGGTCTTGGCCTTCTTGCTGACCTTGGCCGTTTTTGCCTTGCCTGCAGCCTTCGGTGTCTTCTTCAGCGCTGTCTTGGCGTCGGCTTTCTTCGCCTTCGCCTTGTCCTTCTTGCGCTTGGCCTTCTCGGCCTGCTTGGCTTCCTTGCGCTCGGCCTTTTCCTTGGCTTTCACCTTTTCGGCGCGAAGCTTGGCGCGCTTCTTCTTGCGCTTGTCCTCGCAGCCGTCGCATTTGCAGCCGATCGGCTTCAGATATTCTTTGAAATATTCCGTGCCGTAATCGTAATTGATCTCCTCGCCCGGCTCGATCTTCTTGATCGAGCGGATGATGATCTTCTTCTTAGCCGGGTTGACGTCGGACTCGGCGTTCGGCTTGCAGGAATGATTGATGTAGCGCGCGACGTTCTTGCGGATCGAGCCGTCGACGGTCCAGCGCTTGCTGATCTGGAACAGATATTTGTTCTCGATCGCGTCGTGCTTCTCGTTCTTCGAATCCAGCAGCGGACCGAAATACTGGATGATCTTCACGCCCTTCTTGATCGGCTGGGTGGCGAACAGGCCGAGACCGGTTTTCGAACGGCCGATGCGGTAGGGCTTGGTGTCGGTGGAGACTGGCATGAGGCGGGAACTGGTACGACTGAAGGAATGATCTCACCTTCTAGATCGATTCCACCGCCCGTGCCAGCGGCCTGCCGGCCACAGGCTGCGCATATTCGCAGCGTCATGCGCGCTCAACGCGCGCCGGCTAGCGGAGCTTCGGCCGGCGGCGGCACGCTGATTTTCAGCATTTCGACGAAAAGCACTTCCGCATCCGGCCTCCCCGGCAAGCGATCAAGCATATAGTCGAGCCGCCCGGCCAGCACGAGCATGGCGAATCCATGCGCCAGCGACCAGGTGCGCGCGATCTGCGCCGCCTGCTGCATCGACAAGGCATCGGTCGCGACATCGCCGGAGTGCACGATGCCGACCACCTGGGCGAGACTGGCAAAGGAGATATTGCTCGCTTCCTTCAGCGCCGGGCGATTCATGTCGAGCCGTTCGGTGCGGAACATGAGTTGATACATGCCGGGCTGCGCGCGCGCATAAGCGAGATAAGCGCGCGCACGGGCCAGCGAGCGCTCGATCGGCGTCGCGCCGGTGGCGCTGGCGGCCGTGAGGCTGGCATTGAAATTCCGGAAGCCGACGGCGGCGAGTTCACTGAGCAGGCCTGTGAGATCCCCGAAGTGATGGGTCGGCGCGGCATGCGAAACACCGGCTTCGCGGGCGACCGCGCGCAGTGTCAGCCCGGGCAGCGAATCCCGCTCCAGAACGGTTTGCGCGGCTTTCAGCAGCGCGACGTGTAAGTCCCCGTGATGATAAGGAGATTCCGCCCCGGACGGCTTTTTGGCCGATTTTTCGCCGTGCGGTTTCACAGCGGCAGACTTGCGGCGAAGTTGCGGCACCCTTTGCGAGGGCTTGGAGCGGGATGTCTTGGCCATGACCACTTATAGGCGGGCATTTTTACACTGTAAAGATTTCACTTGACGCTCAGGCTCCGCAGGACTAAACGCATCTTTACATCGTAAAGATATCCGACATTGCCAATCGGAAACTCCAATGGCCGCCTTTCTCATCCTCGCCCCGTTCGGCACCTTCGCCCTGCTCATGCTGATCGCCTCCGCGACCGTGAGCCTGTTCGCCGCTGCGACTTTGGCGCTCGGCATCGTCATCTGGGACGTCGCCCGCGGCGGCTCGGTGAAGATGCTGGCCGCCGGCTCGGCGCTGCTGTTCATCGCCATCGGCTGCTACGTCACACTGATCGACGGCAACTGGAGCCGCACCGCCCTGCATCTGGCCGTCGATCTCGGCGTGCTGGCGATCGCATTGCTCTCGCTCGCGATCCGCGCGCCCTTCACGCTGCAATATGCCCGCGAGCAGGTCGATATCGAAACGACCAAACTGCCCGGCTTTCTCGCTGCCAATTACGTGATCACCTGGGCCTGGACCTTCGCCTTCGTGGCGATGCTGCTGGCGGACATGCTGGTGATCTTCGTGCCGGGTATTCCGCTCTGGATCGGTTTCGCCATCGCCTTCGCGGCCCGCAACGCGGCGCTGTACTTCACGAAATGGTACCCGCAATATCGGCGCGGAAAAGACGTTGCCGCGAAACTCTCTGGAGACCTGCGATGAAGGATGTGTTTGCCAAGCTTGGCCAGGACTTCTTCTCCACCATCCTTTTCCTGGTGCTCTATCTGATCACCGGCGATGTCGTGCTGGCGACCTGTGTCGCGATCGCCGGGGCTGTCGCGCAATTCATCCGCGCGCGCATCAAGGGCGAGAAACTCGACGTGATGGCCTATGCCAGTTGCGCGCTGGTGATCGTGCTTGGCGGCGCCACCCTGCTCACCAATGACCCGCGCTTCGTGCTGGCGAAGCCGAGCATCGGTCACTTCGCCATCGGCGCCATCATGCTGCGCAAGGGTTGGGCGCTCCGCTACGTCCCGCCAATCGTGAGCGAGACGATTCCCGAATATGTGACGATGGCCGGCTATGCCTGGGCGGCACTGATGTTCGCGCTCGGCGCCGGCACCATCGGCGTGGCGTTCAGCGGCGACATGAAGCTCTGGGCATTCTATGTTTCGGTGGTGCTGGTCGGCGCCAAGGTGGCTGCCTTCGCCATCCAGTATGTCATCTTCCGTGTTCTCATCGGGCGACGCATGCGCGCCGCAGCCGCAGCCTCGTAACGATCGTCAGAGATACTGGTAGAACATCACGCCATTGATGGCACTGGCTGCAGCGAGCAGCGCCACCACGGTCATATTCATCTTCAGAGCGTCGATCATGGCCCCGCCTCGAATCTGGGATCAGTTCCGATTGCCATTGGACCAGGACTCCGCGAGTCGTCACCGCTTTTCTTTTTGCTGCGACGGCTTGCGAGTCCGGGCAGAATCGAGTCCCGCGGAATCGTAGTTAATCGATCAATCTCACTGAATCCCTGAGTCGCATTTTGTCGAGTCAGATTCGGTGGAACGTATCGATCAGAACCAGATTTGCATTGGCAGGCCAAAGGAATCGCGGGGCGCGTCGCCATCCGGGAGGCATCCGCCGGGATCGCGTGCTGCCAGCGCGACAGCGCAGGCGTCGAGAATGTCGTCACGTTTGGCGCCTGTGCCGCGGCGCTGGGTGGTGAGCCAATCGTCGAGTTCGACGAAGCCGTGCGCAGTGAGAAGCGCACGGCGTAGAGCGAGCCCCTGCTCCGTATGTTTCGACGGCAGCGGATTGCCCGCATTCATACGAAGGAAGACCAGTTCGGGATGGGCTTCGCGAAGATCGAGATCACGATGCATCCTGACAAACGCATCGACCTCCATGATCTTGGAGCCGATGTGCCAGAGCTGCAGCGATATCCGCGTCTGGCCGTGCCGCATCGCTTCCTCATTGGCGCTGGCGGGCGTGCTGAATTCCTCCCACAGCCAGCGCCGGGCGCCGGAGAAGACGCGTGAACCATGCGGCTTCAGCTTCGCGCGCGCCAGACGATCGCAGAGGCGATCGCCATCGTCCGTCATGCCGATGGGAATATCGATGGCCACGCGGTCGAAACGCTGCGACGCAAGCCAGGAGATGTCAGGCGCAAAAGCGATGCTGCGACGATCGCCATCGATGGTGACGGCGACCCAACCCTGGCGAAACCCGTCGAGGCCGATGGCGATCACATCAGTCAGTCCGGCGACGGTGCGTCTTCTTCCAGCACGGCATCGCGCGCCGCGCCGCCGATGGCCTTGATCAGATCGTCCTCGCCGTCATCGGGCAGCGTTTCGTTGAGACCCAGCATCCGCGCGGCGCTGCCATCGTCCGGCATGACAGCGACATCGCGCAGCGCGCGGTCCATCAGGCGCGAACGCTTGTCGAGCTCGGCCACCGAGCCGGCCGCGGTGTTGAGCTGACGGGCGACCTTGCCTACGGTGTCGTTGTAGCGCTTGAATTCGGTGCGCACGGCGCTGAGGATCTTCCAGACATCGCCGGAGCGCTCCGCAATCACCATGGAGCGGTGATTGACCTGGAAGGCATGCAGGATCGCCGCGAAGGTCGTTGGCCCAGCCAGCATCACGTTGCATTCGCGCTGGACGTGATCGAACAGGCCGGGAATGCGCAGCACCTCCGCGAACAGGCTTTCCGTCGGCAGAAACAGGATGGCGCGCTCGGTGGTGCGCGGCGGGTTGATGTATTTCTTGGCGATATCCTTGGCGAAGGACTTGATGCGGTTTTCGAGCTGCTTGCGGAAATGCGCGGCCAGTTCGATGTCGTTGGCCTCGAGCGCTTCGAGCATGTGCTCGTGATCCTCGCGCGGGAATTTCGCGTCCACCGGCAGCAGCATCTCGTCGCCATCGATCATCGGCAGGCGGATCGCATATTCGACGCGCTCAGCCGAATTCGGCTTGATCTGCGCGTCCTTCACATATTGCGTCGGCGACAGGAAATCCTGCAGCAGCATCGCCAGCTGCACTTCGCCGAAAGTACCGCGCAGCTTGGGATTGGTGAGCACGTTCTTGAGATCGCCCACATGGGTGGAGATGCTGCGCATCTCGCCGAACACTTCATAGGCCTTGTTGAGCTGCTCGACCACACGGCCGAAATTCTCGTTGAGCCGCGCTTCCAGAGTGGTCTGCAGCTTCTCGTCAACTGTCGTGCGGACTTTCTCCAGCTCGGCAGCATTTTCCGTGCGGAGCTGATCGAGCCGGCCTTCCACCGTCTGGCGGAGTTGTTCGCCGCTCACGCCCTGGGTGCGGATCAGTTCGTCGATCGCGAGCTTCGTCGCGTCGAGGCGTTCCTTCTGGTGATTGCTGATCTCGCCGAGCGTTTCGGAGACGCCCTGACGCATGCGCTGGAAACTGCCGCTGAGTTCTTCGCGCAGATTTCGCGCCGACTCTGATTGCGTGGCGCCGGACTGATCGAGCTTGCGCTCGACCATGGTGCGCAGGCCTTCGCTCGTGACTGCGGCCCCCTGCTCCATGCGGCCGATATCGGCATTCAGCTTGGTGCCGATATCGTTGATGCGCGTTTCCGTGGTCTTGTTCGAGCTTTCGAGACGCTGACCGAAACTGTCCACCTGCCGGAGCAGTTGCTCGGACAGTTTCAGCATCATGGTGGCGGCGGCACCCTGCTGCTGGTTGATGGTCTGCAGCAACTCCTGCCTGACAGCGCGAATCTCGGCATCGGAGGCCGCGCGGATGGCGTCACCCTCGAAGCGCAAAAGTTCGCTCACCTCGCCCCGCTCCAGCGCGAGCGGACGGCGCACGACCACGATGACGGCCACGATGGCAAACAGCGCTGCGATGAAGGCCAGCGCCAGCGTGGCGATCGGGAAATAGGGAGCGAATTCGGTCACGGGCATCTCTCGCGTACTCTTTTTGTTCTAGCGAGAGTAGCGGCGTCCCGCAACCCTTCGTGGCGATGGAGGGATGACGAAACAGGGGATGAATTGGGGGGATGAACTTTCGCCCGCCCCGCGCCCCTCATGGTGAGGAGCCCGCGAAGCGGGCGTCTCGAACCATGAATTGGCTATGCTCCGGGCCTGTAGCCATCCTTCGAGACGCCGCGCTTTGCGCGGCTCCTCAGGATGAGGGGCGGAGTTTGTGAAGCATCACGTTGGTGCCTCGCCCCAGAATGACTAGCCCAGGTTCAACTCCTTAAAGAAGTCGTTGCCCTTGTCATCGATGATAATGAAAGCCGGGAAATCCTCGACCTCGATCTTCCAGATCGCTTCCATGCCAAGCTCGGGATATTCGACGACCTCGACCTTCTTGATGCAGTGCTCGGCAAGGTTCGCGGCGGAGCCGCCGATGGAGCCGAGATAGAAGCCGCCATGCTTCTTGCACGCCTCGCGGACAGCGACCGCGCGATTGCCCTTGGCGACCATTACCATGGAGCCGCCTGCGGCCTGGAACTGATCGACGAACGAGTCCATGCGGCCGGCGGTGGTCGGGCCGAAAGCGCCCGAGGCGTAGCCTTCCGGTGTCTTGGCGGGGCCGGCGTAATAGACCGGATGGTTCTTGAAGTAATCCGGCAGCGGCTCGCCCTTTTCCAGGCGGTCGCGCAGCTTCGCATGCGCCGCGTCACGCGCGACGATCATGGTGCCGGTGAGCGACAGGCGGGTCTTGGTCGGATATTGCGAGAGCGTCGCGAGGATGTCCTTCATCGGCTTGTTGAGGTCGATCTTGACCACATCGCCGCCGAGCGACTCTTCCACCTTCGGCAGATACTGAGCCGGATTGTGCTCGAGCTCCTCCAGATAGACGCCGTCCTTGGTGATCTTGCCGAGCACCTGACGATCCGCCGAGCAGGACACGCCGAGGCCGATCGGCAGCGAGGCGCCGTGGCGCGGCATGCGGATCACGCGCACGTCATGGCAGAAATACTTGCCGCCGAACTGCGCGCCGACGCCGGACGACTGCGTCATCTTGAGGATTTCCTGCTCCATCTCCAGATCGCGGAAGGCATGGCCATCCGCCGAGCCCTGGGTCGGCAGCGCGTCGAGATAGCGTGCAGAAGCGAGCTTCACCGTCTTCATGCACAGCTCGGCCGAAGTGCCGCCGATGACGATGGCGAGATGGTAAGGCGGGCACGCGGCGGTGCCCAGCGTCATGATTTTTTCCTTCAGGAAAGCCAGCAGACGATCCTTCGTGAGCACCGACGGCGTGGCCTGGAAGAGGAAGCTCTTGTTCGCGGAGCCGCCGCCCTTGGCCATGAACATGAACTTGTAGGCGTCGTCACCCTCGGCATAGATCTCGCACTGTGCCGGCATGTTGTTGGCGGTGTTCTTCTCTTCATACATGGTCAGCGGCGCGACCTGCGAGTAACGCAGATTGCGGCGCAGATAGGCATCGCGCGCACCTTCCGATAGCGCCGCTTCGTCCTCGCCATCGGTGATGACGTTGCAGCCCTTCTTGCCCATGATGATGGCGGTGCCGGTGTCCTGGCACATGGGCAGCACGCCGCCGGCAGCGATGTTGGCGTTCTTCAGGAAGTCGAAGGCGACGAACTTGTCGTTCGACGAGGCTTCGCTGTCCTCGAGGATGTTGCGCAGCTGCTGCAGATGGCCGGGACGCAGATAGTGGTTGATGTCACCGAAGGCCGCTTCCGACAGCGCCTTCAGCGCATCCCGCGACACCACCAGCATTTCCTTGCCCAGCACGGTCTCGACGCTCACGCCCTCGGAAGTGATCTTCTTGTAGGGGGTGGTGTCCTTGCCCAGCGGGAACAGCGGGGTGTGCTTGTAGGGCGGAACCGGCTTCTGCTGATCGGGGAAAGCGGTGGGAGCGTTCATGGGACGGGCCTCGAGGGACGGGAATTTGGAGCCCTTTTAAGAGGTTTCCGTCACATTTTGAAGGGTTCAAAACTGCAGGTTACCTATTACGTGGCCGCCCGTTTTTCCCTCAAAGCCTAGCCCTTCCCGCCCTGCTTCTCCGCATAGGCATCCACCAGCGCCCGGATCATGCGTTGATAGGGAACGCGGCGCTTCTCCGCCGCATGTTTGAAATAATCCACCGAGCGCTGCGACAGGCTCAGCGTTACCTTCACATTGTCTTCCCGCAGGACAAGTTGGTCCGGGGACGGCAGGAAATCGTCGACGATCCTCACCTGCCCGATCTCGCCCCGGGTATATCTAGGCGTCGTCTTTTTTGCGGTTGGCTTTTTCATAGATCGCCTTTCCTTTGCGCCAATAACCGGCGCCGAAAATCCTGATCCGGGGTCCGCGCCGGGTGAATCTCACGGTCAGCACGGCGTCTTCGATCATCCCGAAGCAGAAGTAGCGAGGCTCGGTTAGACTGTGATCCAGATCCTCCGCGATGACGCGCCTGGGATCCAGGAAAGCGCGCTGGGCAAACTCGAAGCCAACACCATGTTTGGCGCGATTGATCCGGTCCTTGCTGGCGTCCCACTCGAAATCGGACATCCGGCCATCGCCTCATCGGATATGGCTATTCTACCATATATCTGTATGGCTAGACAACTGTTGGACAGGGATGGCGCATCCCGTCGGCACTCCTCTCTTGCGCAGGTCCTGCTTGCACAGGTCCTGCCAAACCGGTTTGATGGCGCAGGGGACCCTCCATGACATCGAAATCCGCGTATCTCGCCGTTCCACTTCTCGCCGCCCTCGCCTCGCCGGCCTATGCCGATCGCTGCGACGATCTCGCCAAGCAGCTCAAGAGCCAGATCGACGGCCTCAGCGTCGGGCGCACCGCGGCCAATGTGATCTATCTCGCGCATCCCGCGGCGAAACAGTTGCGGCTCGGCTGCACCAACCGCTCGGTGACCAACGAACTGTTCGCGCAAGCCCCGACGCGAAAACCGGCGCCGGCATTTAACGATCTCGTCGCCAGCGCCGGCGCTATCGTTTTCACGATCCCTAAACAGGACACGCTGAAGGGCGCGTCGCGCTGTCTCGGTCGCATGGGGCTGCTGCGCGGCAACGACATCAAGATGCGGTTTCGCCGGCTCGACTTCCGCTGCACACGCGACAAGACGACGGCGGCGATCTCGGTGTCGCGCGGTCGCAACGAGTGAGCGGATCACGACAATTTTAGCGACTCCGCACAGGCGCCGTTCACCAGCGCCGGCTTTTACCGGCGATCGTCTCAAATTGCAGGGAATGATTCATCACTCATTGTGCACGCAGGCCCATGGTTCCCGGACGTATTGGGAAACAGGACCTTGCCATGAGTATTTCGAGCGTGACCAGCACGCCGCCGGCTGCACCGATCCAGCCGATCGAAGCGCGGACGCCGGAGCCGAAAAAGCCGGAGCCAACCGAAGAGCGCACCCCGTCGCCGCCGCCGCGCCCGCCGCTGCCGCCGGGTCAGGGCACGCGGATCGATCAATACGTTTGATCTTACCCCAACGGTCATTGCGAGGAGCGGAGCGACGAAGCAATCCAGACTTCCTTTTGGCTCTGGATTGCTTCGTCGCAATTGCTCCTCGCAATGACGCTTACTTGTCGAGCGCCTTGTAGCGCCGGAAGATGCCTTCCTCGTTGAACGGAATGCGGCGATCGCTGGCGAGATAGGCCGCGATATTCGGCCGTTCGGCGACACGGTCGCGCAGGCCGACAAGTGCCGGTATCTCGCGCTCGAACGTCTTCATGCGTTTCGGAAACGCGTAGCGCAGGCCCTCGACGATCTGGAACAGCGAGAGATCGACATAGGTCACCTTGCGCCCGGTGATATAGGTGCCGCCGCTCGCCTTCAGCAGCCGTTCGAAATAGCCGAGAAATTTCGGCACACGCTCTTTCCAGAATTCGGCCGTGCGTAACTTCGCCGGCCCCTTCTGATCCTCGTAATAGAGTGACGTCCCGATCGGATGATGGGTGTCGTGCACCTCCATCACGAAGTCCGCGACGGTCAGTTGCAGATCGTTCAGCTTCAGCGGCCCAGCTTCGCTCTTCGGCGCGAGACCATGGCGCGCGCCGAGATAGAACAGGATATTAGCGGTCTGGCCGATCACCAGCGTGCCGGCTTTGAGAAATGGCGGCGCGAACGGCGGCAGGCCCTTTGATGCCTCCAGCATCTTCATCATCGCGCCCATGCCGGCCTTTCCGCGGGCGACATCGACATAGTCGGCCACCGCCTCCTCCAGCGCGAGGCGGATATATTCGCCGCGGCCCTGGATCATCGGCCAGTAATACAGCTCGTAACGCATGCCGGAACCTCGTCGCAAATGCAGACGAGAGGCAACAGATCACGCGCAAGTTGGTTCGCATAGCGTCTGCAAAGCAAAAGCGCCGCGGGTTGCCCCGCGGCGCTTGCATCGTTCTCGATCCGGCGGTCGGCGTTACGCCTGCTGGATCGCCGACAGTTCCCAGTGGCCGCCGTTGGAGCGCAGGAAGGTCCAGACTTCCGTCGCTTCGGTCGGCGTCTCGCTGCCGGCGACGAGGCGGTTGGTGCCACGCTCCAGCGTCTTGTCGACCAGCGAGAAGCGCATCGCCACGCTGGCATATTCCACATTGCCTTCGCGCCAGGCTTCGGCGAGGTCGCCCTGCAGCAGCTTGACGTCGGTCACCGTGTTGATGTCGTTGTTGGCCTTGTTCTCCGCGAGATCCTTCGCGAAATACGAGGTCATTTCCGGCGTCGCCAGCTTGCCGAGGGCATCGACGTCTTCCTTCGACCAGGCGGCCTGGACGTCGCCGAGCAGGCGCTCGAAGTCCTCATAGTCCTTCGGCTGGATCTCGACCGGACGCTCGTCCTGACGCGAACCGAAGCCGAAGCCGCCGAGACCGCCCAGCGCGCTGCGCGGCGCGGCCTGCGGGGCTTCGTTGCCCTGCTGCTGAGCGCCGTAAGCGTGATTGGTCTGCGCGCTCTGGCTTGCTTCCGGAGCGTTGTAGGACTGGCCGCCAGCCGGGCCGGCATAGGCCGATGCGGTCTGGTTCTGGTTACGGCGCTGCCACCACTTCATGGCCAGACGGACGACGATGACGATCAGGGCAACCTGCACCAGCAGGCCGATGATCGACATCATGCTGCCGAGGCCGCTGAGGAAGCCGCCACCGAACAGCATACCGAGCAGGCCGGCGCCGAGGAAGCCAGCAGCGAGGCCACCAAGCATGCCCATGCCCGGACGGTTGAAGAAGCCACCCTTGCTGGCAGCGCCCGCAGCGGCGGGGCCGGCCATACCGGGCGCGCCCGGCTGCTGCATGGTGCGGTTCATCGGTTGCGCCGCATTGGGCGCAGTCGCCGTCGACGGCGGCGCCGAGAAGGTCTTGTTGCCGCGCGAGCCCATGCTGCTCTTGCCGCCACCCGGACGCGCATCGGCAGCCGAGATTGCAATCGTGAGCGGCATCGCCAGCGACAGGACAACGGCAAGCGTCTTGATCGCGCCGCGCATGCTGAACGTGAAAGTCATGGTCTTTTCCCTCAATCCCCGGCAGGGGGAAATCGCCCCTAAGATGGCGACGCCGCAGGAAAAAGAAAGCGCGCTTCACGCCGCACCACTGCGGCGCTCGGTCGCGGGTTTAGGGACATTCTAAGGCGGTAGAAAGCTGCAATTTCAATTGCTTGCGCTGCATTGCGAAAGAACGATGACGCACCGACCGGTGTCAGTTCGGCGCCATCGTCTCCTTTACCTTCTCAATCAGCGCACTGAGCGCGAACGGCTTCGGCAGGAAGGCGAACTGCTGATTCTCCGGCAGGCTCTTCTCGAAGGCTTCCTCGGCATAGCCGGACACGAAGATGATCTTCAGCTCCGGATTGAGCGCACGCATTTCCTTCAGCAGGGTCGGGCCATCCATCTCGGGCATGACCACGTCGGAAACGACGAGATCGATTTCGCGGTTCTGCTCCTCGAACATCTCCAGCGCCTCAACGCCGTTGGAGGCCTCGACGACCGTATAGCCGCGCGAACGCAGACCGCGGGCATTGAGGCCGCGCAACCCTTCCTCGTCCTCGACCAGGAGGATGGTGCCCTGCCCGGTGAGATCGGCCTTCGGCTTGGCGGCTTCCTTCGCGGCGATGGCAGCCGCAATGGCCGGATCCGGCGCGGCTTCCTTGTCCTGGTGGTGGCGCGGCAGGAAGATGCGGAACGTGGTGCCCTGTCCTTCCTTCGACTCGACATAGACGAAGCCGCCGGTCTGCTTGACGATGCCGTAGACCGTGGAGAGACCGAGGCCGGTGCCCTTGCCGACGTCCTTGGTAGAGAAAAACGGCTCGAAGATCTTCTCGACGATCTCGGCAGGAATGCCGGTGCCGGTATCGGTGACGGCGATCTCGACATAGTCAGCAGAAGGCATGCCTTTATAGGCGAGCTTCTCCGCTTGTTCGGTGGAGATATTGCTGGTCCGCACCGTGAGCGAACCGCCATCGGGCATCGCGTCGCGCGCATTGACCGTGAGATTCACGATCACCTGTTCGAATTGCGAGATGTCCACCTTCACCGGCCACAGATCGCGGCCATGCACGACCTCGAGCTTCACCTTTTCGCCGATCAGGCGCTTCAGCAGCAGATCGATATCTGACAGCGCATCGCCGAGATTGAGCACGGTCGGACGCAGCGTCTGCCGGCGCGAGAACGCGAGCAGTTGACGCACCAGCGTCGCCGCGCGCGTCGCGTTCTGCTTGATCTGCATGATGTCCTGGAACGACGGATCGGTCGGCTTGTGCGCGTTCAGCAGGAAGTCATTGGCCATCATGATGGCCGAGAGCACATTGTTGAAGTCGTGCGCGATACCGCCGGCGAGCTGACCGATGGTGTCCATCTTCTGTGCCTGATTGACCTGATTCTCGAGCGCGCGGCGCTCGGTGGTCTCCAGCATGTAGACGATGGCGGCTTCGGTCTCGCGTTCCTCTTCCTGCACGGCCGTGACGAAGAACTGGGCCCAGCGCTCCTTGGCGCCGACGAGCTGCAACTCCACCGGCGCGATATCGCCCTGCCCCTGCGCCGCCTGACCGATGGCGGAGAGGAGCTGCGCACGATCACGCTCGTTCAGCGCGGCAAGAATCGACTTGTTGACGCTTCCATTGTCGTTGAGCGTCTGCGCCAGCTTGGCGAAACGGGCATTGCCGCGCACCACGGCGCCGCCGAGATCGACGGTGGCGATGGCCATCGGCGTGTGATCGAAGAAGCGCATGAAGCGCACTTCGGCGGCGCGCTGCGGATCGGAACGCTCGTCGCGGGCACGGCTGATCACCAGCGTGCGCGACGCGCCAGGCACGCCATCAGCGCCAAATGCGAGCTTGTGATAGAGGCGCACCGGCACGGCCTTGCCGCCGCGCTGCTTGAGATCGATGTCGAACACCTCGGTCTTCACCTCGCCGGGGATCGGCACAATGGAGGTGAGCAGCGAGGCGCCATCGCCGGACACGATGTCGGACAGTTTCAGACCGCCGGAGCCTATTTCTGCAAGGTCGTGATCGAGGAGGTTGGCGAGCGTCGCGTTGACATAAACGAGTTCGCCCTTCGGATTGACCGAGAAGAAGCCGCAAGGCGCGTGATCGAGATATTCGATCGCATGCTGCAACTCCTGAAACACATCCTCCTGCCGCTGGCGATCGCGGGTGATGTCGGCCACCGACCACACAGTCGATTTCGCCTCGCGCTTGCCGGCGCCAAGCGGACGCACACGCATGCGCAGCCAGCGGCCATGCGAACCGTCGGCGACGGTGACGCGGACCTCCTCCTGCTGGCGCTTGCCCTCGCGGGCGGCCTTGAGCAGGCGGAAGACAGCTTCCGAGACATCCGGATTGCCGATGAAGACACGCTCGACGGGCCGGGCTTCCGGCACCGAAGCGGCACCCGTCAGGGTGAGATAGGCGGCATTGGCATAGACCACATGACCATGAGCGTCGGTCACCGCGATGCCATCGAAGGCACCATTGGTGACTGCACGCATGATCGGGTCTTCGGCCGCGCGGTCGGCGAAGCGGATGATGCCCGCCGCGATGGCGAACAGCATGAACAGGCCGACCATGGCCAGCAGCGCCAGCAGGCCGAGAATATAGGGCTGCGCCTGAGCCCGGCCGAGCGTCATGAAGGCGACGGCGCTGGCGACAATCGCCGCCGCAATCAGCAGGACGAGAACAATGCTGCCGCTGCGACGCACGGGCTCCTGGCCTGCCTTGGTCTCCGCCAGCGAGCTCTGGCCATCGTGGTCGGTCTCGACGCTCATCGGACGGGGTATCGCCTATCTATCGTTGTTGCAGCGCGCGCAAGCGCGCCTCCTGAGTGCCCCAACCGGCAGGGAGCACGCAAGCGGTTCCGCCGCTCTTTTGCGCCCAACCGGCCGATTCGCACCGTGTTCCAATACTGCTCGAGCATCACGCCGGGCGTCCGGACAGGCCGCGCTTGAGGCCCATGACATAGCCGATCACTTCGGCCACCGCCTGGTAGTGCTCGGTCGGGATTTCCTGGTCGATCTCCACGGTGGCGTAGAGCGCGCGCGCCAGCGGCACGTTTTCGACGATGGGAATGTCGTGCTTGCCTGCAACTTCCCGGATCTTGAGCGCGATCGCGTCCATGCCCTTGGCGACGCAGATCGGCGCCTGCATGCCGCGCTCATATTTCAACGCCACCGAATAGTGGGTCGGGTTGGTGATGATCACCGAGGCCTGGGGCACCGCGGACATCATGCGCTTCTTCATGCTCTGCTGACGCAGCTGCTTGATCTTGCCCTTGATGTGGGGGTCGCCTTCGGACTGCTTGAACTCCTCCTTCACCTCCTGCAGCGACATCTTCAGCTTTTCGAACCAGGTCCGGTACTGGAAGAAGAAGTCGGCGATGGCGACAAAGGCCAGCATGGCGAGAACCGCGCCCAGCAGCTTCAGCGTCAGGGTCATCGAAATGCCGAGGATCGCGGACGGTTCGATGCGCACCATGGCATCGAGACGAAAACGTTCGGGCCAGAGCACCGCGCACATCACGATTCCGAGCACGATCAGCTTGAACAGGCCCTTGAGGAAATTCGCGATGGCCTGCTTGCCGAACAGTCGCTTGGCGCCTTCCATCGGCGACAGCTTGCTGAATTTCGGGGTCAGGCCTTCGGCCGAGAACACCAGGCGGTGCTGCATCAGATTGCCCGCGAGCACCGCGAGGATCAGAAACAGGAACGGCATCGCCAGCGTGGACAGCAGCGAGAAGCAAAGCTGCTTCGCCAGTTCGACAAGCCCTGGCCCGTCGGTGCGGATCATCCACGAATTCTGCAGCAGGTTCTTCATCGGCGTCAGCAGGCCGCTGCCGATCGACGCCTGGAATGACGACAGCACCAGCGTGCCGCCGGCCAGCAGGAACCAGGTATTGACCTCCTGGCTTTTCGCCACATCGCCGCGTTGGTGAGCGTCGTCGAGCTTTTTTTGCGTGGGGTCGTGTGTTTTTTCGTTCTCACTATCCTCGGCCACAGGCGCCCTCCTATGTCCGCGGCATCATCTGGTGCATCACACCAGCGAAGTAATCCATGTAGGTGCCCATCATGGCCGAGAGCACCAGCGCGAAGATCAGGAAGCCGATCATGATCGAGAGCGGCACGCCGACGAAATAGACCTGCATCTGCGGCATCAGGCGCGCCAGCACGCCGAGCCCCATATTGAAGACGAGGCCGAAGACGAGGAACGGCGCTGCGAGCTGCACGCCGATCTTGAACGCCGCGGTGAAGGCATTGGTCGCGAGTTTGGCGACATCGCCCGTGGGCAGTATCTCGCCCGGCGAGAAGATCTTGTAACTGTCGCTCAGCGCGGCGATCACGAGATGATGCGTGTCGGTGGCGAAGATCAGCGTCATGCCGAGCAGATTGAGGAAATTGCCGATCAGCACGCCCTGCTGGCCCTGCGTCGGATCCACCGAGGTCACGAAGCCGAGGCCGAGTTGTTGCGCGATCACCGAACCGGCCACCGACAGCGCCGAGATGGTGACGCGCGCGGTGGCGCCGAGCACGATGCCGATGACGATCTCGCGCAGCATCAGCACAATCATCGGGGTGATCGAGGTCATATCGACATTATAGGCGGCGCGATGGGCCGGCAGCATGATCAGCGTGAGCGCCAGGGCGATCGACAGCTTGATGCGCATCGGGATGTTGCTTTCGCCGAAGCCGGGCAACAGCATCACCATGGCGCCGACGCGGGCGAACACCAGCATGAAGGCGGCAGCGAGAGCCGGCAGGAGCGAAATGTCGATGCGCATGAAGGATGTGTATCACCCCCCGATGATTCGCGACGATATCCGCATCATGTAGCTCGACAGCGTATCGCCCATGAAAGGTAACGCCAGCATCATGGTGGCAAAGACGGCGAGGATCTTCGGGACGAAGACCAGCGACTGTTCCTGCACCTGGGTGAGCGCCTGAACCAGTGAGATCACGACGCCGACCACGAGGCCGACGACCATCAGCGGCCCGGAGACCAGCACGATGGTCCAGATCGCATCGCGGGCAACGTCGAGAGTTTCAGGGCCTGTCATGTGGAAATCCTTGTTCACTCAGTCCCTCATGGTGAGGAGGCGCGAAGCGCCGTCTCGAACCATGAGATGTGGAGCTCCGTCGCCATCCTTCGAGACGCCGCTGCGCGGCTCCTCAGGATGAGGACTGGAGTTAGATCTGCATCTTCAAAATGTCTTCGTAGGACTGGATGACGCGATCGCGGACCGACACCAGCGTCGAGACGGCGACATCGGTCTCGGCCACTGCGGTAACCACATCCATGACATTCGCCTTGCCATTGGCCATGGCGACGGTCTGCGCATCCGACTTGCGGCCGGCATCGAGCACGCTGCCGAGCGCCTCCTTGAGCACCGCGCCGAAGGACGGACCGACGCCGCCTTCGGCAACCTTGTTGAGTCCGCCGACGCCGCCGGCACCGTCCATGATGCGGGCGAGACTGGCATAGGCATTCGCGGCGACGTTGGGGGCTGCCATGATGGGTGTCCTGTTCAGGCCTTGAGGATATCGAGGGTGCGCTGGATCATGCGGCGGGTGGCGCTGATGATGTTGAGATTGGCTTCATAGGAGCGCTGGGCCTCCTTCATGTCGGTCATCTCGACCAGCGAATTGACGTTCGGCACCTTGACGTTACCGGCGGCATCCGCCGCGGGATTGCCGGGCTCGTAACGCGTCGGAAAGGTCGACATGTCGGGCCGCACGCGGCCGAGGCCGACGGTGCGCGCATCCAGTGTTCGATCGAGCTCGGACGTAAATGTCGGCACCTTGCGGCGATACGGATCGCCGCCGGGCGTCTGCGCGGTGGACTGCGCATTGGCGATGTTTTCCGAGATGACGCGCATGCGACCGGCCTGGGCGCGCAGGCCCGAGGTCGCAATCCCCATTGATCTCGCGAAGTCGCTGCTGTTGTCGCTCATATGCCCCTCTCCTCAGCCTCGAAGCTCAGCGCTTGCCGATCGCGGTCTTCAGAAGACCGAGGCTGCGGCTGTAGAGCGAACTCGCCGCGGCGAAATCCATCTGGTTGGCGGAGACCTTCAGCATCTCGTCTTCGAGATTGACGGCGTTGCCGGCGGGGCGCGTCTCGTAGCCGACGCGGCCATTGACGTCGAAATTGGCAGGCGCGCCGGACGGCGTGATGTTGACGCCCTGAGCCCGCATCATCGGCAGCGTGCCCATGGCACCGCCTGCCGCCGGACCGCCCGCCTTGTCGAATTTCGGCTCCACGAGATCGCGCGGCCTGAACCTCGGAGTATCGGAATTGGCGACATTCTCGGCCAGCACACGCTGACGTTCCTGATGCCACTGCATCTTGGTGCGCAGCACCGACAACATCGGCAGGTCGCTGATCGCCATCGGACTTCTCCGCTCCACCCGGACGCCCTGTCCGAAGCTAGGCAGAATTTGCCGGCTGCATGGTTAACAACCGGTTAATTCCCGGCGCAGATGATTACCGAAACGTAAAGCAAACCCGTAAAATGCGGGATTATTACGCCTCGCATCGCTTTTTCGCCCGAATTGCCCGATTAACCACAAAGCTCAGCCACACGACGGGGCGGCTAGAAGTCGTTTTGGCTGCGGCGATTCATAGTTTATTGTTAACCATCGGCAGTTTCTGCCGAGGGGCGTTAACAGTCGGGGCGCGATTCCCGCGTTGTCCGGCCTGCAACGATCGCAGAATCGGCAGGCGTCGGGCGCGCGAGCGGAGCCAGCCGCCGTCTGTCTGGGGACTTCTTTATGAACGGAACATCGGCAGTCACTTTCATTCTTGCCTTCGTCTTCGTGCTGGCGCTGATCGGCCTCGCGGCCTGGTTGGTGCGCCGATTCGGCGGCAACCGGCTCGGTGCCAATTCGGCACGCGGGCGGATGCCGCGCCTCGCCGTGATCGATGCCGCCGCCGTCGATGGCCGCCGTCGCCTGGTTCTGGTCCGCCGCGACAATGTCGAACACCTGATCATGATCGGCGGTCCTTCCGATATCGTGGTCGAGCCGAACATCGTCCGAGCCGCCTCCGGCCGCGAGCGCGAGCCGGGCAATCAGCGTGAGGCCGCACGCGGTCCGTCCTTCGGCGACGCGCCGAGCTGGGCTCCGCCGGAGCCTGTCGATCTCAGCACGGAACCGGAAGTGGCTCCGGAGCCGGCCCCGACGCGCCCTGCCCGCCCGTCTTT
>WPCJ01084000.1_pt1 | contig 76277 bp, 51 predicted proteins | sample 5399831 | NCBI WGS metagenome assembly WPCJ01 (sample SAMN12869470, study PRJNA574797) | sludge metagenome | isolation source: wastewater treatment of pH10 | place: China:Beijing | collected 2019-05-20
ATATAATTAAAATGAAAACTACACATTTATTTTTATTATTACTTATGCTGTTGTATGTATCCGATGCTTTTTCACAGGCACAAAAAAGTGAGGGGACTCTCTCGGGATACGTACAGGATAAGAAAAACGAAGAAGGGCTGCCATCCGTTACCATTTTCGTAAAAGGGACATCACAGGGGGCATCCTCCCGCCCCGACGGGACATTCGTGGTGAAAAATATCCCGGAAGGAAAACAAACCATTGTCGCCCAATATGTGGGATACAAGCCACAGGAAATCAATATAACGGTAGATGCCGGAAAAGATAACGAAATCCGTTTTGAACTGGAGGAGGACATGTTCAACCTGGAACAGGTGGTGGTCACCGGCACGCGGACGCCGCACTATGTGAAGAACGTGCCCATCCGCACGGAAGTGGTTACTTCCCAGTCGTTGCGGACAAAAAACGCCCAGAATATTTTTGAGGCGCTGGAAGCGGTCCCGGGCCTCAGGGTGGAAAACCAGTGCCAGTCCTGTAATTTTTCCATGGTACGCATGCAGGGGTTGGGCGCCGAACATACCCAGGTGCAGATAAACGGGCAGCCGGTCTATTCCGGTCTGGCCAGTGTATATGGGCTGGAACAGATCGGGACGGGTGATGTGGACAGGATCGAGATCGTGAAGGGTGCCGGTTCCGCCCTTTACGGGAGCAGTGCCGTAGCCGGGGCTATCAACATTATTACGCGTGAACCCTCGGCCACCCCCTCCGTCTCGGCCGATGTCCAGTCCGGGAATTATGGCACCAACGCCTATAATATCTCTTCTTCCATGCGCAATGATAAAGGCAACATAGGCCTGAACGTTTATGCCCAGAAGGTCGACCATGGCGTGATTGACGAAACAGGCGAGGGTGATACCCGGGAAGAAGTGAAAAAGAAAGACGGGATTACCGACAGGGTGGAATCGAAATTGCACAATATGGGGTTCAGCCTTTATATAGACGACCCTTTCTTTCATGATGACAAGCTTGTCTTCCGCGGAAAAGGGATCAACGAAAAGCGGGCAGGGGGGGCCATTACCGATGATTACTATAAAAACCCCTTTACCGATGGCACTGAAAATATAACGACCAACCGGTATGAGGGGGAGGCAAACTACAAAAAGCCCCTTGGGGGGCGTTCCGAATTGCAGTTCAACACCACTTATATCAACCATAACAGGGAGGCGACCAACGATTCTTTCCTGGGCGATTACATGGATACCCATAACGGCGAAACTCCCAACGTATTGGATATGCGACCCTATATCGCCAAAGAGGATACATGGGTATCGACCCTCAGCTTTACCTCGAGGCTGGGAAACCATAACCTTGTCTTCGGGGTGCAGCACTATGCCACGGACCTCGATGAAACCGGCATGTACACGGTGGTGGATGATGCGAGCGGGTACTATGGGAATGCTTATAAATCCATCGCCCATAAACATGCCCGTGAAACGGGGGCGTATATCCAGGACGAATGGAATGTATTACCGGGGTTTACGGTGGTCCCCGGCGTTCGTATCGACCACCACTCGTCGGGTGAAGAATATACTTCCGACAGGAAAGTGTTCGATAATGATTTCCCGAAAACAAAATTCGATGAGACAAGCGTGAATCCGCGCCTGGCAGTGAAATATCAACCCGATAGCCATATTACCCTCCGCGCGAATGCCGGGACGGGCTTCAGGGCGCCTTACGGATTCTCGGAAGACCTGCACCTGTGCAGCGGCTCACCCCGCGTCTGGAAATCATCCGAACTGGAAGCCGAGACATCGCGGAGCGCCAATTTCTCCGCAGATTACTATGGTGACCATTTCCAGGCCAGCGCCAACCTGTTTTATACTTTCCTGAAAAATAAGATCGATTTCGCAGATGCCGACGGTGAGGTCAAGAAATTGGGATACACCTACCAATGGGAAAATATCGACGATGCAGTGGTAAAAGGGATAGAGTTTATGGTAATGGCAAATCCGGCCAGGAATCTGAATGTGGGCGTGGATTTTGCATTGAATAGCGGAAAGTATAATAACAACAGGGGAGACTGGGCCGAAACAGGGTATGCCGATATCAGCCGCCACATTCCCCGATTTCCATCCACTACCGGAAGTGTGAAAATGGAATATTCGCCGAAGAGTTGGATGTTCACCTTGTACGGCATCTACCAGGGCAAAATGTATATCGATTATATCAGCGAGACGGCAGGGAATTCAAAGATCAAAGAAACGGAGCCTTATATGACTTTCAACGCGCGCGTATCCAAACGTTTCGGGCTATTCAATATGTATGCCGGGGCAAAAAATATATTCAATTATATTCAGGATGAGAAGCACCTCGACGATGCGGCGTTTATCTATGCCCCTCTGTACGGCGCACTCTATTATGCCGGTATTTCAGTGAATATAAGTTATTGACCCTCTCCTCTCCCATGAGAGATTGCCGGAGATTGAAAGAATGTATCTCATCATAAATAATTATTGAAAAATTATGGAAAATTTAAAAATTTCAACTGCACAATTTGAGCACAAAAGCGGTGATAAATCCTATAACTTATCCGTTATCGAAAGACTTACTAAAAAGAGCTCCCGTGAAGGCGCCACCATTGTCGCATTTCACGAATGCTCCATAACGGGGTATACTTTTGCAAGAAAGCTTTCCAAACAACAGCTTCTTGACATCGCAGAATTGATCCCTGAAGGAGAAAGTATTGGCAGACTCATAGAAATAGCTCGAAAATACAACATGGTTGTATTAGCAGGGCTTTTTGAAAAAGACAGTAAAGATAATCTCTTCAATACTTATGTATGTGTTGATAAAAATGGAGTGATAGCAAAATATAGAAAACTTCACCCATTTATCAATCCCTATATCCAAGGAGGAAACGATTACTGTGTATTCGATTTGAGGGGTTGGAAATTCGGGATTTCAATCTGTTACGATAACAATATTATTGAAAACGTCAGGGCCAATAAATTATTGGGGGCTGATGTCATTTTTATGCCTCATGTAACGATGTGCACCCCATCCTTACGGCCAGGTGCAGGATTCGTGGATCCGGAACTATGGAAAAATAGAGATAATGATCCCACTTCATTGCGATTGGAATTCGATGGCATGAAAGGTCGTGATTGGTTAATGAAATGGTTACCTGCAAGATCCTATGACAATGCAACTTACGTCGTATTCTCTAATCCGATAGGTATGGATGACAATCAGTTAAAAAACGGCTGTTCTATGATTATTGATCCATTTGGAGATATAGTAGCTGAATGCCGTACACTTGGCGATGATTTGGCTTCAACGATTCTCCAGCCTGAGAAATTAATTGCAGCTGGTGGTCATCGTTATTTACAGGCACGTAGACCTGAGTTATACAGAGATATCATTGGAAAAGAGCATACACCTATTCAGAACATAAGCTGGATTTCAGAGAAAAAATAATATAAATATACCATGATGGGCACTAGTATTTGATTCCATCTCTTTACTTTCGATTTCCCGGAAAAATTGAAAATGAGGTTTTTTTTATGTAAGTTTGGCATCCCAAACGGAAGCATAAATGGAACGAAAAGACAAAATGGAGCAAATTCTCTCAAAATATTTACTTAAACAAGCATTCAATTATTTCGATCTTAAAGCAGTACTTTTTGACATGGACGGTGTTTTATACGATTCCATGCCTGCACACGCAAAATCATGGCAACAAACAATGAGGGAAAGAGGTTATACCTCGACGGAGCCACAAGAGTTTTATTTTCACGAAGGAAGGATAGGTTCCTCTACTATTGATATTATTACGGAACGGGAATTTGGCCGCAAAGCCACCGAAGAAGAGATCCGGGAGATTTACGCGAGAAAATCGGAGCTTTTTGCCCGATACAATAAAGGTAAAATTATTCCCGGAATAAAAGAGATAATTGGGTTTGTGAAGTCGAACGGACTAAAACCCGTTCTGGTCACAGGATCAGGTCAACCCTCCCTACTGGATCGGCTCGACATCCATTTCCCTGGCGTGTTCACACCCCAAACCATGGTAACCGCTTTCGACGTGAAACAGGGCAAACCGCATCCTGAGCCTTATCTGATGGGGCTGCAGAAAGGCGGCGATCTGAAACCCAACCAGGCTATTGTTATAGAAAATGCACCGCTGGGTATCGAATCGGCTGTCGGAGCTGGCATCTTTACCATCGCCGTGAATACGGGTCCCCTCCCCGACTCCGTACTGACCGACGCAGGTGCTTCGGTAGTTTTCGACTCAATGGAAACATTACTTGAGAAAATACAGGAAATACTGCGGCTGACACATGCAATCAGTGTTTAAACCAATTCCTTTCGCACTGGCAGATAAATAACATTCAAATTAAAAATCACAACCAATGAGAAAGACTTTAAGCTTATTTATCGTGCTGTCCCTGTTCGGTTGTTCTTCTCCAAAACACCACTATTCTACCAAAGAGATTAACAAAGAAATAACATCGGGAAATTTTACAAGGGCAACGGAACTGATTGATTCTCTTGTATCGGTAGGACAACCAAGCAAAGCGCAACAACAGGTTCTTCTTTTTACGCAAGACTCCTTGCGCAGGGTGAGGCTGGATTTCAACAAAACAAAGGATGAAATAATCGATTGGATAGAAAGAAACCGACTGTTCATCCCTTCCGATTCACTGATAGATAGCTGGGAACGATCTAAAACACTCGAATTCAGGATCATCGACGGAGAGAAACGATATTTCCGGAATGCCGCACCCAATATATTCCGGGTAGATGCTTCGGCGAGAGAGCTGACAAAGATCCTCGCGCCCGGATCAGATACACCGCGCGATTCGTTGCTCATCAGCGCGTTCAATTATAAAGCTGAGAGCGACACGAAAGGGAAATACCTCCTCCCCTCCAAGAAAGTCAAAGCGCGCTACACACTTACTGTAAATGCGGATGCAGCGCCCGACGGAGAAGTACTGAGGGTCTGGCTCCCGTTTCCGAGAAAAGATATCCGCCGACAAACAGATGTAAAACTACTTGCAGCCTCACAATCCGACTATCTCTTATCCGACGACAAGACAGTGCATACAAGTGTGTTTATGGAACAAAAGGCTGTAGCAGGAAAACCTACCCTCTTCTGGATCGATTTTGAATTCACTTCCCGGGGAGAATGGTTCGACCTCTCTGGAATAGAGGTGAATCCTTACGATACAAACAGTACATTATACCAAACATATACAGCCGAACAACAACCCCATATCCTGTTTTCGGAAAATATCAGGACTCTGACGGACAGTATAACCCGGAATGCCAGGACCCCGATAGAAACCCTTCAGGCAATTTATCGTCACATTACCTCCAACTACCCCTGGGCAAGTGCACTGGAATATTCCACTATCTCCAACATTCCGGAATATGTAATCGAGAATCGCAAAGGCGATTGCGGACAAGTAACATTACTATTAATCACCATGTTGCGTCACAAAGGTATTCCCGCCCGCTGGCAAAGCGGATGGATGACTCACCCGGGAGAAGTGAACCTGCACGACTGGGCGGAAGTCTATTTTGAAGGTACCGGCTGGATTCCGGTCGATATTTCATTCGGCCGTGGCGAGCCTGTCCCTATCCGGCCGGGACGGGAATTTTTCATGAGTGGCATCGACTCCTACCGCTTGTATATCAATTCGGATTTCTCCGGAGATTTTTATCCCGAAAAAATATATCCCCGAAGCGAAACAGTCGATTTCCAGCGGGGTGAAGTGGAATCTGACCGATGGAACCTTTATTTTGATCAATGGAAATATAAGATGGAGTTAACTTACCGATAATGGATTCTATTCATTATCTTTGTGATAAAGATTGCAAATTCATTGAATATGAACATAAATGACTACGGATTTCTACGTGTGGCAGCTGCGTCACCGAAGCTTAAGGTGGCGGATTGCAATTACAACACCGAAGAAATAAAACAAGTAATAGAACAGGCCCAGCAGGAAGAGGTACAGATACTCTGTTTCCCGGAACTGAGTCTCACAGGATATAGCTGCGGTGATCTCTTCTTTCAGAAAGCACTACAACAAAAAGCGCTGGAATCATTATGCAAACTGGTTCGTTTTTTAGAGGAGAGGCCTTCCATTATCACTATCGTAGGTCTTCCCCTGCTTATTCAAAACAACCTCTACAACGTTGCCGCTGTCTTGTCGGGTGAAGGGATCCTGGGCTTTGTCCCTAAAACCTATATTCCCAATAATAACGAATATTACGAGAAAAGATGGTTCACCTCCGGGGACGATCTTACCGGTCATACTGTGACTATCGACGGTGACAAATTTGATTTAACAATAGACATAGCAACCGGCAAGATACCAATCTCTTCCACAGGCATGATCTTTCAGACCTCTTTCGGGAGCTTTGGCATCGAAATTTGCGAGGACCTGTGGATGCCGGCTCCACCGTCATCCTACCTGGCTATGCAGGGAGCCGATCTGATCTTTAACCTCTCCGCAAGCAATGAACTGGTCGGCAAAAACCGTTACCGGAAGTCCCTTGTACTACAGCAGTCGGGACGATGCAACGCTGCATACATCTACGCTTCGGCAGGTTGGGGTGAATCGACTACCGACATGGTCTTTTCCGGGGCCTGCTTCATTGCCGAAAACGGAGCCATGCTGGCAGAATCGGAACGGTTTTCACCGAAGAGCGAGTTGATCATTGCAGATATCGATATTGAGGCATTGCGTTACGACCGGCTGAGAAATTGCAATTACATATCTCCAATATTTCACGAGAAGACCACAATTAACTGTTATATAGACTTCGTGACTTCAGACAGGATGTTCCGCAGGTTTAATCCTCATCCTTTCATTCCTCCCAAAGGAGAGAGCGGAGAGAGCCTCTCCGAAGTTTTCGATATCCAAACGCACGGGCTGGCAAAACGATTATTACATACCGGCATAAAAAAAGTCACCATTGGCATTTCAGGAGGATTGGATTCCACACTTGCACTTTTAGTGACCGTCAAGGCTTTCGATCTGTTGGGCCTTCCACGTGAAAACATCTACGGCATCACCATGCCCGGCTTCGGAACTACCGGCAGGACATATGACAATGCTGTTGCACTGATGAAATCATTGGGTGTGGCTATCAAGGAGATATCCATAGTAGACGCCGTAACCCAGCATCTCACAGATATCGGACACGACATCAATAATCACGATGTTACTTATGAAAACAGCCAGGCTCGCGAACGAACCCAGATACTGATGGATTATGCCAACAAGATTAACGGCCTGGTAGTGGGAACAGGAAATATGTCGGAACTGGCACTGGGATGGGCAACTTATAACGGCGACCACATGTCGATGTACGGAGTGAACACAAGCGTCCCCAAAACACTCGTCTCGACACTCGTAAGATGGGTTGCCGATACCCGGACAGAAGAGGAAGCCTCCCGTAGAATCCTGTACGATATTCTGGATACCCCCTTTAGCCCCGAACTGTTACCTGCCCGCGAGGATGGAAAGATTGGGCAGGAAACGGAACACTTCGTGGGTCCTTACGAACTGCACGATTTCTTCCTGCACCGTATGCTCCGCTATGGTGACGCACCGTCACGCATACGTTTTATGGCTGGACAGGCATTTGCCGGAGAATACTCCACCCAGGAAATAATGAAATGGTTGAAACTGTTTTACAAAAGATTCTTCGCCCAACAGTTCAAGCGCTCCTGCATGCCGGACGGCCCTAAAGTAGGATCAGTGAACCTGTCACCCCGCAGTGACTGGCGTATGCCAAGCGATGCTTCAGTGAATATCTGGCTTGCAGAATTGGAAGAATGGGATGTATCAGGGTAATCAACTCAACGAATCATTTATTATGCAACAACTAATATCCCTCTTCACAACATATACCGGCAAATCCAACCCGACACTGGAGGCATTGCCCACCTCAGGGTCAAACAGGAGATATTTCCGCCTGAAAAAAAATGACCTGTCGCTTATCGGTGTACATGGGGAATCGCGCGATGAGAACCGTGCATTTATAGCATTGTCCCGCCATTTTCATCAGCAGCAACTGAATATCCCGGAGATATTTGCCGTTTCGGAGGATGAAATGTTCTATATCCAACGGGATCTGGGAGATGAGATTCTGTTCGATACCATCAAAGGAGGCAGGCTCACGGGTGTTTTCAGCCATGAAGAAAAAGTGCTCTTACACAAAACCATCGCGATGCTTGCCGATTTTCAGGTGAAAGGTGCAGAGGGACTGGATTTCAACGTCTGCTATCCTCTGCCGGAATTCAATAACCGCTCCGTATATTGGGATCTGAACTACTTCAAGTATAATTTCCTGAAAACGACAGGCATGGATTTTCAGGAAGATTTGCTGGAAAATGACTTTGAGAAACTGGCAAAAAATCTGTTGCAGGACCAATCGGACACATTCATGTACCGAGATTTCCAATCACGGAATGTAATGCTGGTAGACGGTAATCCCTGGTTTATCGATTTTCAGGGTGGCAGGAAAGGTCCTGTCTACTATGATGTGGCGTCATTCCTCTGGCAGGCAAAAGCCAATTTTCCGGAAGAGCTGCGCAGTGAACTCATTCATACATATATCGAATCATTAAGGAAATACGAACCGGTAGATGAATCCGCCTTCCTGAAACAACTGCGCCAGTTTGTCCTCTTCCGCACGCTGCAGGTACTCGGAGCTTATGGATTCAGGGGTTATTTTGAAAAAAAACCGCATTTTATCCAAAGCGTGCCATTCGCACTTAATAATCTCCGAGACCTACTGGAAGAAGATTTTGAGGAATACCCTTATCTCAATAGCATATTAAAAGAGATGACGGAGTTGAAGCAGTTTGCCGACTCGCGAAAGCGTGAACTGGAAGTGCGCATTTACAGCTTCGCCTACAAGAAAGGAATCCCGAATGATGCTTCCGGCAACGGAGGTGGATATGTGTTTGATTGCCGCGCCATCAATAATCCCGGGAAATATGAACGCTACAGTAACGTGACCGGTTTGGATGAGCCGGTGATCCAGTTCCTCGAAGAGGATGGCGAGATGCCCGAGTTCCTTAACTGCATCTATCCTCTGGTGGACAGGCACGTGAAGCGATATATGGAACGGGGCTTTACCGACCTGATGATTTCGTTCGGTTGTACCGGCGGGCAACACCGCTCAGTCTATGCCGCCCAAAAGACGGCAGAGCATATCTCGAAGCAGTTTGGAATTAAAGTCTCATTGGTGCATCGGGAACAGAATCTGGAGCAGGAGTTCAGGAAGAGATGAAAGCAATGATATTTGCCGCAGGACTCGGCACAAGACTCAAACCCCTGACCGACACCATGCCCAAAGCACTGGTACCGGTCGGCGGGAAACCATTGTTACAGCATGCAATCGAGAAACTGAAAGCCGCAGGATTTGATGAGATCATTATCAACATACACCATTTTGCACCACAGATTATTGGTTTTGTGGAAGTAAATCATCATTTTGATATTTATATCGAGTTTTCCGATGAACAGGAAAAGCTGCTTGATACGGGAGGAGGGATAAAAAAGGCCTCTCCCTTCTTCAACGACAATAAGCCGTTTCTAGTGCATAATGTAGATATTCTCTCCAATATCGATCTACGGAAATTATACGAAGCCCATACACAAAATAACTTTCCGGACCCGATACGACAATCCGGTCAGCAAAGTTACCCCCTCGCCACCCTCGTCTGCAGCGAACGGAAAACCTCCCGCTACCTTCTCTTCAACGACAATAACCACCTGAAAGGATGGATCAATGAAAAAACAGGGGAAATAAAATCACCTTTTCCCTATTTCGATCCCCGGCACTACCGGAAATTGGCCTTTGCAGGGATCCAAATTCTCCAACCGGCCATTTTCCAATATATGACTGATCTTCCCGATCGTTTCTCCATCATCGACTTTTATCTCTCGATCTGCGATAAGGTAAACGTAACCTGCTATGTTCCCGAGAACCTGCAACTGATCGATGTAGGAAGAACCGACTCCCTTCAAGAGGCTGCTCGATTTCTAGACAGGCTCGTCTGATATTTTATTTAAGTGTTTGAATATAAATTATCGCCACATCCCCAAATGAATGATTCTTTCTTTTTCTCTGGAATATTTTAATTATACAGAAAACTATTGCTAACTTTACGGAAAGTTTTAATCATAATTAAAATAAATACGGCATGCGGTTACCTGTACATACACTTTCACAATATTCAGGATAGTGATCAAAATGGGGAATTGTATGCAAAATACGGAGGTTTACCCTACCTGATACACCTGAAATTAACGGATACAGTTGTATTGAATACCTAAATAACACCATTGTCTTTAGAGATGTAGTTAGCCGATACAATCTTCGCAACACTGCATTCTTAGAAAAACTCATCCAGTTTTTAGCGGACAATATCGGACAACAATTTTCAGCGAAGAATATCAGCGATTACCCGAAATCGCAATACACGAACTATTTCAGTACATCAGGTTCTCAATTATGTAAACTATTTGGCAAACAGCTTTATCATTCACAGAATAAACAGATACGACATTTCGGGTAAACGTATTTTTGAGATCGGAGAAAAATATTATTTTGAGAATACAGGCATTCAAAATGTAATCGTTGGTGGGTATCGTCCGCGAGACAGAGGAAAAATACTTGAAAATTTAGCATATAACAATTTGATTATCAATGGATATCCAGTAAAAATAGGAGCATTGGATAATCAGGAAATTGATTTTGTCTGCAAGAAAAACGGTGAGAAAAGATATTTACAAGTGGCATTAACATTAAATGACCAGGCAACTATCGAACGTGAATTTGGTAACTTAAAGAAGATAAAGGATAACTATCCTAAAGCTGTAATCACAATGGACTCATTTATTTCGAACAGCGAAGATGGAATTGTTCATTTGACTTTAAGGGAATTTTTTAATAATTCATTTTAATTTTAGTCAGCGTGATGCTTGGCACAATCTCAAATACAGAAAGCCGCATATAAAGGAACTGACTTTATTCCGTTCTCAAAGCCAAAATTCTTTTTGGATAAACGAATGCCATAGGTACATTTATATTTTTTCATAGACAAAATGATGCTTGTTTGAATTTATCCGTTGCATCCTTAATATTATCTGCAAAATCCCTGTTAACATTATAAAAACCTTCCTGCACTCTCTCCAAATCAATATAGATTCCCATATCCTTCTTTACCGCTTAACATAAATAAAGCCTTATCTTTTAACTTAAATTCTCACTAACCAGCATATATTAAATAGTTAAACTTTGTTAATAGTTCGCCATATAATAAATTATTTTACTTTTATAGTTGCATATATAAATTTATTAATTTTAATTTGCAGGTATATTTTAATACACTTATATTATTATCGAGGTAAATAGAATTAAATTATGAGATAAAATGGATGAAATGAACAATTTTAACATATTAGCAACGCAATATAAAACGGAATTATTTGAAAATGTAATTCCTTATTGGCTATCACACTCTCAGGACAAGGAATTTGGCGGATACTTCACCTGCCTCGACCGGCAAGGAAATGTGTTCGATACCGACAAATTCATCTGGCTTCAGGGTCGTCAGGTATGGCTGTTCTCCATGTTATGCAATAAGGTAGAAAAACGCCAGGAATGGCTCGATTGCGCCATACAGGGAGCTGAGTTTCTGAAGAAGTATGGACATGACGGCAACTTCAACTGGTATTTCTCGCTTACCCGGGAAGGGAAACCATTGGTAGAGCCGTACAACATTTTCTCCTACACTTTCGCAACCATGGCATTTGGACAACTGAGCCTGGCAACCGGGAACCGGGAATATGCCGATATTGCGAAGCGTACTTTCGATATCATTCTCTCCAGGCGGGACAATCCGAAAGGCAGGTGGAACAAAGCCTATCCCGGCACTCGTCCGCTCAAAGGATTCTCCCTGCCGATGATTCTCAGCAACCTCACGCTGGAAATCGAACACCTGCTCGACAAAGAGATCGTCGAACAGACCATGGAAGAATGCATCCACGAAGTGATGGAAGTATTCCTGCGTCCTGAATTGGGTGGCATTATAGTAGAGAACGTGAATGAAGACAACACGCTGTCCGATTCCTTCGAGGGCCGTTTGATAAATCCGGGACACGCAATAGAAGCCATGTGGTTTATCATGGATCTGGGAGTACGGCTCAACCGTCCCGAATTAATAAAAGTAGCCACGGAGACAACCCTGAGAACCGTAGAATATGGATGGGACAAAAAGTATGGCGGTATCTTTTACTTCATGGACAGAAAAGGAGTTCCATTACAGGAATTGGAGTGGGACCAGAAACTATGGTGGGTACATGTGGAAACATTAATATCACTATTGAAAGGGTATCAATTAACCGGCTCTGAGGAGTCCCTCCAATGGTTTACAAAAGTGCACGATTACACATGGAGTCATTTCAAAGATCCGGAATATCCCGAGTGGTGGGGTTATCTGAATCGTCGTGGGGAAGTACTGCTCGATCTGAAAGGAGGCAAATGGAAAGGCTGTTTTCATGTGCCAAGGGGACTATATCAGTGCTGGAAGATACTGGAGGCAATCGATACTTCATATCAAACTATAAATGATTACTCAAAATCAAAAGAATTCAATGATGAAAGTGTTGTTTCTATTAATAAACAAATTTAATTAAAAAGAAGTATGAAAAGATTTATGTGCAAACGAGAAAGCTCATGCTCACTATTCTTTATTTCTTTGTTTTTCATTTTTTTTCTTGTTTCCACGTTTAACGGATACACGAATGAGAATTACGGGATAAATGAAATATGGCAAAACAGCATGCTGATTAGGGGTAAAATAATTGACCAAAATGGTCAACCTCTTCCCGGGGCAAATGTCCTTATTGAAGGAACAAGCAAAGGAACTATAACAGATACTGATGGTTATTACGTTATTGAGGCAGAGAAAGGGGATATTCTTATATATTCTTTTATTGGGTTTCAAGAACAAAAAGTAACCGTAGGTGATAATCAGGCGATTGATATTACATTGGTAGAGGAGACGACTGTTTTGGATGAAGCAGTTGTAGTAGGTATGGGAGTACAAAGGAAAGCGAGTGTCATCGGAGCAATCTCTACTGTTGAAACAAATGCAATTGTTGCGCCTCAGCGATCATTGGTCTCGGCTCTTTCCGGTCGGGTAGCCGGAGCAACCATTGTTCAACGTTCAGGTGAACCCGGATATGATGATGCTTCATTCTGGATTAGAGGTATTTCTTCTATGGGATCAAACCGAACTCCATTGATATTGGTAGATGGGGTAGAAAGAGATATGACAAATCTTAATATCGAGGAAATTGAATCTATCTCGATTCTTAAAGATGCATCAGCGACAGCTGTTTATGGGGTTAGGGCGGCTAATGGTGTTGTTTTGGTAACAACTAAGAAGGGGATTGCGCAAAAACCGGTTATTGACGTAAAATTGGAATATGGAGCTTCAGACTTACCCAATATGCCGGAGTTTTTGGATGGCCCTAATTATGCAAGACTTTATAATGAGGCATTTGGATCTGAAAATTACTCGGAAGAATATATAGAATATACAGAGAGTGGGATAAATAGATTTTTATATCCTAATGTAGATTGGTTTGATCAAATTTTTAAAAAGTACTCAACAAATATGAATGCCAATATCAGCATTCGTGGAGGAGGAGAAAGAGCCCGCTATTTCCTTAATGCAGGCTACTTTGGAGATGATGGTAATTTAAAAGACTACGGATTGAATGATTATGCTTCAAATATAAATTTGAAACGCTATAATTTCCGTTCAAATATTGACGTATCGCTCACCAAATCAACTACTTTAAACTTAGAAATCGGAGCAAACCTAACGGATATTCATGAACCGGGTGTAGGTAATAGAACACTTTACTCTACATGGTTTGCAAGTCCGGCGGAAGAATTATTTTATTGGTCTTACCTTGCCACCCCTCTTTCTAATCCGGTTCGTCTGCCAATAGGGAAGAAACACGATGGCTCCATTGAATGGGGCTGGGGAGCACCAAGTCAGGTAGGAGAAAAAAATCCTGCTGAACGTTTAATGGGTTCAGGATACAATACAAGATACAAAACACAAATAATGAGTCAAATTGTTTTAAATCAGGATCTTTCTTTCTTATTGGAAGGTTTAGATTTAAAAGGCTATTTTTCATTTGATAATTATAACAACACGACACAACAACGACATAAATCTTCAACGACTTATTCTGTTGCAGACGTTGATGATGAGACAGGCGATTTAATTGTACGCGAGGTTGACAAAGGACAAGAGTTTTTAGGATACGCCACCGCTTCCACATCCACAAGAGCCATTGAAGGTAAAGTACAATTAAACTATAATCAGCTGTTTAATCAAAAACACAGAGTCGGAGGAATGTTAATGTACTACCAAAGAGACTATATTAATAGCTCTGCAGGCTCTTCAATAATGGCATTACCATATAGGAAACAGGGATTAGCCTTCAGAGGCACTTATTCATACAAAGACACCTATTTTGCAGAGTTCAACCTCGGATACAATGGTTCTGAGAACTTTCCTAAAGACAACCGGTTTGGTTATTTCCCGGCCGGAGCAGTAGGTTATCTTATTTCAAACGAATCATTCTGGAATATTGATTTCATTGACTTATTAAAGTTCAGAGGATCTATCGGTCTTGTGGGATCCGAGTCACTCCCGGAAATTGGTGGTGTTGCTCAACGATATGGGTATCTGTCAACCTGGGGAAGCGGATTAGGGAGTTATGCATTCGGTTATTCTCCTACATGGATTACGGGAGTGGGTGAAGCTCAAGTTGGTGTAACTGATTTAACTTGGGAAAAAGGATTAAAAAAAGATGTAGGAATGGAGTTAAGGCTTTTCAATTCTCTCACTCTTGATCTGGATTTCTTCCATGAGAGAAGGACAGATATTTTAATCCAAAGACAATCTTTGCCAGCTATCTCAGGATTGAATCAGCAACCATATGCCAATATGGGAATCATGGTAAATAAAGGAATTGAAGCGACGCTTGAATTAAATCAAAATATCAACAAGTTTTACTATAAGCTATACGGAAATTTTGCGTATACCCGCAATAAGATATTGGAAATGGATGAACCAAAAAGAGAATGGGAATATCGCATGAGAACCGGGAATCGGTATGGACAACAGTTCGGCTTAGTTGCCTTGGGTTTGTTTAAAGATCAGGAAGAGATAGATAACAGTCCGGAGCAAAAATTTGGAGTTGTTCGTCCGGGTGATGTCAAATATAAAGACATCAATAACGATGGTGTAATAGATATTGATGATGAAGTAGCTATTGGTTATTCAAATATTCCCGAAATTATTTTTGGTTTTGGGACCCAATTTATGTGGAATGGCTTTGATTTGGGTATCTTCTTTAGGGGACAGGCAAATGTATCATATGCTTTAGGAGGTTCTACATTTATTCCGTTTGCGGAAGGTGTTGGGAAAGGGAATGTATTTGCAAAAGCCTTGGACAGATGGACCGTTGAGAATCCGAATCCGGATGCTTTTTATCCTCGTTTGTCGGACGGAAGATCAACCAACAACTGGCAGGCATCAACACGAAATATTTATAGCGGCAATTTAATTCGTTTGAATGATATTGAGTTCGGATATACTGTTCCTAAAAAGCACATCTCTTTCTTAGGAATGGAAAATCTACGAATATACTTCTTAGCTAACAATGTAGCTTTGTTCTCTGATTGGGATATGTGGGATCCTGAAACGGGATCACAGAATGGTAATAAATACCCTCTTCCTCGGAAATTTAATTTTGGTTTCAGAACAACATTCTAAAAAAAATAAAGATGAAAAAGATAATAGCTTTTATTTTCATATTAGGAATATTGACAGGGTGTTCAGATTTTTTGGATAAACAGCCTGACGATATGAAAACCGATGACATGGTCTGGAGTGACAGGACACAAGTCGAAGGATATTTGGCAAATGTATATGCTGCCTTACCACAGCCTAACCTACATCAGGATGACCCTTGGTTAGGATTGGCAGATGAAGTTGATTTATCTTGGACAGTATATAGCACCTATCCTATCAATTTAGGCAACTGGTCTCCATCGTCCTGGTTCTACAGAAAATATGAACTTTGGTATAGGGCCATAAGGGCATCCTTTGTGTTTGAAAATAATGTGGATCGTTGTCCTGAACTAAGCAACGATTTAAAAACACAATATAAGGCCGAAGTTAAATTTCTTAGAGGATATTATTACTGGCTGCTGCTTCGCCAATATGGCCCGGTAGTTCTGATTAAAGAAATTCAACCGTCTGGTGCGGATTATGCTTCATTTATGCGATCCCCATTTGATGAATGTATTGACTATATTATCCAACTGATGGATGAAGCGGCAGCAGATTTACCATTGCACTGGCAAAATAATAACAATTGGTTCGGAAAGCCTAATCAAATTATTTGTAAAGCCGTTAAATCCGTGGTATTAACTTTTGCCGCCAGTCCACAGTGGAATGGCAATACAGAATATGCGGATTTTAAAAATCCGGACGGTACTCCATTGGTAAATACAACTTACAATGAAGATAAATGGAGAAAAGCTGCTGCAGCCAGCAGGGAAGTGATAGATATCTCAGAACAACGTCCTGAAGCAAATCTTCGACTATATAAGAACAATGAACATGGGGATGCAGAATTTAACCCCTATAAATCCTGCGTAGATGTCCATTTAAAAAAGTGGAACTGCGAAGTTATTTTTGGGGCGAATAGTAATTACCATACAGAAGCATGGATGATTCACACATCTCCAGGTCCAAAGAATTTAGGGGGAGTAGGAGCTACTCAACGAGTAGTCGATGCATTTTTAATGGAAAATGGAAGGACGATCGATGACCCGCAATCAGGATATGTTGAAGAAGGCTTTTCGGTATCACCCCATAAAAACTGGAATCCCAATAACCGCTCTGTTAATACAGAAGAAGGCCGAAAACAAATGATCGCTGATATTCGTCAGTCTGAAGCTTGGGGACATTGGGCCGGTGACTGGAATATGTATGCAAACCGTGAACCTCGTTTTTATGCCTCAATTTTATACAATAGAAGGATTATTCCTCAAATTCCTGATGATATTGAGAAGAGAAATTATTTAAGTTCTGCCGGTCAAAAAGATGGATATGCACGTGCGGAATTGTACTACGGTGGGGTTTCACGCCAGTCAGGTTCATATACTTTTTTCTCCAGAACTGGTTACCTGGTATTTAAAAATAATGACCCCATGGCTGATATGCACGATCGTATATTTCCACAAGAGTATTCGAACGTTTTTATTCGTTACACAGCAATATTATTGAACTACATAGAAGCGCTGAATGAATATGACCCTACTAATTCGGATATCCGTAAATATTGGGATCTTATACGCGAAAGGGCAGGCGTTCCAAGTGTTTTTTCAGTTAATCCGGAAATTGCAGGGCAAAAAGATTTACAACGTGACTTTATATTAAGAGAAAGACAGATTGAACTTTGCTTCGAAGGAGACAGATACTTCACTTCCAGAAGACGATGGTTAGCCCACACTCCTGATGGTGGAGGGCCGGTCGATAGTCGCAAATTCGGCGATGGCGGCCGTATGTGGGGAATGGATATTAACGCAGGGGATGCCGCAGCAAATAATTTTTCGTTTACCGGTTTTTACAAGAGAGTTCCTTTTGAGACCCGGGTTTTTGAAAAAGCATACTATCTTTTCCCGATTCCTGATACTGAAATTGATAAAAGTGAAAATTTAGTCCAGAACCCTTGGTGGTAATAATCTATTAAATACATCAATAATATGAAAAAGATTTTATTACTTTTAAGTATATTATTTTGTGCCGGACTTTTTCTCTTTAATTCATGTAAAGAGGAAAGCATGGATGAATCTATCCCTCTTAATCCGGTGTTAACTCCAATAAAAGCAGTCACAGCACAAGATGGAGATGAAATAGTGTCAGCGGTTATATCTGATAGGAACAGGACGATAGAATTGAGTTTGAAAAATTTAAGAAGCCTATCCAGTGTAGATGTAAATTTAAGTATTTCAAAAAGGGCAAAATTATTATCACCTCAAGATACAATTTTGACTCTGGATCTCTCTGAACCGTATCAGATTGTTATAAATAATCTATATAAAGATGTTACCTATACTCTGACTGCTACGATTCCTGAGTATATAGAAATCGACAAATCAAAATTTAGGGAATTCAGATTAAATAACGATTCACAACAAATGGAAGGGAATATCGTGTATTTATGGGATGGAGGAGTAATGTCACAACCTGAAAATTACGGTGAAATAGGATATAGGAACTATTTGACCGGTGAATGTTTTACTGTTGATATGGGAGATCATTATAATCTTAAAAGCTTCAAAGCAAATCTATACTGGGCTTATACGAACGTATGTCCCAAGAAATATGAATTATGGGGATATGAAGGTGAAGGTGAACCCCCTATTGATGGGGATTGGTCAAATTGGACTAAATTAGGAAGTATAGACAATTCATCCTCAACCTTAGCAGATTTTGCAGAGGGAGATGTACTCGAGTTTGCCAAAGAAGAAAGCCTGTTGGTCAGATACATAAGGGTTAAATGTCTGGAGAATTACAGGAATCCTCCAACAACAGCTATCTCTTTATGTGAGATAACTCTCTGGGCCTGGAATATGTAATCACTATATACCTAACTAAGGCCTCGCGTCTTAGTTAGGTTTTTATAATTTCACTATTTTGATTAAAGAAACAATGAAAAAATTTGCTCTATTATTTATCTCTCTTTTCCTTATATTAGTAGGTTGCAACGCAGAGAATGAGAACAAAAAAACAGAACTCCCGGAAACTCCTCCACCTAATGAAGAAGATGGCACTTATCTATGGGAAAAAAACAGAGCCGAAATGTTGGAATGTAAAGACATGGTTTTACTCTATAGTGGTGGTGTTCACAGAAATTTCCAATGGGATGAGAATTATGTTCGTCCATATGTCACATATACCGATGATTCCGGAAAAGAGTCATGGCTATTTGACTCCTTTTTATTTTTAGAAATTCACAACGGCGCCGGAAAAACATTTGCTACCGGGTATACCGATAACCCTGCAAATCAAAAAGAATGGAAAGAGTTGGTAGATCATTATTTTCAATCAAGATATTGCATGGGAGCTTTAAACAGGTCAATAGATAAAGCAATTGAAAGAATTGGTGAACCTAAAGAAAAGAGGAAAATTATCATAGGATTACCGGAGCCTATTAGGGGACAGAAAGATTGGGGCAGCGTGCGCAATGGTGTTCCTCTGGATTTTTCTAATCCTGACGATCGGATTGCTGCAGTAAAATGGTATATCGATTATGTAAGACAAAAATTCAATGAAATGCAATATGATAATCTTGAATTAGCCGGTTTTTATTGGATAGCAGAAGAAGCGACAAATACAAGATCAATAGTAGCCGATATTGCCACATATCTGAACGATCTAAAATATAGCTTTAATTGGATTCCATATTTTAAATCTGACGGTTACTCCGAATGGGAAAAACTATCTTTCAACTATGCCTATTTACAACCAAATTACTTCTTCAATGAAAATATACCTTATTCTCGACTGGAGGAAGCTTGTGAATTGGCAAAACAATATAACATGGATATGGAGATTGAATTTGATGAAAGGGCACTTTCAGGATGGGGATACAGGCTTGAAGATTATTTGAAAGCATTTAAAGAACATGGGATATGGCAGACAAAGAGACTCGCATATTACCAAGGCGGAAGAGCTTTGTATGATCTCTCGATTTCTACAGATAAGAATAATAGAGAGTTATATCATACATTCTGTAGATTCGTGATTGATCGGTGATTAATAGAGGCTTAAATACAATATCTATTAAGTCGCAGTCTTTTTAGAAGAGGCTTCCGGCAACACCGGATCGAATATTTCTCTTGCATACAAAATCTAACGTTGATAAGAAAAGCTTTAATTTTTTATTCCTGTGAAATAATTAAAAAATAAAGAGGTAAGTACTTCCTGTGATTGTGTTGTGGCAATTCTGATATTTTGGATTATATGATTGATATAAAAAGAGTTCTATTGTCCATGATCAATAGTTCATTATAATTTTAAAATGTCGCTATGCGGCAATTGCCGCAAACTCTATATTGAATTTATAACGAACTATTGCATGATTAAATTGATTTAATATATGATTTTTAGATATCTGAGTTTTTTTATCCTTCTCTTTTCATTACAGGTCTACAATGCTTTCACAAAAAATTCAAATGAGTTTTTAGACGAGAAAAACAACATAGATTCGGTGTTGCCCAATCCGGTAAGAGGGTTCCGTCAAGGTTCGTTATTGGATATGGTATTAATTTATCAGGGAGGAGTACAACGGGTTGATTGGACTCCTGAAGAAATACGCCCATATGTAATTCATACAGATCAATCAAATAAAAAAGACTGGTTCTTCGACGGTTTCTTATTCTTGGAGTTTCAAGATGGGAACGGCTATAATTATAATCCGGGTTATTCGGGAAACGAGCAAGCTCGAAAACAGGAATGGAGATGGCTGGCTGATCGGCTCTTTGAAAGTGGAAAAGCCATAAATGCACTGAATACATGTATTGCCGAAGCAAAAGAAGAGTTAGGCGAGCCTTCTTTCAAGCATAAAGTAGTTATAGGAATACCTGAACCTTTTTTAGATCAAAAAGATTGGGGCGAATTAAATGGTGAAAAACTGGACTTTTCAAAAAGAAAAGATCGGATTTCTGCTTGTAAATGGTATGTTGATTTACTCTATAAAAAATTTGAAGAAAGCAATTTAGAACATCTTGAACTTGAAGGATTTTACTGGGTAAGTGAACAAATGAGTACGAATAAATTCATTACCGTGGAAATTGGGGATTACATAAGAAGCAGAGGACAAAAATTCTATTGGATACCTTACTATATGTCAAACGGATATAGCCAATGGAGAGATTATGGATTTGATATTGCATATCTCCAGCCAAACTATTTCTTCAATAAAAAAATAAATGAAGAACGTGTGCGTAATGCATGCGAGTTGGCTTTTACACATAATATGGGGATGGAGATGGAGTTTGATGCCCGCGCTTTGGATGGCAGTAAAGAAAACCACAGAGATCGGTTAATCAACTATATCAATACATTTAAAGAACAGAATGTATTTAAAACTTCGTCTATAGCTTATTATGAGGGAGGGAGGGGTATCTATCTGTTCTCACAATCATCCAATCCTAAAGATAAAGAAATACTGGATCTTCTGCATTCTCTCATTGTGGAGCGAAGGAGTCGAATATTGGAAAATCTTATATATCAGCAAAATTTTAAAACTGGCAAATCCATTAATGAAAAAATATGGACAATAGTTGGTAATAGGAATAATGTGAAATTCACAAATAATGGATTAGAAATTTCTTCCGGCGGTAACATTACAAAAATCAATATGCTGGATAAAGTTGACTTAAAATACGGTCGTATTGAACTAGTAGCAAAAATTATTTCAAAAGATAAAAATACAAAGATAAGATTGCATTTATTGCCAACAGAGGAAAAATTAGGGAGTTGGCCGGCAAGTGGGGAATTATTCCTTATGTGTTTCGACGGTATTAATCCAGCACAGATAAGAGTAGGGGCAAATACAGATCAAATGAATGAAAATAAAGGGAATATAAGGGAGTCAGTCCTAACGTGGGGAGCTCAATACAATCAGCTCCATACATTTGTATGCGAATGGGATGAAAAAATCATAACTTTCTATGTAGATGGGATGAAAGTAAACATTCAAGAAGATTTATTTGATAAACAATACTTCAATTACTCTAATTTCTGGCCATTTAATGAGAAATTCTACTTGGAAATTAGTGTCTCTTCCGATAGTGCAGAGCCTGCCATTTGTATCGAATCAGTCAAAATTAACAAATAGAAGGGATGCCATACCCTATTTTCTACAAATAAGCGACGATTTATAGAATTGAATCTATCCAGGCAACAAATGAGGACAGTTTAAAAAAAATAGTAATTAGAATAATTAGGATTATGTAATTAAAAAAATATTGTTTGAAGAGTTTTTAACTAAAAATATTATTTATGAAACGAATTATTCGTTTAGTACTGGTTTTGATTTTGGGAGGAATAGCAATAAACGCGAAAGCAGAAGATATGGAAAATAAAGGAAAGAGAGTGATCGTGATCTGCGCTCATCCCGACGATGCCGAACTGACAAGCGGAGGCACCTGTATCCTTCTTTCCCGTATGGGATATAAAATAAAATATGTTTCCCTTACAAATGGGAATAAAGGGCATTATGAAGGAACGAAAAATGAAATTGCCATCCGCAGATACAATGAAGTACAGGAAGTAAAAAGACGGATGAACTGTGAATATGAAATCCTGAACAATGAAGACGGCGAATTAGAACCAACGGTAAGGAATCGCATGGAAGTGATCCGGTTAATCCGTGAATGGAAAGCCGACATTGTGATTACGCATCCTCCTTATGATTATCATCCCGATCATCGGCATACCTCCTTATTGGTTCAGGATGCCGCTTTCCTGGTAAATGTCCCGAAGATACTGCCGGAAATCCCGGCATTAGGGCAAAGCCCTCTGTTTCTATATACAAGGGGTCGTTACGTTAACCCTCAGAAACCGCAACCCGACATTGTGGTGGATATCACACCGGTTATCCGGGAAAAGGCGTATGTAATCGATGCACATGCGTCCCAAATATATGAATGGTTGCCTTGGATTAACCGGAACAACGACATCATTCCTGAAACACAGGAAGGAAAAATAGAATATATCCTTCGGGAATATGTGCTGAAGCGTGGGGAGATAAAAGAAAAAGATAAACCTGTGGTTAAAAAATGGTACGGAAACAACGTAGAAAAGGTAAAAACAATAGAAGCATTTGAAATTTGTGAATTCGGCCGTACTGTTGACGATCAGGATATTCGAGAACTGTTTCCCATATTCTACAAATATAGTGAAAGCCGGACGCAATAGTGAAAGTTTGCTTTCATAAATTGCTGCGGCGCATCCTATATTCTACAAATAATATTATAAAGATTAGCAGTCAAGATTTTCAAAAATGAATCATTATGCAGGTTATACGATGTTTTGCCGTTATACTACTCATTTCTTACTGTATCGCGGTGCATGCATGGTCATTTGAAGATCATGATGAGATCGCTTATATAAAAAATGAACACCTGTTATTGGGTTTCAATTCAAAGGACGGAACACTTCGTCGGTTTGACGATATAGCGGGAAACTTACCTCTACTTGCAGAAACCAACACGAAAAACTCGCTCTGGCAGATCCATCTGCAATCATCTTCGGGAATGATTCCGTTGGATATATTTTCAGCATTCCTGTTCAGAATAGAAAAAGTGAACAGCGGATATATGAAAATGACCTGGTCGGATTTCCGTGAGATTGATCATCCCGATTTTGAGGTTGTAGTATCTGTGTGGTTGGATAAGAACGAGTCTGTCGCCAAATGGAAGATTTATCTTAAAGGTGTCAGGGGAAAAGAAATAGAGAAAGTGATTTTCCCCAAGATTAGCGGTTTGAAAGATTTACAACAAGAGAATCTGGCTGTAGCCGATTGGATGGGCTCTTTATTGGAAGAGCCGCGGGAATACATGCGGACAAACAACCGGGATTATCTTAACTGGGCCTATCCCGGACATTTGTCCATGCAATTACTGGCGTTGTACAATCCCGGTAAAACCGGTCTCTATTTGTCCTGTAACGATAGCTTGGCTTATCGCAAAAATTTCGGTATCGGATTGGATTCACGGGGATATTTGTCTTGTCAGATAGATAACTTTCCCGAATACAATATCTCATCAGACACCTATTCTCCAAATTATGAAGCGATAACAGGTATTCTTAAAGGAGATTGGATCACGGCAGCAGAGCATTACCGGGAATGGGCCATTCAACAAAAATGGGCCAGGGAAAGCCGTTTGAAAAACGGGCTGGTCCCGTCGTGGGTAGAAGAAACGGCTCTATGGGTATGGAATCGCGGTAAAGTACAGGGAGTACTGCCTCCGGCAGAGGAGCTAAAAAAACGGCTAGGCCTACCGGTAAACATATTGTGGCACTGGTGGCACGGTTGTCCTTATGACGAAGGGTTTCCCGAATATTTTCCTCCTCGTGATGGAGAGACCTTTTTTAAAAATCAGATAACAAAAGCAGAAGAACAGGGAATAAAGACGCTGGTTTATATGAACCAAATCCAGTGGGGAAATGCTACGGAAAGCTGGGAAAAAGAAAATGCTTCCCAACATGCGGTGAAAGGAATTGACGGGAAAACCATAACGCATGTGTATAATATTTTCTCAGGAAAAGCTTTAACAACAATGTGTATGGGCACTTCTTTCTGGAGGGATAAATATGCATCATTGGCAGGAAAGGTCATCAATGACTATCATGTCGGGGGCATCTATATGGACCAGGCATGCCTGGGTTATTTGTGTTACGATCCTTCCCATAGTCATCCATTGGGTGGAGGAAATTATTGGGTGGAAGGATCAGGAGAACTTACCCGGCAAATACGTTCTTCCTCGCGTTCAACAGACAAAATAGCCCTTTCTGGTGAAGGAGTTGGCGAATGCTGGCTGCCTTATTTAGATCTGTTCCTTACGCTTCAGGTAAGCAAAGAAAGATATGCAGGCGTTAAGGGATGGCAAACTATCCCATTGTTTCAGGCGGTCTATCACCCATATGCGGTTTCATACGGCAGTTATTCCTCTTTACTTTCGCCACCGTATGACGACTTATGGCCAAAGGAATTTACCCCGTCCGACACACTGCAATTACTCAATGAAAGTTTTAACAAACAATTCCTGATGGAACAGGCAAGATCTTTTGTCTGGGGAATACAGCCGATGATCGCTAATTACAAGGATTTTTTGGCAACCGACCGCAAAGAGGAGATCGATTATCTGATGAAACTGGCAAGAATACGATCACAAGGATTGAAATATTTACTTCACGGAGAATTTGTCCGGGCACCGGAAATAAAAGCTTCGGAGCAGGAACTGAAAATTTCAAGGCTATCCATTTATGCCGGGAGAGATACGGAACGGGTAACGGAATTACAAGGTAAATTCCCGACAGTATATGCTGCTGCATGGAAATCGGATGACCATATGCTCGGTATCGCGATTTCGAGTATCCTTGACCACTCCTTTCCGGTAAAACTCCGGTTCGATACAAAAAACTATGGATTGCAACCGGCCGGAGAAATTTTTCTCATAAAGGAGAACGGGAAAGAAAAGATCGGGAAATACCGCAATGGAAAGATAAACGTAACTATACAATTATCTCCGAAAGATGCGTGTATACTGGAATTCACATCCGATAATCAAATATGAAACAAGGAATACGATTTCCAGCATCTGAGAAATCCAGGAAACGGCTTATTTCTCATAGAACTATACATAAATGATTCAACAATATTAAACCTCATGACAATCTATTCACGCAGAAAATTCTTAAAGACAGCAGCGATCGGAGCCGCCGGTCTTACCATTGTTCCCAATACGGTATTGGGCAAAGCGCGGGGATATACTTCTCCAAGCGACAAACTGAACATTGCCGGTATCGGCGTGGGAGGAATGGGACGCCGCAACCTGGCGAACATGAAAACAGAAAACATCGTTGCACTTTGCGATGTCGACTGGAAATACGCCTCAAAAACGTTCAACGATTATCCTAAGGCCAAACAGTTTAAAGACTGGAGGGTAATGTTCGACCAGATAGGAAAATCCATTGATGCCATCATGGTAGCAACTCCCGACCATACCCATGCCGGGGTAGCCGCCCATGCCATTACTTTGGGAAAACATGCTTATGTACAAAAGCCGTTAACTCATTCAGTCTATGAATCGAGATTGCTCACCAAGCTCACCGAGAAATACAAGGTAGCAACACAAATGGGCAACCAGGGAAATTCATTCGACTGGTGCAGGCAGGTAGCCGAATGGGTACAAGCCGGAGTGATCGGTGATGTATATGAAGCGCACTGCTGGACAGACCGTCCCATCTGGCCACAGGGGTTGGGTGAACCCAAAGGAGGTATGCCTGTTCCCTCCACCCTGGACTGGGAGTTGTTCATTGGCCCTGCCAAAAAGCGTCCTTACGATCCTGCATATACTCCCTGGAACTGGCGTGGATTCTGGGATTTTGGAACAGGAGCATTGGGCGACATGGCATGCCATATCATGGATCCCCTATACTGGGCATTGGACTTGAAGTACCCTGTAAGCGTCTCAGCAAGTTCCACATTGGCGAATCTGTATTCCCCGCCCCAGGCACAGAAAGTAACTTATAAATTTCCGGCACGCCCGGCAAAGGGGAAGGTCAATATGCCCGAATTGACCGTGCATTGGTACGACGGAGGATTACTCCCGGACAGGCCGCAAGAACTAAAAGACGGGGAAATGATGGGTGACTCCAACGGAGGTATCATACTGGTAGGAACCAAAGGGAAAATCATGACCGGCTGCTACGGGATGGATCCTACATTACTTCCCACATCCAGGATGGCAGATTTCAGTCAGCCCAAACCTACGATACCGCGCATCAAAGGCGGAAACGGCAATATCTGGGATACCAACGCACATGAACAGGACTGGATCAGGGCCTGTAAGGAATCACCGAAAAACAGAACCGAGGCTTCGTCGAATTTCAGGTTTTCAGGGCCTTTCAATGAAATGGTGGTGATGGGGGTGTTGGCCGTACGCCTTTCCGGCTTGCAGGGGCTACACCGGGAACTGCAATGGGACGGGGAGAATATGCAATTTACCAACATATCCCCCACCGACAAGATTAGCATCGTTACGCTCGATGAGTATGCAGTGATTGATGGTGATCCGAGATTCGACAGGCGGTTTGCAGAGTTCAATGCTTCCGAAATGGCAAATGAATGGATAAGGCATACCTATGAAAACGGGTTTACCTTGCCCGATATGCCGAAATAAATTTACACCCTTTCTCCCGTTTAATGAGAGAAAGGGTGTAAATTGCAAAAGAATAAAAAATACGATTTATCAGATTATATGAAAACAACAAAAATGGTATTGATAGCATTATTCTGTGTTTTAGCAAATACCGGCTGTACACAAGATGGTGCAAAAACAAAAGCAGAGAAACAGGGATGGCATTTATCCATCCAATCCTATACCTTCCATCTGTTTACGGTAATGGAGTCGTTGGATAAGACACAGGTGTTGGGGCTCCGTTTTATCGAGATTTACCCCGGACAGAAAATGGGTGCGGATTTCGGAGATCTTGTTTTCGGCTATGATCTAAGTATGAAAGATCAGGAAAGGCTAAGAGTTCTGGCAACATCGAAGGATGTTAAAATCATCTCTTCGGGAGTATGGACTGCCCAAAGGGAGGAATGGGAGCCTATCTTTGCATTCGCAAAGGATATGGGGATGGAATTTATCAGCGTGGAACCGGCCCATGAAGACTGGGATATTGTGGAAAGACTGGCTAAAAAGTACAACATCAAGGTAGCTGTCCATAATCATCCAAGTGAAAACTCTTACTGGAAGCCGGAAATACTACTTAACAGTATCGGGGGAAGGGATGACCTATTAGGGGCTTGTGTAGACGTGGGACATTATAAAAGAATGGGACTCGATCCTGTTTCGACCATGAAGCAGCTCAACGGAAAGATCATCGCATTGCATTTCAAAGACATTGCCCCGCAGGGGGAAGAACAAACCCTCGAAGATGTAATTTGGGGACAGGGTGTACTCAACGCGAAAGCAATGATGGAGGAATTGAAAAGGCAAGACTTCAAAGGATATTTCACGATCGAATATGAGGCGGATTGGGAAAACAACCTACCCCAGATAAAACAATCAATTGATTATTTCAACCAGGTTGCGGAAGAGATACTATAGTTTTTTTCACAATACTGAGAACTCTATTCAGAGGTACAATAATTACCTGTCGTACGAATGAACTGTTTTAACGGAGGACGAACAACTGATTACTAAGCAAAGAAAAAATAAACTGTATTATGGATCGAAGAGGTTTTATCACTTACGCTTCTCTATTGGGAGGCTCTGTTGCCCTACAGGGAAATCATAGCTTTGTGATATCTGAGAAACGGGGCGGTAACTCCGGAACATCTGAAATGCATGCAGATGTCATCATTATCGGAGGAGGGATGGGTGGTTGTGCAGCGGCTCTTGCCTGCTGTCGTAACGGACTAAGTGTGATCATGACTGAGGAAACCGACTGGATCGGCGGTCAGGTATCCCAACAGGGTGTTCCCCCTGATGAACATCAATGGATAGAGACACACGGCGCACCGCAGTCGTATCGGGATTTCAGAAACAGAGTACGGGATTACTATCGTCATAACTATCCGTTAATAGACTCTGCCCGTGCCCGGGAATATCTCAATCCTGGTGATGGAAGCGTTTCCAGATTGTGTCATGAACCGAGAGTAGCGGTATCGGTATTGATAGATATGCTTTCACCTTACCTGAGCACCGGGAAATTGCAGTTACTGCTCAACTATAAGGCAAAGAGCGCCGGCGTAAATGGTGACCGGGTTACGAATGTAGAAGCAGTACACTTTTATTCAGGCAACAAGGTAATTCTCACAGGCAACTCCTTTATCGATGCGACAGAGTGTGGCGATTTGCTTCCGTTAACAGGCACTGAATATGTCACCGGTACTGAATCGAAACACGATACAGGGGAACTGCATGCTCCGGAGAAAGCAGATCCAATGAACAATCAGACCTTTACAGTCTGTTTCGCGATGGATTATCAACCCGGGAAAGACAATGTACAGGATCCCCCTAAGGAATACGATTTCTGGAGAAAGTATGTTCCGGAAATGACTCCACCCTGGTCAGGACGGTTACTGGATCTCTCCTACTCCGATCCACGTACACTGAAACCAAAAAAACTGGGATTTGAGCCTACAGGTAAAGATCTGGAAGGTGTACTCAATCTGTGGAATTACAGACGAATTATCAATCGAAAGAATTTTACTGAAGGAACCTATGATGGTGACATCACTATCGTAAACTGGCCCCAAAATGATTTCTTCCCCGGGAATCTGATTGATGTTCCTGAAAAAGAGTTTCAGAAAAATGTTGACAGAGCTAAACAATTGAGTTATTCACTCTTTTATTGGCTTCAGACAGAAGCCCCCCGCCCGGATGGAAAACCCGGCTGGCGTGGGTTAAGGCTGCGCGGCGATATTATGGGTACAGAAGATGGAATGGCTAAATATCCTTATATTAGAGAAGCCAGAAGAATCAAAGCTGAATTCACTATTCTTGAAGAACATGTGGGAGCAGAAAACCGGAAACTGGTTGCCGGCAATATTGCAGGTAAGTGTGCTGCAGATTTCTACGATAGTATAGGAATAGGCTACTATCATATCGATCTTCATCCCAGTTCCCGCGGCAATAACTATATTGATTTCTCTTCACTTCCTTTCCAGATACCGCTGGGAGCGCTTCTTCCGAAAAGAGTCAACAATCTCCTTCCTGCGAATAAAAATATAGGAACAACCCACATTACTAACGGTTGTTACCGTTTGCATCCAGTGGAATGGAGTATTGGTGAAGCAGTGGGATGCCTGATCGCCTTTACCGGCAGGAAAAAAGTCCCGTTCCGCGCCGTCAGAGCAGACAAGAACCTTCTGTTTGATTTTCAGAAGGAAATTGAACGTCAGGGAATAGAGACAAAATGGCCGGAGTAATGATAAATATCTACAATATTTAACCTCACTGGATATAAACCGAATAAACAACTCACCCGTACAGAAGCCGCAGTGTTAATTAACAGTTTTCTCAATCCTTTTAAAAAAGATATAGATAAAAAAAGAAACTATATATAATAACTTAAACCTATGGATAAATTAGTAAAGAAAATATTATTGTTATGTGCAGCCGCTTTGCTTCTTTCCGGTTCCTTTATTTATGGAAAACAAAATAAGATTGTCATAAGCAGCGACAAAACAAACAACTTGTATACAATCATCCAAAATAGTAATCTGGATCATTCCTGGTATGATAGTCCGAAAAAAGCGTTACAAAATCTTCGCGACGGAGATGTACTCCTAATCTTAGCAAACAATTATCCGGAAGAACGGACGAAAATAGATGAAGAGTTTTATCGAATCATAAAAGAGAAAAGAATCCGGACTTTTATTGAGTATCCCTCCTATATTCCGAATTTTGGTTTTGAAACAGTAAAAACAGCAACGAAAGAAAGAGTTGTCATCAATACTCATTTTTTCAAGAGTGAACTCGACAGCTTAAGTATTCTGGGGTTAAACGGATTACATTATATCTCCGGTGAAACAAAAATTGAATCCCCCTATATTGTTGCAGCGAAGGTAGCAGGATTCGACAAAGCCATTTATGGTCTTCCCGAAAAAACAGATCCATTATTATTTAAATTACCTGACACCCATATTTTGGTTTCAACTACTTGCTTTAGCAATTTTGTTTCAGGAAGGTATGCTCCGCAACAAAAATGGAGTATCATATGGAAAAGAATTCTGGAATATCTCTTTTCTGGAAAAGAGATAAAAGATTTAAAATGGGATCCCGAGGTCAAAGTAACCTATAGGAAAGATGAAAAACTGCCCCGCAACTATCAAAGGAAAAGCATCAAGAACGGAATAGAGTGGTATGCGAATGCAAAAATGCTGATTGCCGATTCATTTGCCGACTCTTTGCAAAACCTCATCAATTCGGGTATTGAAGGGATTGAATGGAATGAAAATATACCTCTGGGAGACGGAAGCAACGGAAGTATGGAATGCGTATTCTCAGAAATAGATGAGAATGGCAGCCAACCCCTCGGTATTATTGTGAGGGGTGATTGTGTGAGTGAAACGGCAATGGCCTATGCTTTATCAGGTACTGTACTGAAAAATAAAGAATTATTGAATATATCGTACAATCTTTTGGATTTTTATCTATTCAATTCGGTTGCAACAAAAAATGAGTATGGCAATCCCCTTCACCCTGCATATGGATTAATACCTTGGGGTATCAGCAATCATAATTGGTATAAGGCCAGTTATGGTGATGATAATGCGCGTTTTCTTCTTGCATCTATTGTGACTTCCGAAATTTTAAAGACAAAGAGATGGAACGATAAACTGATGCGATCATTGTTGTCACTTTTAAGAACTACCGGACAAAACGGTTTTCGTGGAAGCAGAATTGATCTGAATCATTTCGAAGAGAATGGGTGGGAATATTACAATGAGCGTGATATCATTAATTTGAGCCCACATTTTGAGGCATATCTGTGGGCCTGTTTTATATGGGCGTATAATCAGACCGGAGACGAGTTATTTTTAGAAAAAGCAGAAAAAGGAATTGGTATCATGATGGAAAATTATCCTCACAAGCTGATTTGGACAAATGGACTCGCGCAGGAGAAAGCCAGAATGTTGCTCCCTTTGTCATGGTTAGTTCGAGTACGAAATACTCCGGAAAATAGAAAAATGCTACTTAAAGTTGTGAACGACGTTCTGAGCCTGCAGGATAAAAGCGGAGCCATTCGGGAAGAACTCGGAAGCATAGAAATGGGAAAATATCCTCCCCCCCAATCGAATGAAGCATATGGGACAAATGAGGCTTCTCTCATTGCCAAAAATGGAGATTCAGTATCTGATTTGCTCTATACAACTAACTTTGCATTTCTGGGTTTGCATGAGGCATCCTACGCCCTGGACGATCCTAAAGTAAAGAAGGCTGTTAATTCTTTGGCAGAGTTTCTATGCAGAATTCAAGTGAAATCCGATAAACATCCTGAGTTACATGGTGGTTGGATGCGTGCCTTTGATTTTGAAAAATTTGAACATTGGGGATCGAATGCAGATGCCGGCTGGGGAGCATGGGCAATTGAGTCAGGATGGACACAAGGATGGATTACATCTATTTTATCACTACGAGAATTGAATACATCTATTTGGGATTTGACAGAAAGGTCCGAGATTGAAGCAAATTTTCTACCATTAAAAAAAGAGATGTTGAAATTAAAATAAAACTGGAATATGTGCAAAACAACAAAATAAAGATATCTTATCAGTAAAAATAATGAATATCTTTCACAAAAAGTTTTTAATTATATAGAATAGAATTTCTATTTTTCCCGAAAAGTTTTTAATCGTAATTTAAATAATTGCGAATATATAGGAATAAGAACCGGTTATAACTAACCCCTCGCTGATATTAAATGGAATATAACTCTTATTCAATGAAACGACGAGATTTTTTACGATTTTGCGGAGCAACACTTATAATAGGAAGTGTTTCCCATGAAATCCAGGCCGCTATCCGGCACAATTCGAAAAAAATAAAACCCATTGAAGGGTCCTGGTTTGAATTCCAGCACCATAACCTTGCCGAAGGAAAATACTGGAATGAAACCCTGAAAACATTTTCCGCAGCACAATGGGATGCGAAGGTAAAAGAAATTTCCGATAGCGGTATCCGCTATCTGGTATTGCTCAACGTAGCCATATATGATAAAATGTTCTATCCATCTGTATTACTTCCTCAACACGACATGGGTTGTGAAGATCCGTTCGAGACTGTATTGAACGCCGCCGACAAATACGGAATTAAGTTTTTCATCAGCAACGATTTTTTTGGCGACTGGACGAATCCTTATTTTCTGATGACAGATTCCGGAATTAATAAATTACGGTTGACAGCCATGAACGAGATCGCTGAAAAATACGCGCATCACAAAAGCTTCTACGGATGGTATTTTCCGAATGAAACGGGAATATCAGGACATTACGAAGATTTCTTTATTAATTATGTAAACGCTTCTTCCGCAGAAGCGGTAAAACTGACTCCCGGCACAAAAACATTGATCGCACCTTACGGCACCAGGAACGTAAAGGCCGACGACAAATACGCACGCCAGTTAGAGTTGCTGAATGTCGATTATATCGCTTATCAGGATGAAATCGGTGTGGAAAAGACCAGAGTGGACGAAAGCGCAGGATATTTCGAGCAATTGCACCGGCTTCATAAAAAAGTGTCTGGATCCTGCCTATGGGCCGATGTAGAGGTGTTCCGGTTTGAAGGAAAAGTATACCAAAGCGCATTGCTGCCTGCTCCGGCTGAAAGGGTTATCCGGCAACTGGAAGCCGTTTCACCGTTTGTGGAAAAGATATTTATCTACCAATATACAGGATTATTGAATAAACCAGGAAGTTTGGCTTTCGCCGGTCATCCTGATTCCCGGGTATTGTATGAAGAACTGGCAAAATATAAAGCAATCAAAGAATATGAAAAGATAAAATACGAAGGAGATAAAAACGTATATTATCTGCCAAACGACGACCTGATCGGTCATGACGGGGAAGCCACTGTCGACGGTATCCATTTTACCGACTTAGGATTTCTACGCTTTGCCGATAAATTATATAATACTATCCAACATATCAATATTCAATAACTATTCAACAGAAAACGATGCAGAACAACAGAAGAGAATTTATCAGAAAAGCGGCTCTTGCGGGTGCTTCGGTAGCGGCCATTCCCGCATTATCTGCCTGCGAGGGTGCAGGGAAATCATCCTCTGCAAATGACAATCGATCCAATATATACAAGGACAATGAGTTGAAAAGCCAACTTATTATTCCCAAGAACAACGGAATACAAATAACCGGGACATTCCTGGATGAGATATCCCACGATATTCCCCATCAGAACTGGGGCGAGGCGGAATGGGACCTGGACTTCCAGTATATGAAAGCCATCGGTATCGATACGGTGATCATGATCCGTTCCGGATATAAGAAATTTATTACCTACCCGTCGGAATATCTATTGAATAAAGGATGTTTCATGCCATCGGTCGACCTGGTGGATATGTACCTGCGCCTGGCAGAAAAATACGGCATGAAGTTCTATTTCGGCCTGTACGACTCCGGCCACTATTGGACAACGGGCGACATGACCCATGAAATTGAAGATAACAAGTATGTGATCGATGAAGTGTGGAAAAACTATGGTGAAAAATACAAAAGTTTCGGAGGATGGTATGTGAGCGGTGAAATAAGTCGTGCCACCAAAGGGGCAATCGGCGCTTTCTACGCCATGGGCAAACAGTGTAAAGATGTATCCGGAGGATTGCCTACATTTATCTCACCATGGATCGACGGTAAAAAAGCGGTGGCTGCAAGCGGGGCAGCTCTAAGCAAAGAGGAGGCGGTATCTATTCAGCAACATGAGAAAGAGTGGGATGAGATATTCGCCGGGATTCACGAGGTGGTAGATGCTGTGGCATTCCAGGACGGACATATCGATTACGATGAGTTGGACGCTTTTTTCACTGTAAATAAAAAGTTAGCCGACAAATACGGCATGCAATGCTGGACAAATGCCGAGTCGTTCGACCGCGATATGCCGATCAAGTTTCTACCCATCAAATTCGATAAACTCCGGATGAAGCTGGAGGCAGCCAAACGATGTGGTTACGACAAGGCGATCACCTTTGAGTTTTCCCATTTTATGAGTCCGCAGTCGGCCTATAGCCAGGCCGGGAATCTATACAACCGGTATAAAGAATATTTCAATTTATGATAAATATCACTGTGAAAACAATGGTGATATCCCGTAGAACATAGAACAACAAATATCCAACAGACAGAGCGCTACAAAGACTATTTGCCGGTAAGCAAGCAGTTGATAAAAAACAATATAAACTCTAAAAAAATGCAGAAAACGCAGAATATAAGTAGTTATGTAATTTTTCTCTCCGTTGTTGCCGCGTTAGGCGGCTTCCTCTTCGGATACGATACAGCCGTGATTTCGGGAACGGTGTCGCAGGTGACAGGCCAGTTTATGTTGACAACACTCCAAAGCGGATGGTATGTCGGCTGCGCACTGATAGGCTCAATCACGGGAGTTATTTTTGCCGGTGCGCTGAGTGACTATATCGGACGCAAAAAAACGATGCTGTTGTCGGCGGTATTATTTACCACTTCCGCATTGGGGTGTGCAGTTGCCTTTGACTTCGACCAACTGGTTATTTGGCGTATCGTAGGCGGTATAGGTATCGGTATTGTGTCGATTGTTTGTCCGCTCTACATCTCGGAGATCTCACCGGCTTCCCATCGCGGCAGAATGGTTTCGCTCTACCAACTCGCAGTCACTACAGGTTTTCTGGGCGCTTACCTGATGAATTGGTACCTGCTAAATTCCTCATATGACTTTTCATCTGAAAATGCCCTGCTTGTCAAAATCTTCGGGACTGAGATCTGGCGTGGGATGCTGGGTGCCGAAACCATTCCCGCTATGATATTTTTCATTATTATCTTTTTTATACCCGAAAGCCCTCGCTGGCTGATAGTGAAAGGAAAAGAAGAGGCTGCATCGGGAATATTTTCTAAAATCTACACCAAAGCATCCGAAGTCTCTTTTCAGATCAATGAAACCAGACAAATGCTTCAATCGGAGGTGAAATCGGATTGGAAACTGCTTCTGACACCGGGTATCTTCCGCGCAGTACTGATCGGTTCCGCCATCGCCATACTGGGACAATTCATGGGTGTGAATGCCGTATTGTATTATGGCCCGTCTATCTTTGAGACAAGCGGTCTTTCGAGCGGTGATTCCCTGTTCTATCAGTCATTGATCGGCCTGGTTAATATGGGAACCACGGTACTTGCCCTTTTGATCATAGACAAGATAGGACGGAAGAAACTGGTTTATATCGGCGTTTCCGGTATGATTCTATCTTTGATCCTTATCGGTATTTATTTCCTGACAGGTGAATCATTAGGCATGTCGAGTATATTTTTATTGGGATGTTTCCTTGCTTATATTTTCTTCACGGCAGGTTCCATCAGTGCGGTGATCTTCGTGTTCCTCTCCGAGATGTACCCCACAAAGATAAGGGGGCTGGCCATGTCTATCGCTGGATTCTCGTTATGGGTCGGTACTTACCTTATCGGACAGCTCACCCCCTGGATGCTCGAAAACGCTACCCCCGCCGGCACATTTTTCCTGTTTGCAATCATGTGCATCCCTTATATGCTTATCGTATGGAAACTAATGCCTGAAACCGCCGGTAAATCACTCGAAGATATCGAAAGATTCTGGTTAAAAAAGAAATAAACGGTGTATCTGGAAAAATAATTTTTACTCATAGAAATTTTACAGTAGCTTTGTTAAATGATTACTTATACTGTAAAACATTTTATAATGAAAAGAATTATTTTAAGTTTCCTGCTTGCCAGTTTCATTTTTACCAGCCAGGCCACAGATACGATATATATAAAACAAACAAAAATTCCCGTTTTAATAGACAGGTTGGATAATGTATTGTTTTACGTCCGGATAGATGCCCGAAATTCAAAAACGCTGGATGAGATCAAACTCAGGTTTGCCGAAGATACTCATCCGGACGAAATAGCATCCGTAAAATTGTATTACGGTGGTACTGAAGCGCCGGAACGGCTGGGAAATATCCACTATGCGCCGGTACAGTATATTTCAAGTCATAACGCGCAGGGGAAAACTCGTGAGGCAATCCCATCCTATTCCATTAAAGTAAACGAGCAGCAATCACCGTCCGGCGAAGTGGTGTTTAAACCGGAATATAAACTGTTTCCGGGCATTAACTATTTCTGGGTGAGCTTGCAGATGAAACCTAATACTTCGCTTCTTTCTACGGTTGGGGTAGATCTTGTTTCGGCTAAACTCGACGGGAAGAATGCACCTGTAACAAGCCAGGATAAACCGGCAGCACATCGCATGGGAATCGGGGTACGCCATGCCGGCGACGATGGCGCAGCCGCTTATCGTATCCCGGGATTAGCCACGAGCAATAAAGGCTCATTGCTGGCAGTGTATGATGTCCGCTATAATAACAGTGTTGATCTGCAGGAATATGTAGATGTAGGATTAAGTAGAAGTACCGATAAGGGACAGTCCTGGGAAGAGATGCGTCTTCCTTTGAGCTTCGGCGAATATGGGGGATTACCGAAAGCACAGAATGGCGTAGGCGATCCCGCGATATTAGTGGATACAAAAAGCGGCACAATCTGGATCATTGCACTATGGACACACGGCATGGGGAACAGGCGTGCATGGCACAACTCCCAGGCCGGAATGGATATAAATGAAACCGGACAACTTGTGCTTACAAAAAGTACTGATGACGGTAAAACCTGGTCTGATCCTATCAATATCACACAACAGGTGAAAGATCCGTCATGGAGGCTTTTGCTACAAGGTCCCGGAAGAGGTATCACCATGCAGGACGGGACGCTGGTCTTTCCGATACAATTTATCGACTCCACTTCCGTTCCCTTTGCCGGCATCATGTATAGCAAAGACAGCGGTGAAACATGGAAAATCCATAACCCGGCACGCTCGAACACGACGGAAGCACAAGTAGCTGAAACAGCTCCGGGAGTACTTATGCTGAATATGCGGGATAACCGGGGTGGTAGCCGTGCCGTTTCAACAACCGGAGACCTGGGATTGACATGGACGGAACATCCTTCATCCCGTAAAGTGCTACAGGAGCCAGTCTGTATGGCCAGCCTTTTACAGGTAGATGCCAAAGATAATGTACTGAACAGGGATATCTTATTGTTCTCCAACCCAAATTCTACCAAGGAACGGAATAAGATAACGATTAAAGCCAGCCTGGATGGTGGCATCTCTTTTCCTGAAGAGTATCAGTTACTGCTCGATGAGGATCACGGATGGGGATATTCGTGCCTGACGATGATCGACAAAGAGACCATTGGTATTATATACGAAAGCAGTGTGGCCCATATGACATTCCAGGCCATAAAACTGACTGATATTATCAGGAAATAGCTTCTATCATAGTCAAAAAATAAAGTAGGGTTACGCGGCATTACCACGTAACCCTACCGTTTTATGAGCCTGTAAGAAACGGGCTTATTTTGTCTGGATATTTATACTCGCTTTCCTCAATCCTTTGGCTGTTGCTTCCAGCGTAATGGTACCGGGCTTCTCCGTCGATTCAACGACCGCTACCAGTTTGCCGTTGAAGAGGTGCATCTGCGGCAGGTGGAAAAGATCGAGACTCGTGGGATCGCCATTGGCACCGGCCCGGTAACTGCCCGCCCCTTTCACGTTGAACCTGACCAGTTCATTTACATTGGGACAGGGATTACCATCCTTGTCTACTACCGATACCGTAATAAACGCCAAATCTTTGCCGTCGGCATTGATGATGGTCCGATCTGCTTCAAGCACTAATCCATGGGGTTCCCCCGCAGTACGGATTTCCTTTTCAGCTACGGCATTTCCATGCTCATCGTATGCCACTACCTTCACAGTTCCCGGCTCATACCGGGTATCCATCCACATCAGGCGATACCGTTTCTGTCGTGCAAAATTCTTTTGCGCCTCTTCTGTATAGCTTCCTTCGAGCGGTACAGAGAGGTCTTTGGTTCTTTTTCCCTGACTTTTTCCGTTGATAAACAATTCGGCCGAGGGGTGATTAGTGTACACAAAAACAGGCGTCACTTCGCCTTCCCGTCCTTCCCAGTTCCAGTGCGGAAGGATATGCAATGTCCCCTCTTCCTTATTCCAGTGGCTGCGATAAAGATAAAACCGGTCCTTGGGTATCCCAGCCAGATCCACGGCTCCGAACAATGAGCTGTGGCTGGGCCATGCACTGTAATAAGGGGTGGGTTCTCCCAGATAATCAAAACCGGTCCATATAAATTCACCCATTGTGTAGGACAGGTCGTCGTGCTGGATAAAATCGTCTTCCGGCAGGTTCGACCAGGCCGCATGTTCCACATCATATGACGAAGCCTGATGATCGTCATACATAGCCATTGATCTTCTCTCCACCGGAAACTTATACACTCCGCGGGAACTCAAGGCAGAAGTGGTTTCACTTCCCAGCACCAACTGCTGAGGCAATCGCTCATAGGCTTCCTGATACCGGAAGGAACGATAATTGAACCCGGGCACATCCATGATAGCCGCCATGTGATTGGAGAATACATGATCGGGACGATCCATCCCATTGGTCACCGGACGGGTCGGGTCTTCCCGGTGGCAGATATCCTGCAGGAAACGGGCTACCCTGGAGCCCTGCTTATTGCTCTGTTCTTCCACTTCGTTACCGATGCACCACATCACCACGCTGGGATTGTTGCGGTAATGATGGATGACATTCACAATATCCTTTTCAGCCCATTCGTTGAAATAACGGTTATATCCATTCTTCACCTTGGGAATAGCCCATTCATCAAAAGTTTCCACCATCAGCATCATACCCATCTCATCGGCAATACGCACGTACTCCGGAGCCGGCATATTGTGAGAGGTACGGATGGCATTTACTCCCATATCCTGCATAATTCGTATCTGCCGACGGATAGCCGCTTCATTCACCGCAGCACCCAGCGGGCCCAGATCGTGATGAAGACAAACACCCTGAAACTTCACTTTTCTACCGTTAAGGATAAATCCTCCGTCAGCCACAATTTCAATGGTACGGATACCAAACGGGGTACTATACTCATCCATCAGTACCCCATCTTTATATAATTTTGAAACTACCCGGTACATATTGGGCTGCCTGATATCCCATAGTAACGGATCTTCGACAAACAGGTCCCGGGAAATTTCACCAAGATCATATGGGGTCAACAATGCTTCATCTGATGCGACTACACGCGACGACGCATCATTAATTTCTGTCACCAGCCTGTAATTTCCTTCTCCTGAAGTGACCACTTTTGTTTTCACATTCACCCGCGCAAATTTCTGATTTACTTCGGGTGTGGTCACGTAAGTGCCCCAAACGGGGATATATGCTTCGTTGGTAGTAATGATATGCACATTACGGTAAAGCCCTGCCCCGGGATACCAGCGCGACTGCTCTTCGAAATTCTCCAGACGGACCGCCAACAGGTTATCCTGCCCGTCATTATGCACTAAGCCCGTGATGTCAAAATAAAAAGTGTTGTAACCGTTGGGCCAGTAGCCGGCCTCCTTCCCGTTGACAAATACCCGCGCATTACTCATGGCACCATCGAACTGGATAATCACTCTCCTGCCTTCCGAATGGCCGGGTATGGAAAAAGTGTTCCGGTACCACCCCACCCCTGTGAAAGGCAGGCCACCGGTTCTGCCATAATGCTCGATGGCAGTAGTTTGTCCATCCTGCACAATCGCCATCCGGTGAATATCATTTTCTTTGCTGAAAGGACCGTATATTGCCCAGTCGTGAGGTATGCGCACGGTCTGCCAATTGCTGTCGTCATACACAACGTCCGATGCTTTGGGATCATCGTTGCGGGTAAATTTCCATCCCTGTTCAAGGGGAACAGTTGTCCGGGTAGCATACAAAGCACTTAGCCCGATCAAAAGTGCAATCCAAACAAATAAAAACTTCTTCATACAATTATTTTCTAATATCAGTTTTATTCAAAACCGTGAAGATACTAAACTTATTGCATGAATAAGTGAGACAAAACCAAAATATTTAAAAATTTATGTCCGTATCCGTATATCACACTCTTTCCCGGCTGATCTCTTCCACGATTTCGGGATTAACCAACGTGGTGATATCTCCAAAATCGGACTGTTCTCCTTCGGCAATTTTACGTAGGATGCGCCGCATAATCTTCCCTGAGCGCGTCTTTGGCAATCCCGTTACGAACTGTATCTTGTCCAGCTTGGCAATGGCACCGATCTGGTCGGAGATAAGTTGGTTGATCTCTTTTGCAAGATTCTGCCGGTCACGCCATAAGCCGGTTTCTTTAAGCACTACAAAACCGTACAAGGCGTTCCCCTTGATATCGTGCGGATATCCCACGATAGCACTCTCTGCTACCGTCTGATGCTCGTTGATCACATCTTCGATGGGCGCGGTTCCCAGGTTGTGTCCCGAAACAATGATCACATCGTCTACCCTCCCGGTGATGCGGTAATAGCCCACCTCATCGCGTAGTGCGCCATCTCCTGAAAAATATTTACCGGGAAATGTTTTGAAATAGGTATCGATAAAACGCTGGTGATCTCCCCAGATAGTCCTTGCAATACCCGGCCAGGGATATTCAATACAAAGGTTTCCGATTTGCTGATTGCCCTCGATCTCGTTTCGCAGCTCATCCATCAAAACCGGCTTAATCCCAGGAAGCGGCAGTGAAGCATAGGTAGGTTTAGTCGGTGTGACAAAGGGGATAGCCGATATCACAATACCTCCGGTCTCTGTCTGCCACCAGGTATCCACCAAGGGACACCGTTTGTTACCCACGTGGTCGTTATACCAGTGCCATGCCTCTTCGTTGATAGGTTCACCGACGGAGCCGATCACCTTTAGAGAGTCGAGACGGTAATCCCTGACATATTCAATCTTCTCTTTGGCCAGGGAACGGATTGCCGTGGGTGCCGTATAGAACTGATTGACCCGGTGTTTTTGGATTACCTCCCAGAAACGGCTATGGGTAGGATACGAAGGGATCCCTTCAAAGATAACAGTAGTAGCCCCATTGAGCAGCGGGCCGTAAATGGTGTAAGAGTGTCCTGTAACCCACCCGATGTCGGCCGTACACCAGTATATATCTCCCGGCATGTAATTAAATACATTTTTAAAGGTGTACGCCGTATAGACCATATATCCCGCCGTGGTATGCAGCATTCCTTTCGGTTTTCCGGTCGAGCCGGAAGTATAGAGAATAAAGAGGGGGTCTTCGGCATCCATCACCTCTGCCATACTGGTAGCGGGAGCCTCATCCAGTAGTGGTTGCAGCCAACGGTCACGTCCTTCTTTCATATCGATCTCCTGGCCGGTGCGCTTTACAACCAATACTCTTTCTATCGAAGGGGACTTTACAAGTGCTTCGTCCACGATACGTTTCAGATCGATGGTCTTGGTTCCACGGTATCCGCCATCTGCAGTAATGATAAGTTTACAGGTACAATCATTAATACGGGTAGCCAGGGCATTGGAAGAAAAACCGGCAAATACCACGGAGTGAATTGCACCTATACGTGCACAGGCCAGCACACTGAAAGCCAGTTCAGGAACCATGGGCAGGTAAATACATACCCTGTCGCCTTTCTGTACTCCTTGTTCCCGAAGCACATTAGCCATTTTGGAAACCTCGGCATACAGTTGGCTATAAGTATAATAGCGTGCCGGTTCGTCCGGATCGTTGGGTTCAAAAATAATGGCATTCTCATCCCCCCTGTTTGCCAGATGTCGGTCGATACAATTCTTGGTGATATTGAGTTTGGCATTTTTGAACCAGATAAATTCAGCCTTCTCCATATCAAATTCCAACACCTTATCCCATTTCCGGTACCAGGTGAAATTATTTTCTGCTATTTTCGCCCAGAACTTTTTGGGCTTTCGGATCGACTTTCGGTATACCTTAAAATATTGCTCTAAGGATTTGATCGAATAACTACTCATCTTAAGCTGGATTTTTAATAATTGCAAATAAATAAAAAAAATCCGGCTAATCTTTCAATCTGCAATATTTCGACTATTTTTTATTTCAATTTAACATTATGCAGATAAGTATTTAACTTTTCCAGTAAATTATCCGGTTCCCATTATTCTCTAACAAACCGATCCATCATCTCCATGCACATGCGCCCGTTGTGGTAAGGACATTTCCAGAATCCGGCCTTGTCATCTTCCCGGTTGATACTCCCGTCGGATAAACGGCTCCAGTACCATTCCCCGTTCTCCTTATCTATGATATAGTTCCGGATATATTCCCAAACGCCGTAGGCTTTTTCTTTATAGCGGATATCTCCCGAATTTTCGTATGCATAGATGTACCCGACCACCGCTTCAGCCTGTACCCACCAATGCCGCTCAGCGTCCGTGCAGACCGGGATACGTTTGTCCGGACTGCGGCCGCTCGAAACGGCCAATACGAACTGTTCAACCTTGGAGTGAATCCGGTCCGTTTCATATATCATGCTACCGTCAGCCTGCAACCCTTCGGAAGCGGCGTCCACTATTTTCAACGATAACGTCTTTATCTTTTCCAACAGTTCCCTGTCGCCCAACACCTCTGCAGCTTCAAACAACAACCACGAAGCCTCTATATCGTGCCCATAAGATATAGTTGTTGACTTTACATTCCACTCCTCATCAAAGAACAGGTTCAGATGTCCTGTTTCCCTGTCAAGTATTTTAGTAGTAAAGATATCTATCAGCCGCTGCTGCGCTACGATCAACTCTTCATCTCTCCAAATCCTGAGTAGATTCGTATAAGGTTCCAAAATATGCAGGTGGGTATTCATCGTCTTTTTCTCATTGGCATCTTTCTCGCTCAGGCGCATATCCTCGATTGGTTGCCAATCCCGTGTATAGGCCTCCAGATATCCACCCGACCGGTTATCATGGCATTTTTCAATCAACCGGAAAAAATCTTTTGCCAGTACCAATGCCTTTGGATCACCCGTTGCACGGTAAAACTCAGAAAAACCATATAGCATAAACCCCTGGGCATAGGCCTGCTTTTTCATATTCACCGGATTTCCCCTATAATCCAGTTCCCAATAAGCTCCACCCTGTTCTTTGTCGATAAAAAAGGTAGAAATATAACCGAGTGCCCTTTGGGCAATATCGAGGTATACCGGTTCTTTTAACAAGCGATACGCAGCCGAGAAGGTCCATAAAATCCGGGCATTGAGGATCGCTCCTTTATTCGCTTCGGGATGCAACTGGCCTTTCCCGTCTATCTGCCCGTAAAAGCCACCATACTGGTTATCCTGCATCCGGTCGATCCAGAACGGCAGTATATTCTCTGTCAACTCTTTTTTAAAACCATTCATAGTTGATGTCTTCTCTTTACCAGTTCAGTTGTGATCGCCTTTAACCCCTTCTCAGTTAAAGGATAAAAATAGATAAATATTACCGAAAGAGCAGCACCTACTGCCGGAAAAATACTCATAAACATTTTGATGCCGCTGATGGTCTCCGCATTCTGCACCTGATTGGCTTCAAAACCAAAGTAAGCCAACAACCAGCCGGTCATGGCCGTACCGATAGCCCACCCCAGCTTCTGGCTCATTGAAGAAGAGCTGAATATCAATCCGGTCGCGCGGTTTCCGGTTTTATATTCTGAATAGTCAGCACAATCGGCATACATTGACCATAATAACGGGAAGATACTTCCTGCGCAAATACTGATTAGCGCCTGAAGACTAAATATCAAAGCGAGACCATGACTGCCCAGTCCGTAGAAAACAATACTGAGAACCATAGCAATTGCCATCGCCCCCATATAGGTGTACCGTTTTCCGATCCTGTTACTAACCGGCGCAGCAAGAATCACACCGAGCAAGTTGGCCGCCTGGCCCAGGGCAAGATACAACCCGCTAAGCACGAATGGAATATTCAGGATATTAACCGTTCCGAACAGATCCTCTTCCACATAATATTTAAAGTAATAGATGGTCGCGCCGTCGCGGATGGAGTTGAATATGAGTGCTGAGACACCTGCCCCCAGGAGTATCCACCATGGTCTGTTCCGGAGAAGATCTTTCAGGTCATCTTTCAACGGAGCCTGCTTTTGGCGTATGGGTTTTACCCTCTCCTTTGTAAATGCAAAACAGAGCAGAAACAAAACAGCACAGGCAATAGCGATCACAATGACAGCCATGAACCATCCGTGCTGTTGGTCTTCAATCACTTTGCTGTTACCACTGAAATAGTTGACCATCGGCATAAACAGGAGCAAGGTCACAAAGCTGCCGATATAGGCAAAAGCCATACGGTAGGTAGACAGCACATTCCTGTCCTTCGGATCGGGACTCATCACTCCCAGCAACGATGCGTAGGGAACATTTATTCCCGAGTAGACAATCATCATCAGAGAATAGGTAATATAGGCATATATCACCTTATCCGCAGAAGGGAAAGCCGGAGTAAAAAAAGTAAAGACCCCGATTACCGCGAACGGTATGGCCAGAAACAACAGATAGGGTCTGAATTTTCCCCATCGGGTTTCGGTGCGATCGGCTATCACCCCAACTACCGGATCGAAAAGCGAATCCCATACCCGTGTGATCAGGAACATCGTCCCCACTGCTGCCGCCTCCATCCCGAACACATCGGTATAGAAGAAGAGGAGGTACATGCCGAATAATTTCCAGAACATCGACGATGCCGCATCGCCAAATCCATATCCTAATTTCTCCTTGAGTGTTATCATAAATAAGGTATTTTGGCTCCTGAGCCAATGTCATTGTGAATATTTAACCCGCAAACGGGGTCAATCGGGTTATCTCGATCTCTCCAAAAACCGTAGATTCTTGTCGATCTGCTTACTCAATGCCTGTACTGACGAAAAAGATGTCAATCCGTCTTCGGGAGTTTGGAAGCAATAATCTACCAACCGATCCAGCGTAGAGGTGGCCACATGCATCCGCGTGTCGGACGAAGCATAATAGATGAATACCGTTCCATCGTCATCGGCGATCCAGCCGTTGCTAAAAAGCACGTTTGAGACATCACCCACACGCTCTTCACCTTCGGGAGCCATAAAATAGCCGCCCGGAGAGGCAATAAGTTTCGACGGATCTTCCAGCGAAGTCATATACAAATATAATACATATCTCAGACCTGCAGCGCATGCCCTTACACCATGTGCCAGATGCAGCCACCCTTTGGCTGTTTTAATAGGTGCCGGCCCTTCCCCGTTCTTCAGTTCCTTGATGGTATGATAGAAGCGCCGGTCGACAATTTTTTCTTCGGTGATTACCGTCTTCGTCATATCCTCTACCAATGTCCAACCGATACCCAATCCGCTACCGGCACTGATAAAGCCATCCTGCGGACGGGTGTACAGTGCATATTTCCCTTCGACAAATTCAGGGTGAAGCACCACATTGCGTTGCTGGCTTTTCGACTCAACATCTGGTAATCGTTCCCATTTGATCATATCTTTTGTCCGTACTATTCCCGCAGATGCTTTCGCTTTCGAAAGGTCTCCCTCCTCAGCTGTTCCATCAAACCGTTCTGCACAGAATACTCCATATATCCATCCGTCCTCGTGGAGGGTCAATCTCATATCATATACATTGGTCACAGGATCATCATTTTCAGGAATTACTATGGGGTAATCCCAAAAGCGAAAGTTATCGATGCCGTTAGGGCTTTCGGCAATGGCGAAAAAAGATTTCCGGTCGACACCCTCCACACGTGCCACAAGCAGGTAGTTTCCATTCCATTTGATGGCACCTGCATTCATCACGCCATTCATGCCAATCCGCTCCATCAGGAAAGGATTTGCTTCCGGATCCAGATCGTATCGCCAGAATAGCGGCGTATGGGCTGCTGTGAGCACCGGGTTTTTATATCGTTGAAACCAGCCGTTATTACCGGGTAAGGGACTGTTTCTTTTACTAACCAATGTTTCGTAGTCCTCCAGTAACGCTTGCATTCGTTGGTTGAACAGACTCATATCATTCAATCTTTAGGGTTGTATATATAGTGTATATCTTTGCAAAAAAGTGTTTTGGGATGTTGATAAAATGCAATAAAATCTGCTTCTGAAAGATGTCCGGGATAAGGAGCATAAAAATGATCCGGTCGCTCGCGGGCATTGCGCCATACCAGCACATAGGTAACGGGGTACTGATCCAGCACGGGAAAAAGGACGTTTGTCCACCAATCGTGAATAGGAATCGCTTCTAATCCGGTCTCCGTCAGTGCAATCGGTTTATTCCGTTTTTGTCCTTCCTCTGTCATAAAAGAGAGTATGGTATGTAATGTCTGCTGATAAGCCTCTGTCCCTTTCTCATTATCCCTGTGATAACAATCCAATCCCAACAGATCGACATAGTCATCGCCGGGATATCGTTCCATGTATATCTCGCCGGGACCTTGTGCGTCGGGAGAATAACCGTAAAGCAGATGATTGATCCCCTGTTGATCAAAAAAATTGCGGGTTATATGCCAAAGCTGCTTATACTCATCTACTGTACAGTGTTCTTTACCCCACCAGAACCAGCTACCGGTATGTTCGTGCCATGGTCTGAAAAGCACAGGAACCTTTACTCCGTCATCAGTAATAAGCGAATTGAAAAAACCGGCTGCCCGTTGTAGCCATATTAGAAACTTCTCATGCTGCTCGCCTCCCGGAAGAATAGAAGTGACCACCCCGCCGGTAGAGACATCCCATGAGTCTCCTCCGGTTAACGGGTTATCCAAATGCCAGCTTATAGTGATTATTCCACCTCTGTTGTACTGGCGGATGATTTCCTGCCGGATCTTGTCGAAAGAGACATTATCGATATTTTTCTCATTGCCATGCTCAATCCGGCCAATATCAAAGCCCATCACGGCAGGATAATCCCCCACCACACTTTTCACATCGGAACGTCCGCTGTCACCCTCCCAGATGACACCATATAGCGGATCATCCTGGTGGCCGAACATAAATCCCTGGGATGATATTTCTTTCAGATTTTCCCGGAGATTCCGGGTCCCTACCGTCAACTCCTTCTCCTGTATCTGACCGGCAGTCTGGTCTCTACCCGATTTTGAATTGCAGGAAGTAATGAACAGTATAATAAATATACCGACAAAAAAAGTCAATGATTTTCTATCCATACCAATGTTATCCTTATTTTAAACCGGGCATTTCATCACGGGTAATAACTTTATCATTTTTCAGGAAACTATTCAGGAAAGTCGCCCCGTTATGCTTATCGTCACGGGTGTAATTTCCGTTCCACGGCATCACCCACGACCAGATATCACCATATTCGAACATAGCCTCCGCCGAAGGGATAGATCCGCACTCGCTCAAAGCCAGTATCTTCCGGCCTTCGAATAATGCTTTAACCCTGTCGAAGTTCACATATTGTGAGCCATGCTGATTTTCTCCGGGATATATATCCATACCGATCACATCCACATAGGCATCACCCGGATACCAATCGATGGCGCCATCCGAAGCATCCGATGTCCATACCCAGATAAGGTTATTTAGTTGGTGATGGCCGACCAGCCTGTCGAACAAAAGTTTCCATAATGTCTTACATGGTGCAGCGCCCTTAGCGCCCCACCAGAACCAACCGCCGGAAGCTTCATGCAACGGGCGCCACAAAACAGGAATATTTTTCTCTTTGAATTGTTTCAGATAACCGGCAATGGCATCGATATCATCTATCATCGCTTTGTATTCATCAGAATTGGGATCCGTGATTTTTGATATATCGAACGATGTTTTTTCCGTATAGAACTCATCGGTCTTTTTCAAGGGATCGCGCCAATGCCACATGATGGAAACAATTCCGTTGTTGTCCCACCAGTCTTCCACATTGGCCGTCATATCCGTATAATCACCCACACCCCACGATGTAGTATAATTGATAAGGTCGAAGCAGGCCAAAGCGGGCCATTTACCGGTATTATCGTACATCCACCGGGCTTCTTCGATCCCTGTACTGTAATTGGCCATAGCACCTGAAATCACTTTTTTCCCGAAACTATCTTTTAAAAAATTATAGAGGTTCACCGCTTGCTTCGACGGTGATGCTGTTACCAAATCGGGAGATATATCAAACGGGGCAGCTTCGGCAGCGGGATTAACCTCAATATAGTCATAGAAAGTCCATCCCCAGTTCTTTTTTATTGCAAGCGTATTGGTTCCTTCCCGAAAAAAGATATTTATAGTATTGCTTTTCCAACTATAGGTAGCGTCAAAGACAATGGAAGAGAGCTTCACATCGTTCACCCACAGGTCGTTCTCTTTTCGTTGGTTATCGTTGGCATAACGGAAGAGAACCTGATACCTTCCCGATTTGGGAACAGTCACTTTAAAAACCAGATCACCTTCCTTTTGATTGACATATCCCAATCCGGAATAGCCGCTAAGCGTTTTTTCTATGGCAGCATTGCCGGTCAGGGTTGCCTCTTCCGCCTCGTATCGCTTGTTATCTGAAATTGTGGTAAATGAAAAACGAACAGCAGCGGCTTTACCTCCGGAACTATTACGGACAGCTCCTTCAGGTATCACGACGTCATATGACTTTCCGGCCTCCAGGGTAAGAGAAAACAACAACTTTCGACTATTGGCCGCAACATTCGCCTTTTCATTGTTTACTGTAATCCCGTGGTTATCCACCAGTACTATTTCGGTATCATAACCCACACTCACTTCCTGGTTTAACGGTATATCCACACTTTTATCATCAGGCCTCATATAAAGAAATACAGGCGGATCGACCGCATCTTCACCTTTGCACGAGGATCCAAGGCATAATACCAATAATAAATAAATATAGAAAAAATTTCTGCTCATGGTCGTTTTTTCTGCTTTAGATGACTTCCCTTTGCCAAATGAGACTACTGCAATGAATGCAAAAAGATTGGGAATTAAATAAAAAAGAGGGAATATTCCAGGAAAAAAACTCCCTCTTTTTTGAAACAAGTATTTCCGACGTTTTTATTTAAGTTCGTAACGGATATTATCGATACACAAACCAACGGTGGGGAAAGACACAGAAGCATCTTTATTATAGATAAGACCCCAATCGCCCCCCGTTGAAGTAGGATCGGACAAACCCGGGATATCAGTTAAAGGAATAGTTATTGTCTTCCACTCTCCTTCGGTTGTATACACAGAGCCTTTTTGAAGGTAAGGCATAATATTATATTCCACATTCCCTGCAATCCGTATATTAAGTACATGCCAGCCCGAGGGAACCGGGATATCGTTCTTAAGGCGAATATCCATTTTAAGTACATAATCCGTGATTCCCGAAATGCTCGGATAAGGAGCTTCTATCCAGTTATCAGCGATATACCAATAGCCGGTGATATTCGTACTTGTCGGCATCACCTCGAAGAAATGACCGCTTTCATCCCCGCCTTTCACACCGCATATTCCTCCCCAGTCACATGCATTATTCAGAACATTGTTACCACCTACATCTTCAAAATCGAAAATAATCAATGAAGGATCCGCTATAGGATCAGTCAATCCAATCGACAAAGGATAAGCCACTGAAGGACCCACAGGATTGATCAGGATCAGGTCAACTTTCCCCAATGCAGCCGGAGCATACATTTGTAACGATGTACCGTCCTGGTTGGGTAAAAAGCTGGTGGCCGGTATTATTGTCCCATTCTTATAACGGAATTCTATTTTCGTTACTGTACTTAAATTAATACCTTTTACCGTCACCAAAGCACCCGGTTTTACCGCCTCCGGCATTTCAGTTATCGCTGCCAGTAATGCCGGAGCGATAGTGAGTGATTGCGACGAGGTCACAATGGTTTCGTTTACCGTCTTGAGGTCAACCTTACCACTGGTCGCCGTAAAAGGAGATTGCAGGATAATACTGCCTGCATCGGGAGCAGAAGCCAGAGTCACAGATGCAGTACCCTCTCCTGCGCTGAAAATAATTTCACGCACCAGATCCAGGTTTGTTCCGGTAATGGTGATATTATCTCCGGCAGTAATACTTGTGGGTGCAATTGACGATATGGCCGGTACCACATAAGTGATACCCGTTATCGAAAGGTCTTTCGAGGAAGCAGTCACAAATTTGATATGATTGCTTACGGCTGTTTCAGGAACTGTTACCGATAATTTACCGTCTGCATAAGAAAACTCTGCTTCCAGTTCATCGAACCAGACAGCAGTTACCAAATCGAGATCAGTTCCGGTGACGGTAATGTTTTCACCGTTTTTCACCTTCTTATTTTCTATCGCGGCAACGGGCATCTTTAGCGTAAGGCTTGTTTCGCTTACTATTTCGGCACCCGAATAGGCAACCAACATGACCGGACCATCCTGCGCGTCAGCCGGCACAGTTACGGTAATACTCTTTTTATCCTCGCTTACGGTAAATTTGGATGCGTTTTTTTCACCTCCAAAAATAACTTTTTCTACCAAATCGAAATCAGTACCTGTTATAGTGATATCGGAACCCGCTTTTACGGTTGAAGGTGTAATTGATACAATAACCGGCTCTACAATATCAGCCTGCAGATCTCCCGAATAAATCTCTACTGGAATTTCTTCACCGTTGGCTATCATTATTTCACCTGAACGAGCCTTAAGCGGCACTTTTACTACAATCTTCTCCCGATTTTGACTGACGAAATCTGCCGAATCGATTGCCACATTCTCCTGAAAAACTACCCGGGCAATCAGATTCAGATAATCTCCCTTTATCTCGAACTCGTCACCTGCCTTCACTTTCGAAGAGGTTATAGACTCAATGACAATAGGTTCTAAGAAAGTTAGCATTGTTTTCGGTGTGATATCACCTTGCGACGTACGCAGGATCACATAACCGGGTTGCGCGGTCTGTGGAATAATTACCCGTACCTCCGTTTTTTCCTTTTTGGTAAATTCGGTTATCTCGGGAACGCCAGGGATCACCACAGCAGTGGCCTTATCCACATTTGTACCTACAAATCGCAACTCTCCCCCCCGCAAGGCAGGACTGGGGCCGAAGGCTTTGACTGTAATCCCGGTGTCTGTCATCTGATCGGTACTCAGATCATCTCCATTATCACAGGCAGAGACAATAAAAAGGGCACTTACCAATATAAGACACATCATCCCAAATGATGCTATATTAAATCTTTTGTTCATAACTGTATTGTTTTTGAATGGTTATTCACCCGGCACTACACGGACGTTATCTATCAGAATGACAGGATCACAATCGGTACCAACAGCGTCAACCCTACCTCTATTGTAAATATAGATATTCAACGCACCAAAATATGTTGGAATTTTTTCCAGATCCACTCCCGAACCACTTAATCTAAAATCTGCAATTGGAATGGAAACAGTTACCCATCCGTCGGTTATATAAGAACCTCCTGTCTCTTTCCAGGGTATCCATTGCGCACGGGGAACGGAGTCATCCCATAAGGCACTCTCCTGTGAAGCTTGCGGACCGAAGAAAATATTCATAGGCAAGGCACTCCACTCTTGCAATACATTCACTTCAAATTTCAATATAGATGTTGCAGGATCACTGGAGAACAGATTTCCGGTAGGTATACCGTTATCTTCACCCCAGAAGTTACACTGGTAGTTATCACCCGGGCTTATCCATTCACCTGCCAGAAGTTCACCTCTGAATTTCATATAATTACCTGAAATAGCATCAGGTCCGGTCTCAATGAGGTTCGGCCGTCCCCAACCCGGTACAATCGGATAATCGTCGAAATTGAAAAGGATACCCCGGTCATCGTGGAATACGAACTTGGTACGCCCACTATTACCATAAGCTGTCGTCATAGAGATAGTACCCTTCACATCCATTGGAGGGGATTTGAATGTCACCTGTGTTTTCTGTATATCCACAATATCACTCTTTGGCACAGTATAATCACCGATCACAATAGTCAAAGGTACCGTTTGGCTGTCAAAGAAATAATCACCATAGAGAACTACATCTTCTCCTTCGGGTACCTGTTCACATTTAATGCTTGCTACTTCCGGAGCGGGGATTCTTACAATAAAATCATACTCTGCTCTTTCACCTGACTTGAGTACCATCACTATTTTATCGATTACTTCATTTGGTACTTCTCTCGGTACTGTTACCAACAAAGTATTTTTGGTAATATAATTGATGTTGAGCAAAGCTTTTATATCATTGAAATAGAGTTCCTGAATGCTAGTCAGGTTATCACCGACCAGGCAGATCGTTTCTCCCATATACGCACCGACCAATAGAGAATCGGCTTTTTCGATATCGGGCGGACGGACATAATAGATAGTCGGTACTCCGTCTGTCATTTTATACTTCCCCTTATCGTCATCCTCACAGGCAACAAAGAATAGTAAAGTTGCCGAAAACAATAGGAAAACGAATATTTTTTTATAATATATATTGTTTTTCATATGACTAAAATATTTATTTTCAAAGGTGTCATATGGAACTCGCTGTAGTCATGATCTTGTGTGATAATGATTACTGTGCTCGTTTCATATCTGTAATTTATTCGTATGTATACTGACTTAAATCATAATCCACGGGATCTTTTGCCAGATTGGGGTTCATCGCCAAATCGGTAGAGGGGAAGGGCATGGTAAATTTACTTAATGTAAATGGCTTTCCATCGGGCTGTTCAGCATTAATACGGGGAGATGGTTTGCCATTATCATCTTTTGGATAACTGTTCTCACCTCCCTGTCCCCAGGTTTTCCACCCCTCATCCAGATAATAGGTGTTTAATCCCGTATAATTCTTGCGATTTTGGGCATTCAGTCTGGCCAACGCCTCATCAGGTTTATAGTAACTCAGGCGTACAAAGTCGTACCAGAAATCACCTTCGAAAGCCAATTCGAGGCGGCGTTCCTTGAATAAATCGTCAAACGTAATGGATGTTTTTTGGGTAACACCGGCACGTTTCCGTATTTCATTGAATGCATACAAGGCTTCAGGATCTGAAGTAGAAGCGTTATTTCCCAGAATAGCTTCGGCATATACCAGATATACATCCCCCAAACGCAAAATATGGGTAGCCAGATTACTTTTCCTGTCCATCATCGGAATGCCGAATTCTCCAAGATGGTCGGCATTGTTACCTACAATATGTTTTACACAGTTAGCTCCGGTGGAGCTATTGAAGTCTCCCACTACCTTTCCGTAGAATTTTGCAAAATCAAATCCATTCGGGAAACTCACCGGTTGTCCGTCGGCCCCCTCCTTGGTAGGATGATCACGCCAGAAATATTCATATACGTCACCATACATCATCATGGTAGCTTTCCGCCGTCTGTCGGTATTTTGCCGGTTAGGCGAGATGGCTCCCGAAAGGGTTGACCCGTCAAAAATCTCTCCAAATGCTTCCTGTAAGTCGAGCGAGGGTCCACCCCAGCTTCCCCATCCGCTGAATTCACTGAACGCACTGGATACAAGGTCGGCCTGCAGGTCGTTGGACGCTGTCCAATAGGTTTCACCGGCTACCACCCAACGCCATGCGATAAGGCTTTCATCAGAAAGGTTTTTGCTACCCCTGAAAATATCGGCATACACCGGTTCCAGAACCCTCCCGCTTTCGCGTACCACTTTACGTGCATATTCCCTGGCTTTGTCAAGATCATCCTGGTTGCGTGTACCGTTTTGGCCATAACCCGATTTAGCAAGATACACTTTTGCCAGTAAGCCATAGGCAGAATATCTATCGATCCGTCCTGCCTGATGTGACTTTTCCGGTAACCATTCAATGGCTTTTTCCAACGTCATGACAATATAATCATATACATTGTCAATTTTGGCACGGAATAATCCATTGTATTCTCCGGTAGCCAACAGTTCTGTATTATTATGGACAATGGGCACTGCACCATAGATACGAACCATATAAAAATAGGCCATTGCTTTCCACACCAATGCTTCACCTTTGGCGGCATTACGTCCCACTTCGGTAGTACCGGATCCGGCATAAAGGTTAATATTTTCCAGCACGGTATTGGCACGTGCATTCACAGCCCATAAAGATGCGGACATACTTTTCACCTCTTCCATATCTTCGTTGGGAGTAAGCATCCAGAAGCCGTTGCCATCCATAAAGTAATTACCCGACTGGCAATCGCCTACACGAAGCCATCCACGGAAAAAATCGAACCAAGGCACAGTATAGAGTGGATTTACTGCCTGGAAACATTGCTCATCGTTCTGATAAAAATCAGACAATGTATAATTGGCTTTATCGGGACGATTTAAAAAATCCTCGCAGGAGATCATCCCTATTCCGATCGCTACAATAAGTAGCAGTTTATTTATTCTTTGCATATGATTATAAGGTATTATAGCATTAAAACGATAAATTAACCCCAAAAGTGATAATCCTGGGAGCAGGATAGCGCCCTTGATCAAACCCGAATGTATAGCCGGAAGCATCCTGCGGATTTACTCCCACTTCAGGATCATAACCCGAATATTTGGTAAATGTCCATAGGTTCTGGATATTGGCATATACCCGTACATTATCTATCTGTACCTTGCGGAGCATCCTTTGCGGAAGAGTATAACCCAGCACAATATTTTTTACCCGCAGATAAGATCCGTCTTCGATATATCTGGTGCTGATACGTTGATTATTATAAGGTAAACTCTTACCGGCACGTGACATTTTTGTGTCCGGATTCGAAAGTGTCACATTATCGATATCCTCAAACCAATTGTTGATCATTTCTGTCGGACTATAGGGATTTTGTATCGGATACTGTTTATCAGGATCTATAGGGATCAGATTGGCATAATCCATCGCTTTCCTCAACTGATTGTTCCAATATCCCATGCCGGTAAGGTCGCGGCTCAGGGCATTAAATACTTTATTACCATAGCTTCCCTGCACAAACAAGGTGAAGTCTAAATTCTTATAGCTGAGGGTATTAGTCAATCCGTAAGTAAATTTAGGGAGCGGCGAACCTATCCCCGTACGATCATAAGTATTGATTTTACCATCCGGTTTCCCTTCCGGACCGCTGATATCCCTATATTTTATATCGCCTACAAACACGGTAGAATAACGATTATAGCCGTTTTCCGGGATCTCACCCCAGAGATGGTCCTCTATTTCCTGTTTATTCGCATAGACTCCATCTGCTATATAGCCGAAAAACTCATACAACGGTGCGCCTATTCTCGAAATACTAACCACATCACTCCATTGTCCGTACCCCTCTATCCCGGAAGCATCGGTACCCGAAAGCGCGACCAGTTTGTTCTTGTTGAAGGAGATCTGGAAATCGGTATCCCATGTGAAATTACCGGTGAAGTTGCGTGTATTCAATGAGATTTCCAACCCTTTATTATTGATAGTCCCATAGTTACCCATCGGAGCAGTCAGTGCAGAGTTGGCATTTCCTCGCGACCCGAAATAGGAAGGTAACTGTAACTGCATCAACATATCATTGGCAGTCTTATCATACATATCTACGACCAGATTAATGCGGTCGTGAAAGAAACCAAGGTCAAGACCCAGATTCCATTGCTCCTGTGTCTCCCATTTCACATAAGGATTGGCAATCTGCGCCTGTTTATATCCTGCGCCTAAACCGGTAGGGAACATCTGAAGGCTTGCTCCCCATAAGCCTCCCCCTATATTGGAGTTACCGGTCTGTCCCCATCCTAAGCGCAGTTTACCGTTACTAATCACATTATTCAGCGAGGCAAAGAAGGCCTCATTCGAAAAGCGCCATGAACCGGCTACCGAATGGAACCCCGCCCAACGGTTTTTCGGGCCAAAATTGGAAGAACCATCATAGCGATAAGTATAAGTTACCAGATAACGGTCATCATAGTTATAAGTTTCACGTGTAAAGAAAGATGCCATTGCCCCATCACCCATTCCATCCGCAATCTGGTAGGTATCCTGATCGCCTAACTGGGGGTTGCGTATCTCATTCCCGGGTAAATTTTCTGCTCCTATCCGCTGCCACTCCCATGATGATTCCCACATTTCCTGGCCTACCATCGCAGTAAACGAATGTTTGTCTATCCGTCCGTTATAAGTCAGATAGTTCTTAAGCTGCCAATACATATTATTATTACGCTGCCAGGTTAACCTGTTGATCGGACGTTGTACCAGAGACCCGAAATTGTAGGTCGGCTGCCACTGTTCGGAACGGGAATTGCTGATATCATAACCTAATTCTGTGTGCCATGTCAAATCTTTCAAAGGAGTTATATCCATAAAGATGTTCCCATTCAGCTTCTGGCGGTCCAGCAGATTCTCATCTAACTCAGCTATAGCAATCGGATTGATACGACTATAACCCTCTTTCACAGTAGATGCATAGTTTCCATAAGCATCATAGATAGGTATATCGGGAGGCGAAAGGAGAGAATAGGTCAAGACTCCTTCGGTACCTTCAGCACGCCCCAATCGTTCGCTTGTTTTCGAATACATGGTATTCAGACCTAACTTCATCCACGGTTTTAGGTTGGCATCCAGATTCACCCTGAACGAATAACGGTTGAAGTCTGTACCAACCATCGTCCCTTCCTGATCCATAAAAGAGCCGGACACATAATACTGTACGGCGTCCACACCTCCCTGTGCAGAAATAGTATGCTGGGTCATCAAGGCCTGACGGAAGATCGCATCCTGCCAATCAGTACCTTTTCCTAACAGGGAGGGATCACGGTACTCGGGAGTCCCGTCGGTTCCTCCCGTTGTTGCTGCAATAGAGTTATTGTAAATCGCATACTCCCGAAGGTTCATCATATCCAGGCGACGGGCCTGGTCCTGCAGACCGAACATCCCTTCGTAAGTAAACTTCGCCTTTCCCGATTGTCCCCGTTTGGTGGTGATCAGCACAACACCGTTAGCGCCCTGGGCACCATAGATAGCTGTTGCTGAGGCATCCTTCAATATCTCCATGGAGACAATATCGGAAGGGTTTAACGTGGATAGCGGAGAGATGGCTCCTCTACCATTACCCAGGTTCAGTCCCAGACTGAGACCGGTAGTACTTCCACCCTGGAAGATAACTCCATCGACCACATACAAAGGTTCAGCCCCTGCATTAATGGTAGCCTGTCCGCGGATACGGATAGATACCGCCGAACCCGGAGCACCGGAAGTCATCACCGATGTAACACCCGCCGCACGTCCCTGCAGTGCCTGATCCAGGTTAGTGACGATAGAACTTTTTATCTTCTCTTCACTCACAGATACGGATGCCCCGGAGAGGTCACTCTTTCTCATGGTTCCGTATCCCACCACTACAACTTCTTCCAACATTTCGGCATCCTCTTCCATGGTAATATTCAGGCTGGAACGGTTACCAACATTGACTTCAAGTGCTTTATAACCAATACTGGATAAGACCAATACCGGATTTTGCGTGGTCACATTCAAGGAAAAGTTGCCATCAATATCGGTAACTGTACCGTTTAAGGTTCCTTTTTCCATAATATTCACACCGATCATCGCAGAATTATCCCTACTGTCTGTCACAGTCCCGGTTATCCTGCGCTGCTGTGCCATTAACGAAATGCTCATAATGAGAGCTGTACACAACATAACAATGTTTTTCATACAATGATGATTATTACAAAAATTAATAAAATATTATATTTATAATGCAAAAATAGAGTGAGGGTCGGTTAAATTCAAGTATTATCTTATCTGATTATGATACTTTTTGAATCAAGTAAGGGTAAATCATATTGTTATCGAGTAGTAAGATCTAAATAATGCGTTTCATTTTCCGGTAGTTTTCCCGGAATTCTTTTGGCGAGCAGCCTTTTCTTTTCTTGAAAATACGATTAAAATTCGATAAATTATTAAAACCGCATTCATAGCAGATTTCGGCAATGGTATTAGAGGTGTCCACCAAAAGTCTTGATGCATACCCCAGGCGGATATCGATAATGTAATCGGAGACAGTTTTTCCGGATCTAAGTTTAAAAAAGCGGCTCAATGCCACAGGTGTCATCCCTATGATACCTGCAAGGTCTTCCAGCCGTATTTCCTCTTTATAATGGTTATTGATGTATTCATGGATTTTCCGTACGCGTCGGCTATCGGAATTTCCATCGATATGTGCAAACGAAGTACTGGCCAGGGAGCGATAGTTATCACAGAGAGACAGGTCATACAGAATGGTGAGTAGTTTTATTACTGCGTGGAATCCCGATTTCTCAGCAGAAAGGGTATCGAGCATGGGATAAATTTTCATAATGGTCTCCATCGGAAAGTTAATCCCTTTTTGCGCGTTGTTTAGCATCTTTCTGATACTATCGAACTGGTTCTTATGGATAAAATTCCCGAAAAAAAGATCTTTGGAGAACTGAATAGTAATCTCCCTGATATGCCTGGAAGTACATTGGTGCTGTTCCCAGACATGCTCAAGATCCTCACCGGCTATAAGGGTAAGGTCGTACTTGCCGATAATTTCGACGGAATCGCCCACAATACGCCTTACCCCTTCGGCATTTTCAATATAATTGATTTCGAACTCACTATGGGAATGCAAAGGATAGGTGAATTCCGATTTTCTCCGGTCGGCAATATAAAAGCAATCCTTATCCGATAAAGGAGTAATTTCATGTATGATATATCTGCTATCCGGATTGGCCATCGACACCTATCGTTAAGATCCCATAATAATTTTATAAAGATAGTATTAATCGAACATTCTTTTGAATTTATCGAATACTTTTCTACGTTCCGTCTTAGACGGGATAAAGTTCTCCGACTTATCCATCTCCTCAAGCCATTTGCGTTCCTTGTCGCTCAAATTCTCCGGAACATATACGTTCACATTGACCAATTCATCGCCTTTGCCGAATCCATTTACAGAAGGAAGGCCCTTATTGCGCAAACGTAATACCTTGCCCGGTTGCGTGCCCGGTTCTATCTTCACTTTTGCGACGCCGTCGATGGTAGGCACTTCCACCGTTCCGCCAAGGGCAGCCATAGGAAAACTGAGGAACAGATTATATATCACATCGTTCTCGTCACGGATCAGGTTCGGATCCTGTTCCTCTTCCACAACGATCAACAGGTCACCGTTGATTCCTCCTCTGCGGGCAGCATTCCCTTTTCCTGACATGGACAGTTGCATTCCTTCGGCTACACCGGCAGGTATCCTGATAGAGAGTATTTCCTCATCACGTACGATCCCCTCTCCGTTGCAATAGGAACATTTTTTGGTAATGGTCGTACCCTCTCCGTTACAGGTAGGACAAGTGGAAGAAGTCTGCATCTGGCCAAGGATAGTGTTTGTCACACGTGTCACTACGCCCGAACCGTTACATGTACTACAGGTAGAAGTCGAATTCCCGTTTTCGGATCCGTTACCGCTACAATGGGAACAGGAGACATATTTCTTCACCTTGATCTTTTTCTCCACACCATTAAGGATCTCTTTCAGGTTCAGTTTCACCTTTACCCGCAGATCGGATCCTCTGTTCACTCTCCTTCCCCGTTGGGAACCCCCGAAGCCGCCAAAACCGCCGAAACCGCCAAAATGGCCGCCAAAGATATCTCCGAATTGAGAGAAGATATCCTCCATCGACATGCCTCCGCCGCCAAAACCACCCGAAGCAGCTCCACCCACGCCGGCATGACCGAACTGGTCGTACCGGGCACGCTTCTGCTCATCACTCAGCACTTCATATGCTTCTGCGGCTTCTTTGAATTTCTCTTCCGCCTCTTTATCACCCGGATTTTTATCGGGGTGATACTGAATGGCTTTTTTACGGTAGGCTTTCTTTATCTCGTCGGCAGTAGCAGTCTTGGATACTCCCAATACTTCATAAAAATCTCTTTTTGCTGCCATCTTATTCTCCCACAATTACTTTCGGAAATCGGATAATCTTATCGTTCAGCCGGTATCCTTTCTGGATACAATCCACCACCATTCCTTTCTGCGACGCTTCCGGCGCCGGAATGGCAGTAACGGCCTCAAAACTGTCGGCATCGAACGGCTGTCCGATGGTTTCAATCTCACTCACTCCATGTTGTTTCAGGAAAGCGACAAATTTCATATAGATAAGATCCATCCCTTCCAGCATGGCCTCCCTATCCTCCGTCTTATGCAATGATTCAAGGGCACGTTCGAAATCGTCTACCAGCATGATGATATCGAGCAAGACCCGTTCCCCTCCACTTTTGATAAGGTCGGCCTTTTCCTTCAGCGTACGCTTGCGAAAGTTATCGAATTCAGCGTGCAGGCGAAGATAACTATCATTCAGATCATCGTATTTCTGCTGAAGATCATCCTCTCCCGTTTCAGGGCGGTCTACCGTATCTTCAGCTGCATCCACCTCCCCGGCGTCATCTGTCATTTTGTCTCCGGCTTCACCGTGTATAGTCTCTTCCCAATCATGGAATTCCTTTTCGTTGAACTCTTCGGGATCTTTATTCGATTGATTGTTATTACCCATATAGTTGTTTTATTTGATTTCGTTCATATAATTAAAAGTGACAACTTAAGTACCCGGACACTTAGGCACCCAGGTACCCAGACACTTTCTCACCTTTCCACTTCTAACACTGCAAATAGTTTGCCAAAAATAAAAAAATGAAGTATTTACCGATCTCAAAGAAAAAGTTCACACCATTCATCAAATACTTCCACGTCATGCGAATCGTGATTGGCAAGGCTCTGCCTGATCTTTTTCAACGGCTTCTCCTTCCCCAACTGTGATTTCGAAAAAAACTTATCGGCAAAGCAAATAATTTTCTCCTCCAGGCTCTGCGGGCGCATATCCCTGTAAGGAACCGGTAATTTCCGGTTGATAATGGTTTCCAAACTCAATCCGGTACCCGTATGCCTTTCGCACACTAATCCATGCCTGGCCCAACCCTCTTTTGTAAGCAGCTCACGTCCCAGATAACCATGACAAATATAGGGATAACTGCCTTCGCAGGCAATATGTGGCGCCTTTGTCAGGAAGATACCAATATCATGAAGCATACCTGCCTCCTCAATAAACCGGACATCTACTGCCAATTCCGGATGCTTTTGGACAATCGAAAGGGACTTATTTGTCACATCCGTCACATGAGACATATAAATATCATAGAGTTTTGTTCCCTTTTTATAATATTTGTCGATAATTGTCTGTATATCCATAAATAAGCCAACAAATTCCCGATTCAATTCTTTTTTGAAAAATCGGAATCGGAATATGCATACTTCTATTACAAAAGTAATATAAAAAATAGATGAGATGATAAGAGATCATAACATTTATCCGGGTTCCTCCCGGTAAAAGGGAGAAAAACCCGGATAAAACAGATATATTCCCGACAAATAGCCGGGAGTATGATAAGCCTACAAATTCCCGAACCGGAAACCAACGTTGATGGTACGCGGCTGCGAAGGGCCGTAAATATAAGCGGCATCACGGTACATTCCCCTGTCATAGTCGTTTTGTATCTGATTGAAGACATTCTTTACACCGGCAAAGAACTCCAACGTCGTTTCTTTACCCAAGTGGAAATCATAGGAGAGTAACAGGTCCGCCACGAGAAAACTGCGGGTTCTCTCTAGCCTCTCGCCTTCGATGATGTAACCATTGTTGATAGCAGTCTCGACTCTCTCCCGTTCAGCGCCCTCAAAATCATCGGCAGAAAGGCCGAAATGCGGCACATCCATTGGGCCGGTATAGTTTAGCGAGAAGGATGCATTGAGGTGATGTGTCGGTTTCCAGATAAAAGTCGCATAACCATACTGGTTGGGAGTTCTCATAAAATTTCGTGAGACACTTTCGTCCTCTTCACCCCAGGCTTGTGCTGTTTTATAGCGGCTGGTCTGGAAAGTAAATCCGAGCTGCGTTTCTATTTGAGTAGAAAAAAGCGACTTCAATTCGAGATTGATCCCAGAAACATAAGCGCCATCTTCGGCATTCACCCGCTCGTAGTAAAAACCACGTGACTCATCATCCTCATCAATCAGCGCATACTCATTGGCGAACGGGTCATTCAACAGCGTATAAAATCCTTCTGCCAGAAAATCGTGATAGGTACCTCCCCAATCGAATACCGAGTTGAAAGAGGCAGTAAAAGCATTGGAGGTTTCTTGTTTCAAGTCGGGGGAGTTACGCGTTTCCACCCGTGTTGCGTTCACCAGGTCGATATGAAGGTCTTCATTGAATATCTGTGGAGCACGATAACCTCTGGCGTACCCTACCCGGAAACGCAGATCGGGTGTCAGCTTATAGAGCAAGCCTACACGAGGTACCAAAACTCCACCCTTGGGGTCATCGCTTACGCTTTCCGTATCTTTGATCCGATAGTAGTCATAACGAAGACCCAGAGAAAGGTTTACCTTCTCCGATTTCCAATCCTGCTGCACGAAAGTTCCCAACGTATTCACAGTCTGGTCGGCGAGTGTGGTGTTCTTCTCTCCTTCTGCGCCCAACTTCACATCATGAAGATTATCGTTGGTATTATCGATCCCGAAGACAGTAGTTGAGGGCGCAAACAAAAACCAGTCGCTGTTCAGGTTGTACTGGGCCCCTACCGAAGAAGTCAGCCCTTTTGTATCTCCATAAGCGTTAGGATCCTGCTCTGCTCCATAATAGGAGGCACGGGCAACATGTTGTGCCGACACATACAGGTTTAGTTTGTCATACTTGTTATTGGTAAAAAGATCATAAGAGAGGCTTCCTCCCGAGATAAGGTGTTCGAGCTGTTCTGCTACATCTGCCTCATGAGGGAGATGGTCAAGCATATTACCACCCCGGCGGTATTCGCTGATCCGATAGCCGTCGAGAGATATCTTACTCTTGCTGCTTGGTTTATGGAATGCGTTGAACCCAAACGTTGTGTTTTCCATCTCCACCATTTCGCTGAAGCCGTCACCATTGGCATCATACGCCCCGCGGTTACGCAACATGGTGTATATATAGCCTCCCGTTTTCCGGTCGTCGCTGATTACAGATGCGTTGACGTTCAACTGCGCGTCTGCCTTCGTATTAGAGCCTTCACGCCCACCCACGTTGATCGCTCCGAGTCGGCTTTCAACACTGAATGAGTTCCTGGCCGGTTCCCTCGTGATGATGTTGACCGTTCCGGCAATAGCATTCCCCCCGAAGAGGGCCGATCCGCCGCCGCGCACCACTTCCATCCGCTCCACCATATTGGTAGGGATCAGTTCCAGCCCATATACACCGGCCAGCCCGCTGAATACCGGGCGGCTGTTCAATAGTATCTGGGTGTAGGGACCCTCCAACCCGTTCATCCTCAGCTGGGTGAAACCGCAATTCTGACAGTTGGTCTCCGTGCGAAGTCCCGGAGTAAAAGAGAGTCCCTCGGCGATATTCACCGATTGGGTACGCACCATTAACTCCGGAGAGATAGACGAGACAACAACCGGTGCTTCGGCACGGTTAGTCTGGTTACGGTCGGCGGTAACCACAACAGTTTCCAATTGCAGGCGATCCTCTTCAATCACAAATTTGATCTCCTCGGTAGTGTTGGCTTTGGTAGTTACTTCCCGGGTTACGCTCTTGTAGCCGATTCCGCTGACGCGTACGGTCAATTCCCCTATCGGCAGGTCTATTAACTGGAAGTGCCCGGTAGCATCGGTCGAAGTACCGATGGTCGTTCCATCTATCGATACAGTCACATAGGGAACATGTTCCCCCCCGCACTGTACATCACCTACGATATTGGCATCTGTGCCTGCATGTGCTTGTGGCTTTCCCGCAACCACAATTATAAAAAGGATTATTGTAATTAATATAATTTTTTTCATATGATTAAAATATTTATTTTTTATTTCACACAATGTTTATTGTATGTTGTCTTTTAAAATAAAGTGTAAACCTGTCCGCATTATGCCATAGAGAGAACTAATAATCGAGTAGCAAGTGACTCAAATAGTCCCAACTATGGAAATAGCAGAATAAATTAAGAAAGTCTGAAAGAAATAGTCTAATTTTAATGAACCACGTCGACTGATAACCGAAAATCAACATAGTTAAATATAAAGAACCAAAGATAAGGGATGTTTGAGTTTCATCGCAAATGATAAACACAAAGCCATATCATGTGTGTAGTGCAAAACAAGCCTTTCCCGTAGCTTAGAAAACACAAGCCTGACACGGCCAATAACCGTTTCTGATGAAAAAAAGAAAATTTACAAAGGCTGTAAATCCATCCCAAATAGAGTGGGTGGGGAACGTCCTCTTGATTTTGCAAAGTATTTAAGATGTAGTGACGGGTAAATAGAAGAGAAAACCCTTTTGTAGCCAATTCTGAGGACAGTAGCGGACAGCGTAATTAAAACAAAGAACAGAAACTGAAGTTGAGCCAAAACAAACAGTTCCGCTGCCGTATGATGGTGTGTTTTAATAGGGGCAGGATCCTGGCTCTTTTTATACGGGTGAGCATGTAAGATGACTTGTCCGTCGGGCAACCGGTGGGCATGCAAAAAAACAGCATTATTCAGGATAAACAGACCGAGCACCACAATTAACAACCGGGCGATCTGTTTGGATATGCTATTTCTGAATGTCAATTTCATCTTGCTTCACCACTCATGAATTACAAAAGTACTAAATTAGACTAATCTGACAAATTTTTCCGTCCGGGAAGAACATTTCTTTTTTGTTTTCTTATAACCAGTAGACATTATAATAGTACTACATTTTTTCATTGTTTTCAATTAATTTCGCCGTAAAGACAAGAAATATTCAACTGTCAATCAATGATTAAACTTTTAATGCATCTATTTAGATAGCGTAGAAAAATAAAAAATGTTGCACCAACTATCATTGAATTTTCAGCCTTTCCACATATTCACATGTAAGCCACTTAGAAATTATTCAAATCTTGATTATTCAAATCTGAATTCCAACAAATAACAAAGTATCCGGAAAAAACATAGAGGCAATATAAGGTAAAGAATGTACAATGCAAATGATTGAACAATATGTTCGAAGCACGGTAAATTCGTTTAATCCCATGTTTGAAGAGACTCTCTCCCTATTACCCGAAAGACAAAAAGAAGTTATTTATGCTATCGCCAAAGAAGGAAAGGCAAAAGAAGTGACATCCTCATTTTTTGTCCGTAAACACACCCTGAAGCCCTCCAGTACAGTGCAGCCGATCCTACGTCAGTTATTAGAAAAAGAGTTTATAACCCGAGAGAATGATGTTTATATAGTCTATGACCGGTTTTTGGATTATGGCTTGCGGAGAAATTTGGCACTGGATACTCTGTTTAATCCATCAAATTATGCTCCAAAAGTCTTTTCAATCCTTCATCGGATTACAACGGCACGACGTACTTTTTCATTGCCATATCCTGGAACGATTTGGGTACTGCCGATTTCACTTCGTCGGTGATAATACCGATCATTCGTTCGCGCAGGAACTCCTGACGGGTGATCAGGCTGATCTCACGTACCGGAGTGGAATTTTTGAAAGGACGTACATTCTTTTTCTGCCTCTCACTCATATTGGCAAGTGCCATCTCCGGAATAACCGTAAGCCCTTCATTCTGATCCACAATATTGATTAATGTATCAATACTGCCGGCTTCATAGGAAAAGATGGAATTGTTGGAGCCACGTTTTTTCTTCAGATTGCACAAATGCAATATCTGGGTTCTGAAACAGTGTACTTCATCCAATAACCAGAGTGCGGAGGAATTCAGGTCGCTTTCATCGAGTGCCGTTTTGGCAAACAACGCTTTCTCCAACGGAGAAACATAAGCGAAAAACCGCTCATAATAGATCGGATATTCCTTGATGGAAGGTTCTTTCAGGGGTGTAGCCAGAATACCTCCATCCAATGAGTCATTGGAAAGTCCTTTCAGTATCTGATCCGTAGTCAGTTCAGAGATAACGATGCGGACATCATACTTGTTCTCACGATGGACTTGCATCAGTTTCGGCAAAAGATAAGGTGATACAGTAGGAATAATACCCAAACGGAAGACACCCTTCACAATTCCCCTTTCCTCCTGGATAATCTCCTTGATCTGACTTACCTGGGCTACCGCAATACGAGCCTGGTTAATAATCCGTGCACCTATATCGGTCGGCTGTACCGGAAGTTGGGAGCGATCGAATATTTTCACTCCCAATTCCTCCTCCAGTTTCTGGATCATCATGCTCAATGTAGGCTGAGTCACAAAAGAGGCTTCAGCAGCTTTGGAAAAATGGCGGTAATTATCTACCGCGATGATATATTCTAATTGTTGGATGTTCATCTTCTTATATTACTTGTAACTGGAGAAATATTTCATGAATTGTACCCGTTCGTAGAGAGCCGAATCCTTGATGTTGCCATAGTTCAGCTTACCCTTGAAATCATCTATGCGCTCATAGTTGCTCTGAAGCATCCACTCTTCCATACACATAAGAGTATCTTCAATCACATCAAGACCCTGCTCATAAAGTAAGCTACAGAGCTGAATAGCACCTGCTCCTGCCAGAATTCCCTTGACAGAATCTTCCCATGAGTGTACTCCATAGGAACAAGCTATGTCGAAATCCGGCACCCGACCCGAAACAATGGCTGTCCAGCGAAGAGTATCACTGAAGTCGGAAGGATTGCTGAATACCGGCCCGGAGGTGATTTCCAGATTTTTAATATCAATATCGAGTTGATAAAAACGGTTAAAGAGTACTACTCCGCCCGCACCCAACGCTTTCAGTTTCCCTACGAGCCCTGGCAGATTGCTGATATTCTTGGCCATCTTTATTACAACAGGAATACGGATAATCTTCCTCAATTCTCTTACAATATTCACATAAGAGTCCTCCAGATAAGTATCTTCCAATTCTCCTGCGTTCAATACAAACAGGTTAAGTTCAATCGCATCGGCTCCGGCATCCTGAATGGTCTTGGCAAATTCAACCCAACGGCTTAATTTATAGCAGTTGATGCTGGCTACGATGGGAATGTCACACTCTTTTTTGGCTGAACGGATCAGATCAAGGTACTTCTCCATATGATTCATCTCAATATATGTATTGATATAATCAGCCGCTTCAGGATAATCAGCGATCTGGGAAAGTTTTTCGGAGTGATTCTCGATCTGCTCCTCGAATAGTGATTTCAACACAATAGCCCCTATACCGGCATTTTCCAACTCTTTAATTTTTTTTACTGAATTAGTAAGACCGCTACTCGCTGCTACTAACGGATTCTTTAACCGTAACCCTGCAAAGGTTGTTTCTAAATTGACCATGAATATACTATGTTTTTCAAAAAAATTATAATCAACAAAAATAGGCATTTTATCGATAAAATCAATAACTTATATCGGAAATATATTGGAATTTGGTTGTGGAGGGATTTAGCGGTCACCAAAGATCAGGGTTCCTATCCGTATCATGGTGCTTCCTTCTTCAATAGCGACCGGATAATCGCCTGTCATTCCCATGGAGATTTCTTTGAAAGCGGTGTCGTGTCGGAAAAAACCGGTTTTAAATTCGTCGAACAATAATTTCAATTGCCGGAACTCATCGCGCACCTGATTCACATCATCGGTAAAAGTAGCCATACCCATTACTCCGGCAATCCGCACATGAGGGCATACTTTCCATTTACCCTCTTCAAGGAATTGGCGGCATTCTCCGGGTGAGAAACCAGCCTTGGTCTCCTCTTCGGCAATATGGATTTGCAATAGGCAGGAAATAATCCTTCTGTTGGCCGCTCCCTGCTTTTCGATCTCCAGCATCAACCGCTCATTGTCGAGGCTATGGATAAGGGAGATAAAAGGTGCGATCTGCTTCACTTTGTTCCGTTGCAGATTACCGATAAAATGCCACTCTATATCTCCGGGGAGTTGCTCTTTCTTGGCTACCAACTCCTGCACCCTACTCTCTCCAAAGACCCGAAGCCCGGCATCATAGGCTTCCCTGACCGTCTCAGCAGGATGGAATTTGGAAACCGCAACCAGTGTCACATCTGGTGGGACGGTTTCCCGTAAATCATCGATATGGGATCGTATAGACACTACTCTTGATTTTGATTTTTCTCTTCGCCATAAGGGAAAACATCCATGATAGCCGTCTCGGTTACCGAGGCAATGGCATAATCGATCATGGTCTTTTTCATTTCCCCCTCCACAATTTCCACGGCTTCTTTCAACGTGGAAGCCTGCACCAGCATATTGACGGCTGTTTTCTTTTCCGAGCCGCTCTTTTCATCGAGCGTTATAAAATAAAGTTTTGCCTTATAGTAACGGTCGCCCGTTTCATTGAAGAACGATTCAGTATATTTCACCCGTTTAATATCGGACACCGAAAACTCACCCGAAATAAAAGGTTTGATTTCTTCTATAATCCTTGCTTCCGCTTCGGTGAACGACAACGCGTCTACCAGATAGGGTTCAGTTACTGTTTTCTGCATGCCGGTCTCCAGCATCTTGTCATATCTTATCTTGCACTCAAACCAATTGTACATATATTTTTTATTTATCAGTTGCATCCTTTCGCAACGCAGTGCAAAGTTATGATTTTCCACCATTGATTTCAACCCTCACGGATACTAATTATCTCAAAAAAAATGATACTTTTGCAGATTATCGGTTAAAAAATGATTGGAACCCTCGTAAATACAGCAGCAGTAGCGGGTGGAGGCATGATCGGCCTGCTATTGAAAAAACGGATGCCGGAACGTGTCACCACCATCTATTTCCAGGCGATCGGACTCTTCACTCTGGCCATTGGTGCATCCATGGCCATTGAGATGGAAAAGATATTGATTGTAGTCAGCAGCCTTGCCATCGGCTCCCTGCTGGGAGAATGGGCCGATCTCGAAAAAGGTACCGAAAGGATGAGCGATTATCTGAAACACCGTTTTCGCATTGGCAGTGAAAAATTCTCGGAAGGACTGGTTACTGCATTTCTTCTTTTCTGCGTGGGATCCCTTACCATCATCGGCACAATCCAGGAAGGGACAGGCGGTTCACCCGACCTGCTTTTCACCAAGTCATTGATGGATTTTTTCTCGGCCATTCTTCTGGCTTCCGCTTTTGGCACGGGTGTCGTAATATCTGCTATTCCGCTTTTTATCTTCCAGGCTTCTCTCACCTTGCTGGCCAAATATGCCGCAACTCTCTTTACCGACGATATTATCCTCGGCCTTACCTCCACCGGTGGCATAATGTTGATCGGACTGGGGATAAATATACTGGGGATAAAAAAACTCCGTATTATGAATATGCTACCATCACTGATCATCGTCGTACTCCTGATCTGGATATTTGGTTAATCAGTATAAGTAAAAGAAATCCCAAACGCACAGCCTCCCTTTGAAGAGATTGAAGAGATATATTAATGAAGACAAAAGATGAAAAGTTAGGCCTATGGCTGCTGGTATTCGTGGCACTCGGGTCCATGATCGGGTCAGGGATCTTCAATTCACCGAAAGACCTCATCCAGGTAGCCAATCCACAGGGAACCATGCTCACCTGGGTCATCGGGGGGATCGGAGCTTTGATGCTGGCACTGGTATTCGTCTATCTGGCGGGGCGAAAACCCGAACTCAAGAGCGGAGTCTATGCCTATGCCCGCGATGGGTTTGGTGATTATATGGGTTTCAATTCCGCTTGGGGGTACTGGTCGGTAGGCTGGTTGGGAAACATCAGCTATCTGGCTCTCTTCTTTAAAACATTAAACGATTTGTTGGGCAAACAGGCCCTTTCTCCCATACAATCCTTCTTCATCGGATCGGCTATCCTCTGGTTTTATTATGCTATCCTGAGGGCAGGAGTAAAGGAAGGCGCCATCCTCAACTTCATCGTAACAGTTGCCAAGTTGATCCCTATTATATTAATCATTCTGCTGGCTCCGGCACTCTTCGATTGGGAACTCTTTCATGTCACAGACTGGCAATGGGAACTCGCTGCTAACGGAGCTGCGACAACCCCCATACAACAGGTGGGAAACGCAATGGCCATCGTTCTTTGGTGCTTTGTGGGAGTAGAAGCAGCCTCAGTACTGTCGGGGAGAGCCAGGAAGCAGAAAGCCGTGCGTACTGCCACCATTCTCTCTACCCTGATTGTGCTGGCCATATATATGCTTATTACGCTGATAGCAATGGCAAGTATTCCTGCAGGGGAACTGGCTTCTTCGGAGACACCCCTTGCCCTGGTGCTGGAACGTACCATTATAGGTGTTGCAGGCGGGATCATTATCAAGTTAGGAATTATGGTGTCGGTATTGGGAGCCAGCCTTTCGTGGATACTACTCTCGGTGGAGACGATGTATGCCGCTGCCAGAGACAATGTAATGCCCCGCTACCTTGCCAAAGTGAACAGTAAAGGCACACCGGTGAACGCACTGCTACTGACACAAGGCTTCACACAAGTCTTTCTGCTTGCCATCCTGTCGCCCAGATTGAACGAGACTTACCTTGCCGCCATCACCATTGCCACCACACTGGTACTGATACCCTACCTCCTCTCGTCTCTTTATGCAGTAAAGACCGCGCTGCGTTACAGGAAAGAGGAGAAAACAGCAAGGAATGTGATCATTGCCCTGCTTGGTACACTGTATTCCACTTATGTGATCTATGCGGTAGGGATCAAATACCTGTTTCTTTCAGTGCTTTTTTACGGTATCGGCTCCCTTTTATTTATCAAGGCTAAAAAAGAAAAAAAAGAACAGCCCAAACAGTGGGAATGGGCGGTCATTATCCTGTTACTTGCCGGCACACTGCTGATTGTCGTACAAATCCTGACCGGGAAGATTATCCTTTGAAAGAGATCTAAGTATATTCAATAGGCACAATATTACCTGTTAAAAGTATAGCGCAATGTGGCACCGAAGCGGGTGGGATATCCACGCTGTACAAAGGTATTCATTTCATCGGTCGTCACATCATTTTGCTCGAACAGGAATGAGTTATATTTTGTATTGAAAAGATTCTCTACCCAACATTCCAGCCCAAAAGCTCCTTTCTCTACAGCAATATTGGCATTGGTCATCCCGTAAAAGGGTTGATATAGTTCTTTCGTGCCAGCATCATTTTGATTTGATTCTGTCCAGTAAATCTTACCAACTCCCTGGTATTGTATATTTCCAATCACCCGGTCGATAAATGAACCGTAAGGTAGATGGTGTATATAGCTGGCTCCCAGACTCAATGTATGCTGAGGCGCAAAAGGCACATGGTTTCCCGAATAGTCTATCTGATCATCCCCCTCTTCCCCAATCTCATACTTTACAAAACGGGCATCGGCAAATCCGTACTCGGCAAAGAGAGAGAGATTATCTGTCGGTACATATTTCAAACTCAACTCAAATCCTTTACTGTCCGATTTCCCTGCATTGGCAATAGTACGTCCCGATGTACCCTGTTTCGCCAACTGGGTAATCTGCAAGTTATTGACATGGGTATAAAAAAGGGCATAGGTCAGTGAAAATCTTCTGTCCAGCATCTCATAACGGCCGCCCAACTCGTAGGTCCAACTGGTTTCGGGATCGTAGGAGAGTTGACCTTCTATGGGCGCCATGGGAGGCATTTCAGGAAGTTGGACGTTACCAGGCACATACGGTTTAATATTTCTAATCAATGATTCCATAAGAGCACCCTGTAACACATCCGAGAAGACCTGTTCGTTATACCCGCCTGTCTTATACCCTTTTGAAGCGGAAAGATAGACTTGTGAAGTAGGTGACATCTGGTATTTCAGTGCAAACTTAGGCAGTATTTCCCAAAAATCTTTACGGAAAGATCCTTCCAATAAAGTATCTCCCTCCACCGGTATGGGTGGGATAGGTCTTGGGGTCTGAAACACCATATTAATATCCCCGCCATTACTTTCGGTAAAGTAATCGAGAGCGGTATGTTCATAATCGAACCGGATACCGGCTGTAGCAGAGAAGCCGTCCACTCCAAAAAGGTTATGGAGAGTGGACTGGTGAAACAAAGCTGCGCCTCTCGATGGTTTTGTATATATACCGGGCAGATCAATCCGGTCATTGGCATACTCTAGACGAAGAGGTGCCCCAATACTCTCCATAAGCCTGTCCAAAGGCTGCTGCAACACCGCCACCATATCTTCTTTAAGTGCTACCGGCGTATCTATCTCCCGATTATCGACAAAACCGAAAGCACCCACCACCCAACGGTAGTTTCCCCGTCTGTCCGATTTCACGGTCACCTCCTGGCTTACGGAGTGCTGCTTCTGTTTCTGGTTGATAGAGAACACGGACTTAGGAGAGTAATCCTGGTCCATTTTCATATCATCTTTCAGATATTGAAAACCGGTAGTAGAATGGATCGTGAAACCGTTCCCGGTATAATCCAACGACAATCCGTTGGTAAACAGGTGGCGGTCATACGACGACGGCTCATTAAAACTGGACGCAGTAGAATCCTCATGCATATAGGGAAAAGCACCACCGGACACATAGTCATAATTTCCAAAAAGCATCGCTTTGAATGAGGGAGAAGCCTGCCACTCCAGTTTGAACCTGCCTCCTGCATTTTCAGAAGCATCGACTTTCTTTCCGGTATAGCTGTTCATGAAATAACCATCGTCACGTTTGTAATAACCTGCAAGAGAAAGTCCAAAACGGTCGGAAAGCTTCCTGTAATCTGATCCTTTCACAGAGAATTGTCCATAATTCCCTCCGCTCACCATTAGTTTAGTACCCTGGAAGGATAGAGGGGAAAGAGTATACATATTTACGATACCGCCAATGGCATTTCGTCCGTACAGGGTTCCCTGTGCCCCACGAAGCACCTCAATCCGCTGGATATCCTGAAACTCGAAATCGAATGCTGAAGGGTTAAAACTGGGGACATTGTCCACGTAAAGGCTTACAGTCTGTGATCCGAGACGGGCACCCACACCCCGGATATAAATCGGAGTGGAGACTTTCGACCCGTAAGAAGGGATAAAAAAGTTAGGAATAAAAGCGCTCAATCGCGGCAACGATTCAATCCGGGCATCCTGCAACTGTTTTGGGGATACTACCGATATGGCTGTAGGCAGACTCTTCAATGCATTGGTCTCTTTCACGGAACTACTTATAACCACCTCATTCAGGTAATACACTTTTAACGTATCATCGGGGCTGGTCTCCTTAGCTGGTTCGTTATCTCCGGCAACCACACAAAAAGTGCTGCAGAAAACAAATATTACTAAAAACAAATTTCTCATTCTATGGATCGTTTTAACAGATTACATTTTATCTTCTAAGCCAAAAATACAAAAGTCCGGATGCAAAGAAACAGTAAAATGGGATATCTGTCAATCACCACAATTAGTGATTTTTTTTAAAAAAAAGATTATTAAAATGCAAAGATAAGCAAAATGGAAAAATCCATAGCGTAGTGACCCCGCTCCCCAAAACGGCATTGACCCTTAAAAAAAATCGATATTACCCCTTATAAGTCCCGGCCGACGGGGTCATTCTTATTTTAGTTTATTTATTTTTCCCTACCTTCATTTTGCGCACACTTTCACCCGTCAGTTCAATCTGGTGTGCCGAGTGCACGATTCTGTCGAGGATGGCATCGGCCACCGTCGGGTCGCCGATAGCATCGTACCAGTTGGATACCGGTACTTGAGAGGTGACAATGATGGGTTTTCTTTCGTGGCGGTCTTCGATGATATCCAGCAGGATTGGCCGCTCCTTGGCGTCAAGCGGCACGAGGAAGAGGTCGTCCAGGATGAGCAACGGGCATCGCTCTATCTTTCGGAGTTCGGTCTCGATTGTCCCTTTGGCTTTAGCCACTTTCAAAGTGTCCAGTAGTTTTGATGCGCTTGCATAGAAGGTACGTATGCCGGATTTGCAGGCCTGGTATCCCAATGCAGTAGCCAGGAAGCTTTTGCCGGTACCGGATGAGCCGGTGATGAACAGGTTCTGAGCCTTACGGACGAACTCGAGGGAGGCCATGCGCCGGTCGTTGAACCTGTCAAGCGAGGTACGTATGGCGCTGTTGAGGGAGTCGAGGTCATGGAACGTCAATCCTTCGATATCGGCATAAACGGAACGGTACATCAGTTTGACAGCGTTCTCCACGAGCGCCTTGTCCTTGGGATGGCGCACACGGGCAGGATACACGGCACAACCATAGTGTTCGGCGAAGGCCGCGAACTCGTCGTTGATAACCGGCTCATTGCGGTCACTGCGGGTGACAACCGCCTTCAGGTTGTCAGAGACTATTGCCATGGGGGCGCCACCATAGAAATATAGCGCGTTCTCGCAAGCGCCGATAACATCCTCCTTTCGCTGGGACCATACTGCCTCGCAGTAGGTATAATGGCTGCACGGCAGGATGGCAACGAACACTTCCACTCTTTTTATTTCACCCGTGACGGCATCCGTCACCTCGAGCCGGTCTCCGGCGAAGTCAATGTACATCTGGTCTCCGGCATAGTGTTCCACATGGCCTATGGCCTTGGTCTGGAGCATATACCGACGCAGCAGGATGCCAAAATTCGCATGGCGGTAACCGTCGGGGTGTCCGCGTTCATACTCTTCGAAAAGTTGACGCACCGTGACGCCTTTCCGGCTCAGTCGGGAGGCGTACTCCGGAAGGAGGGCATCCAGCTCTGTCCTGCGATGGGAGGGCTCTCTGACGCGTGACTTACTACCGACAAACATCTCATGAAGATGCTCGTCGGACATGGCTGGCACTTTCTCGAGGGGAAGACCACTGTCCTGGTATGTGCGGACATACTTCCGCACTGTGTTGCGAGACAGTTCAAAGGCACTACTTATGCCTTTTATTCCCATTCCCATTGCGTAGCAACGGAGAACATTTTTTAATTTTGTCATTGTATTCTCGGTTTTATACCGTCGGCCAGGACGGATCCGAAATTACATAAAAATCCCCTGTCAAGTATTCATACCTGACAGGGGCATTTTTATTTTGGCGTAAAGGGTCAATAAAAAAGTGGCTGAGAGGGTCAGTGCCGACTGGGGAGCGGGGTCACTACGCTATGGATTTTCCAGTCTGGTTCAATTTTCCATTTTTATCCGATTGATGGCAAGGTTTTGATTTCGCTGTATTTTCTTTGTTATATATTTTTGAATTTAGAACTTCAAAATGATAATCTATACAAAGAATACAATAAAATATACCCCTCAGATTTTTTGGACGTCTCTATATTTGCAATTAAATAGAATTGATTATGAAAAGTTCAAATAATATTTCACGCAAGGATTTCATCAAAAATTCTGCACTGGCAGCGGCAGGTTTAACTTTATCTTCTAATATGGTAAGTGCTGTCACGATTTTTAATGATAAAAACCTATCATCATCCAAAAAATTGGCATTGAAAAATGTACGCCTCGAAACGGGTTTTGAATATGACAGTGATGAGGTCATCGGTACTAAAACAGACCTTTTTTACATTGAAATGGAAAATGGAAAAATCAGTAAAATTGCTCCCAATCAGCCCAATGCAAAAGCAATTGATGCAAAGGGCTTGTTGATGCTTCCTGCTTTCAGGGATATGCACATCCATTTGGATAAAACTTATTATGGGGACAAATGGCAGGCTGTCAGAAGAAGAACAGGTGGCGTGAAAGGCATGATTGCTTTAGAACAGCAAATGCTCCCGGAATTGCTGAAAAATTCTACTTTCAAGGCAGAAAAGATGATTGAATTATTGCAGTTTAAAGGAACGTCTTACGCAAGAAGCCACGTGAATATAGAGCCGACTTCAAAATTACAGTCTTTAATAAATCTTCAAAAAGCTTTAGAAAACAAAAAGAAAACTTTCGGTGCGGAGTTG